>Ga0307475_10000124_pt1 | contig 44065 bp, 41 predicted proteins | sample atmos_gasesECM1C_FD_203317 | JGI IMG/M metagenome (GOLD analysis project Ga0307475, IMG submission 203317) | Hardwood forest soil microbial communities from Morgan-Monroe State Forest, Indiana, United States - atmos_gasesECM1C_515 | ecosystem: Environmental > Terrestrial > Soil > Temperate... | reverse complement strand
TCGCGAAAGCCCAGCACGCCGTGATTATCCGTAAGGATACCCAGGGACAGCAGCACGAGGTCGCCGTCGATCTCAAGAAAATTATGGCCCGCCAAGCGGAGGACTTGCAGCTCCAGCCCAGCGATATTTTGTACGTGCCCGAGAGTGCCGGACGGCAGGCCCTGCTACGCGCCGCGGAGTTCGGTCTGGCCCTTGGTTCTGGCGTGGCTCTTTACCGCATCGCTTATCACTGAGAATGACTGACGATAACAAACTCGTACCACGCGAAAACGGCTCGAATGGCGCCATGCAGCTCGTGCCCATCTCCTCGCGCTTCCCCACCTGGGGATTGTCTCCCCACGAGCCCCATCTCTACGACTACCTGCTGATCCTCCGCAAGCACCAGTGGCTGATTCTTTCCTTTCTGCTCGCCGTCGTCACCATCGTGACCATTGCCACCTTTCGCATGCAGCCTGTCTACGTCGCAACCGCGCGCATTCAAGTGGACCGCGAAAACGCCAACATTCTTCCCTTCCAGGGCGCTGACTCCTATGACTACATGATGGATCTTGAGAACTACATCGAGACCCAATCCAAGATCCTTACCAGCCAGACTCTCGCGCTTCAAACCATTCGCAACGCCGGCCTCTCCTCGCGTCCGGAGTTTTCTTCTCCGGCCGGGCCCTCTGAGGCATACGCCAGCGGCAATTTGGCCAACCAGGCGCGCCCCGCCGAGCTCGGTGAATTTTTGGGAAGTCTCAGTGTCAAGCGCGTGCCCAACAGCCGCTTGATGGATGTCAGCTTTGAGTCCACCGATTCGCAACTGGCCGCCAGAATCGTAAACGCCCATATCGCCACTTATATCGAGCAGAATTTCCGCAGCAAATACGAGTCCACCACCCAGGCTTCCACTTGGCTCCTCGACCAGCTCAGCGAGCTGAAGATCAAAGTACAGAAATCAGAAGACGCCCGCATCGCTTACGAACGCAAGAATCAAATTTGGACGCTCGACGATAAGCAGAGTATCACCACCCAGCGCCTTTCCGACGCCAACAAACAGCTCTCCGATGCCCAAAGCGAGCGCATGAAAAAGGAATCGCTCTTCCAGTTCGCCAAGAACGGCAATCTGGATGTCGTCCCCCAGGTGCAGTCCAACACCACGCTAACCGATTTGTTCAAGAAGCGTACCGATGCCGCCTCGGAATACGAAGACGCGCTGAGTCAGTACGGTCCCAATTTTCCGAAAGTTCAGCGTCTTCAGGCGCAATTGAAGGATATCGACGCCACCGTCGAAAAAGAAAAGCATCAAATCCTGAATGTCCTTGAAAGTGATTACCAGGAAGCCCGCCAGCGCGAATCTCTGCTAACCGCCGCGCTCGACCAGCAGAAGGCCGAAGCCAATCAAATGGCCGAAAAGCTTGTTGAATACAACATTCTGAAGCGCGAAGCCGAAGCCAACAAGGCTCTCTATGAAGGCTTGATGACCAAGATGAAGGAAACTGCAATTTCCGCGAGCTTGCGCTCCTCCAACATTCGCATCGTCGATCCGGCGATGATTCCCTCCACGCCAGCGCGTCCCGCAAAGGCTCGCAACGTAGCCCTCGCTTTTCTCGTCGGACTGGTTGGCGGCATCGGCCTCGGTCTTCTTCGCGAATATCTCGACAATACCTTAAAGAGTCCGGATGACATCGAGACGCTTACGCGCTTGCCTTCGCTGGCTGTTGTTCCGCAGTTTGTCGGTTCGAACGGGCATTCCAAGCGCGCCGGTCTGTTGCACGGCGTTTCGGGCAATGGCCATGACAAGCGCATCGAACTGGTGGCCCAGCATCTTCCCCAATCGCAGATGTCCGAAGCCTTCCGCGCCTTGCGGACTTCCATCCTTCTCTCGCAGGCCGATCATCCGCCGCAAGTCATCTTGGTCACCAGCGCTCTGCCGCGCGAGGGCAAAACCACGGCTGCTGCGAATCTTGCCGTCACCCTCGCGCAGCTCGGTGACCGCACCGTTCTCGTGGACGCCGACCTTCGCAAGCCCGGCATCGGGCGCCTCCTCAATCTCGGCAGCGGCAAATATGCAGGCTTGAGTTCTTATCTCGCTGGCGTCTCCAGTCTCGATCTGGTATCCGTTCCGCACCCTGCCATCCCCAATCTCGTTGCCATTCCCACCGGACCCTTGCCTCCCAATCCTGCGGATTTACTTTCTTCGCATAAGTTAGCCGAAGCCATCGCCGAGCTGCGCACAAGGTTCAAGTTTATCGTCATTGATTCGCCGCCCATCATGGCCGCTACCGATGCCGTCATCCTATCTGTTCAGACCGATGGCGTTCTTCTGGTCGTTCGCAGCGGCGAAACACCCAAGCAAGCTTTCACCCGCACTCGCGACTTGCTCAACAGCGTGAAGTGCCGCATCCTCGGTGTCGTTCTCAACGCCGTCGATTCCAGTGCTCCGGACTACTACTACTCCTACAGGTATTACCCCTATTCCTACGGCTATGGTCCCCAGGAATCGGCTGACCATCCGCACGAAGAAGAATCGGAGGCTGTTACCCACCGTGCCTCTCTGGATCGTGACGATGACTCTCAGGTGCTCTAAGGAGGACTTTTGCGTTATCTAATCACCGGCGGCGCTGGTTTTATCGGGTCTCATCTCGCCGAGCGGCTCCTGGATCGCGGCGACCGCGTCGTCCTTCTCGACAACCTCTCCACCGGCAGCGTCGAAAATATCCGTCATTTGAAATCCTGCGATCGCCTCCAATATCACTTCGACGGCATCGAAAATCGGCAATTGCTCGCCGAACTCGTGGACGATGCCGATATCATCATTCATCTCGCCGCTGCTGTCGGCGTCAAACTCATCGTCGAAAGCCCCGTCAAGACTATCGAGACCAACGTCAACGGCACCCAGTTGATCCTCGAAGCCGCCTCGAAGAAGCGCAAACTCGTTCTCAACGCCTCCACCTCCGAGGTCTACGGCAAGAACACCAATGTCCCTTTCCGTGAAGACGCGGATCTTGTCCTCGGCCCCACCACGAAGGGACGCTGGAGCTATGCTGCTTCGAAAGCGCTCGATGAATTCCTCGCGCTTTCCTACTGGAAGGAGAGGAAGCTTCCCGTGATCGTCGTCCGCCTGTTCAATACAGTCGGCCCGCGCCAGACCGGGCGCTACGGCATGGTGCTTCCCAATTTTGTGAAGTCCGCGCTCGACAACACGCCTATCCATATCTACGGAAATGGCCAGCAGTCTCGTTGCTTCTGCGACGTGCAAGATACCGTCGAAGGCCTCATCCGCCTCATGGACACCAGCCGTTCCATCGGCGAGGTCATCAACGTCGGCAACACCGAAGAAATCTCCATCGAGGGTTTGGCTCATCGGGTAAAAGAGCGCATCGGCAGTTCCTCCCCCATCGAATACGTCCCCTACGACAAAGCCTACGAGCCTGGCTTCGAGGACATGATGCGCCGCGTCCCGTCCGTCGAAAAACTCCAGGCCCTCACCGGGTTCCGCCCGCAAACCTGCTTAAACGAGATCATTGACCGCGTCGCCGTTTTCTTTCAGCAAAAAACGGAAGCCCTGGACATTCACAAGGTAGTCACAACCGGCGCCAGCGCCGACTGAATTCCTTCCGCCCGGCCGGATCGCGTCACACACTCGAAGGCATGTTTGCCTTCTCTTCTCAGGTCCTGTCCATTCTCCTCATGTCCCCTTTTTTTTGTGTGCTCCCCTTTCCTCACGCGTCATCCTGAGCGAAGCGCAGGATACGAACTCATCCATGGCTCCGCCTAAACAATGTCTGCTGGAAAGCGCAACCATGAGGTTGCTTTTTGTCGCGCGCTACGCTAATATGCAACCTAGAGGTTGCTTAACATGAATAACCGTATTGAGAAGCGTGTTGAACTCAAGGCGCCGGTTTCGCGCGTCTGGCGGGCGCTGACGGATTACCGAGAGTTCGGCCAGTGGTTTCGCGTGAAACTGGATGGCCCGTTCATGCCGGGTCAAGTCTCGCGTGGCCACATTACCTATCCTGGCTACGAGCACGTCAAATGGGAGGCCATCGTGCAGAAGATGGAGCCCGAACGGCTCTTCTCCTTCACCTGGCATCCTTATTCCGTCGATCCCAAAATAGATTATTCGAAGGAGACACCCACACTTGTCGAATTCAGGCTGGAGAAGACCGCGAACGGCACACTGCTTCTGCTCACGGAGTCCGGCTTCGACAAGATCCCCAGCGACCGCCGCCTCGAAGCATTCCGCATGAATGACGGCGGCTGGACGGAGCAGATGAAGAATATCGAGAACCATGTCGCACAAACGTCGTAGCCGTATGGCCGCCATACGGCGGACTCGCGCACCTGTCTTTGCCGCGCTTGGCGACGAGACGCGGCTAGCGCTGGTTGCGAAGCTCTCTCGCGGGCAGCCTTATTCGATCTCTCAGCTAACCGTGGGTTCCAGGCTGACCCGGCAGGCCATCACCAAGCATCTTCGAGTGCTGGAGAGTGTAGGAATTGTGCGCAGCGTCCGTACGGGCCGCGAGAGCCGATTCGAATTCGATCCGCAGCCGATCGAAGAAATCAAGAAATACCTCGATCTCGTCTCCGAGCGGTGGGATCAGGTGTTGTCCAGGTTAAAGTCGTTCGTCGAAGACTGAGTGCCCTGGGCGAGATAAAGGTCCTTGGGGCACGCTCTTGCTCGACTCCAGCGGAATCACTTGCCGCTACTATTCTCCTTCGGCGGGCTCCATCTGGACCGGTCCGAACGCCATCCAGCACATGCGCTTCGGCCGCGCATGGCAAAAAGTGGTCATGCCGCAGACCAACGTGCTCACGGGCATTGCCAACGGTCAGCTCGCCCAGGTGAGCTGGGAGATTCCCGACGGCCGTGCCTCGGATCACTCGTTGTCGAACGATGGCAGTGGGCCTTCCTGGGTCGCTTCGATTGTCAACGCCATTGGCGACACACCGTATTGGGCGAACACTGCGATCTTCATTACCTGGGATGATTGGGGCGGCTGGTACGATCACGTTGCGCCCACAATTCAAAACTCCTATCAATACGGTTTTCGCGTCCCCCTGATAGTTGTCTCTCCGTACGCAAAGCGCGCGTACGTATCGCATGTTACTCACGATTTCGGCGGCTTGCTCAAGTTTATCGAGTCCAATTTCAAGTTGGGCTCGCTCGGGTTCGCAGACTCGCCCGCCGGCGACCTCTCCGATTGTTTTGATTTTACGCAATCACCACCGCCACTCCAGGTCATTGCCGCGAAATTTCAAGCGTCTTATTTTCTAGCGGATGCTCGCCCTCCTATGAATCCCGACGACGACCGCGGCTCCTCTCGGTAGCACGGCGCGCAACGCATTTCGCCTAAGTAGCAGCACTAACCCCGAAGCAAGATCGTGCGGTACAATGCCGCCACGGTTATTTGCTGTTACCAGGTCCCTTTCTCGGTCTTTGGAGATTGACTCCACATCGTGTTGCTGCCCTGCAATGATCGCAGCTGGGGGATAGGAAGGCTTTCGGCGGGTACCTCGTTCGTGGGACAGCAAGAGTTCAACGTTTCTCCCTCGCGGCGCTCGCGCAAATCGGAGCGGCTGCTCGCTCTTCTCTTTCTTCTCTCCCTCCCGTTCCTCAACCCCTGGGTGCGTGGTGACGGCGTCGGCTATTACGCTTTTGCCCGTGCCCCGCTCATCCAGCACAATCTCGATTTCACCGAAGATTACCGCCATGCCAACGAAAGTTTCCGCGGTCCGCGCCTTGATGAAAACGGTCAGCCCAGATCCTACTTTCGAACCTCCACAGGCCACCTCGACAACCATTTCACCGTTGGCCCCGCGATTCTATGGATGCCATTTCTCCTCGTCACGCATGCAGGGGTTCTTCTCTCTCGCTCCCTTGGTTCCTCCGTGACTGCCGACGGTTTTTCCACCCCGTACCGCATCACCATGGCTCTCGCCACCGCCATCTACGGATTCCTCGGTTTGTTCCTGGCCTTCCGCCTGGCGCGCCAATATGTGGAAGGGCGCTGGGCGTTCCTTGCCACGCTTGCCATCTGGTGGGCCAGCTCGCTACCCGTCTACATGCATTTCAATCCCTCGTGGTCACACGCGCATTCCGCTTTCGCAGTGGCCCTTTTTCTTTGGTATTGGCACGGAACGCGCTTCTCGCGCTCGCTCGCGCAGTGGCTGATTCTCGCTCTGATTGCTGGCCTCATGCTCAACGTCTACTACGCCAACGCCACGGTCCTCGTCGTTCTCGCGATCGAAGCCCTACGCCAGTATCTCTCAGCGTTTCGTGGCGGCTCGCTCCCCGACCCCTTCGCAATTCCACGCGCCCCTGAACTTCTCCTCCGGCACTTGCTCTTTGTCGCCGTTCTCCTCGCATCTCTCCTCCCCACTTTCATCTCGCGCCACCTCATCTACGGCAGCGCCTTCGAATCCGCTTATGTTCCGCTCAGGGACTGGAACTGGTTTTCTCCGCACTTCTTGGCGGTGCTTTTCTCTTCCAATCACGGACTTCTCTCCTGGACGCCCATTCTTTTTCTTGCCATCGCTGGACTCTTCCTCTTCTGGCGGCGCGAACCGCGTGTCGGCGCTCCCTTTCTCGCGGCCTTTCTTGCGTTCTATCTTTTCATCTCCTGCTACCCCGATTGGGCCGGCATCTCTTCTTATGGCAATCGCTTTTTCGTTTCTCTCACTCCGCTTTTTATTCTGGGACTCGCCGTTTTTCTCGATCGGACTGCTCAACTCTTCCGCTCCCAGCGCGCCGCCCTTGTCACCGCGGTTGCCCTGCTCGCTATCTTTACTTTCTGGAATGGCGGCCTTGTCTTTCAATGGGGCTCGCATCTAATACCTGCGCGCGGCCCCGTCTCTTTTTCCGAGATCGCGCACAACCAATTCTTCGTCGTGCCTCGTCAGCTCTTCGTCGACCTCCAGAGCTACCTCTTCAAGCGCAAAGCCCTCATGCAGCAGATCGAAGACCGCGACATCGAGCAGCTCAAAAACAATCCTCTCCTTCCATGAGGCGCCTGCTTGATTCTCTCATAACCGCCAATCTGCTCAAGTTTGATAGAAAAGTTTGGTGGGCTAACATCTCTCCGCTGCCCTTACCTCTGGTACTCTAATCAAGGATTTAGCCAACACTTTTGGAGTTTTTTCTATACCCATGGCCTCCGTCACGCATCCCAACGCCGCGTTCCCTCCCCACTCCTCCACGGTCCGGATTGAGCCGCCGCGTGGCCTCTTCGAGCTCCGCTTCGGCGAAGTCTGGGCCTACCGCGAACTTCTTTATTTTTTCGTATGGCGCGACGTCAAGATCCGCTACAAACAGACTGCCATCGGCGTCCTCTGGGTCGTCTTGCAACCCGTTCTGACCATGCTGGTCTTCACATTATTTTTCGGCCGCCTTGCCAAGCTCCCCACTGACGGCCTGCCCACACCCGTCTTTTACTTTGCCGCCGTCGTTCCCTGGAGCTATTTCGCTTACGCCCTCCAGATGACCACCAACGTCGTCGTGGACAACCAGCGCCTCATCACCAAGGTTTATTTCCCGCGCCTCATTCTTCCCATTTCTTCCACGCTTTCCGGCCTCGTGGACTTCGCCATCGGCTTCGTGGTGCTCGCTATTTTCACTTTCGCTTACGGCATCCGCCCCACGCTTGCCGCGCTCTGGCTTCCGGTGCTACTGGCGCTCGCCGTCCTCACGGCTCTTGGCGTCGGTCTGTGGCTCTCCGCGCTAAATGCGCTATACCGGGACGTGCGGTACGTCATTCCGTTCCTCATCCAGTTCTGGATGTTAGCTTCTCCGGTGGCCTATTCTTCCTCGCTCGTTCCGCCGCGCTGGCGATGGCTTTATGGCCTCAACCCCATGGCTGGTGTCATTGACGGTTTCCGCTGGGCCATCACCGGCCGCGGCCAGGCTCCTAGCCTGCTCCTTCTCGCTTCCGCTTTTGCGGTCGCCCTAGTCGTCCTCGGCGGCCTGTTCTTTTTCAATCGCATGGAGACTGCCGTTGCCGATCGCGTCTAATCCCGGCCAAGTTTTTTCCCTTGCACGGAAGCAATATATTGCGGCCACTCTTCTCTGCGCCCTCCGTGTTCTCTGGGTTGAGTCTTTTTCCTTCTTTCAGGCCATCCGCCCATGACCGCAGTCATTCATGGCGAAGGCCTCGGCAAACGCTACCATCGCGGTTTGCAAGTGGGAGACGGCCTCAGGCATGCTCTCGAAGATTTTGTCCGGTCGCCGGTCGCTTCGCTGCGCAGAAAAAAGAGAGAAACCTTTTGGGCTTTGAAGAACGTTTCACTGGAAGTGAGAGAAGGTGAAGTGCTGGGCCTGATCGGCCGCAACGGTGCGGGCAAGACGACTCTGCTGAAGATCCTTTCCCGCATCACTCGTCCCACCACTGGATGGGCTGAGATTCACGGCCGCGTTGGCTCGCTCCTCGAAGTCGGCACAGGCTTCCATTCGGAACTTACCGGTCGCGAAAACACATTCCTCTCCGGTGCTATCCTCGGCATGAGCAAAGCGGAAATCGATCGCAAATTCGATGAGATCGTGGCCTTTGCCGAACTCGAAAAATTCATTGACACTCCGGTCAAGCACTACTCTTCCGGCATGTATGTGCGCCTGGCCTTCGCCGTCGCTGCGCATCTGGAGCCGGAGATTCTCCTCGTGGATGAAGTTCTTGCCGTCGGCGATATTAATTTCCAGAAAAAATGTCTCGGCAAAATGGGTGACGTTGCCCGCGCCGGCCGTACAGTCGTGCTTGTCTCCCATCAGCTCAATCAGATACGGCGGCTGGCGCACCGCGTGGTGTGGATCGACAGTGGCAGTACCCGGCAGGACGGTCCGACTCATGAAGTGGTTTCCGCGTACGAGTTGGCGATGGCGCGCGGGGACCGGGACAGCCGGCAGTCAGAGCGCGGAGCAAGCAGCAAGGCTCACTTTGTCCGGTGGGAAATTGCGGGCTCTTCCGAGAATCAGCGCCACGTTGTGGCCACCTTTGGTCCCGTGACGATCAAGTTTTTCGTGGCGGTCCATACTGCTATTACGGAGGGCACGCATGGGGTAGCTCTCTACAACGCGGACCGCCAACTAGTATGGGGTTCCGCCGCGTATAACATAGCCTTGGCGGCGGGGAAGCAGTCGTTGTGCCACAGTCTGCCATCGCTCCCTTTGCGGCCAGGATCTTATTCATGGCTGGTCAGCCTTTATGATTCGTCGGAAAAGATCGATGTCTGGGACTGCAACCCGGAAATGCTTATTGCAACGGAACCGGTGACTCATCCACGAGACGAATGGTCTGGATTCTTGAATCTTCCCGGAAAGTTTTCGATTTGCCCGGAGGACGGCAAGTCTGCCTAGCTCAGCATGTCAATCCAAAGGGAATGTGAAGGTGTCCGGCGTGGATTTTAGTCCCTTGAGCTGGACGGGTCGGGCCCTACGCAAGGCGGGTACCGAACTTCTCCGGCGTGTGTCACCGGAAGCAATCTGGATCGACGTCGGCGCGCATGTCGGCGAGACCACTCTGCATCATGCCAGTCGTAACCCCGGATTGAGGATTTTCGCGTTCGAGCCGAATCTGCGAGCCGCAGTAGGCTTGATGGGACAGGCCTCGAACTACATCGTGATTCCGATGGCCGTTGCTGAACAAGATGGGCACGCCGAATTTCACATCAACCGGTTCGCTGCGGCTAGCTCACTGCTGCCGATGAACGAGGAATCGCGCAAAAAGTGGATCGGAGGCGAGGTACTGGCAGTGGAATCCACTGCCATTGTGCCTACCATTCGACTCGACACTTTTATGCGTCTCGCCTGTATCGAAAAAGTGGACTACTTGAAAATAGATGCCCAGGGGATGGATCTTGCGATTCTCCGGTCGGCTGGGTCGAGGCTGGAGGACGTGGCAAAGATCACGATTGAGGTTGATCTTTCCCCCAGGCCTCTCTACGTAGGCGCGGCCTCAAAATCGGAAGCCGTTGGATTTTTGCGACAGGCGGGATTCGAGCTGCTCCGAACCGAAAAACAAACCTACAGGCAAGAAGAGAATTTGACTTTTGTCAGAGTAAAGTAAATGGAACTGATTGGATGCAGTACTGGAGCACTTTTCGATTCAGCTTACTTTCTGAGCCACTCGAAATGACAAGCCCCTCGCAGCACATTCAGGATCGGATCGACAGGTTTATCCTACGCACGAAGAAGTTCGCATCGATGTCCGCGCGGGGAAAATATCTTGCCGTCGGCCTTCGTGTGCGGCGATTTCTTCCTGGAGTACCTCTGCCGATTCCCTTGCCCTTCGGAGCCTGGTTTCTGGCTCGAAACGACTATATGGGCGGGGCAGAGATGCACGGCGGGTTCGAGTCCGCCGAACGCGCGTTCGTAAGCCGATTTCTGCGGGCGGGGATGACGGCGCTTGATATTGGAGCGCATCACGGACTGTACACGCTTCTTGCTTCCAAGCGCGTCGGTCCGAGCGGACTAGTCTTCGCGTTCGAACCTTCACCGCGCGAACACAGAGCCCTGCAATGGAACGTGAGGCTGAATCGCTGCAAGAACGTCGTAATTGAAGGGCTGGCGTTGGGGAACGAGGAGGGCGAACGCAGCCTCTATGTTGTGGATGGATATGAAACCGGTTGCAATAGTCTGAGGCCGCCAGCCGTGCCCGGCGTGATCTGGGGTGTACCGGTGCGCGTTACCACGCTGGACCAGTGGCTGGTGACTCGAGATTTGAAAACCATAGATTTCATTAAGGTGGACGTCGAGGGAAGCGAACTTTCCGTGCTGCAGGGAGCGCAAAGGCTTCTCGAATCCGCTCCGCGCCCGGTAATTCTGGCGGAAGTACAAGATGTTCGCACACAGCCATGGGGCTATCGCGCCAGCGAAATCATCACCTACCTTTCCGCTAAGGGTTACAAGTGGTTTTCGCTAACAGCCGAGGGCGCGGTCGTGCCGTTGGAAGATCGGGCGGAAACATTCGACGGGAACTTTGTGGCTTGCCCTGAGGAATCGGAGTCAGTACTGAATCATTAAAGCACCTTATATAATGTCGAAATGTGCTTCGCGGATGTGAACTCCAAGACCACATCCGCTTCTGTTGGGGCAATGCCAAGCAGCGCAGTGCCACCACACACTGTGTCCGGACGCGGTGCTGGAGCAGCCTCGGCGGTACGCACAACCATCAAAATCATGGTTTATTAACCGCGGTCATGGACCCGGCTGGCAGCGCTGCTTACCGCCAAATTCGAATGAGCGCGAACGCCGCGCTGGAGTGAGCGCCACGACGCTCGGATTTAGGGGCACAATTCCCCACGTTCCCAAGCTTCCGGCGATGGTCCAAATGGCAAATAGACCGAATTGCATGTGCGGGGAAGCCCAGAACCGATAGAGCATGCCTGCGAGAGAAGGAAGTAACAGCCAAAGCCAAGGAAATCCCAAGGGGACTTGAAACGCAACCCGGTCTCGAATCGCGTGATTCAGCCAGGCGTGGGAACTCTTTCTAGCACGACAGTAATGTTGCTGTGGGTGTTTTTCTTGGCTAACCTGTGGGCATGACTTTCGGGGATGTCGAAATCTCTCGCGTCAGAGATTACTGGAATAGCCGACCTTGCAACATCCGGCATTCGACCGCGCCGATCGGCACAAAGGAGTATTTTGACCAGGTTGAGGCCCGCAAGTATTTCGTCGAATATCACATTCCAGGATTTGCGGAGTTCGACCGGTGGCGCGGTAAGAAAGTTCTGGAAATCGGGTGTGGCATTGGCACGGACACGATTAATTTTGCTCGCGCCGGGGCACAGGTCACTACCGTGGACCTCTCCGAAAAATCGATGGAGCTAGCGCGCAGGCGCGCGGCGGTTTTTGGATTGGAGGAGCGCATCCAATTTTGCGCGGGGAATGCCGAGCAGTTGTCCACGTTTGTTCCCGTGGAGCCATACGATTTGATCTATTCGTTTGGCGTGATTCACCACACGCCACACCCGGAGGTTGTGCTTGAGCAGTTGCGCCAATACACGCGGCCGGGCACGACCATCAAGATCATGGTTTACCACCGCCGGTCGTGGAAGGTGACGCGGATTCTGTTAACCGAAGGCCGGGGGAAATTCTGGAAGCTACAGGAACTGGTGGCCAAAAACTCCGAAGCGCAAACGGGCTGCCCGGTGACGTATACGTACACGGCACGGGAAGGTCGCGAACTGCTGGAGCACCACTACTTTCGCGTCACGGACGTGCGAGTCGAACACATCTTCCCGTACCGGATCGCGGATTACGTCAAGCATCAATACGTCAAAGAGTGGTATTTCAGCTGGATGCCGCGGCCGCTTTTCCGCTTACTGGAACGCCGACTAGGCTGGCATCTCTGCCTTACGGGCCAGACATAGCGGTGGTTTTTCCATACTTGCCGAGCCCTAAAGATCCTTGTCGCTTACACCTTTTCCGCTATTCTTGCTGAGAGCTGACACTTTTCACGATTCTCAAGGTGTTTCGAGGACATACCAGTGTGATCCAGCGCAAGCCATCGAAGGCTGGACGTATCTGCAGCCGCGGCCCGAAATTATTCTCCTGGGGAAAAGGGCGCCAGGGGTAAGGAAAGCACTAGACGGGGATCGAGGTGTTCGTTTTCCCCCAAAGGGATGTATCCACAGATTCCAGATTTCGTGATGGCCGGCTGTGGTTCGATCATTGGTTGGATCAAGGCCGTGCGGGAGTAGGATGTGCCGGTGGTGGACGCGTCGCTGGTCATGCCGCTGCTTCATCAAAATCATAATTACAATCATGTGAGCGGTGGCCGAGAACAGGCGTGGCGCGGCCAGGAAGCCGAGCGGAATCTTCACTTGTATGGCGGCACGGAGCACGCTTACACGCTGCTGGACGTGACGCACGAATTGACGCCTGATGGATCGGTCCGGAGTGTGCGCTTCCGCATCTCCAAGATCACGGCCTTGGCAGAAAGTTCAGGCAGCCGGCCGACCATCAACGCTCCTGAACACCAGCTAAGCCCGTTGCTTCTCTCTCAACCTTCAGCTTTCGAACGCTTTCATTCCCGGGCTTCAACACGCTAGAATATTTGCTTCTCTCTGGGAGGTCTATGTTCTCGTCTTTGTCAGTTATTGGTCTGGGCAAACTCGGCGCGCCCATGGTGGCTTGCTTTGCGGCGCGCGGGTTTGCCGTTCACGCGGTAGACATCAATCCGCAGAAAGTGGATGCGATTGGGCGCGGGGTGCCGCCAGTCCACGAGCCGGGCCTTGAGGATTTGCTTCGCGAAGCCGGTGGACGCATTTTCGCTTCGGGCGATGTCGAAGACGCGGTGCGCGCATCGGACGCGACGTTCGTGGTCGTGGCCACGCCGAGCGAACCAGGCGGCGGATTCTCGCTGCGGTACGCACTGCCTTCCTGCGAAGCCATCGGGCGTGCCCTGGCTACGAAGAAGACTTTTCATCTGGTGGTTTTGACGAGCACGGTGATGCCTGGGTCGACCGGTGGGGCTATCAAAGCAGCTATGGAGCGCTCCAGCGGCAAACGGTGTGGAGTGGACTTCGGACTTTGTTACAGCCCAGAGTTCATCGCACTGGGCACGGTGATTCGCGATTTCTACAATCCAGATTTTTTGTTGATTGGCGAATCAGACCCGCGCTCCGGCGAAATACTTTCGGACATCTACAAGCGCAATTGCAAAAACTCGCCTGCCATTGCGCGCATGAATTGGATCAACGCGGAAATCACCAAGCTCGCGGTGAATACCTACATCACCACCAAAATTAGCTACGCCAATATGCTCGCGCGGCTTTGCGAAAAATTGCCGGAAGCGGACGTGAATGTGGTCACGGATGCTCTAGGGTTGGATACGAGAATCGGGGCAAAGTATCTGAAAGGGGCAGTGAGTTATGGCGGGCCTTGTTTTCCGCGCGACAATCGCGCGCTCGCCGCGCTGGCTGCCCGCGTGGGTGCTTCCTCCGGCCTAGCGGAAGCCACGGACATTTTCAACCGAGCGCAAATCAAGTCGCTCGCGGAACTCGTGAAGAGTCATTATTCCGGCGATGGCGCCATCGGCATTCTTGGTCTTACCTATAAACCCGATACCGACGTCGTCGAAGAATCGTTCGGTTTGCTGCTCACTCAGGAGCTTTCCGCCGCGAATCTGCCGGTAATAGTTTACGATCCGTCCGCCGATGCCGTGCGTGTTTCTAGCAGTTGCAAGAATGTTTGCATTGCGCCATCGGCGGAGGAATGCATCGCCGAGTCTGGTGTAGTGGTGCTGGCGACTCCATGGCAGGAATTCCGAGAAATTCCAACTGAGCATTGGACGCACAACGGCCAGGCCCGCGTGGTGCCCCGTGTAATAATTGACTGCTGGCGTGTACTCGACCATCTGAAGAGTGTGGACGGCGTTCGCTATGTTCGTCTCGGGTTCGGGGGCGTGGCCGAGGGGCACGTGGAAGCCGCGTTGAGCGCTCGGTAGGAGCAAGAATGCTGACGATTTTTTCCACGCCGAAGCCATTCAAGGGACACATCGGAATCATCCAGCGAAATGCCATCACAAGTTGGACGCTGATTAAGCCGCGGCCTGAAATCGTCCTCTTCGGCAATAACGCGGGCACAGCGGAGGTCGCGCGAGAACATGGTGCGCGACACGAGTCTGAAATTGCCACGAACCAATACGGCACGCCACTGCTTAACGACCTCTTCCTCAGAGCCGAGACGTTCAGCCAATCGCAAACCATGTGTTACGTCAACACGGATATTCTGCTTTTGAGCAGATTCAACCGTGCCGTCGAGCAAGTCTCGAACCAGCTCAATAAATTCTTGATCGTTTCCCAGCGCATCAATATCGACGTCACCAAGCGAATCACTTTTGAGGACGACTGGGAGGCTGGGCTGGGGGAACAAGCCCGAGAGAGCGGCACGTCCGGCCAGCACACGGCCATCGATGTTTTTGCTTTTCCGCGCGGGACGTACTCCCAGATTCCGGCCTTCGGGATTGGCCGCCTCTGGTTTGATCAATGGCTGATCAAAGCGGCGCGCGAAAACGGGGTTCCTGTGGTGGATCTTTCGCCAGTCGTACCTGTGCTGCATCAAAATCATGATTACGATCATGTGTCGGGCGGAGCCGATTGGATCTGGAAGGGAGAGGAAGCGAAACACAATCTGCTGCTCTACGGCGGCGTCGAGCACGCCTGCACACTTTTGGATGTTACCCACGAGCTCCGGGAGACCGGAAAACTGAAGCGAGTCCGGTTTCGAAGGCTTCGGTTTAATCTATGGAAGTGGACTATTCATAATACATTCCCTCTTCGTCGTCGGCTCGGTCTTCGCCGGAAGGCAGACTTGCCTCCCCAACCAAGAACCGGTCCGGTCGGTTAACCGGAAGCTTATGCTGACCATCTTTGCCATTCCAAAAACCTTTAGCGGTCACACTGCCACCATCCAGCGGAATGCAATCACAAGCTGGACGATGCTGCGCCCGCGGCCAGAAATTCTTCTGTTCGGTAATGAGTCCGGAACGGAAGAGATCTGTCGGGAACTGGGGCTTCGGCACATCTCGGAAGTGAGTTGCACTGAGTACGGCGCACCTCTTTTGCGCGACTTGTTCCAAAAGGCGCAAAGGTCAACACAGAATGACGTGCTATGCTACGTCAACGCTGACATCATGTTGCTTCGCGATTTCTCAGATGCCCTTCAAGAGGCAAGCAAAGTTAACAGGAAGTTCCTGATGGTCGCTCGGAGGTGGGACATTTTCCTCGACCGGCTCTGGGATTTCGGGTCCGACCAAGCCGAGCAAATACTGCGGGAGTATGTATTGCGAGAAGGCAAACAGGGGCCTTTGCCGGGGAACAGCGACTTCTTTCTTTTCTCCCGAGACCTTTGGTCCTCGATACCCGATCTTGGTATCGGAAGGGGCTCCTGGGACGCTTGGCTCGTCTACGAGGCTCGGCGCTTGGGGGCAGCCGTCGTGGATGCAAGCTCAGCAGTGATGTCGGTTCACCAGTCGCATGACCAGGCCTCTTATCCGCATGGCTTGAGGCAGTGGCGGACGGAACTCGAGTTGAATCATGACATCGCTGGAGAGGAAGCTTCCCGTTTCTGTCTCTATGATTCCACCCACCTCCTTTCGCCCAGCGGACTTCAACGTCCGATGGGGTTGAGTTACCTGACGCGGCGCGTGGACACGCTCCCGCTCTTCCATCCGCGCTTGGCGGCGCCTGTTCGGATTCCAAGGATGCTCATCGCTGGGGCTCGCGCGGTCAGGCGGAATAGGGCACTCGCCCACGACCCCGTGGCCCGACTCGTGAAGCTTATTTGTTCTAAGCTTCCCAAGAGCGGGATCACTTCCATTCTCGGGTTGGTCAATTCCCCGGGAAACGGACACGCCGAGGAAACTCAAGGGTTGCAGTTGGCGCACTCGCTTGTGTGGGGCGGCTTTCCAGTGGTGGTATACGACCCACGTCCCTCGGTAATGGAAAGGGCACGGCAAATGTTGGGTGGTCCCATCGAATTTGGGGCTTCCGCGGAAGAGTGCATCCGCCAGGGTGACGTGGTCGTCGTTGCGGCGCCTTGTCTTGAGTTCACCCAAGTTCCGGCCCACATTGTTGCTACGAACGCATCGACGTGTTTGGTGATCGATTGCTGTGGTCTCTTGGGCCGAGATGCAGTCGCGGAAGGAATTCGGTACCTTCGCTGGGAGGAAAAATAAACCATTCGAAGTGCCGCTTCGAATAGTTCGTGTCGAAATCAGATTTGCGAGTGAAGACTCCCTGTGCGCAACGCCATGGTCTCGGTATCAGATGAGAGATAAGCCTACATCCCTTCATAGCTCCAAGAATCCTTTCCCTCGTAAGCTCTGGACTGAGAAGTCATATGGCGTTCGCTTCCGCCTTAAACGCATGTGGAATTTTCTGTTTCCGTCCGTGCCGCTGCTGGTGCACCTTCCGTACGGAGGTTGGTGGCTGGCGCGGAACGACGTTTGCAGCGATGCAGTTTTCACCGGAAACTTTGAAGAGGGTGAGCGGCGCTTTGTTGAGCGTTTTCTGCGGCCGGGCATGGTGGTTCTCGACATCGGGGCACACAATGGGTTTTACACGATGTTAGCTGCGAGAAAAGTTGGCAAGAGCGGTCAGGTTATCGCTTTTGAGCCATCTCCGAGAGAGCGTCAGAGGCTCTTACGCCATCTTAGAATGAATCGTCTGTTGGCCAATGTGGTGGTATGTCATTTAGCCTTGGATCGTAGCACGGGGGAAGACACGCTATTCGTCGTGGAAGGCAGAGACACTGGTTGTAACAGCTTGCGTCCACCCGCGGTCGGCGAATTTGTGAAAACAATGAGAGTACAGAAAACGTCACTTGACAGTTTTCTCAGTGAGGAAATGATTTTCAAGGTTGATTTCATCAAAATGGACGTAGAGGGTGCGGAGCTAAACGTATTGGAGGGGGCGACAGAACTCTTGGGTCGGCGACCAAGACCTGTCATCCTGGCAGAGTTAGCTGATAGCCGGAGCTCCGGCTGGGGCCATCCCGCGTCCGCAGTTTACGATCTAATGGCGGAACGGGGGTACCAATGGTTTAGTGTGGATAGGCAAGGGAGCCTCTCGCCATTGCAGAGAACGGACCAATACGGTGCCACTTCAGTCGCGTTCCCCGTCGAACGATTGCCAGAGGCCAAGAATCTGACCGCGGATAATTAGTTTCGTTTGCTGGAATAGGAACCACTCAACCCCGGGTTTCTGCCTCGGGGACACAGGGAGGGTTTGCGAGTGCGGGACGCAATCGTGTTCTCTGGTTGGTGCTGGGAAGCCTTCAACGTGCCGGAAAGAATTGCGCTGGCCTTGAGCCTTTTGGGGATGAAGGTTTTGTATTCCGAGAATCCTGCTTCATTATTTCGTCACCAGGAACGCGAGATACGAGAAGTCGAAAAAGGGATTTTCGGATTTGGTCCTCGATTCTTCGGACATCGTCTGAACTCGCTCCCATTCATGCCTGATTTGCAAGCGAAGTTTTTGGTTCGTCAAATCATGGAGAATGTTGAGAGGCTTCAACTCAGTGATCCTATCGTCATTTACCCGAATATGGGTCAACTCCTTCCAGTGTGTCAGCAACTGAAAAGCAAAGGTTTCCCGCTGGTCTTTGTGTGTTTAGACTTCCCTTCATCCGTTCTCGAGGAGCACGTGCGGATAGCGGATAAGACCCTGGTGATCCCTAAAGCGGGCTATCACCGTTTGAAGGCTAAATTCGGCGACAAGGTCTATCTGATCCCACAATCGATGCGCCTGCCGGATCCGGCTGCTACATCGAACAACGGCCGGAATGTTCCGCCAGATCTCGAGCAGATTCCTCACCCCAGATTAGGTTACCTTGGAGTGTCGCAGGACCGGCTGAATCTGGCTGTAGTCGAGAAACTGCTGAGGAACCACCCAGATTGGCAATTTGTATCATTCGGGACAGAGAAGTGCATGGATTTGCCCAACGTGCACATACTCCCTTGGCGGCCCCAGCGAGAATTGCCAGACTTGATCGCAGGTTTCGATGTTGGCTTTATGCCCTACGACTGCTCGAGTGACATGAACTTCTATTGCGTTCCGCTGAAGACCTTTGACTATTTCGCGGCCGGCCTGCCGGTTGTAGCCACTCCGATTTTTCATTTGTGGGATTACAAAGACGTTGTCTACTTCGGGGATACGCCGGAAGAGTTGGCGGAAGCGGTCACGAGCGCCCTCGAGGAACCCACGGGGAGTCCGAAAAAAGCACAACGGATCGCCGTCGCTCAGGAGCACTCAATCGAAAATCTTTCTCGCCTACTCGTGCCACTGCTGTGCGCAGGAAGCGGAACCATTCAGGGAACCGGGCACCAGAATCAGTGATGGTCCACCATGCGTCAATGCAGCCTTTATCGACCGCTGTACAGGGGGCCAATTTTGCGCAGTGCGACGTCGAAGTCGCTGAGGTAGAAGTGCTTCAGGCACACGGCGACTGCTCGCAATTGCACAGTGAAGACACGGGGGAATATCCGAGCCCTTGCGGTGAATAGCGGTCCCTCGCTTCTCCCAACCCAGCCTACGTCGAAGTGTCGAATTGTGTCATCACCCGGTGTCCCCAAATAACTATCCGGCGCGGCAAGAGGAAGACAATAAACGTTAGGATGCCCAGCAGCCTGAAAAGTGCGGACGAAACCGGGATGAGAAACAAACACGTAGTCGAACAGCATCGCCCAGTGCAAACGGTGCCTCAAACCTACAAAAACTTCGACAAGAACACAGGCTGTTGGGATCGGCACCTGCTCCAGGCCCTTCGAGCAGCGTTGGCGCCGAAGCCATAATTCTTTCGATGGCGCCCCGATTCGAAATCACCGTCGCTATACAGGCTCAGTAGGAAGTTACGATGGCAGTTCCCATCTAGCTCATCCCGATGCTCTATACTAGTTTTGTCCGTCAGCTAGAATTGCGTTATGAAGGTTTGCTTCTGGCTGCTGGTTGGTATCCTCTTCTGCCTGTCGCGGCTCGTGCACCACGGAGAGAATCCCATCTCAGCCGAAACTGCGGTCGACGGCTGGAGGAGTAAGGTGCGACTTGCCGCCATTTCTCCGTTCCTTGACAGGAAGCACGGCACTGAGCGCGTCGTTTCGGAACTCATCGAACGACTTGCGCGAGATTACGGTTGCGAAATCCATGTCTATTCCCAGTACGTCGAGGACCTCGTTCTCACGCCTTTGGATGGAATGCCGCAGGCCGGCGTAGGCTGTATCCGTTGGCATCGTGTTGTGTCCATCCCAGGACCGCACTTGATTCAGTACGTGTGGTGGCTCATTGCAAATGCGTTCCAACGGTGGTGGGATGTCCGGTTTAAGAAACTTTCTCCCGACTTGGTGTTTTCGCCAGGCGTGAATGCCTGGGACGCCGATGTGATTCAGGTTCATATTGTGTTTGAAGAATTCTACCAACGAGTGAAGCCGCAGCTCCTTTTCCGGCACGCGCCCCCCGCTAGTTGGCCCCGGCTCTTCCATCGCCGCCTCTATTATGGGCTGGTCCGCTGGCTTGAAAGGCGCATGTACCGCCGGAAGCAGGTCCACCTGACAGGCGTTTCTGAAATGGTCGTCGCGCAGCTTAGCAGACATTTCGGCCGCCATGATGCCGTCTCCATTCCGAATGGTGTCGATGTCAAGCGTTTCGAGCCTCAGGCTCGACTGCAACGACGCCCGGCTGCTAGGGCCGACTTGAACCTTGTCCCCGGGACATTTGCACTCTTGCTTATCGGCAATGACTGGCGGAACAAGGGGTTGCTAACTTTAATCGACGCGCTGAATGAATGCCGGGATTTGCCGATACAGCTTCTCGTGGTTGGAAGAGACGATGCGAAGCCCTTCGAGGGAACAATCCAGAGGCTCGGACTTCTTGATCGCGTAACTTTTCTGGCCCCTTCTAAGGACGTGATGAAATTTTTCGCGGCTGCGGATGCCTACGCTGGTCCATCGCTTGAAGATGCATACGGCCTGCCGGTTATTGAGGCCATGGCTAGCGGCCTCCCAGTCATTGTCAGCATAAATGCTGGAGTGAGTGAAGTCATAAACGATGGTTTGAACGGCCTCTTGTTACGGGACCCAACCAATGCTCCAGAGCTCGCGGGTCTGATTCGGAGACTGGTTAACGATCGCTCGCTCAGGGAGTTGCTTGCAGGAAACGCGGTCAGCTCGGCGAGACAATGTACCTTAGACCACAACGCTACCGCGATGTGGGAACTTCTGAAGAAGGCCAATGCAATGAAGGGGGCTCCTGCCAGGACGAATTGAGTCTGGTCCGCGCGAATTGAGCGGGGCTGACTGGTTTCCTGCCGGTTCCGTCGCAGCGGCAACAGAGGGCGAAAAGGAAGTGAACAGCGGGTCAAGGAATCCAGTGGCGCCGTGGTTCTGTATCGGGAGCGTTAGCCTGATATTGCGCTGAAAGTGCAAGGCTTGGGAGACGGAAGAGGATGCCGAGTAACAGCCAAAAATAAGCATTCAACAGGAAATCTTCGTAAGTCTGGATTCCGCCAAAGGTGAAAGGGAAAAGCAGAAGCAAAGCATACCAAAATATAACGAATCCCAGCGGAAACAAGGGAGACCCTTTCAACTTCTTAACGATCTTCCAGGCGGAGACTGTAATTGCCAGGCTCATTACAAGCCACAGAACTAGGCCGCCGATCCCCATCTCGACGACGAGGGCTCCAAATCCACTCTCAACTCCAACGTCTGGTGGCTTCACTTTGAAGATGCGAGTGACGTATTGTGCGCCCAGTCCACAGGTTCCGATTCCATAGCCGTAGGGCCAGCGATCGTAGCTGAAGGCGTCGAGGAAGTTTCGTACGGGATAATCCCAGCTGCGGTAGGTCAATTCGCTTGTTGGACTACTGGGAAGGAGCGTCGCTTCATAGATTGCAAGTCGAGTTAAAAGGGCATCCGGGAAAGCGGCGAGGAGCAAAACGACGCCCAAGGCGATCGCTAGCAGCGATCTCTGAATGCTACGAAAAACGCGTAACGCCTCGCCCTGCTTCCACGGAGCGCCCCAAATGAAGGCCGCGCTGGTTGCCAATATGTTGATCATCCCCCACATAAACGCGCCCCGGGACGTAGTTAGGAACTCTCCGGTTGCGGCCACTGCGATCGCGAAGAAGGTCGGCATTCTCCCTCGCTTATGGCGTAGCAGGAGGTACCCGCTGAATCCAAGGACCAGCAGCCAGGCCAAAAATGCGAAATTCCCGTAGCGACCGGCGCTCACAAAAATGGAAGTGGGCCGGTAAGCCAAACCGCCCTCCGGAGACACGCGATAGAGAGTGCTTAGCTGACGAAGCTCCTCGGCAGGGACTTTCGGGTTCAGAAAGGACGGACCACGAATGGACTGGGCAATGCCGAGTGAAATAATTATGAGAGCAAGAACCACGTTGACGTAAAAAAAGCGGCGTATTTGGGCCTCAGAATTGATAAGTGCATAGCCCAAGAAAACCAATGGGACGTAGTAAAAGAACATTTTGATACCCATAAGACCGTACCAGATGCTCGTGGATGCCGGATTGAACATCTGGATTACGCCGAACCAGATGAAAATCAGCAAGGGTACAAGGAACGGGGGACGAAAGCCCTGGATTTCCTTCCTGCGTAAAGCAGCCAGAAAAGCGAGGTACAGAATCAAAACAAGCAGATCCTTGGCAAAAAAAATTGTCATGTTGTTGCCGAGGAATTTACGAGCAAAGTCCTCAAACAAAAGCCAGCTTAGGAAAAAGTAGAGCCCGTTGCGCCAGTTGTTGAGAATTCGTATGACAATCAGGCCCCCCACGAGAGCCATGCCTGCATAGGCCAGACCCGTAAAATCTTCCCTGATCACGTAATCGGCGGCTTCGTAAGCGCCCAAGGCGCCCACGACGATCGTACCGATGGTAAGTAGCGGACTTTTTCGCAACTGGCGCGAAGATAGGGCAGATGCAATTCTCATAGTCTGGCCTTCCGCCAAATCTCAACATTATTACCCAGACAGATGTATTCCAAAAGGGGCATCGCTAATGGTCACCTCCAACCAACAGTTGTAGCCCGTTTCGTCTCAGTTGTTCCCTGACGCATTGGTGTTATTCTCGTGTCGGACGAAATGGCAAGAGGCACTGGGAGCAGACCTCAACGGCTCAAGCTACCACTGAGGCGCGCCTTCCAAACCACTGGGTGTCGAGGCCTTGTACTCTGGGTTGCTGCCGCGCCGCAAATCAGTGAGATCCTGTCCCCAGCGACCGTGTAGATAGATGTGAGGACTCGCATTTATACCGGCTTTTTGAAGGGCTTGGAGCGAACGCATGAACGCGCCTGGTGAAAGGCAAGAGCATTTCGGGTCAGTGCCCATTCAAGCCGGTCCAGAGAAATCTGCTAGCAAACACCAGGAGCAGCCGACGTACCGGCTGCTCTTGGTTTGCACGCATCCTGTTCAATATGCTTCGCCAGGTCTTCGGCTAATGGCGGCGCACCCTAGACTGGATATCCACGTGGCATACTGCAGCTTACAAGGCGCTGAGGCTGTCGTCGACAACGAGTTTGGACACGAAGTAAAGTGGGACCTCCCGCTACTGGACGGGTACCAATGGACCCATGTGCGCAATCGCGCCCCTCGCCCCGGACTCGGCCACTTCTTTGGCCTCGTCAATCCAGGACTCTGGAAGATTGTGCGCGATGGCCGCTTCGATGCGGTCCTCCTTTACACGGGGTACCGCTATGCCAGTTTTTGGATAGCCCTGCTGGCAGCGAAACTCAGCGGCACGGCTGTATTCTTCGGAACGGACGCGAGCTCCATCCAGCCGCGCGGTAGATCCCGTTGGAAAGTTTTGGTTAAGCCTCTTCTTCTATCCCGAATCTACCGATTGGCTGATGGAAAATGGGCAGCTTCATCGGCCGGCAAGGAATATCTGGAAAGCCTCGCGGTTCCGGAAGAGCAAATCGAGATCATTCCGCTTGTTGTCGACAATGACTGGTGGACGGCGCGAGCAGAGGAGGTGGACCGGCCAGCAGTCCGCAGGAGTTGGGGAATTCCTGAAACCGCGCCCGTCGTTCTCTTTTGCGCCAAATTGCAACCATGGAAGAGACCACTGGACTTGTTGCAAGCCTTTGCCAAATGTGGGCTGCGGGAAGCTCATCTGGCGTTTGCCGGCAGCGGACCATTAGACGGCGCCCTTGCTTCGGAAGCGAAACAGCTGGGTATTTCTGACCGGGTTCATTTTCTGGGCTTTCAAAACCAGACACAGCTTCCGGCGGTCTACCGCTCTGCCGATCTTTTCGTACTTCCTTCCGAGTACGATCCCTGTCCAGCTGTGGTGTGCGAAGCCATGCTCTGCGGCCTCCCCGTGATTTTGAGCGACGAGATCCGCGGCCGGTTCGGACTCGTCGAGCGGGGACGGACTGGATTCATCTACCCGTGCGGTCACGTCGAAGAGTTGTCGCATGTAATTAGTCAAGCAATGAGCGATCCTGCGCGTTTGAACGCTATGGGCGCGGCGGCACGGCAAAAGATGAAGACCTGTTCGCCGCAGACAAACACTTGTGATTTGATTCGGTTGCTCGATCGAATCTTCCGAATGCGGCGAGCAAGTTCATCGGCCGCGGGGGCGGATAGATGAAATGGCTTCTCTTGAATACACCGCAGCGCCTGGGACGGATTCTTTCGAATCCCCGGTATGCGGCCCGTATGGCATTCCGAGAAGCTACCTGGGCCGATGAACGTTTCGTTGCTCGCATCACGCACGAAAGCCCGTGGCACGTTCGAGATTTTCTCGATGAGCCAGCGCATACGCCGGATTTTTTACAGCATCTCAGCAGCTCTGAAGCAAAGTTTCGCACAACGAAGTTTGAAAGCGCCGACATTTACGCAAAAAAGGTTTTGATTCAGTACGCCTTGGTGCGCGCGGCGCGTCCCAATCTCGTTGTGGAAACGGGCATCGCCAACGGTGTCTCGTCCGCCTACGTTTTGCTTGGGCTCCAGAAAAACGGGAATGGGGTCCTCCATTCGATTGACATTGGCGACTCCTCTTATCTGCCTGCGAACTGTGAGCCGGGATGGATAGTGCCAAGCTGGCTGCGAGATCGGTGGAAGGTTCATCTTGGTGACGCGACAGTGTTGCTTCCCAAATTGCTCCGTTCACTCGGTCCGATTGATGTCTTCATTCATGACAGCCTGCATACAGCGGAACAAATGAACTTCGAATTCCAAACGGCATATCCTCGTTTGCGAACGGGCGGTTATCTAATTGCGGACGACGCTCTCTGGAACCAAGCCTTTCTTGACTTTGCGCGTTCTCAACACGTTCGTGACGCGCAGATCATTCGAGGCGTGGGTGTATTGCAGAAATCCGCCGGCCCGGCGCCAGGGCGCCAATGAATCGTTCAAAACGATGCGGAACACACTAACACCCCTTTCTCACCGGTACCGGCGGGTAGAATGAACAATTCAGCCGCAAATGATTTGGCCCGCCCTGTCTCTTATCACGTGCCGTTGTTCATTTTGCATTGGAACTGCCCGGAGGAGTGCCTTCGCACCATCAACGCATTTCGGGCGCAGGGTGTTCCTCTGAAAATTCAGGTGATTGACAACCATTCAAAACCAGAGGCGCTGCGCACACTTACTGATCGCCTTCCTCCTGAGGTACAGCTGACGACACTCAGTGAGAACAACGGATGGGGTGCAGCGTTCAATATCGTGTTGCAAGATTGGCTGGCGACTCCGGGAGGTGAGTTCTGTTTCGTTTCCGCGCACGACGCAATTCCGGCCGACAGCTGTATCGAACTCATTCTTCGCGCATTGACAAAAAATCCCCGCCTGGGAATCGCATGCCCTGAATATGGCGTCCCGGAAATATTGCAGTTTTCACGTTTGCGCTGCTATCGCACCGTCCCGGTGAGAGCTCGGATGCGTGGTTCCATCGACATCGTTGATGTGCCATTCGGCACGGTAATTGCCTTTCGCAAACAATGCCTCCGGGAGATCGGGTTGTTCGACGAACGGTATTTTGCATATGGCGATGAAGCTGAGATCGGTGTCCGAGCGCGTCGTCGAAACTGGCTGGTCGGAGTTGTCTGGGGAGCGGTCGTTGAGAACCCGGGGACATGGACCCCCAGCCGTACCCGAAGCTATCTCTTTACGCGCAACTCGTTACTCCTTGTCAAGACACACGCGGGGAGGGGCTGGGCTGCTTTACGGCTCTTGTTAATGTTGCCTAATACCCTCCGAATACTTCTAGTGCCTTCCGATCGGGACTTTGCTTTTTCCGCTAGCGCTCGAATGCTAGCCATTCGCGACTTTCTTCTCGGGAGGTTTGGTCCTCCTCCAGGTAATTGCACCAAGGGCTGCCCATGAATCGGACAAAGGAACTTCCGTTTCAACGAATTCCCGGGCGCGATTTTCGCAAATAAACGGTTGTCTCACCGCTTTGCGAGGTGACAAAATCTCCGATGACAGAGTTGACCGCTGCACTCGACCCAGGCTTAAGCCTGTCGTGCAATTCAATCATGAGGCGGCGAACGTTCTCAATCCAATCACAAGACTCAAAGAGTTCCCTTTCATCTCTCACCATCTCTATTCCACAGGGCTGCATGGATCGCAAGGATGTTGGGGTAAGGTCTGACATTGTGAGTCAGGATAGCAAAATTTGACGCTTCTGCTTCTACAGCAATGATTTTGGCATCGCGGTATTTGTTCGCATAATAGATCGAGACCATCCCGATATTCGCTCCGGCATCCACAATGGTTGCGGGGAGAAACGGAAGACCGAAGTCGTACTGCCCGCCCAGGAGTACCTGGTCGTAAATGGAGATGTCTGTCGTTCTCATGCGCAAGTGCACGGGCTTCCGGATTTCAAGAGGCCTTGCCTTGAGTTCTTTGGGCCAGCCAAAGAGGCGATGGGTTGAGATAGCCAGAACTCCCCGAAGCCCGAGGGGCCGATGGTACATGCTCAGCCCATCACGGATACGGTGGACCACGTTCATTAAGCCTGATACTCGCTCTGAGTTGTTGGAACTCATCGGAGTCCCGATGGAACCGTTCGCCCAAGCCCCAGACACATAAACTCAATGGCGCGACTCCGAACTCGCTAACAGCCGTAAATTATAGCCCAGGAGCAGCTCCGAATCGGCTCCCGAGGGGTTGCCGGGATTTGAATCCGACATATACTGACAGATTACAATTCGGTGTAAACTGCCGACTTGAGAGTCGTCAAGCCACTCTGAGATTACCTTGAAAATTTCTGACTCTACTCTCATGCTGCATGCCTCGAAATCACCATGGCCATCTCAGCAAGGCGCGAACCATTCCCAATACTCTCTGGAATCTACGCTATGAAGGTTCTAATTCACGCCCACGCATTCGCCCCCATGATCGGCGGAATTGAGACCTACACGATGTTGCTGGCACAGGGCCTCTCCGAAGCAGCGTCGACGGATACTGCCCCTCCCCAAGTGACCGTTGTGACCGAGGCACGCTCAAATGGGATGAACGACACAGCCCTTCTGTTCCGTATCGTAAGAAGGCCGGGGATCATCGGGCTCGCGCGCCTGGTTAGGGATGCGGATGTAATCCACATCGCCAATCCGGCGTTTCTCCCGATGCTCCTCGCTTGGCTGCTTCGTAAACCCTGCGTGCTGGAACACAGTGGCTACCAATCAGCCTGCCCGAATGGATTGTTCTTTTATGAGCCCACAAAATCCGATTGTCCGGGGCATTTCCTCGCGCGTAGGTATAAAGAGTGTCTCCAATGCAATTCGGAGACCCTTGGCACATGGGGAAGTCTTCGCATTCTTCTCCTCACCTTTCCGCGGAGATGGCTGTGCAAAAGAATGAGCTTACACATCGGGCCGAGCGCACACGTTGCCCGCCAGATTAGGATGCCTCTCACGCAGGTGATTTACCATGGACTTCCCTGCCCGTCGACCGTCCCCACATTTCACGCGGATTATGGCTCTTTTCCGATCTGCTTTGCCTTCGTAGGCCGAATGGTACAAGAGAAAGGCGTCCATATCTTGCTTCGTGCAGCACAACGGCTTGCGACAAGTGGTTATAAATTCCGGTTGAAATTGATAGGCGACGGGCCGGTACGGCCTGAGCTTGAGCGTCTGACCGATGAACTGGGCCTGCGAGGGCGAACTACCTTCACGGGCTCCCTGCGAGGAGACGCGCTGCAAGAGGCCATGAAAGACGTGACGGCAGCCGTAATGCCTTCCATCTGGCAGGACGTCGCTCCTGTTGCCTGTATCGAACATATGATGAATGGGCGGCTCCTGGTGGCATCGAATATTGGCGGGTTGGGAGAGTTGGTCGACGGTGTGGGCCTAAAATTCCCGGCAGGCGACGCTGAGGCCCTTGCTGATTGTCTTCGTCAGGTCATTGAACAGCCTGAATTGGCCCCCCACTTGGTCACTAGGGCCCGCGAGCGAGCGCGTATAATGTTCACGAGCGAGAGGATGCTAAGGGACCATTCGGAAGCATACGCGACCGTCGTGCGCTTGAAGCACACGTGCAATTCCTGAGTTGGATAGTAATATTTTTCGTAAAATTATTTCTACCATGGATGTGACCCCGCTCAAACGAAAGTATGCTCGTCCAGGCGCGCGTCTCAAAGAGGGTCTAAAAGAGACCTATTGCTTGGCCGTTAACCTTCTGTCCCATGGCCTATCCGATGCAGCCCTGTTTCGGGGAGCATTGCTGCTTCGCAGGTTCGGTCTTGGCCTTAAGCGGGCATCTATGCCAGCACCGTTTCAAGTGACCGCAGATTTCTTATTTTACAGCCTTCGGAATCTGCGGCCAGGTCTTGTCGAGGTGCAGCATGATGGTCTCCGTTTTTTTATTCCATTGAATGATCCTTGCCAATACGACCTCTTGTTGGGGTCGCATGAACCAGAAGTTCTGCAATGGATTGTGTCCGAACTCAAACAGGGGATGACCTTCTTCGATGTCGGGGCCAACGTCGGATACTACACTTGGGTCGCATCGAGGTGCGTCGGAAACTTGGGGAGGGTAGTGGCTTTAGAGCCAGATCCGGAAGTAGCTGCCATTCTGCGCAGAACTATTCAAGCGAATTCAATCAATAACGTACACGTCGTTCAGGGAGCAGCATATCGGACCTGCGGAATTGTGAAGTTCGGCCGCGCGAGTTCCACGAGTGTTGCTTCTGGATTGTTTTGTGGGAATGCGTCGGAATGGATCGAGGTACCCGGGCATTCGCTGGACACACTCGCCGCAGGGTTGAAGATTGCCGCGGTTGATATGGTCAAACTAGATGTCGAAGGGGCAGAGCTTGAGTCAATACAAGGAATGACCCAGATTCTGAAGGAACATAGGCCAAAGCTGCTAATGGAGTTGCACGGCAATGTTGGCACAGCAGACTCATCCCCCCCGATTCGGGAACTAAAGAAACTAGGATATGCCATATCAGTTATTTCTGGAAATCACGTAGTAGCGATGCCGATTCTCGAAGACCAATGAAAAACGCTGATCTGAGCCGGTATCCCCTATTGTGGCTCGCACCTTTTCAGGGATCGATGGTGCGCAAAAGGAAGGTAAATCATGCAGATTCCCGCCGATAACCGTTTCGTAAGGTGCCTCAGAGCAGTAAAACTCCTACAGAATCCCTTCCACATTCTCTTCAAGAGGGTGTTTGGCGCCCCCACAGACATCATGACCATCGTAGACCGCGAAACCGGCGTCCGATGCCAATGCAGTGTGGGCTCATACCATATGTTCGCTTCGACCTGGTATAGCCGGGACTATGACGTTCCGGGCGTCTCCCTTCGAGAGGGCGACGTGGCGATCGACATCGGCGGGAATCAGGGGTTCTTTACCTGCTATGCCGCTCGCCGGGGAGCAAAAGTGTATGCTTTTGAGCCCAATCCGGAGAACTACGAGCGCCTGCGGACCAACGTCCAGCAGAATGGTCTCGAAAACCGCGTCATTGCTCAGCCCTGGGCGATCAGCGATCGGGAAGGTACAGCAGAACTGATGGTTTCCGAGGAATTGGGCGGCGGGAGGAGCACGATCGTGCGGCGGTTCGCCGAGAACTCCCATATCTCCGTGCGCAAGAAAGTCACTGTGCCCTGTTATTCTCTGCCCAGTGTTCTCCGAGCCTGCCCTGAGGGTCGGGTGCGGCTCTGCAAGATCGATGCAGAGGGTGCGGAGTTTCAAATCCTATCGCAATTGGGTCCGAGCGACCGGCTGCGCATCGACTCCCTGGTCATGGAATACCACCCCGAGGCGTATGCTTTTGCCGACCTCGTTTCGCTCCTTCTCAGTTGGGGCACCCATCAAGTGAGCCTTATGGACGAGAAGCCATTTACAGGAAATATTCTCAGAGCCGTTTCCAACGAAGTTTTACTTGGTGGAACTTCGTGTACGTAGCGAGACGTCGAAAGGATCGCGGGAATAAGCCTGCGTCCCCCACACTTTTCAACGGGACATTAGTGCTTGTGAGTTGAAGCCTTAGTCGTCTGGGAACCCGTGTCATATAACACGGGCTTTCCGATCCGCAGGGCTCGATCCGCAATCGCGGCTCCGGCCCAGAATCCTTCTTCGGCCTCTTCAATCCCGGCCTCTGGAACCTCATTCACAGAGGAAATTTCGACGCCGTCCTCTGTTTCACCGGCTACCGCAACACCACGTTTTGGATCTCCTGCATCGCCGCGAAGCTCTCGAAAACCGCATTCCTTTTTGGCACGGATACCACGACACTTGCACCCCGCGATGGGGGCGCGTGGAAAACTGCCATCAAGAAAATTCTCCGGCGTCCTGATTATTTTCTCGGTTCGCTGAGAAAACAACCGGCAACCTCAGATGAACACAGGCACGCACCACCGCACTGCTGACTATCCCGGCCGGGTTGATTCTGCCCGTCCCGTCTCAAGTCTTCAACTTTCGCGCTCTCATTGCCGTCAACTACCGCCATCTGGTTGTTCGCTATGAGCGCGCGGTCACGATTCACAGCGCGTTCTTTCATATCGTCCTCTTAAAAACCTTGCGAACGATGCCCTCGACTTTAACAGGCTGGCTGTCTTCCAGTGGCGAGGTCATCTGTGCAAATGAGACTCGCTTTGCGGGTGGCAGGAGAACATGGCATATTATCTTGAATTCTATGTGAGAGCGGTCAGATGTACATTACTGGCAACCGAGAAATTACAATGCGAGTCCCTGCAAACATCCATGCTGGTATCCGCTTCGACTGCCTGCGACTTTCTGTTTCGCAGCGCCCAAACTCCCGATCCGGGTGGACTTTCCGTTGAGCGGAATTGCCAGTGGTCAGCATAAATCGAGTCGTCTTGGGTTGGCAATCGTCGTCCTCGGTGTGTTCGTGCGAATCGCTATTGTGGCCCTTCCCGGCAATCAGCTCCGAGCGCCGTGGAGCGGAGGCGGCGATGCCCCCCGGTATGTTCTGTTAGCAGAAAACTTGTTGAGTGGAAAAGGGTTTACGTACTCGTTGCAACCCACAGCGCTTCGCGCCCCTGGGTATCCCGCGCTGTTAGCGGTCGTGATGTCGCTCTTCGGCGATAAATACGTGCTCGCCATTCGGTGGATCCAATTTGTGCTGGGCCTCGGCACAGTTTTATTGTGTTCGCGCGCGAGCGCCCGTGCCTTTGGCGAAAGGGCCGGACGCGCAACTCTGGTCATTGGGCTCTTCTTTCCCACGTTGATCTTTGTGACGGCAGAAGTGCTGACCGAGTGTATCGGCGCGTTCTTAGCGGCCCTATTTTTGTGCCTCCTAACCAAAGAAATACAAGGTCCCCGGATGACGACGCTTGTCGCAATGGGGGTTGTCACCGGCGTGGCCGCAGTATTCCGCTTCAATATGGCTGGACTGGGTTTCATCGGTCTTTCCGTGCCTTGCCTTGCGAAGGCCTCACGCCCCACATGGCAGAGAGCATTGGCGTTCTCGCTCTTCGCGGGAATGGCTATTTCTCCGTGGCTGATTCGAAATCAGATCGCATTTCAGGGAGAAGTTCTCTATTCAACGCTGAGCGGGCACGACGCTGTTGAAGGCATCCTGACGCCCCAAGGTCGAGCTTTGCCGGGTGACAACGATAAAATCAAAGCCGCGGAAGGCTGGCTATTGAGCGATGTCGAAACGAATGCTCCATCACGTTTGCAGCTCCCTTCGGAAGCTGAACTGAATCAGAAGGCGTGGAGAGCAGCACGGGATCTCTGGAAGCAATGGCGCTGGCGACTATTGCCATTGGCGTTCGTGAAATTGTCCTATTTCTGGTTGAGCATCGATCAGATGCTTTGGACTCAGTCCTTCCCTCTCCGCCAGAGGCTATTCCGGTGGGGCGGCGTGCTATTTTACTGGGTCCTTCTGAGCTTCGGAATTGTCGGATGGTTTCGAACCCGTCGATCCGCGCCCGTGCTCGCAGGCGCGTTTTTTCTATACGCCGTCTTGCTAACGGCGCTGCACTTGCCGTTCCCGATGATCACGCGACTTCGGATCCCGTTCATGGACCCTTTAATCACAATCCTGGGAGGAGGGTCCTATCGCTCAAAATAAATTGCCTTCGGCAACGCAGCTCTCGTAGTGCCGTAGAACCCTGGGCAGTAAAATTCTAATCTGGCAGCCTTCCTCGCGCCCCACAAACGGCGGAGTCACCGGATTGTCTTCTGTTGTCGAGGAAGATTGCCTCGGGAATAGTAGTCCAACATCAATTTCCTACCCTCTAGACTAAAAAGCCGGTACCGTGCGATTCCCAATTTTTGGAATCGGCATTTTAGCGTTGTGCTGAGAACCCCGAAGCCATATTTCACACTGCGAATGAAATTGATCGAGGAAGCTTCCTTGAAGTATTTGGTGGGACAAGAGACTTCACCAATGCGGTAACCAAAGTAGATAGACTGAGCTAACATCTCGTTGTCGAAGACGAAATCATCGGAATTCTCAAGTAGCGGGAGATTCATGAGAACGTCCTTGCTGAAGGCGCGGAAACCCGTGTGGTATTCGGATAACTTCGCGCCGGTGAAAGCGTTCTGAAAGGCCGTGAGAAGACGATTGGCCACGTATTTGTACAAGGGCATGCCGCCTTTGCGGGCACCGCCGCCAATAATTCGGGAACCTAGCACGACGTCATAGACATCATAAGCAATCATGCTGGCCATGGCCGTCACCAGCAGTGGGGTGTACTGATAATCGGGGTGAACCATCACCACGATATCTGCACCGGCAGCCACCGCCTCTCTGTAACAGGTTTGTTGGTTCCGTCCGTATCCATAGTTTTTTTCATGGATGAAGATCTGTACGTCCAGTTTTTTTGCGATTCGCACGGTTCCATCCGTGCTATGGTCATCGACGAGTATTTTGATATCTACGGTGTCAGGGAGTTCCTGGACCGTTCTCTCTAATGTCTTCTCTGCGTTGTACGCCGGCATGACCACCGCGATGCGCTTTCCATTGACCATTTTGTCTCTCCAGCTCCAAAAGCCATACGTCAGTTAGCGGTAGTAATGGAAGTTCGAGCGGAGGAAGAAGTATTCGTTGATGGGTTCATTGTCCCTCAGTGCTGGCACATGAGGAGCTTTCGCGATCAAACTATCGAGCGGTACCTCTCGGCGAAGCACGGTTTCGAACTGGTCCACCGCGGTCAGCTTCGGCCCCCACTCCACCAGATCCAGGGCCGCGGACCGCGGCAGGCGCGAGGCCAGGACAGACCCGCGCACAATCGTCAGGGGTTGCAGGCTTGCCAAGAAATGCAAGCCCCAACCCTCTATGGACTGAAAAGCTCGGACATAAGGAAAGGAGTCTTGGAGGGCTTTGGCAATGGAAGCCTGAGTAGCGGCATCGCCGCCTGGCAGCCAAACTTGCATAACGCCGTCAGGTTGAAGGTGCCTGTTCGCGATCTCGTAGAATTCCCGCGAGTACAGAAGGCTGGATGTTGGAGCGCCTATCGGCGGCGGAGGATCCAACGTGATCACATCGTATCTTTCCGTCGACCCTTCCAGGAAGCGCCGCCCGTCGTCGATCACAATTTCGGCTAGCGGGGATCTAACGATCTCTGGTCCGTCGGAATGGAAGTAACCGAATACGGCCGGAACGCTCGGCACCAAGTCCACTGCGGTCGCGCGAATTCCCCAAGAGCGCATAGATCGAAATGTCGTGCCCATTCCGAAACAGACAACCAGCGCCTTCTCTGGAGCCCTGTCTAGAAAAGCCAACGGCAAGTGAGCCATCATCTTCGTGATCGGAGTGAGTTGTGTCATCCCAATCCCGTTGACCAGGAGGTGCTTGTCCATTCCTTTCCCTGTTGCCACCACGGTTGCCGTGTAATCTCGGCGCATCACGCGTTCAGGCCATTGGTTCTCATAGTCGTGTGTCAAACCCACTAGCGGTAGAGAAAACAAGAACACTGCTGAATAGCGCACAATAGGGAATCCGGCTGCGTGCGCTTCCTCAACGGCAGGGCGTCGCCACAAATCAGCGATCAAGCCCACAAAGAAAAGTGGAGCAGCTAGGAATACCAGCACCCAGCGTTCACCCATCCACGACAATAGCCAGAATCCAGTCAAGAGCGGACCTAAGATCGAGCCTAGGACATTTATGGAATAAGCGCTCCCAGCGCGATCCGGGTCTCCTGAAGACCAGTGGTCGATCATCATCGGCGTCAGGAAACCCAGCAGTGCGCTAAAGGGGCTGATTCCAATCACTACACGGATTGCTCCAAGAACGAATCCTGCCTCTTGTGCAAGACGCGGTATTGGCAATTTCGGGTCCGCTGCCAAGAGCGGGATCAGAGCGAGCACTCCAGCAATAATCCAAGCGAAGCTACCTTCCACAAGCTTATGCGAACGAACCCACCAGCGATAAGCCGCGGACCCGCAAGACGTGGCCACGAGGTAGATAGCGAGGATGATCGCAAATGTGTAAACAACATTTCCCAGATACGGAGTAAACTGCCGTATCCATACGACCTCCATTCCCAAGCTAATCAAGCCGGTCAGGAAGAGCAACACGAGCAAAAGGTTTGGCGGCAGTCCGTAAAGCCTTCGCGGCGCTTTACGTTCAGAAGCCCTGGTGATTGGCCGTACCGAGAGAGCCGGCGAGAGACTCAGAAGGAATACAATGCCGGCGAGGATGCCATTGATTGTGCTTGTGAGGCGAAGAGTACCGCGAAATCCAAGCAGTTCGACCAGGAAAAAGGCCGAGATGATTGTACCCAGAACCGCTCCAACTACATTCGCCAGGTAGAGATAGCTGAACGATCGTTCGCCTTCCGCGCCGAAGCTCTTTCTAATGGCCGCCATTGCGAAGGGGTAGGTCGCACCCATGCAAAAGCACCATGGAATCAACGACAGCGCGACCCACGCTCCGGAAAGCAGGTAATAAACAGTGGACTGCCATGCAACACCATGCGTTCTTCCTAGCAAGACATAATGCCCATAGGCCAGCATGTGAGGCACGGCAAGACCGGAAACGCCGATCAACAACTCCGCGAGAGCGTACAGACGCAAGGCAGTGGAGGCGGGAGATTCCTGGAAGCGACGGATGAAGTGGCCGACACCACACGAACCGAGACCCATGCCGGCCATGAACATCGAGAGAACGATCGACACCATCGGCGTCGTTACCCCGAACTCTGCCATCGCCAGTCGCAGCCAGACGACTTCGTAAACGAGACTGCAGAAACCTGAGGCAAGAAAGAAAGCGAAGTACCAGCGCATTTCGACTATGCCGGTTCCCCGTTTGGGAGCAGATGCATCCTGCCCAGAGGGTATGGACTCAATTACCTGCTCAGATGGCCCGCGCCTCATGCGACATTCCGTAGATCGAATCCATCTTCCGTCAGATGTTCATCCCTCAGCGGGGAATTGTTTTCTTGCGGCATGCACAATTCGGCCGGTAACCTCATCGCGAGCTTCACAACGTACTCCCATTTATGACGCGCAGCAAGGATCATACTGGATATTACTGGGCAAATGGAGCTTCGCGGCAGCCTCTGAGTGACCTGCTGGAAAAACCTTCCCAAGAGCAAGCACCTTCACGACTAGGTGTTTTCGGCCGCTCTCTCTTGGAATCGCGCTCAATTTACTTTGCCAGAATGAGCTTCTTTTCGGCGTCTGCTTCGAAGGCCGACACTATGATGCAGGCGACCGCATTGGCTACCTCCAAGCCAACATCGAGCTTTCTCTCGAAGGTCCGCGTCTCCGGGAACCTCTATTGCATTACCTCTCAGCCATTCCTTGCGTTAATTCCCAGCCAGTTCGGTTTTCCAATTCTCACAGTTTCGAGCTCACTCGCTTGTTGTTTTTTAGATTTTGGCGCAGCCGTTCGGGAAGTTGTCGCTCTCAAGTACTAGCCTCGCAAGGGGCCAGGCTCATATTGTTGCAAGTTGTGAGAAGATTCGTTTAGGGAGAGGCGAAATGAAAGGTGTGGTCCTTGCTGGTGGAACGGGAAGTCGACTTAACCCTCTTACGCGTGTTACGAATAAACATCTGCTTCCCGTCTACGATAAGCCCATGGTGTATTACCCGATCCAGACGCTCGTCAACGCGGGAATCCAGGAGATTCTTCTCGTTACGGGCGGAAAAAATGCCGGAGAATTTCTGCGACTGCTGGGCAATGGGCGTGATTTTGGCTTGAAGCACATCAACTACACCTACCAAGAAGGCGAAGGTGGCATAGCGGAGGCTCTAGGATTGGCCGAACATTTTGCCGACGGTGAGCCCGTCTGCGTAGTACTTGCTGACAACATTATTGAAAATAATGTGCGCCATGCCGTCGAAAACTTCAAAAAGCAAAGCCACGGCGCGAAAATCCTGCTGAAGGAAGTTCAAGATGCGGAACGTTTTGGTGTCGCTGAGATTCGCGGAAATAGCGTTGTTGGCATCGAGGAGAAACCGCGCAATCCCAAATCGAATTACGCCGTCATCGGAATCTATTTGTACGATGCCACTGTATTTCGGAAAATTCGCCGCTTGACGCCGTCCGGCCGCGGCGAACTCGAAATTACAGACGTAAATAACTTCTACCTCGAAGAAGGCAGTCTGACCTATGAGATTCTTGACGGCTGGTGGACCGACGCCGGCACCTTCGAATCCCTCTTGCGCGCCAACAACCTCGTGGCGGAAACCGGTGCCAACAAAATCTCAAGTTTAGCATCCACTGACCGTGCCTTGAGCCGGGAAGTCGAAGAATGAAGATATTTGTTACTGGCGGAGCAGGTTTTATCGGGTCAAATTTCATCCGCTATGTTCTGCAGGCAAAAAATAGCCACGCGATCGTCAACTACGACAAACTCACTTACGCTGGAAATCTAACGAACTTGCATTCGATCGCGCATCATCCCGGCTATCAATTCGTTAAAGGTGACATTTGCGATCCCATCACGGCAGAAGCGGCCATGCGTGGTTGCGATGCCCTTATCCATTTCGCCGCGGAATCGCACGTCGACCGGAGCATTTACGAGCCCGCTCCCGTAATACAAACCAATGTCACTGGGACGTTCACCCTCCTCGAGGTCGCCCGCAGACTCGCCGTATCGCGCTTCGTTCACATTTCGACCGATGAAGTCTACGGCGACGTCGCTCCGGGATCTCACGCCAGCGAAGATTCACCGCTTCAGCCAAGCAGTCCTTATTCTGCTTCCAAGGCGGCCGCAGACCTCTTGGTTTGCTCCTACGTTCGCACCTACAAATTCCCCGCTCTGATCACGCGCTCCTCGAACAATTACGGTCCCTACCAGTTCCCAGAAAAATTCCTGCCGCTCATGATCACGAATGCGCTCTTTGACAAACCTCTTCCGATCTATGGCGACGGCAAACAGCAGCGCGAGTGGCTGCACGTGGAAGACAATTGCCGCGCGATTCTCACAGTTCTCGAACGAGGAAGAATCGGCGAGGTCTACAACATCGGGGGATCGCATGTGGAAGAGAATCTCGCCATGGCCCAACGCCTGCTTCGTTTGACCGGCAAGGCAGAAAGCTTGCTTCGCAATGTCGCGGACCGTCCCGGCCACGATCGTCGCTACGCCCTAAATTCCAGGAAAATAGAAAGCGAGCTGGGTTGGAAGCCGGAAATCTCCTTGGAAGACGGCATTCGCCAGACGATCGAATGGTACAAGGCCAATAGCAAATGGGTTTCCGATGTTCGCGCGGGTGAATACCTCTCGTATTACGAGAAGTACTACAATGATCGCGACAATTCGCTCAAGGCGATCGCGGATTCCGGCTCAAAATTGCCCGCTTAGAACCAAGATGCGTATATTCTTTGTCGATGGAACGAATCGAAACCTCCTTGCCAGGTGTTTACGAGCTGCGTCCCGTAGTCCATCGCGACGAACGCGGCGCTTTCCTTGAGACCTACCATCACGCTAAATTCTCAGAGCTCGGCATCAAAGACACCTTCCTTCAAGACAACCACTCCATTTCTTCGCGGGGAACGCTTCGCGGCTTTCACTATCAATTGCTGCGCGCCCAGGCCAAGCTCTGTCGCGTCATCGAAGGCCAGGCTCTGGATGTCGCCGTCGACATCCGCATCGGCTCGCCGCACTTTGGCAAATGGACTAGCGTCCGCCTATCCGCCAAGGAACAAAATCAAATCTATATCCCAGCTGGGTTTGCCCACGCCTTTTTGGCCATAACGGACACCGTCCAGTTTCTTTATAAATGCAGTGATTACTACGTTCCATCCGACGAGTACGGCATTCTTTGGAACGACCCCGATCTCGCCATCGATTGGGCTGCATCTAATCCACTCCTCTCACAAAGAGACGCCAAAAATCCGAGACTCGCCGACGTCCAACAGCAATTTCTGCCACGATACTCGCCCAGATGAAACCCACGATCTTGCTGACGGGTAAGAGCGGCCAACTAGGTTCTGAACTCAATCGATTGTTGCCAAAACTGGGGGAGGTGATCGCGCTCGAGAGGAAAAGTCTGGACTTACTCGATCCCGAAAAAATCCGACGCGTGATGCGGGAGGCAAAGCCACAACTGGTCGTAAACGCAGCCGCCTATACAGCCGTTGACGCAGCGGAAACCGATCAAGCCAATGCGCTCGCTGTGAATGCGGAAGGCCCGCGATTACTTGCTCTAGAAACAAAAAAGATAGGTGCCATGCTCGTTCACTTCTCGACCGACTACGTTTTCGACGGCTCGAAAAGGGCCCCATACATTGAGACAGATCCGCCAAATCCAGTAAACGTGTACGGCAGAACCAAACTCGCTGGTGAACAAGCGATTCGCAATTCCGGCGCAGCCCACCTGATATTTCGGACGTCCTGGGTCTACGCTACGCACGGGCGAAATATTCTGCTGACAATCTTGCGTCTTTCCACCGAGCGCGAGGAATTGAAAATCGTCGATGATCAGGTGGGCGCTCCGACCTGCGCCTTCGATCTAGCCGAGGGAACGACAAGAATTCTCGCCGGAATGGTTGCTGGGGATAAGAGCCAGTTTACTTTTCCCGAGGCCAGCGGAACCTACCACATGACCGCGGCTGGCCAGACCACCTGGTATGAATTCGCAAAAGCCATCCTCGAAGAAGCAGGCCGCGCACCGCAAAACCTGCCGTGGCTCGCCTCAGCAACTAAAGGTCGTCCTCTAATCGCACGCCGCGTAGTTCCAATCTCAACAGAGGAATTCCGCTCGCCGACGCCTCGTCCCACCTACTCGGTCCTCTCGAACGCGCACCTGAAACAGGCCTTCGGCGTAACCCTCCCAGACTGGCGCACTCAACTGCAAAGATGTTTTTCCCCGCAGAGCACCCCAGTGAATCCCCCCGCCGCCTCTTCTCCCCGCTAAGAGTCGACCCGCTCAGCAGCCGTTGGCGTTCAGCGGCTCGGCTGCTTCGTCTATCTTTGATCAAGCAAAGGGGATCTATTTGACTTTTGTAAAACAATCCATGTTCTCAGGGAAAACCGAATGTGCCGGAATATATCTAAATCCGTTGGAGCTCACCAGCCTTGTGAGCCGAGGATAATCAACGACCGTTGGATGAAACTCAATAATGATGGCGTCCGTGCGTGCCAGCCACTGAGTAGGGCCGTCGAATAGTTCTTGTTCACCACCTTCAATATCGATCTTAACCAAAGCAAACCTAGTCACCGCAAGCTTCTGGATAATTGTGCCCACGCTAATCATGGGCACCAACGAGCCGTTTTCCGACAATCTTCCCAGGTTGGAGAGTTCGCTAAATTCGAATCGAGCCACGGCTTCCTTCGGTCCGATGGCCGCTTCTAAAACTTGGCCAGCGATCCCGTTCAGTTCGAGGTTCTGGCGCACGAATGCAGCATTGTTCGGATCCGGCTCTACCGCGATTACTTGCGTAAACGAATAAGTTTTGGCGAGCCATAGGCTCGCCATGCCTATATTTGCTCCGAGATCTAGAAGGACACCGGACGGATCATCAAAAGGCAGGCGATAGGCTTCTTCAAGCCATATTTCCCGAATGCTTTGAAGATCACCTTTATTCAGGCGGTAGCGAATCTTGATGTCCCCACGTAGACGGACCTCTCGCACGCGGTTGCGCTGGCGCCCAGGAACTAGGCCAATAAATCTTGAAAGCGCAAAATCCATACTTAGTCGAAAACGAGACGGCGCATTAGCAGCCAGCCTCACACTCCCTCGCAAGTCACTAACGAAGGTTTTCAAAACGGTCATGAATCTACGCGGTGCCATCTGGCTGACTCCGTGACGAGCAGTTTGGTCTCAAGGTTTCTGTTGCCAGCGCTTCGCTAAGAGGAGGAAGGCCAGTCGCTTTCGGGGAACCTTGAAGAGCTCCCTACTTGCCTGCCCGCCCCTCGGCGGATAAACTGATTTCGTACATGCTCCCCAGCAATTCCAAGAAACTAGCATGAGCGACAGCCTGACTGCCCTGCAGGAAAACCAAAGACGCGCCACGCATTACGTCCATTCACGGTCTGCGCCGGGCGTCCCTGCTTCTCCAATGATCTCGACTGGCATTTTCGTACCTCCCAGCAACACCCTTTGGATTGCCAAAGAAGACGCATCCTGAGGAGTACCGTTGTTTCTACCGACCCCCTCCGTGACATTTGTCGTGACAACTGACGCAGAGCGTAATCAAGTTGTGCATCACGTCACCACCGAGCCGGCTCCTGGGTTTCATGTGATAGACCTCCAAGTCTCTCACGGAACCGCACTGTGGACACCGCCAACCATCTCGCTCGAGCACGCGCGTCCGGGCCATTGCGTACTCGTTCGGATCCGGTTTGAGTCGCGGTCGTTTCTGGCGTAGACGTGTCGAATTCCTTGAACTTCGGATAAAAATCTACGTTACGGCGCGGTACTGACAGTGTTAGGTCTGTGTGCGTACCCACCCCCGACCTCTCGTGCGTCATTTCTTGACAGAGCGACACTTCCGGCCGATCGCGCTAAACTATAAATGTGGGTCCCTATGTACGAAGCTCCGAAAATCACCAAAATTCTGATTTGCCCAAACTGCGGCGGAAAAGAAGTGCGGCGATCGCGAAGAAAGGGAGCGGGCGAAACCCTTCTCCATCCTTCTGTTTATCAGCCCCTTCCGCTGCCACGAATGCTACGAACGGTTCTTCCGTCTTCTGTCGCTCTTTGCTTCCGATCAACCCACGATCCATCACGCCAAGTAAACGACATTTCTTGTGTGCCTCCTGGCCTCGCCAGGCCCCCGCGCATATCGTGAGATCCCTGCTTCCTGAACACGACCACTGGTACACGCCCGTGCTTGTTGTGAAAAGTAAGATTTTCTCGTGCGAATATCTCGCGTAGAAGGAATTCCGACTAGCGCAGCGCCTGCTTCACATCCGCAATCAAATCCGCTGAATCCTCGAGACCAATCGAGACACGCACAGTGCCGGGGCTGACGCCCGCACGGCGCAGCTCTTCGTTGCTCATGTTGTAGTGCGAGCTGTAGATCGGAAGAATCACCAGCGATTCGACGCCTCCGAGACTCGCCGCTAGAAGAAAGAGGCGCACATGATCGCAGAAGCGCCGGGCCGCGGGCAGTCCCCCCTTCAAATCGAAAGCCAGCATGGAACCGAACCCGCGCATTTGTTTTTTGGCGAGCTGGTGATCGGCGTGCGACTTGAGACCGGGGTAGTGAACGCGCGCGACCTTGGGATGCCTTTCGAGGAATTTGGCGACGGCGATGGCATTTTTGCACTGGCGCTCGACGCGAACGCCAAGAGTCTTGATGCCGCGGATCAGGAGATACGCGGCGCCGGGATCCATCGAGCCACCGAGGTAGATGATCATGTGGCGGACGCGGTCCATCCAATGGGCGTTGCCGACGGCGACGCCAGCGATGATGTCGGAATGTCCAGCGAGCGCTTTGGTGGCGCTGTGAACGACCATGTCATAGCCGAGAGCGATAGGATTCTGAAGGACCGGCGTGGCGAAAGTGTTGTCGATGATGGAGACGAGTTTGTGCTTTTTGGCGAAGGCGATGGCTTCGTGGATGTCCACGAGGCGAAGGGTGGGATTGGTGGGCGTTTCGACGTAGAGAACCTTTGCGCGCGAGTTGGCGAGATTTTCGATCCCGGCAAGATCAGTGCCGACCTGGCGGACAGCGATGCCCATGTTGGGAAAAACGTCGCGCATGAGGCGATACGTGCCGCCGTAGGTTTGCGCGGTGGTGATGACTTCGTCGCCGGCTTTGAGGGCGGACAGGAGCGCGGAAGAGATGGCGGCCATGCCGGAGGAAGTGACAACGGCGGCTTCAGCGCCTTCGAGGGCGGCGATTTTTTTCTCGGCCACCGAAAGCGTCGGATTGCCGTAGCGGGTGTAGATGTAGGCTTTGTTTTTTCCCTCGGCCCAGAGCTTCATTTCTTCGGTGGAAGAAAAGGTAAAAGTGGAAGAGCGGATAATTTCGGTGACGATGGGCCCGTTGACGCCGCGGCGATTGGGTTCGCCGCCATGAATGGCCGTTGTTTGCGGGCCGTGATTGGCGAGCTTGCTGGTTTTCATCAGACGAGTGTGCGCTTTCCTTGAAGACAAAAACAGCCGCCAAATTGGCAGGCGCGGCAGACAATTTGGGCGGGCTAGCGCGTCTCTCGAGATGTAGCGCAGATCAGTGCGCCAAAGAGTCCATGAAAGGTGATCTCGTAGCCAAACATCAGGTTTTGACCGTGAATCGAATGTGTCTGCTACAATTCCTGCCGACTTACGTAAATCCTGCGAGGCTTGTCATGCGCATTCTCTTGTCTCTTGCAACAACACTTCTCATTGTCTCCTCAGCGTTCCCCCAGCAATCTTCGTTGTCTCCGCAATCTCCACCCAAGGCGCTCCCTGAGCTGGAGCACTTCAATACCACAAACGTGGACGGGAAGGCCGATCCCTGCGATGATTTCTATAAATATGCGGACAGCAAGTGGCTGGCGGCCCACCCCATTCCGGCCGACCAGGTGACGTGGGGTGTGGGGAGCCCGCTCAATCTATGGAACGAAACTGTGCTGGTCCTGGTACTGGAACAGAACTCCGCCGAAGATCCCAAACGCACCCGCAACGAGCAGAAAGTTGGCGACTACTACTTTGCTTGCATGGATACCAAGGGCATCAACGCACACGCCGCAGAGTGGCTGAAGCCCGAACTGGAGCGCATCGCCCGCATCAGCAACAAATCAGCCATTGCGGAAGAACTTGCGCATCTGCATCAGACGATTCCGGCTGCCTGGGAGGGAAACGACAATGAGACCAATGCTGCCTTGTTTGGCTATTCCGGCCAGCCCGATTTCGATGACGCTTCGCATAACGTGGCCATGATTGACCAGGGCGGTATGGCGCTGCCGGGACGCAGCTTCTATCTCGACCAAGACGACAAAGCCAAGGAAATCCGCCGAAAGTATCTAAAGCACGTTGCCAAAATGTTTGTGCTTGCGGGCGAAAAGCCAGACGAAGCCAAGGCCGGTGCGGACGTGGTGCTGGAAATGGAGACAGACATGGCGAAGGCGGCCATGGACCCGGTCGCGCGCCGTGATCCCAAGAACATCAACAACAAGATGTCTCTCGCCGAGGTGAAAGCGCTCACCCCGTCCTTTGATTGGGACCGCTACTTGAAACTGGTCTCGACACCTCCGACACCTCACTACATCGTGACCTCACCGAACTTCTTCAAAAACGCGGAGGCCATGCTGAACCAGCATCCGCTCGAACACTGGAAGATTTACCTTCGCTGGCAGATGCTGCACGGCAACGCAAGTTCGCTCGGTGATGCATTCGTCGAAGAAGACTTCGACTTTTTCCGCCACATACTTTTTGGGGCAAAGGAAATCGAGCCGCGCTGGCGGCGCTGCGTACGCAGCGTGGATGGCAACCTGGGTGAAGCCCTGGGGCAAGTCTATGTCAACCGGGCTTTCCCACCCTCCAGCAAGCAGCGCGTACTTCAGCTCGTCAAGGACATCCAGACCGCTTTGTCAAAAGACATTGAGGCGGCCGACTGGATGGCGCCGGAAACCAAGAAGCAAGCGCAGGAGAAGCTCCACGCTACTCTCAATAAGATCGGATTTCCCGACCAGTGGCGTGACTACTCAGGTGTGGCCATCAGCCGCGAGAGTTCCTTGCTCAACCGCCAGCACGCCACGGCCTTCGAATTTCAACGCTGGGTGAACAAAATCGGCCAGCCGGTGGATCGGACCGAGTGGGGAATGACTCCGCCCACCATCAACGCGTA
>Ga0307475_10000122_pt1 | contig 44559 bp, 43 predicted proteins | sample atmos_gasesECM1C_FD_203317 | JGI IMG/M metagenome (GOLD analysis project Ga0307475, IMG submission 203317) | Hardwood forest soil microbial communities from Morgan-Monroe State Forest, Indiana, United States - atmos_gasesECM1C_515 | ecosystem: Environmental > Terrestrial > Soil > Temperate... | reverse complement strand
ATACCAGCTTCTTGCAGGCGACGAAGCAGGAAATTTCCAATTGACTGTTTCATAACGAATATCTCCTTCAGTGACTTGAAATATGGATTTGAGGAATTCTGATGGATGTCAATGGCGATCAAATATCCCCAGTGAAGGGTGAAATCTGATACCAACCGAAACAATGGTCGGATTCAAGTTCACGTGAGCGGTGACCGGAGCAACGCCGTAGAGTGACCCGTGCGCGTCTACCGCTAGCCAAACCTCCTTGACGTCGACGAACAGGGCCATGTTTCTGCTGAGCTGATGCTCCGCTCCCGCCTCCAAAACGGCTCCCCAGTTGTTGCGAACCCCGAGTTGGGAAACCGCTGCATCATGTTCCTTTAGAATGATTGCGTACGCTGTTCCCGCGCCCACATAAGGTCGAAAGGCGCGTAGCTTTGGAAGGTGATACTCGGCCGTGAGAATCGCGGGACCATATCGAACTTTTCCAAGTTCGCCCAATGATGCGACCGATCCCTCGCCTGTAATTGTCGGCTTTGGGGGAACCCCTGCCAGCAAAGACAACGAAAGATTCTTTGCGATGTATCGACGGACGTCGAACATAAGGGAGTAATTGTTACTGACGTTCGCTGTGGCACCTGGAATCGTTTGACCGCTCGTTGCGATGGTTGCGCCAGAATGGTAGAAAGCGTTGATGCTGCCAATTCCGACAACCCAACCTTTTTCCGTAGCGGATGGGCTCTCACTAGCAGGCGCACTGTTTGCGGATGTGACTGCGGCTGACTCGGTCATAGATGAAACTTCGAATGGCTGACCTGGGTTGCTGCTTTGAGCGTGAAGGGAGATCGGAGATAACGACAATGAACCAGCCAACAGCAAGAGTAATAGGCCGGTATTCTTCGCCACGTTCAAACCTTGATAGCTCTGTTTTTCCGAAAGCTGCTCTCTCGGAGGCGCAAGCTGCTGACTCCGAGGCTCGACGATGAGTTGCGAACTTTTCTGGCGAGTGAAGTACGACCACATCGCTTGCGTCCAAACTCGTAGCCGGTTACCGAGCGCCGGTAGAAACAGAATGTGAATAAAGGCCCATGCCAACCAAGCCGGCAGCCCGCTCATTTTGACTACGCGGGAGTCTAGAATCGCAAAGCCTCGCCCGATCACCGCCATGTTGCCTTTGTCGAAGTAACGAAAAGGTTGAGGCGCCGGCCGCCCTGTCTCTCGATTCGCTATGACCTTACCGACATAACGGCCTTCCTGCATGGCCACCTGCGCAACGCCCGGCAGCGGCTTCCCGTCTTGATCAAGCGAAGCGGTATCGCCGATCACAAAGACCCCCGGATGTTCGGGAACGCTGCAATCGGACAGAACTCGGACACGCCCAGCCTTGTCGGTCGGCGCATTCAGCCATTTGCCGGCCTGCGAAGGCGTGACCCCCGCTGTCCAGATCACGGTGCGGCAAGGAATGGTTTCATCGCCGATCACCACGTGTTCATCGTCAATCGCCTTGACTGGCTGCCCGAGTCGCACTTCCACGCCGACGCTCTCCAACCGAGCCTGGGCTTTGCGCGAAAGCTCCTCGGGAAAGTTCGCGAGGATTCGCGGGGCCGCTTCGGCGAGGATAATGCGTGCTTGGAGTGGGTCGATCCGGCGGAAGTCCGATTTCAGCGTAAAGCGGCGCAGTTCGGCCAAAGAGCCGGCCATCTCCACGCCGGTCGGCCCAGCACCGACCAGCACAAAGGTGAGCAGGTCTTGATGTTTTGACGGGTCTTCTTCGATTTCGGCCGTCTCAAAAGCCTTCAGTACCTTTGCGCGAACCGACTCCGCGTCCGCCAGCGTTTTCATGCCAGGTGCAAATGGTGCGAATTCACTGTGACCGAAATAACTGTGCGAAGCGCCAGTTGCTAAGATCAGGTAGTCATATTCGAAAGGAGTGTCAGGTTGTCCCAGATAGTTGACGAGGACGCGGCGGTTTGCAACGTTAACACCCGTGACCTCCGCCATGGCAACAGTTACATTACGCTGCTTCCGAAGCAGGTGGCGAATCGGCGCGGCGATGTCTCCAGGCGCCAGCGTGGCGGTCGCGACTTGATAGAGTAACGGTTGAAAGAGATGGTGATTCGACCGGTCAATGAGTGTGATACGGACCGGCGCCTTTCGCAAGGCGCGGGCGACGGCCAGTCCTCCGAAACCGCCGCCCACGATCACAACATGTGGCAATTGATGCTTTGTCATGATGTTCATTCCTCTCGCGTTTATCTCTGCTTCTAAACGGTTGCCTGTTGCGAGCGCAGTCGAATAAGGCCGACGAGCAACTCGTTCTCGTCCTCAGCGAGTTGATTTAGCGAATGATCTCCCGCCTCCTGCAAGACCCCATCCACGATCGTTTTCTTGAATTCCGGCGTGATATCAGGAGTGCCGAGCGTCTTAATCAGGGCGGCCATTGGATCCATCAGGTGATCCACGAAATGTTTGATCCCGCCAGCGCCGCCGCCCAAGTGAAATTGCAGGCTGGGACCCATCACCCCCCAACGAAGCCCAGGCCCATAACTCACCGCATCGTCCGCGTCGGCGACGCTCAACACACCCTGCTGGATCAGGTACATGACCTCCCGGTACAACGCAGTCTGAAGCCGATTGGCGACATGTCCGGGAAGCTCTTTGTTCAGCAAGATAGGTTTCTTGCCAATGGACGCATAGAACTCCATCGCTGATCGAATTGCTTCGGGCGATGTCTTCGTCCCGCCGACGACCTCAACCAACGGGATAATGTGGGGTGGATTGAAAGGGTGGCCAATGAGAACACGCTCGGGGTGATTGCAATTCGACTGCATCACGCTCGGCGTGATTCCCGATGAACTGGACGCGATGATCGAATCAACGGGGGTGGCAGCATCCATTTCGGCGAAGAGCTTAATTTTGAACTCCGGTCGCTCGGGAGCGTTTTCCTGAACGAAATCGGCGTTTGCAAGGGCCTCCTGCATCTTCGCGGTGAAGCTCAGGCGAGCGCGCGACGCGCCAGGCGTGAGGCCAAGACTCGTTGCTTGCTCCCAGGCTTCGTCAACGTACTTAAGTAGGTTTTCTTCGGCGTTCGGCGCTGGGTCGGTGGCAACCACGTCGAAGCCGCGAGCTAGATAATGTGTGGCCCAGCTCGCACCAATGACTCCGGTGCCGACGATAGCGATCCTGCGAAGGGGTTTGTTGAATGACATAATTGTGTTTCTCCTTTTCAAAGTAGTTTCCGTAAGAGCTTCAATCAGGCTTAACCGGGGCAGGTCATGCGCGGCGTGGTCTACTCGCGCCGCGCGTTTTGCTGCTTAGTCCCCGGCTGGTACTTCTGCGTATGCAATGCCGGTGATGTTTCCTTCAGCAACCACCAACGTCTTCTGATTGGACCCGTCGAGACTTGCGGAGTAGACCGAGCCGGTAAGATCGGTGAAAAACATGCGACCGCCCTTCAGGTCTAATGCCAGCCCAATGCCTTCCATCAAATGCGTGAAAAGAATTTCAGGTTCTTTACTGTTTCCGAGAGTCGGGTCCATCGGCGCACGGTTCACCGTGTTGCCTCGGGGCGGATCGCCGCGGTCTGTCCAATAGACCATCCGAGTGGCGGGGTCGAGATCCAGATCAATCGGCTCCGGAAGGTTGTCATAGAGCAGTTCAATATCGTTGCGATTCGCCGGTGACTGGCCCATCGGAAGCTCGATGTTCGCGCGAAAGATTCGTCCTTGGCCGGCGTTGTCATCGCCTTTCTGCGTCCAATAAACCTTGCCGCCGTCAGCATCTACCGCAATCCCGACACACCATTTCGTCGAGTCAGCTCCCGGGCGTGGATCGCCTTGGCTTGTGTCCACGAGCGTTTCGATATGCGAACCGTCGAGGTTGGCGCTCATGACGCGCATACCTTCGCGGTCTGACCAGTAGAGTTTGCCGCTCTTCTTCTCGAACTGGAGCTGCTTGGGCGTGAATGTGCCGCCTGGCGGAACGATGGTGACAATGTTCTTGCCGTCGAGGTCCGAGCGGAGGATAGTGCCATCATTTTTCTTGGGATTGCCCATGTTGGTCCAGTAGAGGTGCCCGGCGGCAGCGTCGACCACTAATCCGTCTGGAAACCTTTTGCCTTCGTTGACGATGGTCTTCAAATTGGAACCATCGGGGTTTGCGGACAAGACACGACCAGCTCCGAGATCCAGAAAAAAGAGCCGGCCGGTCGTCTTTGACTTGTCTGTCCCTGCGTTGATCGTTGTTGAAGTTGTGGAACTCATGTATCGAATCTCCTTCGTTTTGTTTCAAAGCACGAAAGATGCCAAGCGCCCAATACATGAAAAACGCCGATGCAATTCAGCTTGCAAACGAAAATGAAGACTGTGTTTTCAATACGCTGCAAATGGCGCGAGGCATCCCATTCGGCTGACGGACATGGGTTGGGGTAGAACTGAACGAACGGAATCACGCTGCGAATTCAGCAAAGTGACGAACGCTCAGCAAGCTCGCTAAATCGAGCCGCGCACATAAGTCAGGAGACGTTCGCCAAAGCGGAGAACCAGGTGAGTGATGGGAAGCGCTTCTCGCCTCAGCTGCGAGAACCATGATGGGCCAACCGCGAAGATTAGTGCCTGAAATCGTGATGAGTGATGCGGAATGAGGGGATACGTAAAGTAGCGACCTGGAGTGCACGCAGGACTCGCAGCTCGACTGCGCGCACCAACGCTGCCCTCGATGGATTGTGCGGACGCGATCCGCTCAACACCAAGCACGAAGAAACCGTGCGGTTTGCTCGCTCCGGATGCCAGCTATCTAGTAGGAGCCTTGGGTATCGCCCTTAGCGCTCACCCTTCCGGCATATCCCCGCGAAATAAACACGGCATAAATTATTGTCAAAGCCAAGCCAATCGGCCACCAGGTAGAAGCGATCAGCAATGTGCCACGGCTAGCCGCAACGGAGTATGCAGTCAGTGAATTCTCAGAGTGGAGAGTCGAGTAAAGCATCACTGGAAAGATCGTTGCCGCTCCGGTCCCTAGTATGCTTCCTAGCAAGAGATTCGAGGCAATAAAAGCACGGCCTTCCTTATTGCGCGACAGGCCAGACATCAACATGACAATGGAAGCAAGTAGCAAGAGCAGTCCCAGCCAGCAGATCGGATGATGGAACGCGTGCGCGAACAGATCTGGACGAACTACCCATGATTCAGCCGAAATCGCAAGGAAAAGAGGAAGTACGGCTGCCCAAAGAAACTTGGCCCATGCTGCGCTACGGTCATGCACGGCACCTTCGGTCTTGAGCATGAGGTAAGTTGCTCCATGTGCCGCGAGCATCACCACAGTGAAGACTGCGATCGATACGGTGTACCAATCGAGCAGGCCCACATTGCCGCGGACGCGGAAATCCGTGAAAAACGCAAATGAAAAAGACTCGTTCCCGTCGAGCGGAACACCGCGAATTAGGTTCCCCGCAGCTACACCGAACAACATTGCAAGAAGAAGGTTTGACGCGATAAAAACGAAATCCCAAAAGGACTGCCAAAGGCGATCGTCGATGTGGCTGCGCACCTCGATCGAAACGCCACGCAGGACCAAGCTCCACAAGATCAGAAACAGCGCGAGGTAATAACCAGCAAACGCAGATGCCATAAGGCGGGGAAATGCCAGCAGCAGTGTTCCCCCGAAGCCCACTAGCCACACTTCATGCCACGACCATAGAGGCCCAAGTGCCGCAATGACTTGCTGCCGCTCCTCGGGAGTTCGAGCAACAATATAGTGGAGCGTTCCAGCGCCAAAATTGCGACCGTCCAGCGTTATATACGCGATCAGCATGAAGCTGACGATGACGTACCATGTCCCGACCATATGAAACACCCTTTCTTTAACGGCCCGCGAATACTAATTCACTCTCTTCTTTTTCCATCGTGATTGCCTGTTCGGGACCATGGCTGATCTCGCGCCCGACCAAGTAGAGAAAGAGCAGACCCAACACGAAGTAGAGTCCGACGAACCCGATGATCGTGAATACGACATTGCCGCCACTCACGACTTTGCTGTATCCATCGTGCGTGTGAAAGATGTCGTAGATAAGCCATGGCTGTCGCCCTAATTCTGCCGTCATCCAACCCAAGGTGTTCCCAATGTATGGAAAAGGGAATGCCAGCATTAATACCCAAAGGAGACAAGAGCACGATTCTAGGCGCCCGCGCCAATTCTGGAAGTTGGCAAATGCCATGAGAACAATGAAAAGAGTGCCCAGCGTGATCATCAAGTGAAACGAGTAGTACAAAAGCTCCACGTTATCGGGCCAAGTGTTCTGCGGGAAATCCTCCAGACCGTGTACATAGCTTCCGAAATGTCCGTAAGCAAGAAAGCTGAGTGCTCCTGGGACTTCGATAGGGTTGTCGAGGCGGCGCGCATCAACATTGGGCTGACCAACCAGAGCGACACCCGCCTTCGATCCTCCCTGGAATTTTCCTTCCATTGCTGCAAGCGTTACCGGTTGATGTTTGCCGACCATTTTAGCCTGTTGGTCACCGGTAGGAAACGCGACTAATAAAGAGGCCAGCAGCGCAATGCGAGTTCCGGCACGAAGATACAGCTGGGCCTGCGTTCGATGGAGTCCTCTCAGGCTGTAAAAGGCACCAACCGCGGCGACCACAAACGACCCAGTGACAAGCGCAGCCATTTGGTTATGAGCAAACTCGATCAATGCCCAAGGATTCAGGAGATAACTGTTGAGACTGGCAATGCCAAGCGAACCGCCAGCTTCGATCTTGTAACCCACTGGATGCTGCATGAATGCGTTGGTGACTAGAATGAAGTATCCGGAAAGCCAACTCCCCACAGCGACGGCAATCGCTGCCAGAAAGTGAAGACGAGGGCCCAGGCGTTTTTCGCCCCAGATTAATGCACCAACGAATGCGCTTTCTAAAAAGAAGGCGAACATGCCTTCCATCGCCAATGTCTGCCCGACTACGCCGGAAGCATACTTACTGAATCCTGCCCAATTGGTACCGAACTGAAATTCCAAGGGAATACCCGTAACGACTCCCACCGAAAAATTCAACCCGAATATCTTGGCCCAGAAACGCACTGCCTTGTTGTACCGTTCGTCTCCCGTTCTCAAGGCCCGCCACTTCCAATACACCAAGAACCATGCGAGTCCCATGGTGAGTTGTGGAAACAAGTAGTGGTACGTAATCGTGAAGCCGAACTGCAATCGGCTCCAGAATGCGGGATCAGAAAGATTCGAGCTCATGGTCTTTATCCTTGTGCTGAGGTCGCGGGCAGACCCACATTATTTTTCTCTTTGCAGCTTCTAGGCAGAGTCAGCAGACCTCTACTAGGCGCCGCATTCAGAAGATGAATACAGCTAGATCTGACCCGGTTTCGCGTGTTACCCGGGCATCTTCCATGTTCATTGCAGCCATGATCAGAACTTCGGTGAATGTGAACGTGCGGCAGGTCTCAGGAGTAATGCGAAACATGGTTAATTGCTCCGATCTGCGCCGCTCTCAACGATCGGCTCCAGCGGCGGCGCGGGATGGCACGGTTCCAGGCTGGGATAGTTCGGAAAATCGCGCGTAAAAGTGTTGCGGAGTCTTCCAGACGCATGAACCCGGTTTGTGTGGGAATGAACGTCATATTCCTTCTCCTTCGATAACTTCCCTTCCCCTCATCATCTGCGCCGCAACTGCCAACGCAAATGGGGAAGGCACGCAATTGGCCATTTCCAAATCGATTGAAAGCAATGCCGTTAGCGCGTTCGGATCGCACTCGCGTGTCATGCCCACTGCTGAACTCTCAGCATTTTGCTGAAGGCTAGGCGTGGGATCAATCTGACCGGCATTGCGCGTCAGTGGTTTACGAATGGCGCTCGCCATGCAGACTCATGCGCTGGCGGAAACTCAATCGAGGTGCTGAAAGGAGCGAAAGGAAGTGCTCAAACGATTCCAAAGTGAATTTCTTAGTAGCACGACCGTTCTGCGCTGGATTATTAACCTGCTGTTGCTGCCTGCTGCTACCGCCTCTGGAGTTGCAAATGTCCAGGATGTTTGCCAAATCGATCCTGATAATTCAGTTGCGACCTTATCTTTAGGTTCGGGCGCAGACACTTTGCGGGTGGGCCTGGCTCGGATCGGGGGTCAGGTAGTTGGTCAGACCGGAGCGTCTAGCCGGGAAGGTCTCAATGGTTTCGTCCCAGTCGTTAGTCCGGATCGCGAGAGGGCCACGATCGCATTGGATTTGATGGTCGGGCAGGTGCCGGCATCGGAACTAGGTTCCCAGAAGGCCAGCCGCTCTCGTCAGTGCTGGGCCCACTGAAACGCGTTCAGAGGCTGAGGAATGCCCTTTACTGAATGCTCAGCATTTTGCTGAAGACTAGGCGTGGAATCGACGTGACAAGCATTGCGCGTCAGTGTTTACGAATGGCGTTCTAAATGCAACTTCGAGGAACGGGAGCGCGCCAATCCGCAGGTGCGGTACGCCTCTCACTACAAGCGGCGAAGCAACCAAGGAGCAAGTACGTTCGAAACACCTGTGAATTTGGGAATGGTCCCCGCTCTAGCGGCGATTGCGGGTTCTCTGGTCGGCGCAACGGGGTCAGCTACCGCCACCTGGATCACCGCACGGCATCAGGACCGGCGCACTTTGTTAGGACAGCAGATTGCGCGACGGGAGGCGCTCTACTCCGACTTCATTGGCGAGAGCGCGCGCCTTTTTGTCGATGCCTTGCAGCACAACGCCGGTGACCTTCAAAAACTGTTACCTCTTTACGCGCTGCTGAGCCGCATTCGTCTCAGTTCCTCGGAACCTGTTCTGCAAGAAGCTGAAAAGGTCATAAAAACCATTATCAGTACATATCCGCAACCCAATCTGACAACGGAGCAGATTGAATCTCAGGCGGCGAATGGCAAAGATCCCTTGAGACAGTTTAGTGACACGTGTCGCACCGAACTAGATTCACTGCAACGACAACTGTAGGTTTCAAAAAATGAGGCGGCGTGACAGAGCACCGTCTACGCGCCAGGGAGCAAGCACCAAATGTTGAGGATTGAGAAAGACCGTGATGGGAGCGTGAACAGACTGCGGCTGATCGGCCGCATTGAGTCGGATCTTATCGCCAGCATTCGATCGGCGATGAGTAATGGCGGCGCACACAAGAGTCTGGATCTGAGCGAAGTCACCCTGGTGGATCTCGGGGTGGTCCGGTTCCTGATTAGCTGCGAAGACAAGGGTATTGAACTCGTCCAATGCCCTCCCTATGTGCGCGAATGGATTCTTCGCGAGCGCGTGGAGGAAGAGTAGCCGCGGCAGCCGACGCAACCGCGTGGAAACCCCGATTCGAGCGGTCTACCGTCTGTCACTGGGGTGACGTTCGTCATTTGCTGGCGGTATAATCCCGGCACAGTCGCAAGGGGTTCGCCCAAAACTGCAGCTCGCCGGATTGACCCGATGAGTACGAATAAGCGCCAAAGTACTACTCCCTTTGAACCGCGTTCTTTCATCGATCGCGCCTGGTCCGCTGCGTTTTTCAGTTCGAGGGCGCGATTACGCTTGGTCCTTTCATTTGCCTTGCTCCCAGCATGCGCGTGGCCGCAGAGCGAACTCGCGACCGTTTTCGGCACTGTCACCGACTCCAGTGGCGCTATCATTCCCGCAGCCCAGGTTACGATCCTCAACCAAAGCACTGGATTAAAGCGGGACACCGTTACTGATATTACGGGTCAATATCATCTCGCCGGTTTGCCGACAGGAAGCTATGTTGTTCGCGCAGAGAGAGAAGGTTTCCGAACGCAGGTTCGAGAAGGAGTTGCGCTCACCTCGGCGTCCGGAGTCATGATTAACTTTTCATTAGTTGTGGGCAGCCAGCCGCAGCAGTTGACGGTCATCGGGGACGTCAACGAAATCGACAGCACTACCTCGACCGTCAGCGGGCTTGTTGCAGAGCAAACTCTGACCGAACTTCCTCTAAACAGCCGCGACCTGTTCAAGGCGGCTATCTTTGCGCCTGGAGTCGCTCCAACACCCAGCAGTGCTCCATCGGTGCTTTCGAACGGTACGACCGGGCAGGTCGCGATTAACGGCATGCGCCCGAGTTGGACGGATGTTCGCATCGATGGTATGGACGCGAATGATCCGGTCTTCGGCTATTCGCCGGGAGGCGCCTCCGGTCTTTTTCTGGGACTGAACGAATTCGCCGAGGTCCGCGTTCTGACGCAAACCTTCAGTGCAGAGTACGGCAGGAACGGTGGCGGCGTCATCGACGCGGTAACCAAGTCCGGAACTAATCGCTTCCATGGATCGCTGTTCGAACTCTACCGAGGTGCCGCGCTTGATGCAAAAAACTACTTTGATTTGGCCGATGCCCCAATACCGCCATTTGTGAGGAACCAGTTCGGCGCAGGAGTTGGCGGGCCGTTAGTTCACGACCGCACGTTCTTTTATACAGATTATGAGGGGTTCCGTGAAGTACAAGCATCAACGGCAATCGCGACTGTACCAGATGCGCTCGCTCATCAAGGTCTGTTGCCTTCTGCCACCAATCCGGGAAGTTGCGGTAGTGCCACACCAAACGGATGCGTTGCCATCGCGATCGACCCTCTCGTGCCACAGTTTCTCGCACTGTTTCCTCTTCCGAACGGAGCAGACAATGGGGACGGGACCGCGGACCTGATCACCGATGACAAGGGCACCGTTTATGAGGACCACGGCATGATCCGTGTCGACCACAACTTTTCCAACACTCATGCATTGTTCGTACGCTACACCATCGATGACAGTTCTTCCCTAGTTCCGTATTTCGGGACACCGCCGGGAACCTATGTCCCAGGTTTCCCAACCGATCATACAGCCCGCAACCAGTACTTTACCGTGCAGGACCGCACCAATTTTGGGAGCGAAATATTGAACGAATTGCGATTCGGAGTGAACCGCACGACCGCGACGACTTCGGTCGACAATACGCATCCAGGACTCTCTATTTCTTTGGTGCCTGACCGACCATTCGGAATGCTTGATATTGTAGGCATGAGTTTGTTAGGCAACATCCCTGTACTGCCCTTGAGCGATTTGTCGACTGTTTACCAAATTCAGGATCAACTCTCGCGCGTGACTGGTGGCCACACCATCGCATTCGGCGGGGAATTTCAAAGGATCCAATCCAATGGACCGGCGGATTTTCTTGTGAATGGGCTGTACACGTTCCAGGATCTGAGTCCCTTTGGGATTCCAGCCCAAACCAATAATCCACCGCTGGAATTCTTCCTTCAAGGTCTACCTCTGTCGTATGTGAGCATTGATCCCTCCAACTCCGACTCGAACCGCGACTATCGACAGAGTGTGGCGTCAGGGTTCGTGCAGGATTCTCGGCGAGTCACCAGCCGACTTACGGTAAATGCCGGGCTGCGGTATGACTTCTACTCCAATCCCACTGAGGCGCACGGGCGCATGTCGGTCATTCGTAATCCAGCGAAGGATTCTGGGGCAACGGTCGGCAACGTATGGGCTGCGACGCCTCGGGATTTGTTTTCACCTCGAGCTGGCTTTGCATGGAACATCTTCGGTGGTGGCAAGACCGTGCTGCGGGGCGGCGGCGGCATCTTTCGTGATCAGTTCCCCGTATCGTTGTTCGGTCTCGACCGAGTACTACCTCCTTTTTACGGCGTAAATTCCTATGTGTTTCCCAGCTTTCTCAGCCCGCAAAATGCCGTACCGCAACCGATAGATGTCTATCAGATGACTTACAATCCAAAGTTTCCATACGCGCTGCAATATAATCTCAACCTGGAACAGGAAATTGGGCCTGAAGCTATTCTCAGCGCGGGGTATTTTGGTGCCCGCGGCAATCACCTCCCTCGCGGAGTCGAAACGAATCCTTTCGAACCAGCCTTGGGGCATCGGTTTAATCCTAACTTGCCTTCGCCGCTGGCGGAGGATCTCACTGATGCACAGTCTTTCTATAATTCATTCCAACTGTCGGTTTCGCAACACCACGCCCGTAACGTCTCCTGGCAGGTCTTCTATACGTTTTCTCACTCGACAGACGATGCTACGAACAATTTCAATATAGATGCCGTAAACGAGCCTGCAACGACTCAGGACTCCTTCAATCGCAAGGGCAGCCGAGGCCGGTCAGGATTCGACATCCGGCATAATTTCGTCGCGAACGTGGTTTATGAGCTCCCTTTTGGACGGAAGAAGCAATTGGGTGGCTGGCAGATCTCAGCGATTGCCAGCATTCACAGCAACGTCCCTTTTACCCCAATGCTGGCCTTTGACAACGCAGACGTGCAATCGTTATTTACATCGGATAGACCAGACCTGATTGGCAATTCTTACGCGGGTGTTTGTCCGAACGGTAATCGGGTGGGTACTCCGTCATGCTGGTTTAATCCGAGCGCGTTTGCGGTGCCGCCCCCCGATCAGTTCGGTACCGCTGGAAGGAATAGCCTCCGCGGCCCCACGTTCGCAGAATTGAATCCATCGCTGCAAAAGGGCTTCCAATTGAACGAAGGCATGAGGATTACCTTTGGAGTGGAAGCCTACAATCTTCTCAATCGTTCGAATTTTGGAGTGCCGAGTAACACCCAGAGCGCGCTCAGCGTGGGAGGGAACGGGGACGCAATTTTCAAAGATGCAGCAGGTCACATCGCGGATAACGTCGGACGAATACTTAGCACCGTAGGTAGTGCTCGTCAGATTCAACTTGACGCACGGTTTACTTTCTAAAGTGCGCAGAACCATTTCGGGGGCATAATCGTCGTGGGCCCTTCCCAACTTGCTCTTAACATTCTCCGCGAGGATCAGGAATTCATCCTCTACCGGGGTGAACACTCCAGCCGCCCCGGTTCTGCATCAGTCCTGCTACTCGCCCCTTCGTCCAATAAACCTTCATTGGAAACACTAAAGAAATTAGAGCACGAATACTCCCTGAAAAATGAACTTGATTCAGCCTGGGCCGCTCGTCCCATCGCGGTCACGGAGCACCTCGGGCAGACTGCTATCGTGCTCGAAGATCCCGGTGGTAAGCCCGTTGACCTGGTCCTCTCGGGACCACTGGAACTCTCGACGAGTTTAAGGATCGCCGTTGGTCTCGCGACCGCGCTCAACGGGTTGCACAAAAGGGGGCTCATTCACAAGGATGTGAAGCCGACCAATGTTCTGTTCGACTCTGCGACAGGTGAAGTGCAGCTAATCGGCTTTGGAATCGCATCGCGCCTTCCTCGTGAGCGCCAGGTGCTCAAACCTGCCGAATTCGTCGCTGGAACCCTTCCCTACATGGCGCCTGAGCAAACGGGACGGATGAATCGCTCGGTCGATTCGCGGAGTGATCTTTATGCACTTGGCGTTACGCTGTACGAAATGCTGACTGGCAGCCTACCGTTCACTGCTTCCGAGCCCATGGAATGGGTCCATTGTCACATTGCAAAACAACCGGTTCCGCCGCGAGATCGAGTGCAGAACATCCCCGGTCCTGTCTCGGCAGTCATTTTGAAGTTGCTTGCTAAAAATCCAGAAGAGCGTTATCAGACCGCAGCTGGCGTGGAGAGTGATCTTCGCCGGTGTCTCGAAAACCTAGAACATCAGCGCAATATTCACGATTTTGAGTTGGGGGGGCATGACAGGCCGGACTACCTGCAGATTCCGGAAAAGCTCTATGGCCGTAAGAGCGAGATCGAGACGTTGCTCGCCTCCTTTGATCGCATCGTGAATGGCGGTGGCCCGGAATTGGTGCTTGTTTCTGGCTATTCCGGGATCGGCAAATCCTCGGTCGTTAATGAGCTGCAGCCCGTGCTGGTGCCGCCGCGTGGCCTCTTCGCTTCCGGTAAGTTCGACCAGTACAGGCGCGACATTCCGTACTCGACACTGGCACAGGCTTTTCAGAGTCTGATCCGCCAGTTGTTGACGAAGACCGAAACGGAGCTGGACAAATGGTGCCACGCACTGCGCGAGGCATTAGAGCAAAATGGACAACTGATTGTGGATCTTGTTCCCGAATTGAGGCTGATTATTGGAGACCAGCCACCAGTTCCTGAGGTTCCTCCAAGAGATGCTCAACGCCGGTTCCAGTTGGTGATCGGCCGATTTATCGGGGTATTCGCGCGGCCAGAGCATCCGCTGGCCTTGTTTCTCGATGATCTGCAATGGTTGGATGCCGCGACGCTCGACTTGCTGGAAGATCTCTTGACGCGGTCTGATCTAAAGCACCTCATGCTGATCGGCGCGTATCGCGACAACGAGGTCAATGCCGCTCATCCGCTCATGCGAAAGCTCGAGGCAATTAAGGGCGCGGGCGGATTGGTAAACGAGATCACGCTCAGGCCGCTCGCCCAGGAACATCTCGAGCAATTGCTTGCGGACGCACTCCGTTGCGCGACTAAACGAAGCGCGCCGCTTGCACAATTGGTCGAGGAGAAGACGGGCGGCAACCCGTTCTTCACCATTCAGTTCGTTTCTTCGCTTGCCGAAGAGAAAATGCTCGCCTTTGATCACGATGCCGCGTGCTGGTCCTGGGACCTCGATCGCATTCATACCAAGGGCTACACGGATAATGTGGTGGACTTGATGGTCGGGAAGTTAAGCCGTCTGCCCGTCGAAACCCAGAATGCATTGCAGCAGATGGCCTGTCTGGGAAACGTCGCTGAGAACACGATCCTTTCGACCGTTTTGGAAATGTCGCAGGAGCAGGTGAACGCGGCTCTCTGGGAAAGCGTACGGCAAGGATCGGTCGAGCGGCTCGATGGCTCCTATAAGTTTATCCACGACCGTGTTCAGGAAGCAGCGTATTCGCTGATTCCGGAAGCATCGCGCGCCGAGGCGCACCTGCGCATCGGGCGGCTGCTCGTGGCGCGAACCTCTCCGCAAGAGCGGGAAGAGAAGATTTTCGATATCGTGAATCACCTGAACCGCGGGGTGGCCTTGATCGCTTCGCAGGAGGAACGCGACCAGTTGGCCGAGCTCAACCTGATTGCGGGCAAGCGCGCCAAGGCGTCTACTGCTTACGTCTCGGCGCTCAAATATCTCATTGCTGGCGCGGCGCTCCTGGGCGATGACCGCTGGGAAACTCATCGCGACCTGACCTTCGCCCTGGAGTTGGGGCGGGCCGAATGCGAGTTCGTGACCGTCGAGCTAGCCGCCGCCGATGAGCGCTTGACTGCGCTGTCGAACCGCGCCGCGACCAACCTTGAGCGCGCGGCGGTAGTGTGCTTGCTTATCGATGCTTGTGTGGAGCGCATTCAACCCGACCGTGCCATTGCCTTTGCCCTCGACTACCTCCGGCAAGTCGGCATTGAAATTTCACCTCATCCGAGAGAGGAGGAAGTGCGAAGCGAATACGAGAAGGTCTGGTCGCACCTTGGTAGCCGCACGATTGAGGATGTCGCCGACTTACCGCTGATGAGCGACCCTGAGTCGCTCGCGACTTTGGAAGTTCTGATAAAGATCGGGATTCCTGCCACCATTACCGATGAGAATCTTAATTGCTGGTCCATCTGCAAAATGGTCGCTTTCTGTCTCGAGCGAGGCAACTGCGACGCGTCGTGTTACGCCTATGTTGTGCTGAGCAGGGTGGCCGTAGGCTACTTCCGCGACTACCAGACGGCATTTCGATTTGCACAAGTCGGCCTTGCACTAATGGAGGGCCGCGGGTTGAAGCTCTTCGAGGCGCGCACTTACATATTCTTTGCCAGTTTGATCGTACCCTGGATGAAACACATGGGAACCTGCGTTGACCTGTGGCGCCGCGGGTATGATGCGGCAAACAAGATCGGCGATTTCATGTTTGCAAATTACGTAAATTACATGCTGACCACTGAGCCTCTCATAATCGGAAACCCGCTGGACGATGTGCAACGAAAAGCCGAACTGGCCCAGGCTACTGGATCAAAGGGGGAGTATAGCGGTATTCTCATAGCCCCGCCGCTTGCAATGATTCGGACGCTCCGCGGTTTGACGCCGAAATTCGGGTGCCTCGACAGCGAACTAATCGAGGAAGTCCCGTACGAACGTCTTTTGGCTGGCAATTCGTACTTGCGAACCCACGAGTGCTGGTATTGGATTCGGAAAATGGAGGCGCGTTATTTCGCCGGCGACTACGCAGCCGCTTTAGAGGCTTCATCGAAGACGCAGCCGTTGATTCCGTGCTCATATGCCATGATTGAAGAGGCGGAATATCACTTTTACAGCGCGCTTTCTCGCGCTGCATCCTGCGACTCCGCAACAGCCGAAGAGCGCCGGCAGCATTTGGAGGCGCTGGGGCAGCACCAGCGCCTACTCGATATCTGGGCAGAGAATTGTCCCGAGAATTTCGAGAACCGTGCCGCGCTGGTGGGTGCCGAAATTGCACGGATCGAAGACCGTGATCTTGACGCGATGCGCCTTTACGAAAAGGCCATCCACTCGTCTCGCACAAACGGCTTCGTCAACAATGAAGCTCTCGCTTATGAACGGGCTTCGGAATTTTACCGGGCACGCGGGTTCGACCAATTCGCCGACGCTTACTTGCGCAACGCCCGCTCCTGTTACGCAAAGTGGGGCGCGGATGGAAAAGTCAGGCAACTCGAGCGCTTGCATCCCGGCCTAAAGCAGGAGCAGCCGTTACCAGGTCCTGCTTCGACGATCTCGTCGCCAGTCGAGGGACTGGACCTTGCGACGGTAATCCGAGTCTCTCAGGCCGTTTCGAGCGAGATTGTACTGGAAAAAGTATTCGATACCGTAATGCGCAAGGCGATGGAGCACGCCGGCGCGGACAGAGGCCTGCTGATCGTGCCACGCGGTGATGGGCTACACATAGAGGCGGAGTCCAGGATCAGCGGAAACGATGTGATCGTGTGCCTGGGAGACGTGTCGGTCACGGCTGCGGACATGCCGGAGTCTATCCTCCGCTATGTCATGCGCACTCAGGAGAGCGTTATTCTCGACGATGCATCCTCGACGAACTCGTTTTCCGCTGATCCCTACTTCCTTCAGCGTCGCGTCCGTTCGATTCTCTGCTTGCCGTTGCTTAACCAAGCGAAACTCTCGGGGGTCCTCTATCTTGAAAACAACCTCGCCCCGCGAGTTTTCACCTCTGAGCGGATCACGGTTCTAACGGTGCTTGTCTCGCAAGCCGCAATCTCTCTGGAGAACACGCGGCTCTATCGCGATCTCGAAGATCGTGAAGCCAAGATCCGGCGCCTGGTGGATGCCAACATTCTAGGAATCGTGACATGGAATGTCGAGGGCGCCATCCTCGGGGCCAATGATGCCTTTCTTCGCATGGTGCTGCACGATCAATCTGAGGTCGCTGCGGGTGGCGTGCGATGGTGGGACATGGTACCTGCGGACTGGCGCGAGCGCACTGAACGCGCTTTGGCAGAAGTAGTCGAAACCGGGACCGTACAACCCTTTGAGTCAGAAATGTTCCGGAAAGATGGCAGCCGGGTACCCGTGCTGATTGGAGCCACCTTGTTCCAGGAGGGCGGGAAGGACGGAGTCGGCTTCGTCCTCGATTTGAGCGAGCAAAAAAGGGCCGAGGCAGAAATCAGGGCGCTGAAGGACCAACTATATAAGGAGAATTTGGCACTTCGCGACGAGGTCGAGCAGACCTCGATGTTCGATGAAATTGTCGGCACCTCGAATCCATTGAAGCTTGTTCTTTCTCGGATTGCGAAAGTAGCTCCCTCCGACTCCACTGTTTTAGTAACCGGGGAGACAGGTACTGGCAAGGAACTCATCGCCCGCGCAATCCATAGAAAATCCCAGAGAGCAGGACGGGCGTTTGTCAGCGTTAACTGCGCTGCAATCCCCCATGACTTGATCCCTTCCGAGTTATTCGGCCATGAGAAGGGCGCCTTCACGGGCGCCACGCAAAGACGGCTTGGCCGTTTTGAACTCGCTGACGGCGGAACAATTTTCCTGGACGAAGTGGGCGAACTTCTGCCTGATACCCAAGTCGCGTTGCTGCGGGTGCTGCAGGAACGGGAATTGGAACGCGTTGGCGGTGGACAACCTATTCACGTCGACGTTCGCGTGATAGCAGCTACGAATCGTGACTTGGAAGCTGCGGTAGCCAATGGAACCTTCCGTCAAGACCTCTTTTATCGGCTAAATGTATTTCCGATTGAGGTGCCGCCTCTCCGAGAACGAAAAGATGATCTCCGGCTCCTAGTGGAATACTTCGTGGAACGCTACGGCGTCAAGGCAGGCAAGGATATCCGCTCGATCGAGAAAAAGACATTGGACCTATTGCAGTCGTACGAGTGGCCAGGCAACATCCGCGAGTTGCAGAACGTAATTGAGCGGTCTGTGATTCTGACCTCCGGTGAGGTTTTTTCGGTGGACGAATTGTGGCTTTCCAAAAGGTCCGTTTCTCCTGTACTTCCTGTGACCGCGCCGCCACCTAGCAAAAGTCAGGTTGCCAAGGATCGGGTTGAGCAGCGCAGCGAGCGGGAGATTATCGAGGCGGCGCTAGCCGCGACCAAGGGCCGGGTTTCGGGACCGTCAGGAGCGGCAGCAAAGCTGGGTATTCCAGCATCTACTCTTGAGGCACGTATTAGGGTCTTGAAAATCAACAAACTCCAATTCAAATTTCGCTGAGCGTATTCCCAGTGGCAATTCGTGAAATTCTTCAAATTCGCGGAATTCGTGTGATTCGCAAAAGTCCCCCCCGCGTCGGGTTTTCCTACTCATTGTTTTTTCATAAGGTTACGACTGGCAACAGGTTTGCTTTGTAAAGAGGCAAGCTTCGACGCAATGCCAGTGACCTGCAAAATCGACCGTCAGGCAATGGGAGATAATCGGGTGGTTTTGCGCGTCAGCGGGAGGCTCACTGGGGAATACGTCGACACACTTAAGACATTGCTGGAGCAACAACTCGGGGAACTGACCTTGGATCTCAAAGACGTCCGTTTGGTGGATGGTGAGGGTGTAAAGCTTTTGGCGATCTACGAATCGAACGGGGTGAGAATCGACAACTGCCCACTGTATGTCCGTGAATGGATCAGACGTGAAAGAGAAGCAATGGCCGACAAGATGAGGTGAGGAGGTCGCAACTATGGCTAGTAACAGCGTTACTTACAATGTCCCCAATTCGCAGTGGCTGGCGGACGACTACAACCCGTTGAAAGACGAATCTGGCAGGATCGCCCGTTGCGACGTTACGGCAACGGACATCGATGACCAAAAGAGGACAGAAGAGCAGCTTCGGAACGAAAACCTTGCTCTCCGCGAGGAAATCGATCGCTCTTCGATGTTTGAGGAAATTGTCGGTTCTTCCAAACCCATACGCCAACTGCTAAAGCAGGTTGAGAAAGTTGCCCCCTCAGGTTCGACGGTCCTCATTCTGGGCGAAACCGGAACTGGCAAGGAACTGATTGCACGTGCCTTGCATCGCAGATCGAAACGCGCCGGCCGACCCTTCATCTGCGTCAATTGTGCGGCGATTCCGCAATCGCTGATTACATCTGAGCTTTTCGGACACGAGAAGGGAGCCTTCACCGGCGCGCTGCAGCGGCGAGTGGGAAGGTTTGAAGCCGCTAACGGCGGTACGCTTTTCTTGGACGAAATCGGCGAACTGCCGATGGAGACACAGATTGCCCTGCTGCGGGTGTTACAGGAGAAGGAATTTGAGCGAGTAGGAAGTAATCATCCAATCTCAGTTGATGTCCGGGTGATCGCGGCAACCAATCGTGACCTTCGGGCTGCTGTGGCAGCCGGAACCTTCCGCGCCGACCTTTTCTACAGGTTGAATGTTTTTCCGATCGCGGTTCCGTCACTTCGCGAGCGAGCCGAAGATATTCCGTTGCTCGTAGAGTACTTCGTTGCACGCTACTCCAAGGAATCCGGCAAGAGCATCCGTCATATTGGCAAGCAAACGCTGGAGTATCTACGAGGCTACCACTGGCCTGGAAACATCCGCGAGTTACAGAACGTCGTGGAACGTGGGGTCATCCTCAGTGAAACCAATACTTTCGTCGTGGATGAGAGCTGGCTAGTAGGGGTGTCTGCAGAATCATCCCCAAAACTGGGACTCTCGGCCTTGGACGATCGTGAAGTGGAAATGATCGAAGCCGCTCTTGCCGAGACCCATGGGCGGATATCCGGACCTTCTGGAGCGGCCGCTAGACTCGGAGTACCGCGCCAAACGCTGGAATCGAAGCTTCGGCGACTGGGTATCGATAAGTACGGGCAGAGGCGACCCACCGCTTAAACAGCTTGGCCTCGTGTCGCTGTGCTCATCCTTCATCATTTTGCTGAGTACACCGCGCGACTCGGTGTTCGCTCTCTTTCCTTTCAGCGGTTTCAGAGAAGCTGCTGACACCACCCCCCGGGACCGGCAGCAACTGGCGTCCGAGCCTCGAAGCAATAATAGGGGCATGTGCCCTCAAAGCTCCGCGATAGGTGGGCCACTTACTTGTGTCTGCAAAACTCAGTTTAGATCGTTCCCCGAAACGGTCCACAGTTTCTCCCTCCTCAACGGCCGCTGACATCTCATTGTCCCCGTTTTTCACTCGCTAAAGCATTCGTCCCATTCTTCACGAGTCTCACCGCGCGAGGAACTGTCGCTGAGCGCTCACCGTGGTCTCTTGCTCAGGGCTCGTCATTTTGCTGAGGATGCAGCCCGGTTCCGCTGCTCACTTTCTTTCCTTTCAGCGGCTTGCCGATTGGAAAACCGGTTGCATTGTTCTCTTGCGTCGGTGATCAAGAACATGAGAGCGACCCAAGTTGCTAAACGGTGACAGGACGAATCGCAGAGTGCATGGGAGCGAACCTGCTCCCATGTACTCAGATCCGAAAAGGACCAAAACCGATGTTGAGTCTATCCCGAATTCGTTTAGCGATTGCGATTGCAATGACTCTGATAATTTCCACGGGCTTGTTAGCGGAAGATGCGAAGCCAGAGCCGAAATCCGCAATCGTCATCGGCACGGCAACGGACGTAAACGGTGATCCTGTACCCAATGCCAGGGTTGAGCTGAAAAGCTTAGACAGCAGTGATCCCCGCACCCTGACTACTCAGGACAGCGGAGCCTTCGAGTTTCAAGATGTGCCTCCGGGAGTTCAGTACGAGATCGTCATTACTGCCCAGGATTTTGCCGATTGGAATTCGCCCAGCATCACACTCGAACCAGGGCAGTTTAAAATCGTGACTGGAATTCAGCTTCGACTTGAAACACAAAGAGCGACAGTCGATGTGCATTACGATCCTGTACAGGTCGCGACAGAGCAACTCAAGGCTGAGGAGCATCAGCGCGTCTTGGGCTTCATCCCGAATTTCTACGTGACCTATGAAAATGACCCCGCACCCCTCACTGCTAAAATGAAATTTCAACTTGCACTGAAAACGTCTATAGATCCGGTCACTGCAGCCGGAGTTCTTGGCTGGGCGAGTATCCGACAGGCGACAGGTAGTCTCAACTACGGTCAAGGATGGGGCGCGTACGGCAAGCGCTTTGGTGTAACCGCGGCCGATAGTTTCTCTGACCTTATGATCGGCGGCGCCATCCTTCCGTCTTTGCTTCATCAAGATCCGCGTTATTTTTATCAAGGGACTGGTACAACCGGCTCCCGAATCCAGCATGCGATACTCAGCCCCTTCCTGGCAAGAGGCGATAACGGAAAATGGCAGCCGAACTACTCGAGCATCGGGGGAGATCTCGCTTCGTCAGCCCTGTCGAATACTTATTATCCCAAAGCGAATCGCGGCGTTGGCCTTGTCTTTGGGAATTTCGCAATCGGAACCGCTGAACGAATCGGCGCCAGCCTTGCTCAAGAGTTCATCATTGGCCGATTCACCAAGAGGCGTGGTCACATGGAGTGACGCTTCCTCAGAAAGCTTCAAGTCCAGACGATTCCATCTACCCGTTCTGGCAGCCCCTGCCTCAATTTCCCACCATACGCCCAACCATTCCGGCCCGGGTCGCCACGCCCGGGCTCCTGCCTTTTTACGGGTGCCATTTGTGACAGCGAGAAATGAGCGGGCTTAACGAACCCTGGCGCTATCAGCCCACCTCCAAGTACGGTCAACCCTGGCTCTCGCTCACGGTTCGTCATTTTGCTGAACACGCGGCTTGACTCTGGTGCTTACCTTCTGTCGTTTCAGCAGCTTCGCGATGGAGAACCAGTTGCATTGTCTTCTTGTGTTGTTGTTCAACGGAGCGGAAAACGGAATACGCCTTTGACTTGATTTTGTATGGATGGCAGGAGGCAACCACCATGACTCCACAACTCATTCAGCCTGGAAACGACATCGATATCGAACTCGATCAACTTACTTATTCCGCGTACTTGCTGACGCTTGACGTGGACCTGGCCTTTTCTGTCGCGATGGCCGCGATTGACACGTCAATGGAGGATCCTGCTTCGCACCACGATCTGCTCCGGCGAACGATCGAAATGTCGTTGGCGCACTTGCGGCTCGATGACTTCGCAGCGTCGGACTGCGAGTCCTTGGCGGTTGGGGCTTTGCTGTATAGCGACTCCAGCCTTGCGAAGTCACGGCTCGCGCTCTTCTTGAAGGAACGGACGGATACCAATCCGATCCTGCTTCTGAATTCGGGCGCGCGTATTGCCTTTGTTTTACATCACGTTCTCGGCTACGGCATTCGCGTAGCCGCAGGGATCGCGCAGATTGGCGAGAAGGAGTACCACACACGGCTACGAAAAGCGTACCTGCAGCTAGCCTCGCTCAACCTGGGAGCTTATGCGATCGCCGGCAATATGTACGGGCAGATGGCGCTGGCATAACGGAAACATGAGCTTTCTGAGAGGGATTTGCGTTTACTTGTTTGACTGTGTGCATTCCCACACAACGTGGCCACACCAGAATCAATTCGGCCATGCATACGTGTGCTGCCTCGATTGCGGCAGAGAGATGCAGTATTCCCTCGAATGCATGCAGGTCGTTAGACGAGATCGCAAGCGGCACACATGGGGCTCTCGCTCTACGGCAACGGCGTCGCCAATGGAGTGCTGCTCCCTCAATAAGCTCCGAGTCCAGAACCGTAAGTCGATCTACCCATTCTGGCAGGCCCTCAATTCCCACCGCTTCTTCCTCCATTCCGCCACGGCCGCAAGGCTCGGGCTCTAGCCTCTTATCACCAGTATCCATAGCGTTAACTCCGTTGCTCTTGCTCATCGCTCGTCATTCTGCTGAACATTCGGCTCGATTCTGCTGCTCACTTTCTTTCCTTTCAGCGGTTTCCCGATGGCGAGCCGGTTGCTGTGTTCTCTTGCGCCGGTGTGAAGAAGGGAAATCTGCAAATCTGCATCATCAACGAGCCGCAAACCGTGATCCACTTCCACCACGCAACGACGTTGACGCCTGAGCAGTTCATCGCTGGTCTCACTGACTTCGGACCTCGTCGTTCGAAGCTTTCTGCTAACAGCGCATATGGATACCTCAAGGTGCACTACCTGGGCCGGTCGGAAGCCGACGTCACCGAAGGCTCGCGCGGCATCTGGGAACGCCTGTATTACGACTGGTCCGATCCCAACTTCGTCGTTCTCACGACGACCGACTCCAACGTGTGGGAATGTGGGTACAGCTATACGTACACCTTCACGCGTCAGGCCAACGGCACAACAAACATTGACGTCCGTGTCGCACGCGAAGGCAAGAACCTCAAAGGATCGGCACTCTGCTTGCTGCTGAGGACCCTCGGCAGGCGCGTTTTGAAAAGGGCTTTTCAATACGCCATTGAAGCGATCGAGGCCCAGAACAGCATCGCGCAACAGGATTCCTCATGTGAAATCGAAGTACTTGTAACGAGCAACGCTGAGAGCAGCAGTTCATTAATACTTGCAGGGAGGAATCAGATGCTGCTGAATGCTCAGCAATTTGCTGAAGACTAGGCGTGTAACCGACCTGACGACCATTGCCCGTCAGTGGTTTACGAATGGCGTTCTGAATGCAAGTTCGAACAACGGGAGCCCGCGAATCACGAGTGCGGCTCACAAACGTGGCCGCCCTTGACTTGTAACTAAGACAAAGATACTGAATCGCGTGATGCGCTCTCTCACGAGCGATCTGCACAATTGACCGCAGCAGAAAAGCGGCAACAAGGAGGATCTGAACACAAATGGCAACTTCTCCTGCACCAGCAACCATTCAGTCACCTGCAAGCGCGCCCACGGCAGTTGCCCACGCGCCTTCGCGTCTCAAGGCAGCCTGGCAGAGGTATGGAACATCATTGATCGTCATCCTTCTGGCAATCGCGATCATTGTCACGATTACTGGAAGCTGGAATAGCTGGGAAGGCGGTCGCGTCGAGCAGGTCACCAACGACGCCTATGTACGCGGTGATCTCACACCGCTCAGCACAAAAGTGCCAGGCCTGGTCCGCGAAGTGAACGTGAATGACTACCAACAGGTTCATAAGGGCGACGTTCTGGTTCAGCTCGACGATGACGACTACAAGGCTCAGGTGGCGCAGGCTGTTGCAGGAGTCGAAGCTGCAAAAGCCGCCCTCGAAAATAACCGGCGTCAGCGCGAACTTCAGGATGCGAAGATTGACCGCGCGCTCGCTGGGATCGACCAGGCCAACGCACAGGTCACAGCCGCGCAAGCGGGAAAAGAGGCAGTGCAGGCGGATGTGAAGCGCACGCGCGAAGAGCGTGCCCGCCAGGAGGCACTATTCAAGACCAGTTCCACCACGCAACAGGTGGTGGAAAAAGCAGTCGCCGACGAGGAAAGATTTGCTGCCCAATATGCCAGCAGTGATGCGGACTTGACGGAGGCTCATACTTCGCTTCGCAGCAATGAGTCGACAGCAGAAGCGGAGCGGCGAAGCAAAGCTGTCCTGGAATCTCAAGGGAGACAGCTTGTCGCCGAGCTGCACGCCAAAGAAGCGGCGCTCCAAGTCGCGCAGGTGAATCTGGGTTACACCCGGATTGTGGCGCCGGCCGACGGAACAGTCGGTGAACGGCAAGTGCGTGCTGGCCAACTCGTTTCCCCAGGAACACAAGTCATTCCATTCGTTGAGAACGTCAGGTGGGTTGCAGCGAACTTTCGCGAAACGCAGTTGACCAACTTCAAAATCGGCGACCCGGCAGAGATTCGCATTGACGTTTATCCCGGCAAAGTAATTAAGGGGAGAGTGCTCGATATCGCACCTGCCAGCGGCTCACAATTCGCCTTGCTGCCACCCGATAACGCCACCGGCAATTTCACGAAGGTTGTACAACGGGTTCCAGTCAAGATTGCGCTCGACGAATCGCCACTGACATCCCAGTTACGACCGGGGCTCTCCGCTGTAGTGACAGTACGGACCAAGAACTAAGGTGGAAAGCAATTAAAATCATGAGCGCAACCTCCATCACGCTTCCCGCAACCCGGCCCTCTGCTGGTAAGTCTTCGGCCCTTGCGGCGGTGCCCGTTGATCTGTCTCATAGTCCAGTGCTGGGAATCATAGGGGTAATACTCGGTGCGGGAATTGTAACTCTCGCCGGGCGATTGCTCAGTCTGGGTCTTGCCGATCTCAAGGGCAATATCGGAATTGGATCCGATGCTGGAACCTGGATACCCAGCGCCTTTAACGTGGCTTTGATGTTCATCGGACCATTTTCAGTTTACTTGGGAGGCCTGCTTGGACCGCGCAGGGTTTTGCTTTATAGCGCAGTTGCTTTTACTGGGATTTCGGCGCTACTTCCAGTCGTACACAACTACGATCTCATGATCGCGCTGCTCGTAATCGCCGGATTGGCTTCGGGCACATTTTATCCGCTGACCCTGACGTTTGCTTTGAAGAACATCCCTCTCCGATACCTAGCCCTTGTCATCGCGCTCTATGCGACCTGCATCGAAGGGGCGGTCAACTTCGCTCCATCGATTTACGGATTTTGCCGAAACAATCTTTCCTGGCAGTGGATCTTCTGGATTCCGGCTCTACTCACCCCGGTGATGATGGCATGTATTTACTTCGGAATACCCGAAACACCAAAGCCTCAAACCAAGAAACAGCCGCCGAGTTTCATGGGATTTTTGTTTCTCAGCGCCGGTTTTGCTCTGCTGTATGCGGCTCTTGACCAGGGTCAACGGCTTGACTGGTGGCGATCCGGTACGTTCACAGCCCTTTTCACGAGCGGAATGTTCCTCCTGGTGTGTTCTCTGATACGCCGCTTACGCAAGCCCAACTTTCTTGTGGATCTGCCATATTTGCGCCAGTGGAACACAATTTTGCTGGCGCTGGCGCTTTTCGCATATCGCTTCGTGCTGCTCGCGACCATCATCATCATCCCGCAGTCATTATCAGTCCGCGGGCTTGATGCACAGCAATACGGGCCGTCAGTTCTCTGGACCGCCGTCTTTGAGCTTTTTCTAGCGTTCGTCGGGGCGCTCTTCCTCTCTAAGGGATTTGATTCACGGTTGCTGATGGCAGCCGGCTTCGCCGCTGTGGCTTTTGCCTGTCTGATAAATGCGAGCTACTCGAGCGCGTGGGCTCCCGAGAATTACTTCCGGTCAGAGTTGCTCATGGCCGTCGGTCAATCTCTCGCGATCGTGGGGCTGGTCGCAGCGCTCGTCCAGCAAGCAGCGTTTTCTGGAGGGTTGAGTGCCCCGCAACGCGCGCTCACGTTTGCCGCATTCTTTCACACCGTACGATTGCTGGGCGGTCAGGTGGGCGTGGCTTTCATGGGGCATTTCATCGCCGACCGCGAGAAACTGCACTCGAACCTCTTAGGCTTGCACGTGCAATCCGGTTCGTGGGTCACCGACGAGAATCTGCATCAATTGGCCGCTGGGCTGTCTGCAAAATCAAGCGGGTTGATGGCCGCCACCGACCGTGCTGCCGAGATCATAGGCAGCAAGCTGCGCTTGCAAGCCTACAGTCTGACCTTCATTGATGCGTTCCATCTTGTGGCTTGGACATGTGCGGGAATCCTGCTTCTAACCGCACTACTCCGCAAGGCCCCCATGAATTTCGCGCAGATTTCCCTGCTACAGCAGGCATTCATTTCGAGTCAAAGGAAACAATCGTGAAAGCTTTGTGCATATTAATACCAACCACCCTGTTCATTGGAGCGGTTTTAGTACAAGCTCAACAGACCGACTCAACAGTTCCGCGCACGATTAATCTTCATGAAGCCGTGGAGATGGCGCTGAAGCGCAATCACGGAGTGCGTATCGCCGCTCTTCATGTCGAGGAAGAGCAACGCGCGAAAGAGGCGGCGAGAAGCGCGTACTTGCCAAACATTTGGAATGCCAGCACGTTTGGGCATGCCACTGATACGCAGTTTATCGGCATTCCTGCAGGTGGCCTGGGCGTCGTAGGAAATGCCCCCATTCCCTCGCGGCCACTTACGATCAACCAAGGGGATATTAACTATATTATGAGCGGCACAGAGCTGACGCAACCGCTTACCCAACTGTTCAAAATCAAAGCAGGAAATGACGCAGCCCGCGCGGAGCTTAACGCGAGCCGCGAAAAGGCACGCGGAGTTGAAAACGATGTGGCCCTGAAGGTCCGTGAACTCTACTACAACATTCTGGTAGCGCAGTCCAAGCACCTGGCTATCGAAGCGAACATTCGCGCTGTCGAAGACCAGCAAAGTGAGCGCGTCCAGCAAGTCAAGTATGGCAGCACACTCGAAGTAGATCTGATCGACACCAAGGCCCAGTTACTCCAGGCGAAACAGAATCTACTCGCAACGAAGCTTCAGCTGTCGGATTTGCGATTGAAGTTTAACGATATCGTGGGATTGCCGCTCAAGACTGACGCCGCTCTCGATCCTGATGTTGGGGCCCCTGCCGAAAGCTGCCAGCGCGAGCAATGCGTAAAAATCGCTCTGGATTCTCAGCCGGAAATCACCGAAGCACGGGCCGAAGTCGAGAAGGCTTCAGCCGGCGTGCGAGCGGCGAAACGCGAGTATATCCCGAACATTGAAGCTTATGCCCGCTACAACTACCAGGAAAATGTACCCTTTCTCGCCCGTAATTTCGGGACCTTCGGCGTTCGCTTTGGGTATGACCTCTTCGACGGCGGAAAAAAGCGAGCCACACTTCGGGAACGTGACGCGCAGTTGGCCCAGGCCAGAGAAAACTTGGCTCGCATCAGCGATGAAGTCGCAGTATGGGTGCAGACTGCCTATAACAAGGTGGAGCGCACGCAGCAGATGGTCGCGGTTTCTCGAGAACTGCTCGTGACCCGTCAGGAGGCCCGGCGAGTCTCCGCACAGCAGCTACAACAGGGTACTTATTTGCGCTCGCAGGCGGACGCGGCCGCGGCGCAAGAATTTGAGGCCCAGACACTCTTGCTGCAATCCCAACTCGAATACGCTCAGGCGCAGGACGAGTTGACCGACGCGATCGGCGAAACGCCAAAGTGAGTCGGAAGTTGCACCTCACAGCGGGCCGGTGTGCAGTGCTTTAGCTCGTCTAGATTCTTCTCGTCAAGCACAAACCCATCGAGGTCGCTATCTCACTTGGCCCTCTGCTCCAGAGGAGACGTTCGCATCGTGTGGTCCATACGCGGTTGCACCGCACCACGATTACGCGACGGTTCTGCTCCTGCTACTGGGATTTCCAACGGCTTAGAACTCGTCCCCGCCCCTTGCAAGTCCTTTAAACTCGTGTATGGGCGGTTCTTTCACTGTGGTAATACGTGTTCGATCGGGGAGACGCATCGAAAACCCGAGAGACTCTGCCGCGCGGCGGCAATGTCCCCTAGGGCACCGGCCGTGGGTTCGTTAAGGGTTCGATAAGCGTCTCCGAGGGTGTCTTAAGGGGCCCAGGGAGCCATCCGTGCCCTTTGCTTTCAATTAGTTACGGACCCTGAGTTCCCTGTCACGGCAGAAGCCGCCCTGGCTTGTGATCCGGTTAGAATGCGATCACGGGGGTTACGATGTAAATGATTGAGGCATAAAGAGATATTGGCAAAACCGAGTTGTAAGGCAGCGTTCTAACCAACTGAACTACGTCCCCACTTGCTTTTCATACGGTTAGGACCAAACCCGCATGTTTGCTGTCTATTCTCGCTGTCAACCGTTTCGCCGGTTTCAACTGTTTCCACCGGATCTATCTAAATTCCGGGAGACATGGACAGCATGGACAGCACGTCAAACTGGCTTACATACCGCCCTCGTACAGCCGCGATCCAGAACATCTGTCCCTGCTCTGTGATTGAATTGTAGAGCATCGATTGATCCGTAAGGCTTTGACCTGAATGCGAGTGAGGTTTTGGGGCGGTTCCCCTCTTCGAGCATAGTTGGATTCAGGTTCGCTGAGTCTGATCAGGCATGGATGAGGGGAAGGCAGCGTTGCCTCGCAATTTGAAGCCTTATACCGTTTTCCGTTTGTCGAATAGTTAAACATTTACATTGGAATTCGCCCGATCGGCTTCGCCCAGTAGCGAGTCTACTCCGACGGTAAAGGCTCCTCTCGGTACTTATGGCCTGCGGGGTTCCACCTCTCGACATCTCGATAGGGGACCTCGAACGGAAGGCCTCCACGCGGTTCCGCGACGACCAGTTCCCCATTTGTTCCGGGTCTCCATACAACGTGAGGACCTGATTTCCCTGAGACCTCTACCAATTCGTCGGTCATAAATGGTGACTCGACCATTTGAAATCAGATGCATCGGGCCAAAGATCTTTTCGATGTGCTACTTCTCCGACGCCGCTCGATCGGGCGTCAATGGAGCGGCGCCAAAATTGACGCTGAACCGTTTGCACCACACCGAAACCGCGCGATATTTCGACAAGTCCACATCGGGACCGAGGGTGTAGTTTTGGTCACCGACGTTGCCCTTGATGACCCCCAGATCGATGAAACCGGCCTGTTGCACCGTCGCTACGTCCTTTGCATCGTCAGAGGCGACCATGTAGACGTGCACATCCGGACCGTTTGATGTGCTAAAGCTCGTAAAGCGAAGAACACGACTGCCATCTCCCATCCGGTAGATGGTTGCGGTACCTGCCGTTGGGTGCAAAATGCTGTAGAACTGTCCGGAGAAAAGAGCCTGCGGCGACGAGCTGCCTTGCGCGGCAGGCATGGCTTCATCGACACGCCGATTAACCACAAGCCTTTCGGGCCGGAATGCATACCAAGCGAGAAACGCGGCAATCGCGGCGATAGGAATCAAAAGTTTCCATTTTTTCATTTCCGCACCTCCTTTATTTCCTTAGCTTTTTCTCGATTCTGAATCCTAGTTTGCCGAGCACCCTAACGGCGCCGGTCTTCCCACCCTCGAAGTCACCAGAGCGAAGTTGTTGCCCTGTAGCGAACTCATAAGCTGCGCCCAAGACTGCCTTAGGCGGGTAACGGCGTTTATCCAAGACCAACTCATAGGTCGTAGTAGGGGCGAAACCATGCTTAGAGAAGAACTGTTCTGGGCCCAGCCGATCGTACTCGTGTATCGCGCGCAACACGTCACGACGGGTCACGCGATCCCATGCCACCATGTGTTTTTCCTCCCAGCACTAATCCGCAAGTCGAAATGCGGGCCTCAAGCAGAAAGGAACTGCTTGACGAGAACTGCGGTGTCGTCAGGATTCTCTTCCGGAAAGAAGTGTCCGCCCTTCATCGCCTGTCCTTGCGCGCCCGAAGCCCATTGCCGCCAGATGCCCAGCGGCCCGCCGTCTTTCGCATAAAAAGTGTCGAGCGGACCACCCTCCGCCCATAGATGTAGGAAGGGACATTCGATTCGTCTGGAGGCTTCCTTATCCGCGCAATCGTGTTCGACATCAATCATCGCGGCAGCTCGATATTCCTCACAGATCCCATGAATGCGGACTGGATCGCGAAGAGTTAGAAGGTATTCTTCGAGAATCTCCGGGCCGAACGAACCTTGCCCGAAGTGATTATGGAATACGGCCTCGGGCGCACCGAGCAGATAGCTCTCCGGGAGCGGTTCCTTCTGTGAGAGCAAAATCCAAGGCCAGTAGGTCTGGGCGAAGCGCGCATCAGACCGACTCCAGGCTTCGAGAATCGGAATCACGTCTAATACAGCGAGACGCTCCACATGCTTGGGATGGTCCAAGGCCAGGCGATACGAGACGCGTCCTCCGCGATCGTGACCGATCAGCGTGAAGGTCGGGAAGCCGAGCTTGTCCATCACATCCACCAGTTCCTTTGCCATTGCGCGCTTGGAATAAGGGAAGTGATCGTCTGCGGAAGCGGGTATCCCACTGCGACCGTAGGCACGTAGATCTACGCAGATCACGGTGTGATTCTCCGCCAGCTTGGGTGCGAGGAATCGCCACATCAGGCTGGTGCGCGGGAAGCCGTGCACCATGAGAATGGCCGGGCCTTTTCCATATCGGCGCACGAAAATCATGTTTCCTGAAGTTTCGACTTGAGACGACTCGAAAGAATCCTGGCCAGCCATACTTCCTCCAGTTTTATTTGAGTTCGGTGGTCGTACCGATTCGGCGAAAGAATTCTCCAGCAGGGCACCGAAAGATGCGGCTGTGAGACCGCCAAGAAGAGTGCGACGCTCCATCGCTTGTCCTCCTAAATGCCCTTGATCTCGCCGCCGTCCATACGCACGGAAGAGCCCGTCATCCACTTCGCTGCCGTGGATACCAGGTAAGCCATTAAATCGGCAATTTCCTCCGGCTTTCCCAAGCGGGTAATGCCGGCTTGCTCTGGGAATTTCTTGATTGCTTCTTCGACAGTGAGATTGTGCGCAGGCGCCCAACTTTCAAAAAAGACTCGCCGGCGTCCGGTCATCACGGCTCCGGGGGATACGCTGTTGACCTGAACTCCATCTTTGATTCCTTGCTCTGCGAATGCCTTGGCGAGCGCGTTAATGGCTGCATTGATTGTTGCAACGGCCGCATATCCGGGTTTGGGGGCAAAGGCGGCGCTTCCGGACACGAACACGACCGATCCATTCGAGGCCTTCAAAGCGCCCCAAGCCTCTATGGTCAAGCGACGCGCGCCGTTCAGCTTGAGCGCCATGCCGTCGTTCCACTGGGCGTCGGTCATCTGGAACAAATCGATTTGCGGCACGGCGCCCGCAATGTTGAGGAGTGCATCAATTCTGCCAAAGCGTTCGAGAGTCCCTTCGATGATGCTCTTTGCCGATTGGGGTTGACGCAGGTCAAGAGCCGAGGCCATTGCTTCAGCCCGAAGAGACCTTACCTCGGTCGCAGTTGTTTCCAGATTGTCCTTATCCCTTGCCACCAGGACAATGGCCGAGAAATCGCGAGCGAGCCGGATGGCTGTGGCTCGGCCTATGCCCTGACTTGCGCCGGTGATGATGGCGACGGATTTTGCATTGCCCATGTCCCTGCCTCTTCCAATGGGAAATTGCCTGTTCGTTTCCGCAAGAAGCTAGGACGACAGAGTTTCACGCGCCGCTTCCAGGATTATGCTGATCACAAGATCTGGCTTCGTGTACATCGGGCTGTGGTCCACGGGGTATGAATGGACTTTCGCCCGCATACGATCGGCCATGAAATGCTGTGTCTTCGGATTGATCATGCGATCCTCTTCGGCAATCAGGAACCACGACGGTTTTGTTTTCCAACTCGGCGTTGGGGCCGCCTCTTGAATGCACTGAACCGCGATTGGCCGTTGCACGGCAGTTGCAATGCTTGTTTGTTCGGCAGAAGCCTTGTGGGCAACGGCCTGGCGAAACCCACCGTCGGGAATCCATATAAAACCGTGAGAATCCGGCGCCAACTTCGGCGATTCCGGGGGCTTTGGGTCGCGATAGAAAACCTTAGCCACGGTCTCGCCCTCATCCGGCGCGAGCGCCGCGATATAGACCAGAGACTTGACCCGGTCTTCCCGCACGGCGGCGATCACGGACCCAGAGTAGGCGTGTCCCACCAGGACCACAGGGCCGCTGGTCCGCTCCAGTGCCTCACTCAAAGCGGTAGAGTCGTTGGTTAAGGATGTCATCGGGATCGGCGCGCAGATGACTTGGAGGCCGTGCCGTTCTAAAGGCAGAATGACGTTCCTCCAACACGAGCCATCGGCCCACGCCCCATGCACCAAGACGATTGTTGAGTTCGGGGGAAATCCACTTGTCTTGGAAGTCTGTGGGTTCGCGGCAGCCCGTGCGGTATTTTGCGCGCGGGCAAATCGAGTGAGAGAGCCATCGAGAGCCACACCTAAAGATGCTGCTGTGAGCGCACCAAGAAATCTTCGACGTTCCATATTCTCCTCGTTACTCGTCGTTAAGCCGTTCGTTCTGCTTTCAGCCGCCCAATGCCATTCGCGGCGAAGAAGTCTTTCATCGCGGCCGCGATTTCTACGACGTGTGTCTCAACCGCAAAGTGTCCGGTATCGAGGAATTGCACCTCCGCGTTCGACAGGTCCTTTTGAAAGGCCTTGGCTCCGGCGGAAATGAAAAAGGGATCGTTCTTGCCCCAGATCGCAAGCAAAGCCGGTTTCGATTTGCGAAAATATTCCTGGAATTTCGGATAAAGCTTCACGTTCGACGCATAATCCAGAAACAAATCGAGCTGAATCTCTTTGTTCCCTGGTCGTTCGAGTAGAGCCGTGTCCAAGGTGTATGACTCAGGCGGAACCGCCTCCGGATTCGCCACGCCATGGGTGTACTGCCAGCGCGTACCTCCGGCGGTCAGGACTGTTTGGCGAAGAATGTCCCTGTTTTCGGCGGTTGGCTCGGCCCAATACTTTCGGATCGGGCCCCAGGCATCGCCCAGGCCTTCTTCGTAGGCGTTCCCGTTTTGCGAAACGATGGCTGTGACGCGCTCAGGGTGTGCCATCGCCAAACGGAAGCCGGTGGGAGCGCCATAGTCGAACACATAGATTGCGTAGCGGTCGATCTTGAGTGCCTGTGTGAAGGCGTCGATCGTGAGCGCGAGTCGATCGAAGGTGTACGAATACTGCCGCTCAGGCGGAACTTCGGTGAATCCGAAACCCGGAAGGTCTGGTGCGATCACACGGTAGTCATTGGCCAGGCGGGGAATGAGTTCGCGGAACATGAAAGATGAGGATGGGAATCCGTGCAGTAAAAGAACGACGGGCGCGTTTACGTCGCCGGCCTCGCGATAAAACACCTGCACGCCGTCGGCTTCGATCTTGTGGATGGATGTAGTAGGTACGTTGAATCGGGCATCGTCCTGAAGCGGCATTTGGCGTTTTGTCGCAGTTCGTGGCATCGCATCACTCATGGAAACCTCTCCTCACTTCTGTGGTGTTTAGCGCAGGTGGGATACCAAAAGAGGCACAGCTCAGTGCAAGACAGCACATTCACGCAAATCATTCTGGCAGTTGAAGTTCGTAAGGAAGGATCGCAGCGAATCCCGAACCGAAGGTGACAAATCTCTGACGGATGTCCGCCGCTGACGGATTTCCGTCGGATCCACTGTTACTGGTCGGCGGGTTGCGGAACGGCTCGGAGAGTCAGTTGTCGCGAACCGCGCCGATGCTTTCCTTCTGTGGCACCGCGGCAGGCCGGCGAATGCGAAGCTTCTTCATTCTGTAGGCCAACGAGGTTCGCTTCATTCCTAAACGCGCGGCCGCGCCACTGATCACCCAGTCGCTCGCTTCCAGGACACGAAGGATGTGATCGCGCTCAACCTCCGCGAGACCATTCGCAGGGGCATTCGATTCCTTGTTAGGCTGGAATGGCTCCAGTTCGGAAATTGGCGCGCGTAATACCGATTGTGGCGACAGAATCACCGCGCGTTCGATAAAGTTCTGCAATTCACGAACGTTTCCGGGCCATTGGTATCTCACCAACGCATCCATCGTATCCGGAGGAATTACGTCAATTCGTTTGTTCATGCGCTGAGCGTAGAGCTTCGTGAAATGCCGCACCAATCTCGGAATGTCCTCAGTGCGTTGTCGAAGGGCGGGGACGTGGATCGGAAATACTTTCAGACGATAGTAAAGGTCTTCGCGAAACGTCCCTTGTTTGACCATGGTGGGCAAGTCCCGATGCGTGGCTGCGATCAGGCGGACGTCAACCTTATGCGTACGGTTGCTGCCGAGCCTCTCGAATTCTTGCTCCTGCAGGACGCGCAGCAGTTTCGCCTGAAGTTCGAGAGGGATATCGCCGACCTCGTCAAGAAACAGCGTGCCTTTATCGGCGAGTTCGAACCGTCCCGTTTTTTGGGCGATGGCGCCGGTAAATGCTCCTTTTTCGTGCCCGAAAAGCTCGCTCTCAAGAAGTCCAAGGGGTATTGCGGCGCAATTCAGTTTCACGAATGCCTTTTCGCTGCGATTGCCCAGCTTATGTATTGCACGCGCAAACAGTTCTTTGCCGGTGCCCGTCTCTCCGAGAATCAGCACGCCGGAATCCGTAGGCGCAACGACCGATACCATGCTCAACGCGGTCTTGAACGCCGCGCTCTCTCCCACGATTTCTCCCAACTCGGCGCGAATTTCTTCCTCCAGATAGCGTCTCTGTTTCGCCTCCTTGTCTCGATCCTTTGTCGCCTGTTCGTACTCCAATGTGTTCTCAACGGCAATCGCTACCTGACAGGCCACCTGTTCGAGCAGGATGACGTCGTCTTTCGCAAAATGATTGTCCGAACGCCTACAGAGCATCAAAACGCCAACCACGCGATCACGGCCTGTGAGCGGAAGATAGCATCCCGTCCTGAGGCCTTCCTCGATCACGCGCTCATAAAGAAGCCGGCCGTCAGGATTCCCAAAGATTTCAGGATCGTCGCGGACCTGTTCGAAGCTATCGATCCGGATGCTCTTGCCTTTCCGCAATACCTGACCCGAGATCGAACCATTCATCGGCACCAACGATCCCTCACGGAAGGGTCCTTTCGCATCCGGATTGTGCAAGATAGTGACACGCAACGCGCCGCTCTCGGAGTCGGGTACCAGCAGAGCGGACACGTCACACTGCATTACCCTGAATAGATTCGTCGACAGCGCCTCAACCATTTGCCGGAGATCCAACCTCGACGTGACGCTGCTTGTGATTTCCAGAAGCAATCGCAGCCGATCGCGTTCGCGCTGCAGTGCTTGTTCGTTCATGTGGCGCTCAATCGCGATCCCAGTGATGTGGCTGGCATTCTCGATCAACTGGAGTTCGTTGGCACTGGGCCTGCGTGGTTCACGATAGTTGATAGAAAATGTGCCGAGAGCTTTGCCTTCGCTCGTGAACAACGGGCGTGACCAAACGGAACGAATTCCATAAGGCAACATGCGGTTGCGATAGTGCTCCCAGACGGGATCGGTCAGGATGTCGGTTACATACACCGGTTCCTTCCGATAAATGGCGGTGCCGCAAGATCCGCCTTTCGGACCAACAGCCATGACTCCTACGTGAGCGATGAATCCAGGAAGGCTGGGCGCAGCGGCACAATGGAGTTCCTTTCCGTCTTCGTCGGGAAGCCAAATCGTGCAAGACATGCCCTCGGCTTGCGATTCAACCAACTGAGCAATGTTCGCTAGAACCTCGGACAGAGGAGAGCCCGCAAAAATCAATTTTTGCAGGTTGAGGACAGACTCAGTCGAAAACAGCCCCAATTCTTGTTCCGACGGTACGTCCCGCGATAGGACTTTTGCGGGAAACTGTATTGCTCTCTCCATGAATTGTCCTTCCCGGCCTACTAGATTCGAGAAGTCGAGGTATGTCCTATCGCAGGCCGATTTCCTAGCGCCGACTCCGGGCCGCGTCAGACACTACTTTAAGCCGGAAAGGGGCGAAACTGCCACTGTTTAGAGGAGCGAGTGAGCGGTTGGAGGGGCTTTGCAGTTTGGTTCTGGGGCAGACCTAGTTTTGAGATCGGTCGTGATCGAAACGCAAATAAAGGAACTCACCCTTGTCGAAGGGTCGGTGCGTCGTCGAAGTGGCCCCACGACAGCTGCTGTACTGCTGCGTCGTGGAATTGTGCCCCAGCAACGGGCAAACCTTCCATAATCCGGTAAGGTAAGCTTGCCGACCAACCGGACGGAGCCCGGAAACAACCCGTCATGAAAGCGTCGTGTGCCCCGAACATTGCGTCAAGGCGCCGGTGGTCAAGCTGGTCAGATCTGGGTCATGCCGCCATCGACGACCAGTTCGATGCCGGTGATATAGCTACTTTCGTCAGAAGCGAGAAACGACACCACTTTGGCAATTTCGTCCAAGGTTCCGGTGCGACCGAGCGGTATATTGCCCACGACGCTGTCTGCGTACTGCTTGACTTGTTCTTCCGTCATCCCCAGCGAATTGCGATAGCCCGGCGAGGGAATTACGCCAGGACTAACAGCGTTTACGCGGATTTTGCGGTCTTTAAGATCCGTGGTGAAGGTACGCGCGAAAGAACGCACGGCGGCTTTGGATGCGCTGTAGACACTCATCGCGGGCGCTCCGGTACTGGCAACGATCGACGCATTCAGAATGACGGAGCTTCCATCCTTAAGGAGCGGAAGAGCCTTTTGCACGGTGAATAGTAGACCCTTGACGTTCGCGTTGAAAGTGGTGTCGAAGTGCTCTTCGGTGATTGCGGCGAGCGGGGCGAATTGTCCGGTGCCGGCGTTGGCGAATAGAATGTCGATGTGCCCCTTCTGCTTCTTCACAGTGGCGTACAAGCGATCGAGATCCGCAAGGTTTGAGACATCGCCCTGCACTGCGGTAATATTCCTACCGATCTGCTTCATTGCCGCGTCGAGTTCGCTCTGACGGCGGCCCGTGATAAAGACGTACGCGCCCTCCGCGACGAAGCGTTGTGCCGTAGCAAGACCGATTCCGCTATTGCCTCCGGTGATCACTGCTACTTTTCCTTCCAGCTTGCTCATGAGCTTTCTCCTGTTTGATTTCCTATTTCTGATGCCATATTTCCGTACCGGATAGTACAGATGTCACCAGCGACTGAATAGATGCAATATTTGTACCGATAGGTATAAAAGAGGCATCATAGATAGATATGGAACGGAACAAAGCCTCAAAACAAATGGGACGTCCCCGCTCCTTCGATATCGACCGAGCGTTGGACCGCGCGCTGCTGGTGTTCTGGCGAAAGGGATATGAGGGCGCGTCTGTGTCGGACCTGACCAAAGCTGTGGGCGTCAATCGTCCGAGTCTATATGCCGCCTTTGGCGACAAAGAAGCGCTGTTCCGCAAGGCGCTCGACCGGTACTTGAAGGGGCCGGCGGCCTACACCCAAGAAGCATTGAGGGAGCCTACCGCCCGCGCGGTCGTGGAACGATTGTTGCTGGGTGCGGCCGATTTGAACACAGCCCGGCGCAATCCCGGCGGGTGCCTCATGGTGCAAGGTGCGCTTGCGTGTGGCGAGGCGGCCGATTCCATCCGGCAGGAACTGACCGCCTGCCGCGCGGCGGGTGAAGTTGCGATGCGCCGGCGTTTCGACCGTGCGAAATCAGAAGGTGACCTACCGGCCAATGTGAACCCTGCTGATCTTGCTCGCTACATCGCGACGGTCCTCTACGGAATGGCAGTTCAGGCAGCGGGCGGCGCAAGCCGAAGTAAATTACAGCGTGTAGTCGAGATGGCGCTGCGAACGTTGCCGATGTGAGACAACCCGTCGTCCACTTTTGTCGGAAGCGACACCACTGACGCTTGTCTCTGAATCGAGACCGGGCTCAGCCGAGGAGACACAACTCTATAGACCGGATATGACTCCGGGAGGCACAGGACTGTTTCTAAAATGTCCCGTTGTATTTGCCCCTAGAATGGCCGGCCAAATCCGCGATTGCGGGCGGATGACGCAAGTGCTTTATCGAATGCGCGCACCAACACTCGTTCAACCACACTCCTCCGCCTTGCGCGCCTTCGATGAAGCACTTACGTTATTCAGGAGTAGCAAGCTGTCTCCGCGACTCGCGTTTTCTTCGCTCTGTTGGCCGTCGATCGGCCCACTTTAGGATGGAGTCTAGCGTAGGACAAAGGGACTGGCCCCATGCTGTCAAACAGTATTCAACCTTCGGTGGCACCTGAGGATACGCTGTACGCACAACGATTCCGTCAGCTGCCAAACTGCGGAGTTGCTGCCCCAGCATTTTCTGAGTGATGTTGGGTATCACCCGTTCCAGATCGGAAAAGCGCATCACGTTGCCTCCGAATAGATGAAACAGAATCACGAGTTTCCATCTTCCTTCCAAGAGGCGGAGCGCTGCTTCTACGTCTGCGGCGGCGGATGTGGGCGTGTAGCGTTTCGGCATACATGTTTCTCCTAACGCACTTTTTCGTGCGTACTTCCTATTTCGCCAGTATCCTGCGAAACTTCTGGTTGTGCAACCGCACGGAGGAGAAGAGCGTGGCTCTTGATGTGCCCAAACCAGTCGCCGAATACCTGGCCGCCGAAGAGGTGAAGGACGCCGATGCGCTTTCGCGTTGCTTCTCCGAAGATGGCATTGTCCACGACGACGGGCAGGAATATCACGGTCGTGACTCGATCCGCCAATGGAAGCAAGCGGCGGACGCAAAATACCGATACGTCCTGCAGACGGTTCACGTCCAAAATTTCGGAGGCTTAGTGACCGTACGTGCCCGACTGACCGGTGAGTTTCCTGGGAGCCCCGTTGAACTAGACCATATCTTCAAACTTTCCAATAACAAGATTGTTTCACTGGAGATTCGATCATGACGGTGCCATATCCTTTCCCAGTTTCAGGAGATGAATTTAAGGGCAAGCGGGTTCTGGTAACCGGCGGCACAAAGGGCATGGGACAAGCGATGGTGCGCCGTTTTACTCTGAGCGGTGCTTCCGTCGCAACGACTGCACGCTCGCCGCTGCGCGAAGGGCAGGCAGTTGCTCTCTTCGTGCAGACGGATATCGGTACGGCGGCAGGCGTGGGAGAAGTAATCAGCCGCATTCAGCAGGAGTGGGGTGGACTCGACATCCTAGTGAACAATGTGGGGGGATCAGATGCTCCGAACGGCGGATATGAATCCCTCTCTGACGACGACTGGCAGAAGGCGCTCAACGTCAACTTGCTGGCGTCCGTTCGTCTCGACCGAGCATTCCTGCCCGGTATGATCGAACGCAAGTCAGGTGTCATTCTTCACATCTCGTCCATCCAGCACCGTCTTCCACTCTATCATGCGACACTTGCCTACGCTGCGGCGAAGGGTGCCCTCAATACCTATAATAAGGGCCTTGCAAACGAAGTTGGCCCGAAGGGAGTCCGCGTCAACATGATCTCGCCTGGATTCATCGAGACTTCGGGCGCACACGGCATGATTGTGCAACTCAGCCAGAGCAGCGGTATCAGCGAGAACGCTGCTCGACAGCAAATCATGAACATGATCGGAGGAATTCCCATTGGCCGACCCGGCCAGCCGGAGGAAGTCGCCGAACTGGTGGCATTCCTAGCATCCGATCGTGCAGCTTCGATTCATGGCGCAGACTACATCATCGATGGCGGCACGATGCCTACCGTCTGATCGAGAATAGTGGGCGAATTGTCGACTACTAGGATGTAATCGAAACGAGACTCCACGGGTTAGTAAAGTGAAGTCGGCATAGCGCGACAATTCCACGATCAGATGGGTGGGAAAATGCAGGGCTCTATGCGCGTTTCCCGATACCTATCGTCCATTCGATGCGGAACACATTCTGGCTAAGGGTTTTGCCCTGTTTTTGCCAGGGACGCTCCAGTTAACAGCTTCCATTGCTCCGTTATCTCTCGTCGGAGTCAGTTGCCACACAGTTCCTGCGCCGGTGACGCCTGTGCCCTTACGCGGTCTCGATCATCAGGCTGCTTTCGCGGCACGAATTGGCGTTGCAGGTACGACCACCTCGACAAGTCCGGTCGCAACGTCATAAACGAGGCCTGAGATGAGCCAATCGTCCGGCAATGCCGGAATCGCCCTGAGCGCAGCAACGTCCACAGCGACTGACTTGTGTGGATCGCGGACTGACTTGGCCTCAACTTCCCTTTCCGGTACCTGAAAATAGTGCGCAAGCATAGCTGGATCTCCCACGAGACGCGTACTGCCGCAATCCGTATGATGAAGTACGATCAGGTGAAACTCCCCGCCGCCTCCCGGAATCGTTCCGGCGACCTCTCCGATTCGTCCGAGAAGACCGAACTCCTCCAGCAGTCCTGGCGTGACTCGACCGCCGATATTTCTCATTACGACGGCCTCACCGGGCTTGATTCCAAGCACGTGAGCAGGATCAACTCGCATGTCGGCGCAGCCGATGATTACCGCTTTCAAAGTTTGCAAAGATTGCGGAAGCGACGGCACAGGGGTAGCGGACTCTTTGTTACGTTTCAACATGAGGTCAAGGCTATTCATTCCGATTCTCCTGAAGAGATGTTCCTGGCGGCCATGCCGGTTTAGTCATTGGATGCAGGCGTCGATTTGATAGGACCAAGCGATTAAAGAAAAAGAACAACCATTTCTGCCAACCGGAGGCGAGACGATTACCGCAGCGAGCGCGGCCCAAAAAGGGCCCTGTATCGGCGGGGCGTAACGCCGGCGCGGCGACAACGTGGCTCAGTAACCCAGATGGCGAAGGGCCATCTGGGCGGTCCGCTTGAGTTCGGCCTTCGTTGAACCATTCGTTGCCCGGATGGATAGACCGGCGAGAATCGTTGAAGAATTCAATCGCATCAAAACATCCACGAAGCCTCAATACATGCGCAAGGTGTCGGAACGGCCTGCGAGGAGAAAACTTATGGCGACAACTATTCGACACAAACTACATCGGGATGGTACGGGTCCTGCGAGCCGCTCTGCCGCTGCTGCGGCAACAAGGCAGCGGTCACATCCTTGGCGTCTCCAGCGGTCTTGGGATTACCTCGTTGCCGCTCATCGGCTTTTACTGTGCTACGAAGTGGGCAGTGGAAGCGATGCACGAGGCGCTGGCGCAGGAGGTCAAACCGTTCGGTATCAAGGTGACACTGATTGAGCCCGCCGCCTACGCGACCGATTTCGGCAAGTCCGCAAAAATTGCCGATGTTCTGGAGCCTTATGGCGACTTCCGGAAACGGGTAACGGCGCGCCTAAGCACGATCGAGCGCGGCGACCCTCAGGCGACATCGGAAGCCATTCTCAAGCTCGTGGATGCGGAGAATCCGCCGCTGTGGTTGGGGCTCGGGACAACGATTCTGTCGAGGGCGCGTGCCGCTTACGCGGAGCGCATCGCCACCTGGGAGGCATGGGAGGACGTTACAAACGCGGCAATGGGCCAGCCTAAAATCGTGGGCACATTGTGACGGATCAGCAGTTGGCAAGCGTCATAGGAGGATGAATGGCAAACCTCAAGACACTTATTAAGCAGGCATACTCCGCGTTCAACAAGCGGGACATCGACGGGGCATTGGCGCTGATGACAGAAGACGTGAGCTGGCCCAAGGCTTCGGAGGGCGGCAAGGTTGTCGGAAAAGAAGAAATTCGCGCCTACTGGACTCGACAATGGGGTGAGTTCGATCCCCATGTCGAACCGCTTGCAATCACCGAGGAAGACGGAGGCAGGACCCGCGTCAGAGTGCATCAGCTCGTCAAGAGTCTTGAAGGCGATGTTCTTTCAGACAGCGAGGTTCTCCACGTATTCACCGTGAGGAGAGGACTCATCTCAGCCATGGACCTTGGGGATCCGATCGATACAACGGGTCCGTCTGCCGCATTCGCGCATCGATCCTAACTGGCGCCATGGCAGCTCGAAGTTCGGGTGTGGAGAACTCGACAAGCGCATAATGGCCGAATCACTCACTGAGGGCGATTAGTACCGAGATGTCGGCTTGTCGGAAGTAATAGTCACAACCGGTGATGTGATTTCTCCTTCCACTTTTGGCGCCTGCAAAGAATTGTCAGTCGGCGTTCGGGCGCTATCAACGAAGCCGGCGGACGAAGTGGAGATCGATGCCGGACAAAGGAGCGCCGACCTCGTGCATAGCACCGCCTATTGCCAGTGATCCGAGATCAATTGCGACCAATCCAGTGCTGTTGACCAATTCGATTACTAGCTGTTTGGCTTCGGCGTCGTTGCCCGATGTAAAGATGACAGTACGAGGTTTTTGCGGCGAGAAGTCCTGTATCCAAGCCATCGGCATGTTGCTGATCGATTTTACAAGCCGTGCGCCAACCGCCATCTCAGCGACCATCTCGCTCGATGTGCGCCCGTTCAACGCGGCCCGTGATCTAGTGACTCCCGCCAGGCTGATATCGGGTTTCTGATCCATATGCGCGTTAGTCGCATCGATCAGAATTCGGCCACGCCAATCGATGCCTTTCAGCGCTTCGCGCACTTTCACCCAATGTACAGCGAGAATAACCACGTCGCACTCGGCCGCCTGCTCCCTGGTCCCCGCAACGGCGTCCGGACCGAGATCAGCGACAAAATCAGCCAGTGTCTCCGGACCTCTGGAATTGGACACAACTATGGTGTGGCCAGCGTTTATCAAGTGACGGCCGAATGTGCGTGTTACGTTCCCGGCTCCTAGAAAACCAATTTTCATAACCCACCTCCTACTGACTGATTTCGCCTTTTTCATTGCGTTACAGTTTGTCAGATTCGTCTGCATGGTGATACGGCGTGGTAGTTTGTTCATGTCACTCTGATAGGTGGGGATTATCAGCCATGGAACTCCGGCACGTGCGATACGTCGTTGCGGTCGCCGAAACCTTGAGCTTTCGGCAGGCAGGCAAACAGCTACATGTCTCCCAGCCTTCTCTAAGCGTCCAAATCAAACAACTTGAAGACGAACTGGGTGTTGCCCTTTTTCGACGATCAAAGCGGAGGGTTGAAATCACCCGTGCGGGCGAAGTCTTCTTGTCTGCGGCGCGTGAAATCCTGTTGAGACTTCAGCAGGCATCGGCAGCAGCACTTCATGCAGAGAGCGGTGAGGTAGGAACAATCCGGCTCGGGTTTATTCCGACGGCGACCTTCCAGATTCTTCCCACGCTTCTCGAGAAGATCAGAAGCACTCTTCCTCTTGTGAACGTGGAGCTTAAAGAAGGACCTGAAGACCCGCAAATCACAGGACTACGTTCGGGAACCTTTGATATCTGCATTGGTCATTTGAGCCGTACCTGCGACCAAATCGAGAACATGCTGCTGATTCGGGAGCGACTTGTTGTGGCCCTCCCAAAAGGGCATAGTGCAGCCCGCAAGAAGTACGTGAGCTTAAGAGACCTCAAAGGCGAGCTCCTCATCATGCCCTCGAAAGACTTGTTGCCGAGTGTGCACCAAATGATCGCGACTGCCTTTCTAAAGAATCGCATGCCGCTGGACAGGTATCAAATGGCGGAACATTATCAGACCGGGGTCAACCTTACAAAGGCCCGCGTGGGATATATGTTCCTTCCGTCTTCTGCAAAAGACTTAGTTCCTGATGGGGTCGTGTTACGAACTCCAGGTTTTTCTATCGGACCTTTGGACACGTTTGCTCTATGGTCGCGTGGCAATGTAGACCCGCTTGTTCACCGCATCCTCAGCCTCCTCAAGGAAATCAAGAGGGAGTTATAAGGGCGAAAGGAAAGAAGCATGGGGTTCCTGCGGTCCCAGCCTGTTGAACTCAATCCAGTAAGCGAATGATTCGGCTGAGAAGTCTGGGACTCGGAGAATTCGGAGATCGTGCACGAGGTTGGCGATAACGTCCTTTATTGCGAAACCGAATGCAAGATCAGGTTCGGTACACGTGCAATCGGGTTGAGCTCGAACTAGTCGTTATCCCCATCCTTGCACGATTCCCGCAATGCCCTATGCACCAGGACGGGCAGCGTCGGATTGTCCGGAGCGTGGGTTGTGCCCGCAAATCGGTGAGCACAGCAAGTCTAGAAT
>Ga0307475_10000120_pt1 | contig 45496 bp, 38 predicted proteins | sample atmos_gasesECM1C_FD_203317 | JGI IMG/M metagenome (GOLD analysis project Ga0307475, IMG submission 203317) | Hardwood forest soil microbial communities from Morgan-Monroe State Forest, Indiana, United States - atmos_gasesECM1C_515 | ecosystem: Environmental > Terrestrial > Soil > Temperate... | reverse complement strand
GTCGAGGTGGTCTTTTCCGCAGGCAGGGCAGTAGCCCTTGCCTGTGTCTTCATCGCGCAGACTAGCCAGTTCATAGCAGCCGCAGATGCAGTCGCAATAGCCCGTTTCGGATGCGGTCTTAATGGGAATGAGCGCCATATTGTGGGAATCATACGGTTTCGCTTGATGTGGTGCAAGTGGTGAACCGCCGCCGCAGTAGGATTGCGCAGGTCTTCGTAGGGAAGGTTGCCCCACGCGTTCACGGCGACCTGCGGGGCTCGCAATGCCGCTCTTATAGCGAGAAGAAACGAAGGCTAGCAGGATGGCGGGATAAACCCGCGTGTACGGGCTCCCTGAGGTGAGCGAGCGAGGTGGGCGTGGCAACCTCGGCCCTACAGGTTCTTCAGATGGGCGAGGCGGAAGGGCGAGCCGAGGTGTTCCCGCAGTTCGAGCCAGTGCTGCTCGGGAATGGTCATAAACACGTCGACGACCTTGGGGTCGAACTGGCTGCCGGAGCAGCGCTTGATTTCCTCGCGGGCATGGGACATCGGCAGCGCTCTGCGGTAGGGGCGGTCGCTAATCATGGCATCGAGCGAATCGGCGATGGTAAAAATGCGCGCCCCAAGAGGAATCTGTTCGCCCTTCAGACCGCGGGGGTAGCCGGAACCGTCAAAAAACTCCTGGTGTGCGAGCACGATTTCCGCGGCATCACGCAAGAACGGAATGCGAATCAACATGTTGTAGCCGATATCGCAATGCTCGCGCATTTTCTTTTTTTCCGCATCGTCGAGCGGACCTGGTTTGCGCAAGATGCTGTCAGGAATGGCCATTTTGCCGATATCGTGGAGGAATGCAGCGCGCGCCAGGATGGGAAGATAGGGGTCGGGCACGGGCATGGATCTGGCGATCGAAATGCAAAACGCGGTGACGCGCTGGCAGTGGCCTTCGGTTTCGGCATCCTTCAAGTCCAGGGCGCTTCCGAGAGCTTCTAGCGTGTCATCGTAAGATTGCTCAAGCTCCACGTGCTTTGCCGTGAGCTGCGCGGTGCGCTCCTCAACGAGCTGCTCCAGATTGCGTTGATAGTTGCGGTTCTCGATGATCAACCGGCGGTGCTGCAGGGCGCGTCCAACTCCTAGAAAAAGCTGGTCTTTTTCGAAAGGCTTTAGGATGTAATCATAAGCCCCGCGGCGAATGGCTTCCAGGGCCGTGGAAATGTCATGGATGGCGGTGACCATGATGACCGGCACTTCTGGATCGTATTGGCGCATCCATTCCAGCAGGCGGATGCCGTCCATCTCCGGCATAATCATGTCGCTCAAGACCAGGTCGGGCGTGAGTTTCTTAACCTGGTCCTGGGCGACGCGGCCGTTTTGCACCGCCGTGCAGTGATAGCCTTTTGATTCGAGCATGGTCGAAACGACTTCTCGAATGGCTTCTTCATCGTCCACGACCAGTATGTTTTCCATCTCCACGGTGGTTAGCCCCTGCTAGGCATTATATGTGACGGCACACCCAAATGGGGACGGCCTTGCCTAGTCAGAAAATAGCGTGTTAGCGTCAAACTAGGGTCCTTACTCAGAGCTTCTCGCCGTCTACATCAAGCATTGCGGCAGCACGAGCACCGCAGCGACGGCATTATCAGCCGGGAGGCGGGAGCATGGTGCTGCAGAATCAAGGGTTGCTCGGAATCGCTTTCTTTGAAGCGACCGCCTCGATTATTCTGTTGGTCCTCTTTCTTCTGTTCCGCCGCGATAACCGGGTCGGCTATTTCCGCTTTTGGCTTGCCGGGTGGTGCTGCTTTACTTTCTCCTCGTTGTGCGAGTTGGCCCAACTGATTCGTCCAGTGCCGGGGCTGAATCTGATAAGCGTCCTGGCGCAGGCTGCCGCGCTAATTTTCTTCTTGGTGGCAGTGATACATAGCGCGGCGGGTTCTGGTCGGCGAATCTGGACTCCGCTTCCACTGATTGGATTGATCCTGGCAGTTATTTACTACGTGGAAAAGAGAGGGCCGCAGCTGGTGGCCTCTCTTCATTGGGAATCCGCGATCATCGAGACAGTTATTTGCCTGTTTGCCGGCTGGATGATGTGGAGATCGCAGGTGGCGCGCCGAAGTCACGGTGCCCAGCTGCTGGCAGGAATATTTCTGCTGAGCGGATTGCACGGACTGGACCGGCCGTTTTGGCCGGATAGCCCGCTGTTCCTCTTGCGCGTGGCGTTTGACCACTTATTGGGAGTGGCATTGGGAATTGCCATGGTGGTGGTGGTGCTAGAAGGCGCGCGCACGCGAAGCGAAGAATTAAACGACAAGATGCGCCGGCTGACGCTCTTGACCGCGGCAAGCACGCAGACTCTTTCTGTTCAGGAAGTAATTGATCAGGTGTTGTGGCATCTAGTGGAGAGTCTTGGCGCCACGAACGGAATCGTCCGGCTAAAAGTGGGCGATGGGAGTTCAGCACAGCTGGTGGCGCGGGCCTCGGTTGGATTTGATCAGGCGTATCTGACGCAGTATGCCAAACTTTCAGCGATGGAGCCGTGGGTCCAGCGCGTTCTGAAGGGAGATTGCCAATTTCTGGAGTCCGACGAAGAGTGGGATCCCACGGCGCGCAAGAGGGTGAACGAGGCGGGATTGAAAGCCATGGTCACGCTGGCTCTACCCGGCAAGCAAGGGCCGCTGGGAATCATCGGGGTCGGTTCAACGCGGCAGGAACGGTTTCATGCGGACGAGCTGTCCTATCTTGTTAATATCGCGAACTTGCTGGGCTTGACGCTGCAAAACGTGAGCTTGCTTGAACAGGTAACGGCTGTGCAGCGCCAGTGGGAATACACTTTCGATTCGATTGGGGATCCCATCCTGGTCCATGATCGCGCGGGGCGCATTCTGCGCAGCAATCAGCGGTTAAGCCAGCTTTTGGGGCGGGAGGGAAGCGGGCTGGTGGGGAGAAACGTTACGGAACTCCTGCCTGTTCAAAGCGCCGGGTACAAGTTTTGCCCCTACTGTGAGGGAGTCAGCGGAGAAGGCGATGAGCCCGATCCGTGGCTGCCCGGCTATTTTCTGGCTTCTAATTCCACATTCACCGATCCGTCTGGGCTGCAGCTCGGAACGGTGCACGTTTTGAAGGACATCACTGATCGAAAGCGGGCTGAGGAGAAATACCGAACCCTGGTGTCCAGCGTTCAAGAAGGAGTTTTTATCTCTACTCCCCAGGGGCGTTTCCTCGACTTCAACGATGCACTTCTGCGAATGAGCGGCTACGAGAGCCGCGAAGAACTGCTCGCGATAGACATACCTACCTCTTTCTATGCCAATACCTCGGACCGCGAAAGGTTTAAGAGACTCTTGCAGCAGCACGGTTCAGTGGCAGATTTCGAGTTTGAAATGCGCCGTAAGGACGGGGAGACACGCACCATGCTGGAGTCTTCCATCGCGATCCGCGATGCCTCGGGCAGCGTCACGGCGTATCAGGGATTCTTGCTCGACATTACCGAAAGGAAGCAGGCCGAATCCGAAATCCGCCGGCGCAATCGCGAACTGCTGGTGTTGAATTCGATCGGTCAAACGCTGACCGAATCGCTGGACCTTACTGATTCGCTGCATCGAACACTGAGTCAGATGGCCGAGCTGTTCAACCTGGATACCACTTCGCTCTATCTATTCGAGCAAGATGGCACTCAACTGCGCCGCGTCGTAGCGGTCGGGCATCGTTCGGAATTGTCAAGAAACTTTACGCCCCTCGTCGTAAAGCCGGAATTGATGCAGCACATTAAGGCCGTACATGCCACGTTCCTCTCGGTGCAGGGTTTGGCGTTGCCGCAGATTTTCCGCGACATTCAGGTGCGTGAGGAGCTGGTGGCGGAGTACCTCGTCGTGCTGTGGTCCAAAGACCGGGTCATCGGCGGATTGGCCGTCGGCAGCCGCGTTCCTCGCGAGTTTTCTCCGGCCGATGTGAACTTGCTTATCGCCGTGGGCAGCCAGATTTCCAGCGCCATCGAGCGCTCGATTCTCTACGAGGAGACTCGCCAGGCCTACGACAACCTGCGCCGTACCCAGGAGCAGCTGCTGCACAGCGAAAAGCTGGCAGCCGTCGGGCAGTTGATCTCCGGCGTCGCGCACGAACTAAACAACCCACTGACGGCCATCCTGGGCTACAGCCAATTATTGACTTCCAGCGGACAGATGGGACAGCAAGGAATCGAATACTCTGAGAAACTCTACAAACAGGCGCAGCGCACACACCGCATTGTGCAGAATCTCCTTAGCTTTGCCCGTCAGCACAAGCCTGAGCGAGTGCCCGTGCAAATCAATCAAGCCCTCGAGGAGACGCTGGCGCTGCGTGATTACGATTTGCGCATGCACAACATCCGGGTGCATCTTAACCTGGCGGAGAATCTCCCCGTGACTTCCGCCGATCCACACCAGCTGCAACAGGTCTTTCTCAACTTGGTGAACAACGCCGTTGACGCCATCCTGGAACATTCCGTGGAAGGCGATCTCTGGGTGCGCACGGCCTTCGATGGGGACCGCTTGAGCATTGAGTTCACCGACAGTGGACCTGGAGTAAAGGACGCTTCGCGCGTTTTTGATCCCTTCTACACAACGAAACCGGTAGGAAAAGGAACCGGCCTGGGCCTAAGCATTTGCTATGGAATCATCACCGAGCATGGCGGAACCATTCAGGTTATGAATGTCCCGAGCCGCGGTGCTTCTTTCACCATCGAGTTGCCTTTTCAGTCTATGGCTTCGCCAACTCTATCTGCCCCGTTGGAAAAGGCCATCTCCGGAAGGGCTGCGCGCATACTCCTAGTGGATCGCGATGATTCGGTATTGGAGGCCGTTGGGACCATACTGCGCGCTCGTGATCACCGCGTTCAAACGGCTAAAGACATTCAAGAGGCCCGCGACCTGCTTGAAAAGATGGACTTTGATCTGGTCGTCGCGGATGTGCATGTCGCTGAAGGAGAGCACGCTGGCGGATTGAGCGAATGGCTGGCCAGGCATAAGCCCGCGCTCAACCGACTGATCTGGATGTGTGCCATGGCGCCCTCGGAAGATGCCGGCGCGAACATTGTCGGGAAGGGCCGCCACATTCTGCAGAAGCCTTTTAAGGCCAACGATCTCCTGGCGGCAGTGGACGAGTTGCTGCTAAACAACGTCCAGCCTGCGGCGATTCACCGATGAAGCCAACTCCGCGGCAACCGCGGCACGCTCTCCAAGCTCTTTCAGTGCGCCTTCGATTCGAACGCTTAAGCCGCTGACCAGATCACTCAATCCGGCCAGCTGCGGCGCCGGGGCAACGCCAGCCAGCAACTTCCATCGAATCATCTGATATCGCCATAGAAACGCGGCCGTGAGACGCAGTCTTTCAAATTCATGTACCGCGGCCAATTCTGGAGACAGCAGTGCAATGGCCCTCGCCATCCGCAAAAGATTCTCGAAATCCTCGCGCAACCCCGCCAGATAGACCAGGGCGACATGCCGGCGCTCCTGACGGACCCGCTGTTGGACTTTGCGCGGGGCGTTCTTCGATAGGAAGTCATAATCGGTCTCCGCGAAGGCTTGCAGGATTTGCGGCAGGTAGGTCACATGCCTGCGCCCCGATTCATCAGCGACTCCGGCGTGGGCGGGCGCCGGGGCTGACGGTCTGGGGTTTCGAGCCGAGTATAGGAAGAGAATCAGCAGCAGGCCGATCAGTCCGAAAAAAGAAAAGAAAAGCCAGCTCAAGATCTTCTCCTTTCCGCACGCCAGAACTGACCTAGGTGGTCATTGAGAGCTCTTAACCGGTCATTAATTTCAGGCGTGACCGCTTGATAGATCCCATCAGAGAGCATTTCCGGTGCGAACATGGTCTCAGGTTGGCGCTCGCGGAGAGCCCAACTCCAGAGCAGCATGCTCGATATAAAGGCCAGCGTTCCGAGCAGATTCCAAACGGTCGAATAGTGGTACATCCAGACTTCCAAAACCGTGTCGTTCAGGACGAAAAAACACGAAAGGAGAAATAAACCGATGGCCAACGCGCGGACGGCAGGCTCGACGGCGATTCCGTAATAACGAGTGAACAGAAAAAGGATGACGATCACGCTGGCAATCGACAGTTCCAGGCCACGATCGGCATTCAAAACCGCGAACTGCCAACTGCCTCTGGCAATCGCCCAGGAGTACAAGAGCAGGACAGCCGCGGTCACAAAAAGCAGGCGCTTTGCCAGTGCCCAGACACCGCGAAAATTGGCGAGCACGCGTTGGCAGATTTGTGCCACTGCTAGCGCGCGAACGGCGATCACTACTCCCTGCGTTTCCCAGCCGATGCGTTTCGAAACTGGGGAGTAAAATCCCCAAATCCGGTAGCTTTCAAAAAGGATGAAGCATTGCAGGAAGTTAAAAAGGATGTAGACAAAGAAGAGGGGAAATACCCTGTGATTCTTACGATAAAGCAGCAGAACGAGCAGTCCTCCATCAAGGAAGACAGTAAGTCCCCAGAGTATCCGTTCGAAGGCAGCGATCTCGTTCATCTCGGGCGCATACTAACACTTCTACAGTTTATGGTATAGGCCAGTATGTGCCTAGAATATAGTCTTCCGGTACTCCGAACGGCCGGAACGGTTCCGGCCGCCGGAATCATTCGAATTCCCTTAGGCCAGCGTTTGGCCTAGTGGAGGCTGCTGTGGCGGAATTGGCGGAGGCAGAGGCGATCCGTCCGCAACGAGCACGCTAGCGCTCGCTGACGGGGGTTGCTGGGGTGGAATCGGCGGCGGCAAGGGCGAACCATCGGCGTACTGTGTTGGAGCGATGGCGATGGATTTACCGGCTGAGAGGTTGACGGAACACATAACAGGAAGTACTATCAAAACGGCCAGAACAGAAACTGCCACGGCTATTGCTGTTTTCTTCAAGGGAGTAGCCCTCCTCGGGGACCATCGTGAGGAGGCTTAGCGGAGGCGAGGTTCTGTGCTTGAAAATGTTCCGAATGCGGAACACCGACCGGCATGAGAACGCTTACACAGCTTCAGCAAAACAGCAGGGTCATCCAGGACTTCACGCAGACGACGCTTGCAAGCATTCCCGGTCTATTTGCGCGATTGTCTTATCTGGCTTCGTTGCGGGATCTGTCGAGCGGAAGGTACGAACACGCGGGGCTTTCAGCGCTCTACCCGGACGAAGCCATCCAGCAGGCTTTGCAGCTCTGTCATGAACAGATTTTCGAGCGGCTGCTGGAATTACCGCTGGCCAGCCAGCAGGACGATTTGCGCGCTTGTCTTGCCGCCATGGAAGGTGGGTCGTCGGCAGCGGCTTCCCACTGGCGCCGCATCGAATCTTACCGACTGCTTGTGCCGGAAAGGGTACCGGATTATCTCAAGGATCTTTTCTGTTCCAATCTTCGCGCGCTTCTTGAGATTCTCGAGGAGGAAAACACGCTGGTCCGTTCAGACGCGTAACCACGCCGGTCACGCGTCCCACAATTTCCGCCTCGTCTGGGGTTCGCCAGGTTTCCGGGACGCAGTGAGATAGCGGATGCGGTTGCATCACCAGCCGCGAGCCCTCTCGATGAAACCATCCGCAGCGGTATCCGTCGCGGACTTCCACGAAGTACATCGGCCGGTCATGCTCCGTGGTCCAATCGCCATCATCGATCTCGCGCGCTGAGCCGTCCACCAGCACGATGCTCCCGGGACGCAACAAAGGCATCATGCGACGGTCGGACGTGCCGATGTAACCGTAAATGTGATGACCATTGTTGCTGGTGAGCACGCCTTCCAGGTGGCCCCACTTTTCGACCATGCGCGTCAGGAACTCCGTTCGGCGCGGATCGAACGCCGGGTCAAATTTCAGTGGTATGCGGAGCGAGGTCGGGGCGGCCATCAAATGGGTACGCGGGACGGGCACGGATGTCCCATCATGAAAACACTCTTCGATGGGCACATCGTACCAGCCAAAAATTTCCAGCGGGTTCAGCCGGTAGATGGCCGCCAATGTATACAATTTATGCAATGCCGGCACAACCCCCCGGTTTTCAATGTCGGCCAGCCGGCTTATGTGCAAAATGAAGTCCGGGCGGCCCCGGCGCGATGCCAGTTCGTAACTAGCGCGCTCGACATCTCGATAGGTTAGACCGAGCCGTTCGCGGGTCTGACGCAGACGAAGGCCTGGTAGCATCACCGTCCTCAGGAACTGGGCGTTCCCGCCCGTACACCAGGATATAATTACCACACTGTTAAGGTTTGGGAACAAAAAAATGCGGAACCAAGTCGGCAGCTCCGAAAACCAAGTCGTTTGCGATTCGCTGGTTCACAGACGACTTAATCCAAAAATCTCGCCTTAAGGATGGTGCGAGTCCTTAATCCGAAAAATATAATTAATTTCACGGCACCCAGGCGAGCCCATCCGGCTGCTTTCCAGTAGACGCGAAACCCATAACCTCCCAGCTCTTCAAATCCAAGGCTGCGACTTTGTCCTTTCCGCTCACGGCCACGAAGGCGCGCGAGCCATCGGGGACCATCACAATTCCCGCGGCACCGCCTCCCCAATCGAAGGTCCTAATCACTTTCCGGGTAATCGCGTCCAGCACCGCCAGATTGTTCGTGGCGCCACCACCCAATCCTGAGATCAACACCTGCTTGCCATCGGGCGTGAACTTCAGCCGATTAGCGCCTCTCACCGGGATCGCAACTGTGTCCATCACTTTTTTACTGGCGATGTCGATGATTGTTACCGTGGCGTCTTGCGCGTTGGCGGCCCAAATTTCCTTGCCATCACTCGACAAGTCAAAGCCTTCTGCCCCGCGGCCGGCTGCGACGTTGGTTACGCGCCAGGTTTTCCGCACGGCCACGGGCGGCGGGCGCAAAGCTGGAGGTGTTCCGGGAGAGGAAGGTGGCGGAGGGCCGCTAACCGGAGCGGAAACCAACTCGATGATGCTAATGGTCCCGGAATTAACATTAGAGGTAAATATACGGTCGATATCTTCGGAGACCGCGATCATGTGTGTGCGGTCCTGCCCGGTGCCGAGAACCCAATCCACACTTTGCGCGGCCGGATCGTAACGACCAATCACTTTGTTCGTCTCGGCGGTGAAATACAGCTTGCCGCCGGCAAATGCCAAACCATGCGCGGAGTGCAGCGCACCCAGGTTTATCGGTGGTAAGGCCTTGCGCGCGGCCAGGTCGACTACGGAAATCGTGTTCAACGCGCTGTCGTTGCCGCCGTAGTTCGAGATATAGGCAAACTTGCCGTCCGCTGATACCACGATTTCATGTGGATCAGGCCCGGCGGGAACGCGCGCCACAGTCTGCAAGGTCGCCGGATCAACGATCGCGAGCATATTGTCACTCTTCTCCAGCACCAGCAAAGCCGGGGAAGGGGTCTGGGCGATCGTGAAATTTACGCTCAACCAGAACACGAAAAAGAATGCGGTGCACCAAATCATAGTCCGAGTCGAATTCCGCCATTTTCCATTCATATTTCCTCCCGCCGCGACAGACGCAACGCTCAAATTCTACACTCATGCGCTTGCCCCGGCATTTGGGGGCTACCCGGTGCTCGTCACTGGCCATTCCATTCGTTTCTTCCTGGGCGGGTGAACCGTACCAGCGGGATTCTGCTATTCTACAAACCGGTATGACCTTTCACTTAAGACGCATTTTTTCCCGGCTGCACGTACTCCCCTTGAGTTTCGTCCTTTTCCTTACTGGCATTGCTGCCCGTGCGCAAGAAGCGGCGGTGGCTCCGCCTCCAGGGAATGCCAATGCTGCCAAGAATGCCGATTTCATGGCAGCGGCCGACGAAGTGCTTGGCCAGATGAGCAAAATCACCGGTCTGAAACTGATGACGCCGCTGAAGAAATCGCTGCGTTCGCGCGAGGAAATCCGCGCTTACGTCATCAAGCAGATGAACGAAGAGAAAAACGCCGCCGAGCGCTACGCCGACCAGCGCAGCGCGGAAGCATTTGGCCTGCTTCCCAAAGGATTTGATCTCGATACGTTCATGGTGAACGTGCTCACGGAGCAAGTTGAGGGGCTCTACGATCCCAAGTCGCAGGAGTTTTACATCGCCGACTGGAGCCCGGTCGATGACCAGCGCATGGTCATGGCCCACGAATTGACGCATGCGCTCGAAGACCAGCATTTCCAGATCGAAGCGTGGGAAAAAGCAGCGCGGCCCAACGAAGACGCCGAGCTGGCGCGCGACGCGGTGCTCGAAGGCAGCGCTATGGCTGCCATGGTAGATTACTTGATGGTTAGCACTGGCCGGGGGCTGAAGGATTTGCCGGATTTTGATCCAGGGATGCTGATTGGCGAACTGGGCAGCACCCCCACTCTGCAAGGAGCTCCGCCGTTCCTTAAGGACACTTTGATCTTTCCTTATATTAGCGGACTGAATTTCTCGGCTGCGATCTTGAGAAATACAGGCTGGGCCGCATTGCCGGGGGTGTTCGAAAGGCCGCCGGTTTCCACCCAGCAAATTCTTCACCCAGCGCTTTATAAGTCCGGAAAGATTCCGGCAACGGTGGCGCTTCCGCGGATGGAAAAATTATTGGGCAGCAACTGGGCGAAGCTCGATGAAAATACCATGGGTGAGTACGGCTGGAAGGAAGTACTGAAGCAATTTCTGGACGAGGACCGGGCCAAAACGCTGGCAGCGGCATGGGATGGCGACCGTTACGCGGTCTTCGAGGAGAAGCAAACTAAGAAGCTTGTTCTCGTGACCCGGCTGCAACTGGATAGCGAAGAACACGCGGTGCGGTTCTTCGGACAATATTCGGAAGCGCTGGAGAAGAAATATTCGGAGCGGTCGAACTTGCTTCGCCGCCCCAACTTTTTCTCTTTCGATACTCCCGATGGCGGCGTGTTCCTGGATTGTTTGGGCGCCGAGTGCGTGACCCTGGAAGGGGCGACGCGTAAAAACTTAGACGCATTCACCAAAGAGCTGGAATGGCCTTTGGCGCCGCAGCCGCCCGAGCACGTTGGGTCTCGGCCGGAGAAGACGGCTGCGATTTGTTCTCCAGCCGTGCGACGCGCTGCAGGAACCTTTCTTCCAGGCGCGCAAGCCGCGCCGTAAGGTAGGGGTCTTGCGAGTTGGCGCGCTGGCGATCGAGAGTGGCGATTCCTAATTTAGCGAAGTGCGCGGCTTTGACCACGTCTTTGGCGTGACGCTCGTAATAAATGGCCAGTTGTTCGCAGGCATGAATGCCGTCGCGCGGATCGGCAACGATTTCCAGCCAGATTTCAGCGGCGCGCGCGTGTTCGCCGCGGCGCTTGGCCATCATCGCTAGCTCGCGCCGCGCCGTGGAGCGGAATTCCGCCGGCAGGCCAACTGCCAAGGCTTGAGCGCAAGCGGAGTGCGCCCGTTCGTTCTCGCCACGACGCTGGAGAAATCGCGATAACCCAAAGAGGTCGAGACTTTCGACTTCGTTTGCGACGCCAGATGGTTCGGAGAGCAGGTTGTTGATTTTGCCGAAAAGAGCCGCCAGCCCGCGCAAATCCATCTGATTGTGCCGAACCACGCTGGCGAGCGGGTCGGCAGGGCCGCCGCGAAGGTAGTCGAAATAAAATTGCGGTATGAGCGCCGAAGAGACATCGTTCTCGCGATGCCAGCCGAGACGCGGGGCGTCGAGGACATGGCGTTCGAGTTCCACGAGCCGCACTGAACCCAGGCGCAGTTTCCACAACGCGCGCGCGGGATGCAATAAATCGAGATGGGCGGCGAGCTTGGGGACGGCGATGCAGCGCGTCATGGTGAAACGATTTTCGAGCAGCGGCCAATCGAAAGATTTTCCGTTGAAGGTTACGAGTACCGGCCGCTCGGCTAGGCGCTCTGACAATTCCTGTAGTAGCGAATGTTCTTCCGCGAAATCGCGCATAAAAAACTGTTCGACTTGCAAACCGCAGGCATCCCACCAAGCTAAACCAATCAAAAATGCATACGTGCCGGTGCCGCCCGCGAGTCCGGTGGTTTCCGTGTCGAGGAACAGCCATTTCCGCGGATCTTCGAGTGCAGCGCATATCTTGCGTGACACTGATTCGTCGCGCGTGTGGGAAAGCAACTTGAGCGTGCGGGAAGAGGGGGCGGCAAATTCTGGGGTGGAGAACCAGTTGCGGATGGCGAGATGCTCGCCGAAATGATTTGTGGCGATTCCGGCGCCGAGGAGACGGCCCAGAGTATCTTCCTCGTCGGGTGTTCGAATGGCCGCGGGGCGCGCGGGCATTAGCCGGGAAGGTTTCAGCGCGGCGAGACGCGAGAATTTGTCGGTGGCAGGCATCTAAGCACACAGCCTGTCGAGGATGGCTAAAGCTGCTTCTTTTGCGCGAAGGGCGAGATCGCCGGCGGGGCCGATGCAGGAAGGGCAGCCTTGTTCGCAGGGGCACGCGGCGATGAGCTCGCGCGTTTTTTGCACGAGGAGCGCGTGCGCTCGAAAGAGGGGTTCGGAGAAGCCGATGCCGCCAGGGTAGGCGTCGAAGAGATACAGGTTTGGTTCGAAGAATTCTTTGGGGTTGGCGGGGAAAGCGTCAGCCATGCGTGACGGAGCGAAATTTTCGTTTGTGCCGAGTAAGGGCGCAGCATGTTGCGCCCCTACAGCGGAGAAACTCGAGTCAGGAGCCGGTGGGCGCTCGCCGATGGCGGTGCCCAGATCGCGGCGGTCGCACATGAGGAGGAGCGTGGCGACGGATTCCAGGGCACAGAGCAACCCGAACATACCGCTTTGGCGTTCGCTGATGGTGAAGGGAAGGGACTCGAGGAGCGGGCGTTCGAGGGTGATCCAATAGGAGGTCGTGTGCATTTCGTTTTCGGGGAGTTCGAGTTTGCCGTCACCGATATTTTCGTTGGTAGAGAATTTTATTTTTTTGAAGCCGACGACTTGAGAGCGGACTAATACATCGCCGTGGGAATGGAAATGCGCCGATTGAGTTTCGCCCCTGTCTAAGTTGAGATCCTTCGCTCGGCTTAGGATGACCCCGGCACCAGCGGGCGAACTGGCGGCGGTTTCTAGGACGCGGACTTGCGTGTGGCGGACGGCGTCGGTGTAGTAGTCCACGGCGACGCGCTTGACGTAAGCTTTGCGCTCCTGGAAGTCGAGATGCTCGACGTGGTGTTGCTGGCCGCCGTGGATATAGATGGCTTTTTCGTGCAGAAAGGCCAGGGCGCTGGGGAAATCCACTTCACCGATGACGGTGGGGGCCCCGGTGATGTCGATGATCACAAAATTGTCGCTGGTCACGGAGCGCAAGCTGACGGTGTCGGCCGGATAAGCTTCCTGCGTCCAATGATAATGTTCCCCCGCCAGATGCAGATAGCCTGCTTCGGCGAGGCGCGCGCAAAGATCGGGAAGATCGGCATCGCCGAATTTGTCGGTAGGAGATATCGGCAATTCGAACGCGGCACATTTCAGATGATTAATGAGGATTTCCAGATTGTCGGGCTGGATGAAAGCATGCTCAGGAGTGTGGCCGAAAAAATAGTCCGGATGGCGAACCATGAATTGGTCGAGCGGCGATGAAGAAGCCACTAGCACGGCACAGGAGCTTCCACTGCGGCGGCCGGCGCGGCCCGCGCGCTGCCAGGTGGCCGCGATGGTGCCGGGATATCCGGCCATGACGACGGTATCGAGCGAGCCGACATCAATTCCGAGTTCGAGGGCGCTGGTGGAAACCACGCCGCGAATTTGTCCGTCGCGCAGGCCGCGCTCGATTTCGCGGCGCTCGTTCGGCAGGTAACCGCCGCGATAGCCGCGAATGGTCTCCGATTTTCCGGGGAGTCGCGGATTGGCCTGTTGCAAATAGGTGAGGAGAATTTCCGTGTGCAGGCGCGAATTGGCGAAGACCATGGTTTGCAGATCGCGTTTCAGGAATTCCTGCGCGACCCGCGAGGATTCGTTGATATAGCTGCGGCGAATGCCCAGGGCGCGGTTCACCACTGGCGGATTGTAGAATACGAAAGTTTTTTCCGCGGCCGGTGCGCCGTTTGAATTGAGGACTTCGACTCCAGATTCAAGAAGGTGTGAAGCGAGTTGGCCGGGATTGGCGATGGTTGCGGAGCAACAGATAAATTGCGGATCTCGGCCGTAGAAGCGGGCGATGCGGCGCAAGCGGCGGAGAACATTGCACAAGTGACTGCCAAAGACGCCGCGGTACGTGTGCAGTTCGTCGAGGACAATGTAGCGGAGATTCTCGAAGAGGCGCGTCCAGCGCGTGTGATGAGGCAGGATTCCAGTATGGAGCATGTCGGGATTCGTGAGGACGATTTGGCCTTTTTCGCGAATGGGCCGGCGGGCGTCGGCGGGAGTGTCGCCGTCGTAGGTGAAAACACCAAAGCGATTTTCTAGACGCTGGTTGACATCGTGGAGCTCGGCAAGCTGGTCTTGCGCCAGGGCTTTTGTGGGGAAAAGGTACAGCGCGCGAGTGTCGGAATTCTCGAAGACGGCGTTTAGCACCGGAAGGTTATAGCAGAGTGTTTTTCCGGAGGCCGTCGGCGTAACGATGACGACATTTTTCCCATCATGGACAGCTTTGGCAGCTTCAGCTTGATGCGTGTAGAGGCGGCGAATGCCTTTGGCGGCATAGGCGGCGGCAAGATCGGCATGCACCCAGGCAGGGAAGTCTGCCCACTGGGCTTCGCGCGCGGGGAAATGGCGAATGGCGGTGAGCAGGTCACCGCAGTTGTCGCGGGCGGCAAAGGCGTCAAGAACTTCGTTGACCCGAGCGAAGGCGTAGGACCTTTCAGCCCTGCGAACTGCCAGCGATTCCGACATGATAATGTCTCTCCCGAGAAGGCCTCAAGCTTGTCACATTTAATTCGCCTTTTATTCGCTTACGGTAGCACGCGGTCTTTCACCGCGCAATATGGAAAATGGGGAATCAAATAGAAAGTGCCGCAGAAACACAGAGTTCCCTGCGGAACGCGTGCCTATTCGGTGCCTTTGGCCGCGAGCGTTTCAATCACGGCAACATTAGGGACTAGTTCGGGCGGGAGATTGTGGCGCGCCTGGAGATACGTCGGCGCGTTGTAGGAGAGCCAGACTTTGCCGGCGGCATCTTCGGCGACGAGAATTTTCAGCGGCAGGTCCAGCGCCACGCTGGGCGAGGCTAGCATGAGCGGAGTCCCCGCTTTGGGGTTGCCGAAGATGAGCAGCTTGGTGTTTGGCATTTTCAAGCCGGCGCCAGCGGCTTCGCCGCTGTGGTCAACAATGGTAAAGAGCTTGACGCCTTTGGTTTTCAGGATGGCTTGCAGGCGGGCGACGGTTTCGTCGACGGAAAGTCTGCTCGGAGTGCGTAGGATACCGTTTTCGGAAAGCAAGGCCATGGAAGTCTCCTTAGATTGTGACGGACCGCTCTGCGCCGTGGGGCGCACGGAAATCAGATAAATGGCCATGGCCAGGCCTAGGATGGCGAGGACCAGGGCAGCCGTCATCGCTAGCGCCGAGGGGCGCGAGAGCGTGGCTTCGGACTGCTGTAGCTGCTCTAGCAGTCGCCGGTAACGGACCAGCGACAGCAAACAAACCAGCACGCCAAGAAAAATCAGCGCCGTACCGAACCACAGGGACAGGCCGAACGACTCGGATGGAAGATTGGGCTGATGGAGGTTGAACTCACGCAAGAAAATTCCAAAGCGCGCAAGAACGAAGCCTAAGCCCATCAGCGCCAGGCCTGTGCGAATCCAGGCGAGGAAAGTCCGCTCGACAGCGAGAAAGTCGCGAGGAGTGGCTGGAGACTCGTTGGACATGATGAAATATTGAGTCCTAACGAAGGCGCAGAATCAATATAGCACCGATAATGAAAAGCAGTGCGGAGGCGGCGAAAGCCGTTTGGACGCCCAACGCGCTCCAAAGCGAGCCGACTAGCAGGCTGGAGGCAAAGTCCCCGACGGCGTTAACGGCGGCGAGCGTTCCGAAAGCCATGCCGTGTTGTTCTTTAAGGACCAGCTCGGCGGTGAGGGAATCTTCAAGAGGCTCTTCCGTGCCGACGTAAAGACCAGCCAGGACAAAAATCAGCGCGAGTAACCAGAGTGATGGCGTTCCCGTACATAGGAGAATTGCCGTGACTCCGGCAACGGCGTAGCCTGCGGCCAGCACGGCTTTGCGGCTGGGAACACGATCGCTGAGCCAGCCGCTCAAATAAGCGGAGCCGGCTGAGAAGACGTTGTGCAGCGTATAGAGGCCCACGGCGATGCTGGCAGCGCGCGCCATGCCGTGGATGGGCGTGAGCATGCGCGTCGCGTAGAGAATCAGCAGCGAGTGCGAGAAATCGCCAGCGCCAAAAATTCCCACGGCCATCAGCAAGCGGCGGAACGATGGCGGCAGAGCTTTCAGGCCGAGCAAGAAAGAGCGCGGGGGTTTCGGCCCTGTGGAGCGTTCGCGAACGAGGAGCCAAAAACAGGCGACGGCGATAAGCCCGGGCAGAAGCGTCCAAAGAAAAACTTTGCGGAAACAGTGTCCGGTGGCTTCAAGAAGCCACAACGCGGTGAGCGGCCCGGCGATAGCGCCGACGGTGTCCATTAGACGTTCGAGGCCGAAAGCGCGTCCGTAAGCGTCCGGGGGCACGTCGGCGGCAAGCAGAGCTTTCTTTGCGGGCGAACGCACCCCGCGGCCAAGCCACGCCACGGCTCGGCCGAAAAGCACTTGATAAGCGTGCGTGGCAAAACCGAATGACGCCGTCGCAAGTGCAGTGAAAGCATAGCCAAATACGGCTAGCGGCTTGCGGCGCTTCAAACGATCCGTGAAATGTCCGGATGCCAGTTTTGCGAAGCTCGAGAGGCCGTCAGAGATACCCTCGATGGCGCCCAGCCAGACGGGGCCTGCTCCGATGGCGGCCAGAAACGCAGGAAGCACGGCGGTGGCCGTTTCGTGACTCCAGTCGCTGAACAGGCTGGTGAGGCCGACGCCAAGCACGGTGTGATTCAGCCAGGATTGTTTTTCCGGGGCGTTGGGCATGGAAGCGTAGTTTACAGTAGAGGAGGCAGAAAAAGCGTCGGCCAGCCGCCGCACTCCGAGACTATTTCTTTGCGGGGCGGTAGAGGATTACACGGACTTTTTCAAGCGTGATGAGACCGCCACCGACCATTTCATCGAGGCGGGGCAGGATTTTCTCGATGTGCTCAACGGACTCGATGACTTCGAGAATAATCGGAAGGTCCTGCGAGAGACGGAGAAGCTTGTCGGTGTGATAGATGCTAGAACCGCCGTAGCCGCCGACTCCGCGAAGCACGGTTGCGCCAGAGAAACCGTCTTTGCGCAGCATTTCGACGATGGCTTCGTGCAGGGGTTTGCCACGCCATTTGTCGGATTCCCCGATGTGGATGCGCATCAGCGTGCGCTCGCCTTCGAATTTCTCGTGGGTCATGGGAGACTCCTTGATTGGCGAATCGTGACTGGTGGTTCGTAAATCTCAGGTTTGACCCTCCCTGGTCAAATCTTGTTGGCTAGACGAATTCCAGCGACGCTCAGAAGAAGGCCGACAACCACGCTCGCTCCCACATAGGCCGAAGCACGCAGCCATTCTCCGTTCTCCAGCATCTTGGCTGTTTCCCAGCCAAAACTGGAGAACGTAGTGTATCCTCCGAAGAAACCGACAGCGATGGCCACCCGCCAGTCCGGCGAAATCACCATGCGGTTCAGCGTGAATTGACCGATCAAGCCGAGCAGAAAGCAGCCAGTCAAATTGACCAGCAGCGTGCCATAGGGAAAAGTACCCGCTACACGAATTTGCACCACGCCCTGCAGGCCGTAGCGCGCCAGCGTGCCAACCGCGCCAAAGATCGCAATCAAAGCAATCCGCAATGTCGCTCCACTCTTTCGGAGGAAAATCAGTAGTGGAAACGATAGCGCAGTTGCACAAAAATTTCCCGCGGATTCAGGTAGTGCGTCCCGCCGAAGGTAAAGCTGTTGTCGAGCAGGACGCGGCGATTGGCGACGTTGATTCCTTGCAAGTTGACGGAAAACCCTTCGCCAAAACTCTTGCCGAGCGAAAGATCAAAAGTTGTGTGCGGCTGTAAGTGGCTTGGAGGAGGACTGCCGTTGGAGAATCCGGAGGCGTAATACACGTCGGTTGAGGCGTACGCGCGCCAGGGGAGCGTATACTGCCCGCCGAAGTGCAACGTGTTGCGCTGGTCGTGGTCCAGAAAGAAATATCCTGGCGGCGGAACGGGGCAAGCACCGATCAAGCCTCCGACGACGCAGCCGAGGCCGAGAGCCAATTGATTCGAATAGGTGAGATAGAACTGAGCACGGTTGCGGATACGAGGCGAACGAAGGGTCAGCTCCCAGCCATTGATGCGCGCGCCCTCGACAGTGACAGGAAAAAAGACATTGGAACTATTCAAGCTGTTGTGATCGAAGAAATTAGTAGCGCGAGTCAAAAAGTTGTCGGCATCCACGACCCAGTCTTTAATGGGAATGGTTACGCCGAACTGGTGCTCCTCATCGCGCTCTCCCGGCAGCGGCACGAAGTCCAGTTGCTGTTGGTTTTGAATGGCGCTCAAGGCGGGACCCGATAGGGAGCCCAGCGGCGGTGCCTGATAAAAGTGTCCGTAGAATCCGCGGAACACCCAGTCGAGCTTGGGAATTCGCACGGAAGCGCCTACTCTCGGGCTGGTGGCGTTCTCGGCGAGTGCGCCGGAAAAATGCGTTTGGCGCAGCCCGGCGTTCAGCGTGAGCCATGAAGTTGCCTTGAATTGGTCCTCAACGAAAGCAGCAATTAGGCTGCCAGCCGGATTTTGCGCTAGCGCCGGGATGACCGTGCCGCTCCCGTCGTTATAAATCACGTGGAAAAATTGATCGTCCTGCTGCGCAAAGCTGTAAAGACCCACCCGCGCGTTGATGCGTCCTTTGATCCAGGAGACGTTTGCTTGGCCGCCTTCGTATTTCGACGAGCGGTCTTGCGTCGCGGCACTGGGAACGTCATGCGGATCGCTACGGTAGTTAGCGCTGTTGTAGTGAAAAAACGGCGAGACGGTCAGCACCAAGCCGGGGTTGAAAGTGCGAACCCACGAAAAGGTGCCGAAAGAATCGCTCTCGCGGTTGGCGTCGCGCAGGATTGTGGAGGGATCGCTGGGATCGGTCGGCACCTGGTAGAAATCGTGGCGCACCTGAACGATCAAGCGAAACTGGTCTTGCGGATCCCAGTTGTAGATCAGCGAAGTGAACCCGCCGAGGCCGTTGGCAGCGTCGTGGATTACTGCGGATGTCGGAGTCTGCAAGCCGAGATTGGTGCGATTGCCGCTGAGGCTTCCGTAATAGGCGAGGCGATCGGTGTGGCCGCCAAAGTTGAGCTGATCGTCGGTTTGATAAAAATTCCCGGCGGAGAGCACGATCTCGGCTTCGTTGTTGCGCTCGAACCCGGTGCGCGGCGCGACGTTGAAAATGCCGTAGGTGCGGTCGCCGTAGTCGGCCGAGTAGCTGCCCCGCTGCGTCTCCACGGTATCAATGTCCTTGGGGTCGATCTGCGGGCCGAGATTGCTGGCGATGTTGGTGTTGGGGATCGCAACGCCGTCAATCAGCCAGCTCACTTGATGGCCGCCTCGGACGTGCAACTGATCGTGGGTGAAATAAGCGCCGGGCACGTAGTTGGTGATCATCGCGAGGCTGTTGGTGCGCGCGGCGCCGGGCGTTTCTTGAATTTGCTGCCGATCGACGAGGGTCGTGGGCGTGACGGTCTCCGCTTGTGCGGCTTCACTGGAGACAACCACCGTTTCGCTTTGCGTAGGAAGGCGCAACTCAAAATGCAAAATCGGAGCCGTGCCGGAAAGCACCACGATGCTTTGCTGGTTTGCCGCGAAATTCGCATGAGAAATCGCGACGGTATATTCGCCAAGGGGAACGGCATCGAAGTGAAATTGCCCCGCGTCGTCCGTGCCGCCATTCAGTACGAACTCCGACGCGCGCGCCTTCAAAACAACCTGGGCGCGGGAAACCGGACGATGTTGGGGATCGTGGACAATGCCGCGCACCGTGCCAAACACCGTGGCAAGGCTCGCGCCTGCCAGCCACAACGTAAGAAATACAAACACCAGAACTCTCTGCATAAAGACCTTTCTTCTCAAAATAGGATTTACCGTGCGGCACGCAAGCCGCAGCTCGGGTTGATCAGCAGAGGTGGAACGGGAACAATGCTAATTTGCCGCGGAGGAGAGACGCGGAGGGGGAGTAAACGGCTCGATGGAACGGGGGAAATCCAAGGGCTTCGCCAATTCGATCGGCGACTTGACGGACGCCACGGTTGCCGTCGTTGAAGGCGAAGGCAGCACGAACGCAATCGAAGTGACCAGTGAGCGGTCGGAATCATGGCAGCAAGACATCGCGCACGCCATCATTCCCAACAGGCCGTGCCCGCAATCCATATGATTCGCCGGTGCGGCGGGAGTTTTCGCATGATGATGCGCGGCTATCGGGCACTGACCGGAAGTGCAGCACGAGGATTGATACGACGCCCACGCCGCTCCTGCGAGAGGTGCGTAGAGCAGCACGACTACCACTAAACAGAAGCCTGCGTAGACCGATCGCCGCCGATTGTGACTGGCAATTTGCATACGGTAAGCGGCCAATAGATGCTGCCAACCACTATGGCGTGTAACGCCATAGTTTGTAGGCCGGGCTTAAGATGGCCTCACCTGCTCTCACTAATATACCTCAGATTCCGTAGTCTCATTGAGAATATCAATTCGGCGGCAGTCCATGCGGCCTTTTGGCCGGAGCCCGTCTTGACTTAGGGTGCCGTGCGTCGCAAACTCGATTCATGGCGCACAGCTACATGCGATTTGATTTTGGCACCGACGAGGAAAAAGCCCAGCAAGCGCGGCACAAGCTGGATGGCTGGCGACAAGCCTTTCGGCTCGACAAAAAGCTCCAGTACAAGCTGGACCGCCCCGAGAGCACCCCTGCCGAGACCTCCTCCAAGCCCGGCCCCGCGGCGACGCCGGCCGCACCGCCGGAGAAATCCAAAGCAAAAGCCACGGAAAAGTCCAAGGGCAAAGCGGATTTCGCTAAATCGAGCCCGCCACCCGCGGAAAAAAAGACCGCGGTTGCCAATGGAAAAGTCAGCCTGCTTGTACGGCTCTATTTTTCCTCTCACGAGAAACTTTCCGAACAGCGCTGGCTGGACCGCATCCCTTCCGAGGAGCCGTTCAAGAGCGCTTCGCCAAAAGTTGTGCTTCACAGCGATCCAGAATTCGCGTCGACGGACAAGCAATTCGAATCGTTGGAATAATTCGATCGCCGCGCGGGTGATCAGGACTGGACTTGTGATTCCGAAGCCAAATTGGCTGTATTGTCGCAGGCCAAGAGGTTTTGGCTGGACCACCAATTTGGATTGACGGCGCCCGAAATCCGGTATAATTAAATTCCGCGAAGGCGCAATTCCGAATTTCGACCCGAGGGCAGAACGAATGGCGCTACAAACGCGCGTCAAACTAGCAAAGCTTGACGCCCCCAAGGTTCACGGCCTCGACTACGAAACGCTGATTCGCATTTACCGCACCATGTTCCTTTCGCGGAGGCTTGACGACCGCGAGATCCAGCTCAAACGCCAGAACAAAATCTATTTCCAGATCTCCAGCGCCGGTCACGAAGGCGTTTGCGCCGCCATGGGGCTGCTCCTTCGCCCCGGTGTCGACTGGATTTATCCCTATTACCGCGACCGCGCGCTCTGCCTCATGCTTGGAGTTACCCCGCTGGAAACCCTCCTTGCTGCGGTGGGAGCGAAGGATGACCCCAGCTCCGGTGGCCGCCAGATGCCTTCGCATTGGGGCCAGCCCAAATTAAACATCGTCAGCAAGTCCTCTTGCACGGGCACGCAATTCGTGCAGGCCGTGGGCGCCGCCGAAGCCACGCTTTATTATGAAGGCCGTTCCAAGGTTCTCGCGCAAGCGAAGAAAGCGCCGCTTGGCGAGCACGTCCATCACGAGCGCGGCGAAATGGTCTACGTTTCCAGCGGCGACGGCGCCACCAGCGAAGGCGAATTCTGGGAATCTCTAAACGTTGCTTGCGCCAAAAAACTTCCTTTGCTGTACTTGGTCGAAGACAACGGCTACGCCATCTCCGTGCCAGTGGAAGTCCAGACCGCCGGCGGGAGCATCTCGAAACTCGTGCGCGGTTTTCCCGGTCTCCACGTAGCCGAATGCGACGGTACCAATCCCATCGAGAGTTACTCGGTCGGCAAAGAAGCGGTGCAGTATTGCCGCGAGCGCCGTGGCCCAGCGTTGATCCATGCGCACGTCACGCGTCCCTATTCGCATTCGCTCTCCGACGACGAGAAATTGTACAAGTCCGCCGAAGAACGCGAAGAAGAAGCGCGGCGCGATCCCATTTCGAAATTTGCTCTTTTTCTGGTGCGCGAAGGCATCCTCGATCAGAAGCAAATCGAGAGTTTGGAAGCGGACATCGACAATGAAGTTCGCGAAGCCGCTGACCACGCGCTCGCCGCCGAAGAGCCTTCCATCGATTCGATCCGCAGCAATGTCTATTCCCCGGACATCGATCCCCGGTCGTCAGCTTTTGCCGCGGAACCCAAATTGCACGGCGCGCCAAAAACGATGGTCGAAATGGTGGCTGCCACGCTCTCCGACGAAATGGCCCGCGACGAACGCATCCTCATCTTCGGCGAAGACGTCGCCGACGCCAGCCGCGAGGACCACCTCAAGAACGTTAAGGGCAAGGGCGGCGTCTTCAAGGCCACCGCGGGCTTGCAGCGCAAGTACGGCAGCGACCGCGTCTTCAATACTCCCCTTGCAGAAGCCAGCATCGTCGGCCGCGCCTTGGGCATGGCCACCCGCGGGCTAAAGCCCGTCGCGGAAATCCAGTTTTTCGACTACATCTGGCCCGCCATGATGCAGATTCGCGATGAGCTCTGCGTGATGCGCTGGCGTTCGAATGGAGCCTTCAAGGCTCCCGTGGTCCTGCGCGTGCCCATCGGCGGCTACCTCACGGGCGGCGGGGTGTACCACAGCCAGAGCGGCGAATCGATTTTCACGCATTGCCCCGGCCTACGCGTGGTGATGCCTTCCACGGCGCTCGACGTCGCCGGCCTTTTGCGCACCGCCATCCGCGGCGACGATCCAGTCATGTTCCTCGAGCACAAGCATCTCTACCGCCAGCCCTACAACCGCTCGGAGAATCCCGGTCCCGATTTTACGATTCCCTTCGGCAAGGCGCGCACGGTCAAAGGGGGCAGCGACCTCAGCATCATCACCTACGGCGCCCTAGTGCATCGCGCGGAAGTCGCTGCCGCCCAGTTCGAGCGCGAAGGCGTCTCTGTTGAAATCGTCGACTTACGCTCGCTATCTCCGTATGACTGGGAAGCCATCGCCGCCACCGTTCGAAAAACCCATCGTGTCCTCGTGGCTTACGAAGACACTTTGAGCTGGGGCTATGGCGCGGAAATCGCGGCGCGCATCGCCGACGAACTCTTCGACGAGCTGGATGCTCCGGTCCGCCGCGTTGCCGCCATGGACACCTTCTGCGCCTATCAGCCCAAGCTGGAGGACGTCATCCTCCCCCAGACCAGCCACCTGGTCGCCGCCGTGAAGCACCTTCTGGGCTATTGACGCGATTGGACTTAGTCTAACTCGCCAAGGAAACTTTTTCGGCCCCTTCTCCGTATGTATTGGTAGGGAAGCCAGGTGAAATCGCTCTGTGGAGGTGACCCCATGACTTGCGCAAGCTGCCAAAAAGACATCGCGGCGGGTTCAAAGTTTTGTTATAGCTGCGGAGCCAAACAGCCGGAGACTCCTGCTTCAGCAACGCCTCCGCCTGCGGCCTACGCCTCGCCGAAGAAATTCGTGCGCTCCACGAACGACAGAAAAGTCGCTGGCGTTTGCGCTGGTGTCGCCGATTATTTCGACATCGATCCCACTCTGGTTCGCATCCTTTGGGCTCTCGCCACCTTAATCCCTGGCCCGAACCTCATTGCCTACCTCATCATCTGGATCGCCGCCCCCGAGGGGCCGACCGGAGTCGCCAGGACCTCGGCCACCGCTGTTTCTTAGCCTTCCCGCGAAACCCGATCGCACGTATCATAGGGCGGCTCTCGGAGTCTTCGGTGCGATATGCGCATTACTCCGATTCATGGATCATTTCGGCGCGATGACTGGAAAGCTGCTCCGCGGGCCCCGCTACAACCATTCATACCATGGACCACCACACTCTCGCCGCCATCAGCATCTCAGGCACCTGTCTTGATGTCCTTGGCAGCCTTTATCTTGCCTACGATTTGCTGGGTGGTCAGCACGGCCCGCTGCGCTTGCTCACGCGTATTGTAACGTACGCAGTCGTATTCGGCGTCGGCTACGGCCTCGGTCTCGGGCTTTTCTTTGGCCTCGCTTCCGGCCTCGCGGCCGGCATCACCCTGTCGATTGAATTTAACCGTGCCGCCAGCGGGCTCGAGCACTACTCCTTGTTTTGGGAGGCACTGTTTGCCGCCCTTCGGGGCATCGCTTTCGGAGCCGGCTTGTACAAGATTGTGGGTTTCCGATTTGCCATCGCTTTTGCCATTCTCATCACCTTCGGCCAAATCCTCGCTTATTCTCGCGGCGTGCGTCCCGCCCTCGCCTATTCGGCTTCTCTCCGTCCGCGGTTTACGCTCCGTTTGTTTTGGACAACGGTGGTCCGTACCGTCGGTTACACAGCCACAGCTTTGATCTGTAGCGCCTTCATCCGTCAAGTCGACCACCCCTGGTTTTTTGCGATTCGCGTGGGCCTGGTGACCGGTATGGTCACCGGAGTGGGAATGACGTTCAATCCTTACATCGAGTATTACGCGGACAACCTTCCGGAGCGCCGACTCGGAGCCCTCGGCATCGCGCTCATGCTTTGTGGCTTTGCTCTGCAATCCCTTCAGTACTGGCTGGCGTTATTTGACTTGCGCCTAACGTAGGCAGCGTGACGCGCGACATAAGTGGGCCCGTTTGCAGGTCCCGCATTGTGGGGAAAGGTTTACTTTGCGAGCTTCGATTATTTTGCCGGCCGAGAACCGCGGCCCTCAAACAGCGGATAGTCGAGAGAAAATCGCCCCGCTCCGACAGTCGCGAGCGCCAAGCTGGCAGCCAGCAAGGCCAGCGGGAATTCGTAATTGTGCACCGCCAAATAACCTCCGTCGCTGTGGACCTTCCAGATCGCCACAGCCATTTCAATCGCCAGCAGCAGCGCCGTTCCCCGCGTGAAGACGCCCAGTACCAACAAAATTCCGCCAAAAACCTCCAGCACTCCGGCAACATACACAAAGTAACCGGGCAGTCCGTGCTGCACGAAAAAGCTCTGCATCCCCGCACCGGAGTGCGCTAGCTTCGGATAACCGTGAGTGAAAAAAATCAGCCCGAGACTCAAACGAAGGACCAGCAACCCCATCGGCTGAAAGGAATTGAGAGACTTCATGAAGAATCCTCCGCGAATCGTCGCAAGATCCCGGCCGCCGCAATAGTTTGCTTCGAACGCTTGGGGATTCTAGCAGAAAAGCAAACTCCCCACCCGCGCCCGCGTCACTAGCGGCGTTTCAGGTACAATCATTAGCGAACCACCAAGAGCTACGGAGCATCATGGCAAGAGTTGAGTCGATTGGTGTCGTTGGCGGCGTGATGAGTGTTGCCCGCATGACCTTCGAGATCCGCACATGAGGAGGAAACTCGTTATTGCCGTGCCCCTTCTCGCCCTCGTGGCCATCTTGGCGTGGTGGTTTCGGCCCCGGCGGGAAACCCTCGGCGAAGCCTTTGTCAGCGAAAAAGTCGCGCCGCTCCTAAGCAGCATCGCGCAAGTTCGCGAACAAACCGGAATGCTGCATTATGGCGAGCGAGTAGACGTGGTTGGCAAGCGCAACGATTACGTAAAAGTGCGCACCAACTCCGGCACGGTTGGCTGGGTCGAAAGCCGGCAGTTGATGGAGCCGTCCCTGTGGCAACGCAGCATCAAGCTGCTGGAGTTGGTCCGAGGAATGCCGGTACAGGCGCGCGGGCGCACCAAAGTCTCCACCAATATGCGCGTTCAGCCTGGGCGGATGGAACCGCGCCTCTATCAGTTTGGGCGAAACGTGCCCGTAGAAGTTGTGGGTCGCGCCGTAGCGGACTGGGTGCAAGTCGCGGACGAGAGAGATTCTTCGAGCGAGCCGCAGGAAAAGAAAAAAGAGGACTGGTTCCTTATTCGTGGCATGGCCACGCGGCCGCCGGGTGAGGCTGCTGCGCGCGGCGCCGAAACCGCAAACACGACGCAACCCGGCGATCAAACCGTGCCGATTGCCGGCTGGGTGGTCGCGCGTTTTGTCGAGCTGGATCTGCCGGATCCTGTGCGCGAAGGAGCAGCCTCCGCGAACATTCGCCCGCTGGCATGGTTTGAGCTGAATCGCGTGAGCGACCCTTCCGGCGACAAGCCTCAATACCTGGTGGCCGCCGCGCGCGGTCCCGAGGGCCAGGTCTGCGACTTTACCGCCCTGCGCGTTTACACCTGGTACGTCAAGAGGAGCCGGTACGAAACCGCGTTCATCGAGAATAATCTGTGCGGCCAGTTGCCCATTCGCGTTGGCAAAGGTCCCAAAGGTGAGCCCGAATTTCGCTTTCGCGTGATGGATGCTAAAAAAGAAGAACGCGTCTATCGCTTGAACCAGACAGTTGTTCACCGTATTCGCGAACCGGGCGAGACTTTTGCCAGACATGGGCCACCGAAAACAGTAAAGCCCGCGGCAAAATAATTGAAACAACATACTGCACATTTTTGCTGAGCGACACTTACTGACTTTATTGAGAATTCGCTCGCACATTACATCAAGAAACCGAGGTGGAGGGTGGAGCGATGACGCTGCATATCAGCGAAGCGGAAGTGCGAGCGGTGCTGACGATGCCGCTGGCGGTGGCGGCCGTCGTAGAAATCTCACGAAAACAAGCCAGCGGCGAAGTGGTCGTCCACCCGCGCCGGCGTTTTGAATTGCCCGGAGGCGGATTTTTTCACTACATGGCCGCGGCAGACTTCGCCCGGGGCTTCGTGGCCATGAAACAGTACACTTACGTGCGCGGCCAGTTGCGCTTTCTGGTTCCTCTTTACGAAATGGCCACCGGCGATTTGCTGGCGCTGATCGAAGCCGATTACATGGGGCAGCTGCGGACCGGCGCGGCTTCCGGCGTGGCCACGAAATTTCTGGCGCGTGCCGATGCGCGCGTCGCGGCCATCATCGGCACCGGCGGCCAGGCCAAGACCCAACTCGAAGCCATCGCCGCCGTTCGAAAGCTGGAGTCCGCGCGCACTTACGGACGCGATCCCGCAAAGCGTGAAAAGTTTTGCAAGGAGATGTCCGGGCGCCTCGGCATTCCCGTCGAGCCTCGGGCCTCCGCGGCCGAGGCGGTGCGTGGCGCCGACATTGTCTGCACCGCGACGACAGCTTCACAACCTGTTGTAAGTGGCGCGGACTTATCACCCGGCGTGCACATCAATGCCATTGGCGCCAATCACGCGCACAAGCGCGAACTGGACGACGAAGCCGTCGCCAGCGCCGACATCATCGTGGTGGATTCCGTCGAGCAATCACGGCAGGAAGCGGGCGATTTGATCATCGCGTTTCATGGCGACGAGATTTGCTGGACGGGCGTTAAGAAACTTTCCGAAATCGTCGCCGGCAAAGCCAGCGGCAGAACCAGCGATACGGAAGTCACGCTTTTCAAGTCGAACGGGATTGCGTCATGGGATCTCGCCGCCGCGATGAAAGTCTATGCCATGGCCCGGGAGAAAGGACTTGGCCGGGAATTGCCGCTCTGGAGCGACGTTCAGGAGTGGAGACTAACTTGAAACACGCGTCGCAAGGGAAGTTGCCGCTGCGCGGCCGCGCTAGTACAATTTTGCGCGAGCTATTCGAAAGGCACTCTCCCCCTTCAACGGGAAGTAGTAAAATCTAGGGCATACTAAGCTAGCGTAATGCGAACACTTCCCGACCATCTCCGCAAAGGCATGAAGCTCGTCATCGTCGGATGCAATCCGAGCGAGTCTTCCGTACGCGTGGGACATTATTACGCCGGCCGCGGAAACGAATTCTGGCCCATGCTCTATGAAAGCGGAGTTGTGCCAGAGCCGTTCGATTACCACGACGATAAGCGCGTGATTGAATTCGGCGTGGGGCTAACCGACCTCGTGAAGCGCCCCACGAAAGGCATTGAGGGACTGAAGCGCGAAGATTACGCCGAAGGCCGCATCGTCCTTTCGCAGAAGCTAGAGGAATTTGCTCCGCACGTTGTTGCTTTTAATGGCAAACTCACCTACGAACAATTTTCCCAGCGCAAATGCAAGTTTGGAATTCAGAAAGAGTTGCTCTACGGCGCGCGTGTGTACGTGTTGCCTTCTACCAGCGGCGCGAACGCGACCGGCCGAAGCGAGAAGCTGCGGCATTTTAAAAAACTGGCGCAGCTCGTTGCCCGCATTGGGAAAGAACACGAAGTTCGAAATCACTGAACGGAGTTTCCCGTGAGCAACACTCCCCAACTTGCGCAGGGCGGACCAGTCCTGCTGGAGGCGAAGCACGACGGCATCGCCACGCTGGTCATGAATCGCCCCGACCGCTTGAATGCGCTAAACAACGACTTGGCCGCGGCGCTGAATAATGCGCTCGGACGTATCGCGGAAGATCCGAGTGTCAACGTGGTGGTGATTACCGGCGCGGGCCGCGCCTTTTGCGCGGGCGGAGATCTTGCCGCGATTGGAAAAGGCCGCCAGGGCCGCGAAACGCAATCCTTGGAGCCGCTGTTGCGCTCGGGCATGCAAGCAGTTCTCCGGATGCGAACCCTACCGCAGCCGGTGATCGCCGCCGTGAACGGCGCGGCCGCGGGCGCGGGCATGAACATCGCGCTGGCTGCCGATATTCGAATCGCCGCGGAAGAAGCGACCTTCGGACAGAATTTTTCGAAGGTAGGTCTCTTTCCCGATTATGGCGGCACGTACTTTTTGCCGCAGTTGGTGGGACCTGCGAAAGCCGCCGAGCTGTTCTACACGGGTGACATGATGGACGCGAAAACTGCGCTGGGCCTTGGCATCGTCAACCACGTCGTTCCCGGCGCGCAGCTCGAAGCTCAAGTAAAATCACTGGCACAGAAAATTGCGTTGGGGCCGTCCTTGGCCATTCAAGCGGTGAAGAAGACGCTCTTCGGGGCGGAAAGAGATAAACTTTCAGAGGCCCTCGAGCACGAAGTGCGGGAACAGATTCGCTGTTATCTTTCGGAAGATTGCAGCGAGGGAATCCACGCGTTCTTCGAGAAGCGGCCGCCGAAGTTTCAGGGGAAGTAAGTCTCCGGCTGCAAACGCCGCTGCGGTCGTGATTATCAGCCACGAAACGATGCAGCTGCGGATCGAGAAGTATCCAGCAGTTCGAGAGGGAAGAGCAATGGACGAATTGGAGATTACGCCGGCAGCCGTGAAGGCGCGGCTGGACGGTGGAGAAAAGCTGGTTCTTATTGATGTGCGCGAGCCTTGGGAACATCAGCTGTGCCGAATCGAGGGCGCGAAGCTGGTGCCGCTGGGCTCGCTGGCCGCGAGCTTGCAGACGCTTCCGGATGTGGACGAAGTGGTTTGCTATTGCCATCACGGAATGCGCAGCCTGGATGCAGCGGCGTGGCTGCGATTTCAGGGTATCGAGAAAGCAAAATCCTTGGCCGGCGGAATCGAGCGCTGGTCCGTTGAGATCGATCCAAAAGTCCCGCGATATTAGTGAACTTTATCTTTGTAGGAGCGCAGCTTGCTGCGTCCCAAAAGCAGAGGGTCGGTGTCAAAGACAAAAATCAAATTTTTTCATAAGCCGACCTGAACGACCTGCCGCAAAGCAAGAGGTCTCTTGCTGGAACTGGGCGCCGAACTGGAATCACGCGATTTAGGCAAAGAGCGATTGACCGAAGCGGATCTCGAAGAATTGATCGGCGGACGCGATTACAAAGAATTTCTGAATACGCGAAATGAACTCTATCGCGCGCGGAACATGAAAGAGCATCCGCCTTCGCGCGCCGAAGCCGTCAAGTTAATGGCGAAGGAACCGAATCTCATTCGCAGGCCGGTGGTGCTGCGAAGTTCAGAAATCGTGCTTGGTTTCAACGAAGAAGCGTATCGAAAACTTTTGAAATGATGTTTGCTTTTCCGGGGCGCACGAAATGGCTGTGAAGACGATTGCGGTGATTGGGGCAGGCACAATGGGGCGGGGAATTGCCTACGCCGCCGCGCTTGGCGGCTACAACACCGTGCTCGAAGACGTTTCGCGCCAGCTGCTCGAAAACGGCGTCGCGGGGATCCGGCAATCGTTTGAAGAAGGAGTGGCGCGCGGGAAGGTCGCAGCCGGCGCTCGCGACAAAGCGCTTTCGCTGATTACGACGGCCAGCAACGTTGAGGACGCCATCCGCAATGCCGATCTCATCATCGAAGCCGTGCCGGAAGAATTGGAGATGAAGCTAGAACTATTCACCATCTTTGACAAGTTCGCGAAGACTGGCGCCATTTTCGCAAGCAATACATCATCACTGTCGATTACGGATTTCACGGACGTCACCGTGTCGCGCGACCGCTGCATCGGCATGCATTTTTTCAATCCCGTTCCAAAGATGAAACTCATCGAATTGGTGAGAACGCCGCACACTTCCGAGGAAACCGTGGCCACTTGCCGGGAAGTCGCGCACCGCATGGGCAAGGAAGTGGTAATCGTCAACGAAGCTCCGGGATTCATCACCACGCGCGTGAACGCATTGATCGGCAACGAAGCTTTCAACATGCTGGAAGCGGGAATCGCCACTCCGGAAGACATCGACAAAGCGCTGAAGCTGGGACTGAATCATCCGATGGGCCCGTTCGAGCTAGTTGATCTTGTGGGGCTCGATGTTCGGCTGAAAATTCTCGAGTACCTTCATCAAACGCTGGGAGAGAAATACCGGCCAAACGCGTTGCTACGGCAGTATGTGAAGGAAGGACGGCTGGGGCGCAAAAGCGGGCGCGGCGTTTATGATTACACACAACAAAAAGCCGTGGAAAAAAGGGCATAGCCGCGTTGGAGAGAATGGATTGCATCCGGTATGAGCTCACTCGCAGAGAAAATTAAAATTCAGCAGGGCGACCTGACGGAAATGGACGTGGACGCGATCGTGAATGCGGCCAACAACGATTTGATTTTGGGCGCGGGGGTGGCGGGAGCGATTCGCCGCAGAGGCGGAGAAGAGATTCAGCGCGAGTGCACGGCAATTGGAAGTATCCCGGTTGGCTATGCAGCCATCACCACCGGCGGAAAACTGAAAGCGCGATTCGTGATTCACGCGGCCAGCATGCAACTGGGCGGGAAAACGAATGCGGAGTCGCTTCGCAATGCGACGGCGCACTCTCTCCGGATCGCCCATGAGCGCGGCTTGAAAACCATTGCATTTCCGGCGGTTGGCACCGGCATCGCGGGATTCCCATTGAAAGATTGCGCGGAAATCATGCTCCGCGAGGCGGCGAAACATTTGAGAGGCGAAAACTCTCTCGAAACGGTTTATTTTGTGCTGTTCGACGAAGCGGCGCAGGGAGTGTTTGAACGCGCCTGGAGAAAAATTCAGGCGGAGCCCGCCGCCGCCGGGGCCGAGGGCGCGTGACGCCGCTGGCGGAATTGCTGGCCGACCGTATTCGCCGCTTCGGCCCGATGACGTTCGCGGACTACATGCGCGAATGTCTGTACCATCCGGTGCACGGTTATTACAACAAAGCGGAGTCCAAACGTTTCCCTGATTACTACACTAGCGTCGACGTGCATGCGATCTTCGCGCGGCTGCTGGCGCGGCAGTTTGCGGAAATGTGGGAAAGCCTAGACCGTTCCGCGGAATTTACTCTTGTCGAAGCGGGCGCGGGAGTTGGGCGCTTCGCCGCTCAGGTGCTTGGTTTTTGCGAAGCGAAGCTCCCGGAATTTTATGGCGGGCTGCGCTACGTTGCCGTAGAGCGTTCCGCTTCGCGGCGCGAGCAGGCAACGATTGCGGCGAAACGCTACGCAACCGCGGGGCGGTTCACAGCTTCGGCCGAAATTCCTAGGCACCTTGCGGCCGGCTGCCTCTTTTCCAATGAACTCGTGGATGCGCTGCCAGTGCATCGGGTGGTGATGGACGGCGGCGCGCTAAAGGAAATGTTCGTTGACCTCCGTGACGGACGTTTCGTGGACGTGATGGCGCCAGTCTCGACTTGCGCGATCACCGAATATTTTGCAGCGCAAGGCATTACGCTGTCGGAAGAGCAACACGCGGAAGCTGGGCTTGAAGCGTGCGACTGGATCAGCGAAGTCGGGCGGCGGCTAGCACGCGGATACGTGCTGACGATCGATTACGGCCATCCAGCGAGCGACCTCTTTGACGATCACCACATGCGCGGGACGCTGCTTGCTTACCGAGACCATCGCGCCAGCGAAGAGTTTTATGCTTCGCCGGGGAAGCAGGATTTGACGGCGCACGTCAATTTCACGGCGCTGGAAACCTGGGGAAAACGATCGGGCCTCGAGACCGTGGGATTGACTTCGCAGACGGCTTTTCTGCTGGCGCTGGGGCAAGGCAATGACTTTGCCGACCTCTACGACGAAGGTCAGAGCGAGGCCGAGCGCACGAAAGCGCGGCTGCAACTCAAGACGCTGATCCACCCAGAAGGCATGGGGGAGCGATTCCAAGTGCTTATCCAGCAAAAGGGAACGTTTGGGGCACGACTCACCGGTTTGTCGGGGATTGCGCCGCGGAGCTAAGTTCTTGCGGTACGTCAAGAGTGGAGCCTTACGCCTCCCGAGCGAGGGGATCTGGAAGATTTTCACAGTGGACCGCCGGGATTTTTCCGTATACCGGCGGCACGGTCGTGTGCGCCCGAAGATCTTGCCCTAAGCGGAGGTTGTTGTTTCAAAGCGTTTCTACCCGCAGCCTAGAAACGAGTTAAGCATGCGCGGGCGTCAGGATTGGCCAGTAAAAGTCGGCCACTCGGAAACGAACTCAATGCCAGTTTGGGACGTGCCCCTCCCTGCCAAACTATTTCTTATTGCGGGGGAGGGGCGGGCTTTTTTAGGACGGGGCGTTCGCCGGAAGCGGGTGGGGGGATGTCGGCTTTGACGGGTTTGACGGTGTCGCCAGAGGCGGGGGCGGAGACGGACGTGCCGCCGCCGCCTTCGGAGTAGCCTTTTTTCAGGAAGCCTTCGGCGACTTTCTGGGCGCTGCCGGTATCGTCGTTGGTTTGCTTGGCTTTGCTGTATTCATTGACGGCGCGCTCGCGCTGGCCGAGCACGTCAAAAATTTTTCCAAGGTAGATGTGGGCCCAGACTTCGGTCCATTTTTCAGAGGGCTCGGGAACGGTTTGCAGGGCTTCACGGAAGGCGTTGGCGGCGGCTTGATAATTTTTCTGGTAGAAGAAGGCTTCGCCCATACGGAAATTGGCAAGAGGCCGGCCCGGCTGAATCGATAGAGCGCGCTGATACTGCGCTACGGCATCGTAGAAACGGCCTTGTTCGGCAAGATCCTCGCCGCGGGCAATGGCGGCGCGAGCGCGGAGACCGACGCTGCCTTTTAGGATGACGTTATTGGGATCGATCTTGATGCCGCCGGGTTTTGGCCGACCAAAGGTCTCGACCGTGAAGCCGGATTCGGTGCCGATCACGTCGACGGTCTTCGTCTCAGGATTTCCTTCCGTCTCAATGCGCAAGTCCACGGGCATGCGGAAAGTGTCCAGAGGCTGCTTAATCTTGCCGACAACGCGAAAGCCCTTGGGCGTGCGGTAGACGACGTATTCCAGCGTGAACTCCGGGACGCCGGTGGAATTCAGCCACTGGGCGAAAAAGGCCCGTAGGTCCGGGGGATCCTGACCCGGTTTCGTGGCGGCTTGCGCGCGACGAATAGCGATATTCTCAAAATCCTCGTTGCGGGCAGTGCGCTCGGCAAACTGGAAATAAAAGTCATGCAAAGCGGCTTTGAAAGCCACATCGCCCATTTGCGCGCGCAACATGTGAAAGAGCATCGCGCCCTTGTTCATCACGACGGAACGGTAGTCGGGAGAATAGGGGATGAGCCGCGCGGCTTGCGCGATGGGAGCGGCGTCTTCATACATCAGGGCGCCAACGGCGAATTCATCGACGGCGCGAAGTCCCGCTTCCTTGCCGGCGTTTTGCTCGGCGTAAAGCGCTTCGGAATAGCGCGCGAGGCCGTCGCTGATCCAGACGTCGCCGGGCGTCGCGGGAAGAACCTGAATTCCCCACCATTGCGAGGCCACCAGACGCGCAATCGTCCTGTCGCTGCCCTTGGGATCCCAGATGCGCTGGCTGAGGAGCAAGACTCCGGGGGCGGCGAAATCGCGGAAAGTGCCGTCGGGAATCTGGATCACCGTGAAAGCGGGGTCCGGGATGGGGCCAAACATGTCGGAAAAAACGATCGCGGAGCGGGCCACACTCTCGGCAAAGTTCTGGGCATTGGCGGAAGCGGCTCGCGGGGCGTAGACGGCGACGTTGATGCCTTCGGCTTGCTTGGGATTGAGCTGAAGGTTGCCGACCACAAAGGTGCCGTGCGGAGCGAGGCTTTTGCACTCGAAAGTGTAGAGAAGGCGCCCGCCTTCGACAGCGTTTTTGCCGGGCATGGGCGTGGGGGCAGCGGCTTTGCCGGTGCCGGCAACGGCGAAAGAGTCTGGAACGTTCAGGCGGAAAGTGGCGGTATAGCGATTGGAGGGAAAGTTGGTGAGCGGAAACCATCTGGCGGGGAGCAGGAGATAAGCGCCATCTTTGTTGATGAGCGCGGCGGTCAGGCCGGGTACGGGACTATTCTCGTCATTAACAAGCAGACCAGCATAGGTAAAGGTGAGAGTGACGTGGCCATCGGTGGCGACAGGCGTGGGCAACTGGACGACCAGCGTCAGAGGATTGCGGTTGTCGCGTTCGAAGGTAAGTGGCTTGCCGTCGGCGCCTTTGACTTCTTTGACGATCAAGTTGGGGTGCAGCTCGACGTGGACGCTGCTGGAGGCTTCCACAGCCTTGAAATCGATCTTGGCGGTAACGGAAATAGATTGTCCGATGGCGTCGAGAGTCGCGGAAACGTCGTAATGCTCGGCGAGGAAAGTGGCGGGACGGGGACCTTGGGCTTCGAGCGGCGCGGAGGCACAAAACAGGCAGAGCAGGGCAAAGAAGAAAAATCTAGCCGGAACTCTAGGACCAAGGGCCATCGGACCCCTTTCAAATGTCTTCAATTCTGCACCAATGTACATCTATAGGATACCAAAGCCATCACTTTGCGTTGCTTTGGGCAACGGTCAAAAGCCGGGCGATCTCATCCGCGGCGCGTTCGACGGCTCCTGGGGGACCCAGGAGCCGCCGCACTTCTTCCAACCCATGAGCCATCTTTTCCACTCGGTCTTTCGCTTCTGGAGAGGCGGAGAGCAGTTGCTCTGCTTCGGCGGCGAGCCGTTGCGGGGTGAAATCGTCCTGGATCAATTCTGGGACGACGGCGCGGCCGGCAATGAGGTTGACCATGCTGAAGAATTTGGTTCGCACGAGATGCTTGGCGAGGCGGGCGGTGAGCGGAGAGAGCCGATAGATGACGATCATTGGTTTGCCGAGGAGCGCGGTCTCGACGGTGGCGGTGCCGCTCGAGACGATGGCCAAGTCCGCGGCGGCGAGCGCGTTGTAGGTGTCATCCTGGAGAAAGCTCATACGCCAATCGGAGGAGAATTTCGACTCCAGGCGCGAGACGTCCAGCCCGGGAGCCACGGCCACCACAATTTGAGGAGAGCCGGGTAAGGTCTGGCGGATTTGGGCGAGAGCTTCCACAAGGACGGGAACATGATGAGCGATCTCTCCGCGGCGGCTGCCGGGTAGAATGGTGATGATAGGGGTCCCTTGTTCAAGGCCATATTTCTTGCAGAATAATTCCCGCGTCAGGGTGGCTTTCACGTTCCCCACAAGCGGATGGCCGATGAATTTCACCGGCACACCGGCATCGGCGTAAAACTTTTCTTCGAATGGGAAGATGCACAGCGCTTGAGCGAAGCGGCGGCGCACCAGATTCACGCGCCAGGGGCGCCAGGCCCAAAATTGCGGGCAAATGTAGTAGACGTTTCGAATGCCCTGGGGGCGGAGCTTGCGCGCGAGACGCAGGTGAAAGCCGGGGAAGTCGGTCAGAATCGCGAGTGGCGGGCGGCGGCGCGCGGCTTCGTCGACGAGGCGGCGCATCGCGCGGAACAAGGAAGGCAAGCGCTTGAGCACTTCGGTGATTCCCACGACGGAAACTTCGGAATAGTCAGTGATGATTTCGACGCCGGCGGCGCGCATCTGCAGTCCGCCCATGCCGAAAATCGCGACGTCGAGGCGCTGCTTAAGCGCGGTGGCGAGGCGGGCGGCGTACATGTCTCCGGAAGCTTCGCCGGCGGAGAGAAGGAGCGGTATGGGCGGCATGTTTCGAGTGAGCAGGGATCAATCGCTAGCGGGGAGCGCGGAGGGCTCCGCCGAGGGGGTGGAGTCGAGCGGAAGATGCAGCTCTTGCTCTTTGTATTGCAACTGGTAAAGGCGGTAGTAGATGCCGCGCTGCGCGAGAAGCTCCTGGTGCGCGCCCTGCTCACGCAAGCGGCCTTTGTGAAAGACGAGGATGCGGTCGGCATACTGAATGGTGCTCAGGCGATGAGCGATGACGAGGGCGGTACGGCCGGAGAGCAAGCGGCCGAGAGCTTCGCGAATCAGGAGTTCCGTTTTTGTGTCCACGCTGGACGTGGCTTCATCGAGAATAAGGAAGCGCGGATTGTGGGCGAGCGCGCGAGCGAAATTGATGAGCTGGCGCTGGCCTACGGAAAGCGTGGAGCCGCGTTCGTTGACGCTGCTGGCGACGCCTTCGGGCAGGGAGCGAATGAATTCGCCGAGGCCGATTTCGTCCACGGCGTGTTCGACGGTCGCGCGGTCAATGCCGGGCGTGCCGAGGCGGATATTGGTTTCGATGGTGCCGGTGAAAAGAAAGGGGTCTTGGAGGACGATGCCGAACTGGCGGCGAAGGTCTTGGAGATCGATGAGGCGAATGTCTTTGCCGTCGAGGAGGATTTGTCCGCGTTGCACGTCGTAAAAGCGGAGGAGCAGGGAGATCAGAGTGGTCTTGCCGGCGCCGGTGTGACCGACGATGGCAAAAGTCTGGCCGGGCTCGACGCGGAATGAGACATCGCGCAAGACCCAGTCTTCGTCGGCGGGCTCGGGGACGTTGCGGTAGCTGAACCACACGTTGCGGAATTCGATTTCGCCGAGAGGATGGTCGAGAGGAATGGCGTTGGGATCGGATTCGACGAGGACCGGCTCGTCGAGAAGTTTGAAGATGCGCTCGGAGGCGGCCATGGCGGATTGCAGAATGTTGAATTTCTCGCTGAGGTCCTGGATAGGCCGGAAGAAACGTTGCGCGAACATGGTGAAGGCGGTGAGTACGCCGAGAGTAAGCCCGCCGGAGAGAATGCGATTGCCCCCAGCCCAATAGATCAGGGCGATGGTGGCGAAGCTGAGAAATTCGACCGCGGGGTAGAAGAGAGCGTAAGCAAGAATGGCGTCGCGCCAAGCAAGCATGTTGTCGCGATTGCGCTTCTCGAATTCGTCCATGGCTTTGCGTTCGCGATTGAAGAGCTGCACGACGCTCATGCCGGAAATATATTCCTGGAGGAAAGCGTTGATGCGGGCGATGGCGGTGCGGATGCGCCGATTGGCGTCGCGGACAAACTTGCGGAAGATCATGGTGACGATGAGGATGCCGGGGAGGACGGCTAGCGTGTCGAGCGCGAGGCGCGCGTCGATTTTGAAGAGCAGACCGGCCATGACGACGAGGAGGAAGAAGTCGTTGATCATGGTGACGACGCCGGCGGCGAAGAGATCGTTGAGGGCATCGACGTCGGTGGTGACCCGAGTGACCAGGCGGCCAACGGGATTGCGGTCGAAATAGCTCATCGGCAAACGCTGCAAGTGGCGGAAAATTTCGCGGCGCATGTCGTACATGGTCTGCTGGCCGACGCGCTGCATGATGCGGATCTGGATGTATTGAGCGAGGAAGTCAAAGGCCAGCACGGCGAGCAAGAGCAGGCTAAGCCAGCCGATGCCCCTCCATGCCCGGGCTTCTGTGATCGCCCCCTTCAGTTCAGGAACGAAGTAGCTGTCAATGCCCTTGCGAAAAATGAGCGGAGGAGCGAGTTCGAGCGGGGTAACGATGGCCACCATGAGGAGCGCGAGGGCCACGCGCCACTTATACGGCTTCATGTATTGAAGAAGCCGGTGCATCAAGCGCGAATCGTACGCTTTGCCGAGGGCTTCTTCTTCGTGGGGGTTGCTCATGCGCGTTCTAGCTCTTCTTCCAACAACTGTTTGTGATACAGATCCGCGTAGTAACCGCCGCGGGCCAGCAGTTCGTCATGCGTGCCGCGCTCAGCGATGGCGCCATCAATCAAAACAATAATCTGGTCGGCGTCGCGCACGGTGGAGGTGCGGTGCGAGATCAGGATAGTGGTGCGGCCTTCCATGATGCCGCGGAGGCCGCCAAGGATGCGCTCCTCGGTTTGGGTGTCCACGGCAGAGAGGGAATCATCAAGGATCAGAATGCGCGGATCCCGGACGACGGCGCGGGCGATGGCGGCGCGCTGCTTTTGTCCACCGGATAGCGTTATGCCGCGCTCGCCGACCATGGTTTCGTAACACTTGCCGAAATCCTGGACGTCACCGTGGAGGCTGGCGATTTCGGCGGCTTCGCGGACGCGCTGCTCGTCATATTCGGGAAGGCCAAAAGCGATGTTGCCGCCGACGGTTTCACCGAACAAGTAAGTGTCTTGCGGTACGAAGCCGATAGACCGGCGCAAGGTGGTTAGAGGCCATTCGCGAATGGGGCGGCCGTCGATCAAAACGCAGTCATCGGGGGCATCCCAGAGGCGAGCGATGAGGGCGGCGAGCGTGGTTTTGCCGCAGCCGGTAGGGCCGACGATGGCGAGGGTGGAGCCGGCGGGGACTTTCAAGTTGATGTTGCGCAGCACGGGATGGGAACCGCTACCGTTCGATTTGGAGGCGCCATTCGAGCTCGTGCCCGAAAGATTCGTCGGATAGGTGAAGGTGAGGTTGCGAAATTCGATTTCGCCGAGAGGCTTGGCGCCCTCCGGGACTTTCGCGTGGCGGTCATCGATATTCGGCTTGGCGGTGAGAATGTAATTCAGGCGACCCATGGAAGCCGCGCCGCGCTGAAAAATATTTGTGACCCAGCCGAGAGCGATCATGGGCCAGACGAGCAAGGCAAGGTATCCGTTGAAGGCGATGAGCGCGCCGAGGGAAATCTGGCCGCGGAAGAGTTGATGGCCGCCCTGCCAGAGAACGATCAAGAAGGTAGTGCCAATGAGGGCCTGAAGCGAAGGCATAAACATGCTCCAGGTGCGGATAAGTTCGATGTTGCGGGAGACGTACTCGCGGTTGGGCTCGTCGAAACCGCGGATTTCGGCTTCTTCCTGGGCGTAGGCGCGCACGATGCGCACGCCGGCAAGATTTTCCTGAACGCGAGCGGTGAGAGTGGCGAGCGCCGCCTGGATTTTCTCGTAAAGCTCATGAATCGTTTTACCGAAAAACCACACGGCGACGGCCACGACCGGGGCGGGCAGCAGGACCCACAGCGTGAGGGAAGGAGAGAGCGCGACCATGACAAAAATGGCCAAAATCATAGTGCTGATGGTCGTCGCGCTGTACATGATGCCGGGGCCGAGAACCATGCGCACGGCGTTGAGGTCGTTGGTGGCGCGGGACATGAGTTCGCCGGTACGATTGCGGACGTAGAATTCGGGCTCCAGGATCAGCAAGCGCTTTAGGAGATCGTTGCGAATGTCGAATTCAATGTCCCGGGAAACGCCGATGAGCGTCCAGCGAGCCGAGAAAGAAAGAACGCCCTTGATCGCGACGCACAATACGACGATGAGGCAGTAGATTCCCAAAGTGCGGCGGCTGCTTGCGGCGTAGTAAGGAATAAAACGGCTGAGCTTCGATGCGTTGATGCCCAGGACAACGGGAGCTCCCACCGGTGTCGAGTGTTCAAACGGAACGGCGTTGCCAGCCAGCGTGTCCGTCATAACACCGGTGGCGAGCGGGAGAGCATTGCCGATAAAGCTCATCAGTACGACGGTGAACAGGCCGAAGATAATGCCGCTGGTGTAGCGCCGCAAATAGGGCACCAAGCCGCGCAGATCCTTATCAGGTGGTGCTTCCCTGACTGCCGCAGGATTGCCGGTGGCTCGTGCTGCACTCATCGCAGGACGGACCTCGCATCCTGAATCGAGGGCGACTCTAGGAGAAAATGCTCGTAAGTACGGTCAAGCGACTGGTAGCGCTTGGTCTGTGGGTTCCACCGCACACCGATGGGGAGCACGTGCGAATCGGTAGTGCCTTTCAGCGGCGTGAAGTAAAGCTCTAAACCCTTTATTTGGCTCTGCTCGTATTGCAAGCGCCAACCGGTTATGGGTGCCAGGGGAGTCAAGCCTAAATAGCCTTTTTGATTTTTCAGGTGTTCGTCGCAGCGCAGGAGCTCGGTCCATTGGCCATCGGTATTTTCGGCGACGACGACGCGGGTCACAATGGTTCCCGGCAAATTGTTGGTGGGAGTCTTTGGCACGACATTGGCCACAAGAAATTCCTGTTTTCCGTTCTTTGCCAGGTCACCGAACGCGAGCACCGTCGATTCGCTGCCGAGCAGCGAGGTGGCCGCTGACTGAATCTCCTCGGGCACGGCAGGCTCCGCAGGTTTTGTTGCGGCTTGCGACACCGGCTTAGACGTATCCGAGCGGCAACCACTCAAAAAAATGGCCAGGGACAGAACACTCAGAGAAAATTTCAGGGGGATTTTCCACCTGCGGGCCGCGCCAAGACCGAGGCCCTCTCTTAGCAAAGACGGGGAGATACCTGCCTCGTTAGCACCCCAACAACCGCTTTGTGAAGTTTTCTCCATCAGAAATTTGCCGCCCGGGGGGTTAATTCCACGGCCCACCTGGCCACCCAACTTTCTCCGGCGCACTGGGAGATCCTATCCCCACAACGCCGGCTCCAACCTATGGAACGCCTGCTACAGCAATTCTAGCTGTTGGACGCCGTTCGTGGAAGGACTCTGGAGCCCGGCCTTGCCCAAGTCTTGAACGCCCTAGCGCTGAGCCAGGATGGCGTCCAGCCGGGCTTCGAAATTTTCCTCCCCTTCGGACCAAAGCTCGCTGCGCTCGACAGGCAGAGCTCGTTCGATGGCCTCCACCCAGTGGAATAGTTGTTGGATGTTTTCACGGGTCTTTGCGTGATATTCCTTCAGATTGCCGCTTGCCGACATCCATTGGCGGAAAGTACGCTCCAAGGGATGATCCGAGGAATTAAAGGGATTGGAGGCCGCGCCAGGAGCTAACAGCCCGCCGTGGCCGGTAAAAAGGTGCTCGAAACCCAGGTCCGCCATGAAATGCCCAGCCGTAGCCGCCAGGCCGTCGTCATACTCCGGGCCGTGGCAGGCGAGCACGAGGGGCTCGGGTTTGTGCTGCCACTTCAGGGTTTCGGTATCGAAGCTCCACAAGTCCCACTTGGTGCTGGCGAAATAGGCGCTGTCGGCGTTGAGGTGCTGCACGGCTAGGGCAGTAACTTCCGGGGGCCCTAGTTTCAGAGGGCGCAGATCCCATTCGGCCAGGGGGATTTCGGACGGGTTCACGGCCTGGACGACCAGTTCGTTGAAGGAAGGTTGCGCCGCTGAAAGGGGCGCGGTCGTCAAAAACCGCGCGAATTCGGCAAGCATGGTTTCCAGGGAAAAATCGCGCGTCCACACCCGCAGGTAAGCATGATTGGCCATCAGGGTTGCTACCTTGAGGATTATACCGAGGCAGCAGGGAAGTGGCGAATCGGCCCATAGCCAGCGTATAGCGTTCCGTTTCGAGTAGTGCTATTGCATCCCTTTTCAAGACGGTCTAGCAGCGGGATGCGTCCAAAGCCAAGGGATTTGAGTTCGAGAAATCGCCTACAGTTGTGGATGAGGAGGCCGAGGCGACCCTTGCTGCCATCGACGAGGGCCTCCGCGATGCCAAGGCCGGCCGAACCGTTCCCAGGGACAAAGTTGGCAAACTCTGTCGCAGTGGATTGCTGGAATAAGAAGTTAGTTCCCGGTTGTAGCGGTTTTCGCGTGTTCGGGAGTTTGCGCCGGGGGCGTAAAACCTTGCGCCATTTCTCTTAGATGTTCGCACAGAGACTCACCGACGCCTTCGAAGACTTGGGCGCACGCGGCGCGAAGTTTTTCTTCCGCGGTTGCCGCGATTCCGGAAATCATTTCGCGCGACTGGTGGTCCAGAGACGCCACCGTCGCCAGCATCCATTGATTCGAGACGTTTTCGAGGCGGCTCCTGTATTGCTCCGCGGCTTGCTCCCCCAGGCGACCGTAGATGCCCTGCATTTCTTGCTGGTGAGCTGCGGTCATCGCTTTCCATGATTCGAGCAATGGTCCGAATCCTTCGGACACTTTCTTTTGGGCTTCGGCTACGGCGGCCTCAAGCGTTCCGTCCATCGAGGATTGGAAGCGCCTGAGGAACGCTTCCTGTTCGGCGGTGGTTTTCTGCGACAGCTCCATGTGCGCCGTATCCAGTTGCTGCCGCGCTCCGTCGGCGGAGCGACGCACCGCTTCGTTGAAGCCCTCAAGCTCTCGTCGGCCGGCACGTTGAATTTCGTCCGCGAATGCGGCCGCGGTGGTGTCCGCGGCTTCGGCAAAGAGGGCTCGCGCCCGTTCGAACGAGTCCCGGACTACTTCTTCCATTTGCGTTTGCGCATGTCCCACGAAGCTGCGGCTTGCATGATCGAGTTCGCTCGCGAAAACGCCGGAGATTTGCCCGGCTTTTTCGCGCAACTGATTTTCGGCGTGCTCGATGCTGCGTTCGGTCAGATTCTGAATTTGCGTTTGCGCCTTTTTTTCGTACCATTCCGCCGATTTAAGGAGTTCTTCGACCATCTGGTGCTTCAAATCGCCGGCCTTTCCTTCCAGTTCCGTCAGGTTGCGATACGTTATCGATTGCGAAGACTCCTGGAGGATTTGCTCGACGCCGCCCAGGTTCTCACGGAAGCGGGACAGAGATTCCGCGAAAGCTTCGTCCGCGGAGTTGCGGATGCGGTCCTGCTGCATCGTGAGTGCCGCGTCGAGCAGCGAGCGTCCGCCTGCCAGGCGGTGAACCGCTTCTTCGGCGCCCGCGACGTGAGGCTGGACAAGCTCTGAGATTTGCCGGTCAAATTGCGCCACAGCCTGGCGGCTCGCTTCCTCAAAGGTTGCGCGGATTTTCGCGTTCATTTCTTCGGCCATTGCTTCAGAACGTCCTTGCATCTCTTCGCGCTTCGGGTTCAATTGATTTTCGACTTGCGCCTGGAATCCGGCCAGTGCCTCCTGCTGTGCGGTTTCCAGTTGCGCCGAATGTTGTCCGAGCCGCTGGCCGGCCTCCGTGGCCGCGGCGAGGACGGACTCCAACCTTTGCGTTTGCTCTTGCAACGAGTCGCGCAGCGCAACCATGCGCTGTTCGACTTCTACCGAAGCATTTGTGGCCGACTCACGCGCTGCGGCGGCATGGCGAGCTATCTCATCCTGCAACTGCGCCAGCCACTCCCGGGCGTGCTCGTTCAATCCGCCTGCGGCGCGATCCTGGGTTTCCGCAAGGGTGCTATCAATTGCTTCGCGCCATCGCGATTGCGCTGCTTGCAATTCGCTCGCCAGCTGTGTCTGCGAAGCAGACTGCGCCGAAGCGAGCGCCGCCGTTACCTGTTGCCGAATCTCATTGGCCGTGGCCATCAGCGACTCGGCGCGGGCCGCGACTTGTTGTTCGTATTGCCGCGCTGCCTGCTCAAGCGCTTTTGCCGCGGACTCCGCTTGCGTCGCAATTTGCGCTTGCGTTTGCTCCGCTTGCGTTTTCAGCTGGGTTGCCGCGTATTCGCCCTGTTCAGCTGCCTTCCGCAGCGCATCCGTCATGCTTTCTAGTTGCTGGACGTGTTGGTTGCGCTGAACGGCGACTTCTTGCGATAGCCGCTCGGTCAGTTCGCGAGTGAGTTGCTCGAGTTGCGGCGCCAGCCAGCGGGGCAATTCTGTTCGTAACGCTTCGGCTGCCGACGCGTGAGCCGTTCGTGAACGCTGATCGGCTTCTTGCTGAAACTTTTCGACGGCATTGGCGGTTTCATTTTCAATTTCTGCGCGACCAGCCGCAAACTTCTGTTCCCACTGTTCGAACGACACCCGCCGCTCCGCGGACACCGCTTGCGAAGCCGCTTCGCACGTGGCGGCCTGGATTTGCTGCTTGGCATCCACGATCAGCCGTGCCACCTGCCGCGCCAACTGCGACGAAGCATCCGTGGTGCTTGCCGGAGAAGGGAACACCCTGAGATTATCCCCGCCATTGGCCGCTGGAGGTTCCGCTTCGCCCAGATGCAGGGTCGTTTCGGTCTCAGCCCCGGGTGGCGTAGATGGCGGCGCTTCTGTCGCCGCGTCGAGTCTCGTCACAACTTGCGTCGACTCCGGGAAGGCGGTCCAGTCTTCAGGAGGAAACGCGATGCCCCACACGTTGCCGGAAACCTCCAGCTCCAGGGCCACCTGAAAAAGCTGCCGCACCGTTCGCGGACGTTGAATCCAAGCCACGCGGCCTCGCACGGTGCGCGGCGGCTGTCCTGATTCCGGGTGCGGAATTTCCATCGTCACCCACATGTTTTTTAGGACGTAATGTTTCGACTGGTAGCGACAGCCGTGGCAATTGATAATCAGCGAGGAGGTTCGCTCGACGAATGGGCGCCCGAGCGCGTCGACACCCGTGACTGCGAGAGGAACCGCCTGCACGATCCGCGTGCTGCGGCGCTTCCTTAATTCCGTGCTGGCGTTATTGGCGCTTTCAGACACCATTTCCAATGTCTCATCGGCAAAATTGCCGCATGAATCGTTCATACAGACCGCCGCCGTCCCTCAGTAGTTTAAGATTGCGCGCAGACGAGTGAAATCGCTGCATCTACTTCATTGCGTCACTTTGCGGAGTACCTTCCGAGGTCGGCCTGCGGTGCGTGCCCGTTAGGAACATCCATACTTCTTTTGCAACCCAGATTGGTCCAACCAGCAAGTAAATCGGTCCCTGGAAAAACGCCGGATGGTTTCCTTCAATCCGGTGCCCGAGAAAAAGAAATACCCATCCGCCTAGAAAAAATCCAGCTCCCCAAACCCATTTCATTAGGATGAGCAGGATAATCCCGGCAAAAATCATCGGGATACCGACCCCATGCAGCAATTTGTTCCAGCCGGATGCGTGCTCGTGGTCGTACTGCGTCATGTAGTGCGCCAGGCTCGGCAAAAGCGCACCTCCTGTCAGCCAGTCGGCGGCCGACCAAGGTTTTGTGGGAGGACAGCCACCTTGCAATCAAACTGTATACCGAAATGGGAAGATTGGCCAGAGCGTTCTATAAGTACTAAGAGTCATGCTGCTGGGAGCCTATTGCGGTAAAAAACTTGCACAGTTGATGCGCGGTTAAGCGAGCGCATTTTTCAACGCAGCGAGCGAGAAATAACCCTATAAGTCGCGACGCCCTTCCATCGCTTTCAGCATGGTCACTTCATCGGCATACTCGAGGTCCGCACCCA
>Ga0307475_10000119_pt1 | contig 45599 bp, 42 predicted proteins | sample atmos_gasesECM1C_FD_203317 | JGI IMG/M metagenome (GOLD analysis project Ga0307475, IMG submission 203317) | Hardwood forest soil microbial communities from Morgan-Monroe State Forest, Indiana, United States - atmos_gasesECM1C_515 | ecosystem: Environmental > Terrestrial > Soil > Temperate... | reverse complement strand
CCATTTTTCGGACAGAAGCTCAAAAGCATGGACGGCGCAACGACTGAGGGTGACATTTTCACGTTGCCATTAGGGTGACAAATTCATGTTGCTACAACAGGACAGAGACAGAGGCAAGGGGGCAGGGGAGATCGCGAAGCGGTCTGAGAAAAGGCTTCGAATTGCGAGTCTTGGCGCTAGGCGGCTTTGCCGAAGATTTTATCCGCGAGGTCGGCGGCGATCGGGACTCGGAATTTTTCGCCCTGGTAGGCTTTCACCATGAGCAGGATCCAAAGGACGATCGAGGCCAGCCACACCACGGAAAGCAAGAGATGAAAGATGGACCACACGCCCATCCCGCCGGTCATGAGGCCAAAACCCATCATGGGTCCCAGAACCACGTAAAGCACGGCAATAGCGCCGAATACGACAATGGATTGCCTTGCGTGGAACTGGACGGAAGGGCGCCTGTCGATGAAGAAAAAGATCAGCCCGGTGATCCATCCGAGTACGTAGCAGAGCGCGCCGGCGACGTTGACGTCAAGATTGGTCTGGCCTGCCGCAGGCGAGGAATTCTCGACCATTGGTGCTCACCTCCTTTCGGCGCGCCGCAACTGCCGCAAAATCCGGCGTTGTCCGCGATCGCCGCTCCACATTTTATGCAATCAGCCACGTGGCCCTCCAGCAGACGAGAAACAGCCCCGTTGAGGCGGAGACTAGCAGATGAGAATGATTCCAGCAAGGAGGACGTGCGGCGCGCAGCGCGCGAGTTTGAGATTCAGGGCCGGACCTGCAGAAGAGCCCTATGCTAAGATGACTTCGCAGTCGATCGGCGGCGACGATATGACCGAACCCGGAACGGATGAAGCGCATGGCCGTCTCGTCCGCGAGTGCGAAGACTCTCGGAGAAAGGTTGCGGGACTCGAGTCAGAACTGAAACGCATCGGTGCGGCGTTTGTCGAAACGGGAAACAAACTTCAGAATGATCCCAGCGCCGTCGCAAAAGACCGCATGATCGTCGAAAAAGATTTAGCTGAACTTTGGCTGCTACTTCCAGAGTACGCCCAAGCCGTTCGAAACAGAGACAAGAAGAAAGCCGAACTCGAAAAACTCAAGCCGGGCGGACGATAGTTCGTTAACACTTCCAGCCGCGAGAGAATCTGCAGAAATCTATCCCTCGGCTCCCTTCGTTCGCTCGGAATCACATTTCGTGGCGCTTACTCGCCGAAAATGTTAATGCGGAAGAAGGGACTCGAACCCCTACGGCCTTTCGGCCACCAGCTCCTAAGGCTGGCGCGTCTGCCAATTCCGCCACTTCCGCGTGGGAAGCACAGTATATCACCGGCCTCGCGTGGGGCGCGGCGAGCGGATGGCGTATGCGCTGAAGCGTTTTCTTCCAGTTCAAACGCGGGTGGCGGTTGACGCAGGTAAGACGATTCTCTATACTAAAACTTCGGTTGAGATTCACGCTTACCGCCCTTCCCTGCTGTTCTTTCGGGTTCTGAACAGGCCAGAGGCAGACTGGAATCAGGCTCAGCGTGTCTTCTTCCGGACAAAATTCCCAGGATAATTCCCGCACAAGATCGATGACCGAGACAGCAACTTGCAGGCGTGAACTCGAGCTGGAAATTCCAGCCGAGAACGTTCAGAAAGCTACCGAAAAAGTGGCGAAAGATCTCGCTAAGGTGGCGCGGATTCCGGGGTTTCGTCCGGGCAAGGCGCCGGTGACGCTGATCCGGCGAAGGTTCGCCGAAGATATTCAGGGAGAAGTGCTGCAGTCGCTCGTCCCGGAATATCTGGAGAAGGCGCTGGACGAGAAGAAACTTGTCCCGGTGACGCGGCCGGAAGTGGATAAAGTGGAGTTCAAGGAAGGCGAGCCGCTGAAATTCCGCGCGGTGTTTGAAGTGCTGCCGGAATTCGAGCTAGGCGACTACAGAAACCTGACGGTGCAGATCGACGCGGTCGATATCGGCGAAGCGCAGGTGGACAAGACGATCGAGGAAATGCGCGAGCGGGCGGCGACATTCGTCCCGGTGCAAGGGCGCGCGGCGAACGATGGCGACTACGTCCTAATGAAATTGCAGGGCACGCCAGTGGGCGGCGGCGAACCGGTGCAGGCGGACAACATTCTGTGCCACATCGGCGCGGAAGAAACACTCGAAAGCTTCACGGAGAATCTGCGCGGTGCGAGCGCAGGCGAAACGAAAAAGTTCCGGTCGCAATATCCGGAAGATTATCCCGACCCGAAGCTGGCGGGAAAGACCTACGACTATTCGGTGGAAGTGCAAGGCGTCAAGGAAAAGAAACTGCCGGAAGCGAATGACGAATTTGCGAAGGATGCGGCGGGCGAACAGGGCGGCGTTTCGACGCTGACGGAATTGCGCGCGAAAATTCGTGAGAATCTCGACGCAGCGAAAGAGCAGCAGCAGACGGCGCAGGCCCGGGAAAAAATCCTTGAGACGCTGGTGAAGAGCCACGACTTCCCTGTTCCCGAGGCGCTAGTGGAATCACAGATGGACGTGCGCTTGGAGCGGGTGGTGCGCTCGCTGGCGGCCCAGGGTGTGGACCCTCGGGCGGTGAACGTGGACTGGGTATCGCTGCGGAAGCGGCAACGCGAGCGTGCGCTGGATGACGTGAAGGCGGAATTGCTGGTTGACCGGATCGCGACGGCGGAAAAGATCGAAGCGACCGAGGAAGACGTAGAAAAAGAGATTGCGGCGCTGGCGGAACGCGGTGGCGAATCGGTGACATCTATGCGCGCTCGCTTGACAAAGCAAGGAGCGCTCGATAGGATGAAATCGAAGTTGAGAAGCGACAAAGCAATCGACTGGCTCTACCGCACTTCCCGGATCGAGATGACGGCCAAAAGTGAAAAGTAATCCTGGTCCGGATTCCTCAGCGCGCAAAAGAAATTCCAGATGAGACAAACAGAAGACGCGAGTCCGCGTGCTACGACGCTCGTTCCGATGGTCGTCGAACAGACGAACCGTGGCGAGCGGGCGTACGATATTTATTCCCGGCTGCTGAAAGACCATATAATTTTTATCGGCACGCCGATTGACGACCACGTAGCCAACCTCGTAACCGCGCAATTATTGTTTTTGGAGTCGGAAGACCCGGAGAAGGATATCTCGCTGTACATCAATTCGCCGGGCGGCTCGATATCCGCGGGGATGGCGATTTACGATACGATGCAGTTCGTGCGTCCGGACGTGGTGACGTATTGCATCGGGCAATCCGCCTCGATCGCAGCGCTGCTGCTCGCGGCCGGCACGCCAAAGAAACGATATGCCCTTCCCAACTCCCGCGTTCTGATTCACCAGCCGTGGATGTCGGGCCTGTCCGGCCAGGCGACGGACATTGATATCCACGCCCGAGAGATCCTGCGCACCCGGACATCGCTCAACAAGCTCCTTGCGGGCCATACGGGCCAGCCGCTCGAAAAAATTGAAAAGGACGTGGAACGCGATTTCATCATGACGGCAGAACAGGCGAAGGCTTACGGCGTCGTGGATGAAATCATCTCGAAGCACCGCTAGTGCGGGGCGATGAAAGCGTTCCAAAGCGTTAGTAGCGAAACCGAAGAATCGGCGTGGGTAGCTTGAAGTTCCGTTCTAAAATGGGATCAGATGCAATGAGGGTGTGGTTGGGTTCCCAACGAAAGGGGCAGAGTTGGTGAAACGGTTCACCCCAGAAGAGCCGTTGCGGTGTTCCTTCTGTCATAAGACACAGGAGCAGGTGGAGAAGCTCATCAGCTCTCCATCGGAATATCCGCGCTCGTATATTTGCAACGAGTGCGTGGGCGTTTGCCAGCAGATTCTGGAAGACGAGAAGCGCGAGCAAGCGAGTCCGGCAAACCGCCGGCTGCCGCGGCCGCCGGAAATTAAGGCGTTTCTCGACGGATACGTGATCGGGCAGGACAAAACGAAAAAGAAGCTGGCTGTTGCCGTTTACAACCACTACAAGCGGATTTTCCTGAACCGGCAGCCCGGCGATGTGGAACTGACGAAGTCGAACATTTTGCTGATCGGACCTACCGGCACTGGCAAGACGTTGCTGGCGCAAACACTCTCGCGGATGCTCGAAGTGCCGTTCGCGATTGTGGACGCGACGACGCTGACCGAGGCCGGGTACGTGGGCGAAGACGTCGAAAACATCATCCTGAAGCTGCTGCAGGCCGCCGACGGAGACGTCCAAAAGGCGCAGCAAGGCATCATATATATAGACGAGATCGACAAGATTTCGAAGAAGGATGAGAACCCGTCGATTACCCGCGACGTTTCGGGCGAGGGCGTGCAGCAAGCGCTGCTGAAAATTCTGGAAGGCACGATCGCCAACGTTCCACCGCAGGGAGGCCGCAAGCATCCCCATCAGGAGTTTACGCCGGTGGACACCACCAACATCCTGTTCATCTGCGGCGGGGCCTTCGTGGGGCTGGAGAAGATCATTGAGCGCCGGGTGGGGCAAAAATCACTCGGCTTTCACGCGGACGCGCAGCCGACCACGGTTTCGCGCCGGAATATCGAGCTGCTGGAGCAGGCTCAGCCGACGGATTTGATCCGCTACGGCTTGATTCCGGAATTCGTGGGACGCCTGCCCGTGGCGGGCGTTCTGAGCGATCTCGACAAGTCGGCGCTGGTGCGGATCCTGACGGAACCGAAGAATGCGCTGGTGCGGCAGTATCAGCGACTGTTCGAATTTGAAAACGTCCGGCTGCGTTTCACGGACGACGCGCTGGAGACGGTGGCGGAACTGGCGCTGCAGCGCAAAGTGGGAGCGCGCGGGCTGCGGATGATTCTCGAGGATTTGATGCTCGAGATGATGTATCACCTTCCGGCGCAGCGAAAGCTTCGCGACTTCGTCGTAACGGCGGATATGGTGAAAGGACGTGAAATTAACTGGAGCCTTCTCGAGAAGGCAGGCTAGAGCTTGGGGCCAGGGGACTCGATGTTTAACAAGGAAAAAGGCGAACTGAAGCGCGTACCGATGATGCCGGTGCGGGAAATGGTCATCTTCCCGGAGATGATGCACCCGTTCATCGTGGGACGCGAGGCGTCGGTGCGCGCGCTAGAAGAAGCGCTGGCGGGCGACAAAAAGATTTTCTTGGTCACCCAGCACGACGCTTCGGTGGACGACCCGAAACCCGAGGAAATCTATCAGGTGGGGACGCTGGCGAACATCGTTCAGAGCGTGAAGCTGCCCGATGGAAATATCAAAGTTCTGGTGGAAGGAACGGAGCGGGCGAAGATTGTCCAAGTGACGAGCGAGGAGGGATTCTTCCGGGCTTCGATTCGCGTTTTCGCGGTAAAAACGGAAACAACCCCGGAACTGCAGCAGGCTTCGACACGCGTCACTTCTCTGTTCGAGCAGTACGTAAAGCTGTCGCAGAGCCTGAATTACGACACCATGATCGCCGCCGTGCGCGTGGAAGACCCGAGCAAGCTTTCCGATGCGATCGCCGCCAACCTGCAGATTCCAGTCGAAGAGAAACAGGAATTGCTCGAACTGTTCGAGCCCCTGGAACGGTTGAACCGCATCGCGGATATTCTGGAAGTCGAAACTGAAAAACTGAACGTCGATCGCTCGATCAACACGCGCGTCAAGCGGCAAATGGAGCGCGCTCAAAAAGAGTATTACCTCAACGAAAAACTGAAGGCGATCCAGAAGGAACTGGGCCGCGGCGAAGCGAACGAAATCGAGCAGCTCAAAAAGAAAATCGAGACCTCGGGCATGCCCGAAGGCCCGCAGGAAAAGGCGCTGCAGGAGTTGAAGCGGCTCGAAATGATGCCGCCAATGTCCGCGGAATCCACCGTCTCCCGCAATTATCTTGACTGGCTGCTGGCTGTGCCGTGGAAGAAGCGCTCGAAGGAAATTCGCGACATAAAGAAAGCGGAGATCATTCTTTCCGAGGACCACTACGGGCTCGAGAAGATCAAAGAGCGGATCATCGAGTATCTGGCCGTACGCCAGCTCGTCAAGAATCCCAAGGGTTCTATTTTGTGTTTCCTTGGACCTCCCGGGGTTGGCAAGACTTCGCTGGCAATGTCGATCGGTCGCGCGACCGGTCGGAAATTCGTGCGCGTGTCGCTGGGCGGAGTGCGTGATGAAGCGGAAATCCGGGGCCATCGCCGCACTTACATTGGCGCCTTGCCCGGCCAAATCATTCAAATGATGCGGAAGGCGGGAACGGTGAATCCGGTATTCGTTCTCGATGAAGTCGACAAGATGTCCATGGACTTCCGCGGCGATCCATCAGCGGCGTTGATGGAAGTGCTCGATCCAGAGCTGAATCACTCGTTCACGGACCACTATCTGGACGTGGAGTACGACCTTTCGAAAGTGATGTTCATCTGCACGGCCAATGTGCTGCACACGATTCCTCAACCTTTGCTGGATCGCATGGAAGTGCTGCGCATCCCCGGATACACGGAGCAGGAAAAGCATCAGATCGCCCAGCGGTTTCTGGTCAGGAAGCAGCGCGAAGCCACCGGAGTGACCGCGGAAAATCTGAAGTTTACCGATGCGGCGGTGACGCACATCATCCGCTATTACACACATGAAGCGGGCGTGCGAAACCTGGCGCGCGAAATCGCCAACGTGAGCCGCAAAGTGGCGCGCAAGGTGGTCAGCGAAGGAAAGGACTTCACCGTCGAAGTGACGCCGGCGAACGTCAACGACTACTTGGGCGTGATCAAGTTCCGCGATTACCTGGCGGAAAAAAAGAATGAAGTCGGGCTCGCCGTAGGCCTGGCGTGGACGGAAGTAGGCGGCCAAGTCCTCTCAACCGAGGCCACGTTGATGCAGGGCAAGGGCCGGCTGACGCTGACCGGTAAGCTCGGCGACGTGATGCAGGAGTCGGCGCAAGCCGGCATGAGCTACGTGCGGTCGCGCAGTCATTTGTTCAGCCTGCCAAAGGATTTCTACCGCCATCTCGACATTCACGTGCACGTTCCCGAAGGGGCGATCCCGAAGGACGGACCTTCGGCTGGAATCACGATCTGCACCTCTCTGGTCAGCGCGCTAACGCACATTCCGATTCGCTGCGACGTTGCCATGACCGGTGAAATCACGCTGCGCGGGAAGGTACTTCCGATCGGCGGGGTAAAGGAAAAGCTCCTGGCGGCGCACCGGTTGGGCCTACGAACCGTAATTCTTCCCAAGGACAACGAAAAAGATCTGGCGGACATACCGCCCGAAATTCAAGCAGAACTGGTCATCCATTTCGTGGAGTCCATGGATGAAGTCCTGCAGTTTGCGCTGGAAACCCCGCTACCGGTTCCGGTCGTACCGCCGGTCGGCGTGGAACCGAAGTTTGGTGGCGAAATAGCCCAGGACAACGAATTAACCAATTGAATCCCTTCGGTCACCCCACAACCTGCTAGTCAGGCTCGTCCCGCGACCGAAGGATTTGGAATGTCTGTAACGATCCCGTTTCGGAGTCTGGACGCAGTGGCTGGTTCGAATGCGGTGCCCGCCTCAGTCCAATCAAATCACAATCGCGCCTGAAGAATCGCAGGCTTGAGAAGGAAAGAAATCGATGAGCATTAGCCTTGCAGAGCTCAAGGACAAGAACATCACCGACCTGGCGAAGATCGCCAAGGAGCTGAATATTCCCGGCTCCTCGGGCATGCGCAAGCAGGAACTGATTTTTCAGATCCTGCGCGCTCAGACCGAAAAGAACGGCCTGATCTTCTCCGAAGGCGTGCTCGAGTGCCTGCCCGACGGTTTCGGGTTCCTGCGAGCCCCCGAGTACAACTATCTCCCGGGGCCAGACGACATCTACGTTTCGCCGTCACAGATCCGCAAATTCGATCTGCGGACGGGCGATACCGTGTCTGGGCAAGTGCGGCCGCCAAAAGACGGCGAGCGTTACTTCGCGCTGATTAAAGTCGAAGCGGTGAACTTCGAAGATCCCGAGGTGGCGCGGAACAAGATCTTCTTCGACAACCTGACGCCGCTCTACCCGCAGGAGCGAATTCGCCTGGAAACCACGAAGGAGAATTTAACCGGGCGGGTGCTGGACATGCTCTGCCCGATCGGTAAGGGGCAGCGCGGACTGATCGTCGCGCCGCCGCGCACCGGCAAAACGATGATGCTGCAGTCGGTGGCGAACTCGGTGACGACGAACCATCCGGAAATTGCGCTCATCGTGCTGCTGATCGACGAGCGGCCGGAAGAAGTTACCGATATGCAGCGCACCGTGAAGGGCGAAGTGATCAGCTCGACATTCGATGAACCGCCGCAGCGCCACATTCAGGTGGCTGAAATGGTCCTCGAAAAAGCGAAGCGGCTGGTGGAACACAAGCGCGACGTTGTGATTCTGCTGGACTCGCTCACACGTCTGGGGCGTGCTTACAACGCCGTGACGCCGCCGTCGGGTAAGGTGCTGTCGGGCGGCATCGATGCGAACGCTCTGCAGCGGCCGCGCCGCTTCTTCGCCGCGGCGCGCAACGTGGAAGAGGGCGGATCGCTCACCATCATCGCCACGGCGCTGATCGACACCGGCAGCCGCATGGACGATGTGATCTTCGAGGAATTTAAGGGCACCGGCAACATGGAAATCAACCTCGACCGGCGTCTGGTCGACAAGCGCGTCTTTCCGACCATCGACATCAACCGTTCAGGAACGCGAAAAGACGAATTACTCTTACCTCCCGACGAATTGAACCGCATCTGGGTGCTGCGCAAGGTGCTGAGCCCGCTTTCGACCGTGGAAGCGATGGAGCTTCTGCTCGGCCGCCTCACGAAGACAAAAAGCAATCAGGAATTCTTGGCTTCGATGTCCAGCCCGGCGTAGATTTCCGCGCGCGGTCACTCTCCCATACTTCTCGTCGGAAAAGAATACTACTCGCGTGAAGCCCACGGCAAACGAGCCGCGGGAATGGCCGCTTTGTCAATGCGAGGAGCGCGCCGCCGGCTGTGCGGCAATCCACGCGCGAATTTGAGCCTCGAGCACATCGAGTGGAACCGCTCCCTCGCCCAGCACCGTGTCGTGAAAAGCACGGATGTCGAACCGGTCGCCGAGTTGATGTTCCGCGGTGTGCCGAAGCTCCTGAATCCTGAGCTGGCCGATTTTATATCCGAGCGCCTGGCCGGGCCACACGATGTAACGGTCCGCTTCAACGACTACATTCTGGTCCGGCTGCCCGGAGTTCTCCCTGAAATACCGGATGGCCTTCTCGCGGCTCCAACCCATCGAATGAAGTCCCGTGTCGACGACCAGGCGTACCGCGCGCCACATCTGCGCGCTAAGATATCCGAACCGCGAGTATGGATCGGTGTAAAAACCCATCTCGCCGCCGAGGCTCTCGGAATATAGCGCCCAGCCCTCGACGTACGCGCTGTACCCGAGCCAACGCCGGAATTCCGGAACACTCTCCATTTCCTGCGCCAGCGAAAGTTGCAAGTGGTGGCCCGGTACCGCCTCGTGCATCGTCAGGTCTTCGGCGTCCCATCTGGGGCGCGACTCGAGCCGGTAGGTGTTCACGTAAAAGTATCCTGGGCGACCGACGGCGGGCGCCCCCGTTTCGTAGTAACCGGACGTCTGCGATGGCGCGACGGCATCAGGCACGGGCTTCACGCCATACGGGAGCCTCGGCAATTTTCCGAACAGGTGCGCAAGTTGCGGGTCGGCGCGCTTCGCGATGTCGCGGTAGTGAAGCAGCAGATCTTCCGCGCTGCGGTAATCGAATTGGGGATCGCTATTTAGAAACTTCACGAACTCTTCAAAGCTGCCCTGGAATCCCGATTGCGCGATCACCTGATTCATTTGCGCGCGAATTTCCTTCACCTGGTCGAGGCCGATCTGGTGAATCTGCTGCGGCGTCAGATCGGTCGTGGTGTGCCAGCGCACCAGATAGGAATAAAAATCGGCGCCGTCGGGCAAGTCGCTGACGGCGATGGTCTCGCGGCAAGCTGGCAGATAGGCATCGATCAGAAAACCATGAAGTTTTCGAAACGCCGGCGCGACTTTTTCCCTGTACGCGGCTGCGCCCCGGCGCGTGAAGTCGGCCTGCTGCGCCGGCGCAATGGTGGCAGGATATTTTCCGAAAGCGCTCAGGAGCGGGCTCTTCAGGGGGTCGGCGACGATCTGGTTTTCGACTTGTTTTGGAACGTCGCGCATCGCGATCCGCGGCGGAACCCAGCCGTGCCCCATGCCTTCTTTCATAAGCGCAATCGTCTGGTCGACCACCGTGGGAATCGAATTAAGCCGCGCGAGGATATCCTCGTAGTCCTTCGGGCGCGCAGCCTGCATCATGGCGATCATGGCCGGAACTCCGCGCGGAAGGCCATCCATTTGCGTGATGGGGATGTACAGATTCCCCGGGACAACGGAGGCGAACGGGTTATCGTCGTCGTGAAACCGCAAACCAGCAAGCGCGTTCTCAAGCAATTTCCGGTACAGATCGAAGTTGAGCTGTTCCTCGGGTGAAAGTTTTTCGCGCGGAATCGCACCGAGCTCTTTCAGGCCGTCGTCAAGGTGACGATTGCGCCTCTCGATCGCCGCGGGTGAGTAGTCGGTCCAGCGATCGTTCTGCCCCGGGTACCCGACAGACGTTGCCATCTCCGGATACTCGATCATCCAATACTTCCAGTCCTCTGCGAGAAACGCGCGGAGCTTCGCGACAGCGGGATTCCCAGTGGCGCTGTCGGCCGAGCTGGTTTGAGCAGTCCTTGAATTCACAGCCATGGAAAGCAGGATGACCATGCCTCCGAGAAAAACTGCGGCCTTCATTGGCCCTCCCGAGGTCTTGCACTTATCGATCAGCCGCGTTCGGAAGGCGCCGTCGCGGCTTTGCGCTCGGCGGCCAGCATCACGACCAGCCGCGCAACTTCTTCCGGGTCCATCGCCGTGCTGTCCACGACAACGGCGTCGGAGGCGCGCACCAGCGGCGAGGTTTCGCGTTGTTGATCGCGGCGGTCACGCTCGTGTATCTCTCCGAGCGTGCGCGCCAAGTCAATCGAGTCGCCCTTTTGCTGGTGTTCGCGCCAGCGTCGCTCGGCGCGCACTTCCGGCGAAGCGACTAGAAAAATCTTGAGGTCCGCGTCCGGAAAAACTACGCTGCCGATATCGCGGCCTTCCATCACGATTCCGCCTCGCTCCCCGGCGCGGCGTTGCTCGGCCACCAGCACCTGGCGCACGCCGCTGACGGTTGCGACCCTCGAAGCCGCTTGCGACACTTCCGGACTGCGAATCGCGGCCGTCACATTTTCGCCGTCGAGAAAAACCTGCTGCGTTGCGCCCTGCGCGCCCTCCTCAGAACGAAGATCGATCCGTGTATCGCCCGCCAGCGCAACGAGATCCTGCGCGGCGTCGAGCGAGAGGCCGCGGCGCAGCGCCTTGAGTGCAATGGCCCGGTACATGGCGCCGGTGTCCACGTAAACGTAGCCCATCATCTCCGCTACGCGCCGCGCCAGCGTGCTTTTGCCGGATCCCACGGGGCCGTCAATCGCGATGATGAGTTTTCCCATGAGCTCAGATCCTTTTGAAGGCGCGCTCGATTTCGCGAACAGAATAACGCAGCACCACCGGGCGCCCGTGCGGGCAGCTCATCGGATACTCCGTCTTGGCTAGTTCGCCGAGCAGCCATTCCATTTTCGCGCCGTCGAGGGGCGTATTCACTTTGATCGCTGCGTGGCACGAAGTGGAAGCGGCAATTTTTGATTGCAGTGAGTCGATCGAAATCGCCTGATTTTCGCGCGCGATCCCGTCAAGAATCTCGCAGAGCAACTTCTCCGCATCGCCGCTGGTAATCCCCGCTGGTGCCGCCTGAATCGCCACGTTGCGCGAGCCCATCCGCTCAGCCTCGAAGCCATTGGCGCGGAGCTCTTCCCCAATTTCCTCTAAGGTGGCGAGCTGCCGCGGATTGAGTTCGACAATCAATGGCACAAGCATCCGCTGGCCGCCGAGTTCGCCTTCGCGCCGGGCGCGGAGATGCTGCTCGAAAAGAATGCGCTCGTGCGCCACATGCTGATCGATGATCCACAGGCCTTCGCCGTTCACTGCCACGATGAAGCTGTTGTTCACTTGTCCGAGCGGCTTGAGATCGACGATCTGGCCGGCACTCGGAAGCGTGCCCGGGGCGTTCGCAGCTTCGCCGATCGCCGCTCGGGAACCAGCGGCGGCCGCGGCAAGATCCCTCGCCGAACTCGAATCGAATTGCAAACGTTGCGGAATCGACTGGTCGGGCGCGCCGGACAATGCCAATCCTCCCGCGTAACCGGTGCCGCCACCGAGCGATGTCGGAATCACGGCGCGCGGAGGGCCGGCAAACGCAGGACCAGCGGCAGCCGCTTGCGCGAATGCTGTGCCATTTTCCGTGCCGGGGCTGCTCGGGACCGGTGCACGGGAAGCGTCCGGAGGAATTGCGGCAGCGGCGGCGCTTGCCGCAGGAAAGCCGGGAATCGGCCGGGCGTTCGCCAGAGCCGTCCGTAGAGCGTCGCGCGTGAAATCGTGCACGGATTGCGGGTGCCGGAAGCGCACTTCGATTTTTGCGGGATGCACATTCACGTCCACTTCCTGGTACGCCATCTCGAGAAACAGGAGCACCACCGGAAAAAGTCCCGGCGGCATGATGTTGCGATACGCTTCGCCCATCGCGTGCAAGAGCAGCCGGTCGCGGACCAGCCTGCGATTCACGAAAATGTAGATGCCGTTGCGATTGGTCCGCTGCACTTCCGGGCGTGACGTGAAACCAGTGACACGCAGCATTGCAGGAGCTTCCTCAGCCTCGATAGGAGGCTCGCTGATCGCGGAACGTACCGGCGCCTCGACGGCGGGAATCTCGACCAGCTCGTCGAGCGCCTGACGGCCGAAGACCTGGTAGACGCGGTCAGAAAGCTTTTCCACCGGCGCACAGTTGAGAATTTCCTGTGACGGCGTTTTCAGCAGGAACTGCGTTTCGGGATGAGCGAGCGCGTAGTGCGTCACGAGCGACGCGATGTGGCCTAGCTCCGTGGTCTCAGACTTCAGGAATTTTCGGCGCGCCGGAACGCAGTAAAACAAGTCCGCGACGCTGATCGAAGTGCCGGCCGGCAAACCCGCGGGCTTTACGCTGAGCAGCTTGCCTCCGGCGAATTCAATGCGAGTTCCCTGCTGATCTTCTGGAACCCGTTCAGCGTCAGTATCGGCAGCGCGCGTTTCGAGCAGCAGTCTTGAAATCGCGGCAATCGAAGGGAGAGCCTCGCCGCGAAATCCCAGCGTGGAAATCGACAGCAAATCGTCCGCGGTGCGCAGCTTCGATGTAGCATGACGTTCGAACGCCAACAGAGCGTCATCGTGATTCATTCCGGAGCCGTCGTCGATCACGCGAATCATGCGCTTGCCGCCCGATTCCGCTTCCACGCGAATCGAACGCGCGCCCGCATCGAGCGCGTTTTCCAGCAGCTCCTTCACCACCGACGCCGGGCGCTCGACCACCTCGCCCGCCGCAATGCGGTTCGCCACCGCCTCCGGAAGTATGCGTATCCTTGACATGGAGCCTTCTAAGCGGTCGGAGCCTTGTCCTTGTCGATCTTGATTCCGAGTTCTTTGAGCTGCTCAGCGCCTACTTCCGCGGGCGAATCGGCCATCAAATCCTGGGCGGCGGTGGTCTTTGGAAACGCGATAACTTCGCGGATGGACCTCTCGCCCGCTAGTAGCATGACGATGCGGTCGATGCCGAGCGCGATGCCGCCGTGCGGCGGAGTGCCGTAAGTGAGCGCGTCGAGGAAGAAACCGAAGCGCTGGCGCGCCTGCTCGTCGGTGAGCCCTAGCGCCTGGAACATGCGCGCCTGTATATCCTGGCGATGGATTCGGATGCTGCCGGAGCCAAGCTCGAGACCATTGAGGACCAGGTCGTAGCCCTTCGAGCGACACTCCCACGGCGCGGATTCGAGCTTGTCGAGGTCCTCTTCGACGATTCCGGTGAACGGATGCTGCGCGCTCACCCAGCGCTTGCCCGATTCACTCCACTCAAACAGCGCAAAGCCGGTGATCCACGCGAATTCCCATTTGCTGCGGTCGATCAGGTTCAGTTTGTCACCGAGGTGGAGGCGAATCTGTCCGGCGACGCTCAAAGAACCATCGTGGTGCGGAATCTGCGTCTTGGCCGCGGTAGCGACGATCAGGTCGCCGGGCTTTGCCCTCACAGCGGCGGAAAGCTTCTTGAGCGCGTCGGCGCCCAAATTCTTTTCAAGCGGCGAGTTGATGCCCTCCTCCGTGACCTTCACCGTGTAAACGCCACGAGCGCCCGCCGCTTTCACGAATTCGGAAAGCTCGTCAAGTTGCTTGCGCGAGAAAGCTGCCGCGCCCGGAGCGACCACGGCTTGCATGTTGCCTTCGAAGTGCAGCGTTTCGCGTGCCGGCTCGAAGAATTCCGTCACGTTGTGCAATTCCATGCCGAAGCGCAGGTCAGGTTTTTCCGAGCCGTAGAGGCGCATGGCGTCTTGGTAGTCAAGATGCCGGAACGGGCCTTTCACATCGACACCAGCTACCGCGCATGCGCGCTCCATTACGCGTTCCATCACTTCGAAAATGTCCTGCTGCCGCGGGAACGACATTTCCAGGTCGATTTGCGTGAACTCGGGCTGGCGATCCGCGCGGTTATCTTCGTCGCGGAAGCATTTGACGATCTGGAAATAGCGGTCCATGCCGGAGATCATCAAGATCTGCTTGAAAATCTGCGGCGACTGCGGAAGCGCGTAGAACTGGCCGTGATGCAGGCGGCTGGGAACCAGGTAATCACGCGCGCCTTCAGGCGTCGAGCGTGTGAGCATGGGAGTTTCGATTTCGAAGAAGCCAAGCTCGTCGAGCGCCTTGCGGATTTCGAAAACGACGCGATGGCGCAATTCCAGATTGAGGTGCGGGCGCGGACGCCGCAGGTCGAGGTAGCGGTAGCGCAGCCGCGTCTCTTCGCTCGCGTTTGTTTCGTCTTCGATCATGAACGGCGGCGTTTTTGCGTTATTCAGAATGTGCAAGCGCGAGGCCATCACTTCTACTTCGCCGGTTGCCAGCTCGGGATTCGACTTCTGCCGGCGCAGGACACGGCCTTCAACGGCGATGACGAACTCCGAGCGCAACTCCTCGGCCTTTTTGTGCGCATCGGGATGCAGCTCCTTGTTGAAAGCAATCTGAGCTATGCCGGCGCGGTCGCGGATATCGATAAAAATGAGCTGGCCCAGGTCGCGGCGCCGATGCACCCAGCCCAGCAGTACGACATCTTTCTCCGCGTCCGATGCGCGCAAGGCTCCGCAAAGGTGTGTCCGTTTCAAATTTCCGAGCGAGTCAAGCACCTCGGCCCCTTCGTTCCGATTCAAGATATTCGAGCAGCTCGTATTCGGAGTATTTGTTCTGTTCGGCGTCGGCAAGACGCTTAAGCGTGAATTTGTTCGAGGCGACCTCGTCTTCTCCTAGAATGAGCGCGTAGCGCGCACCCAGTTTATCGGCTAAGCCAAGCGACTTCTTGAACTTCATCTCTTCAGGCGGAAGTTCGACGCTCAATCCCGCTTCACGCAGTTTTCGCGCGATGGCAACGGCGGCAGGATACGAAGCAGCGCCCATCCACGCGACATAAACGCTGAGTCCTGGCTGCGCATGGGCTTCGCCGCATTCTTGAATCGACAGGATGGTACGGTCGCTGCCGATGGCGAAGCCGATGCCTTTCGTCGGCGGGCCGCCGAGAAGCTCGACAAGGCCGTCGTAGCGGCCGCCTCCGCAGACGGCGTTCTGCGAACCGAGTCCTTCGGCCGTAACTTCGAATGTGGTGCGCGTGTAGTAGTCCAGGCCACGGACCAGGCGCCAATTTTCCTGGTAACGAATATTGCGCAGCTTCAATTCTTCCTTCAGCTTCCTGAAGTGCTCGCGGCACGCTTCGCAAAGATGATCGGAGATGCGCGGCAGCTTCTCGATGATGGGCTGCTCTTGCGGCAATTTCGAATCCAGGACGCGCAGCGGGTTCGTCTCGATGCGGCGTTGGCTGTCTGCGCCGAGCTGGTCTTTTGCTTTTCGGAGCTCCTCGCGCAAAAGCTCGACGTAGCTGGGGCGGCATTCCTTGTCCCCAATGGAATTGACGGAAAGCGTCGTACGCGTGAGCCTGGCGCGACCGAAGAACACGAGTAGCATCTCGAGAACTTCCGCATCGATTGCCGGCGCATCGGAGTGGCCGAGTACTTCCGCGCCAATTTGATAGAACTGGCGGTAGCGTCCTTTTTGGGGGCGTTCGCGGCGAAACATCGGTCCGATGTAGCAGAGCTTCACGTTTCCCGGAAGCGTGTGCATGCCGTGTTCGATGTAAGCGCGGCACACGCTTGCCGTGGCTTCCGGTCGCAGGGTGATCGAATCGCGCGCGCCATCTTCGACGTCTCGTCCGGCCGCGTGATTCTCGAACGTATACATCTCTTTGCCGACCACATCGGTCTCAACGCCGATGGACCGCGCGAACAGCTCGGTTTCCTCGAAGATGGGCGGGCGAATATCGTGGAAATTGTAGGACTCGAAGACTTCGCGCGCGGTTTGCTCGAACCAATTCCATAGTGCCGAATCCGGGGGCAGGATGTCGCGAGTACCTTTCATGGCGCGAAATTGTCTTTTTTCTGGCATTTTCCTTAGTCGGCGAAACCGCTTACTCCAAAACCAAGATGGCCGGCTTCCGACCAACGGTATCGGGATCGAAACTCGCGGAAGCCGCCGTTACGACTTCTTTGCCTCCGCAATGAAAGTTTCTTTGTACTCGACGTAGCGCTGGGCGTAGTTGTCGATCGACTGCAGATCGGCGAGCGCGAGTGCGCGGCGGAACTTGCCGGGATGGCCCATAAAAAGGCTGCCGGGCGAAACTTGAGTCCCCTCGGGGACGAGCGTGCCCGCGGCAACGATCGATCCATGGCCTATTTTCGCGCCGTTCAGGATGATGCTTCCCATGCCAATCAGGCAACGCGATTCGATCGTGCAGCCGTGCAGCAGCACACCGTGCCCGACGGTGACGTTATCGCCAAGGATCAACGGATACTCGTCGCGCATCACGTGCAGCACCGAACCGTCCTGCACGTTCGAGCGCGCGCCAATGCGGATAAAATGAACATCGCCGCGAATCACTACGCACGGCCAGACGCTCGAATGCTCGCCGATGGTGACGTCGCCGATGACCACAGCTTGCGGGTCGATGTAAGCGGTCGCGGCAACTTTCGGCGCGCGGCCACGGTAGGTGCGTATCAAGAGTAGCCCTCCGGCGTGCAACTACGGCACCGCTACATGATTTGGACGAGAGGTTTGGTTCCGGCGGCGGCGTTGACGGCTTCCAGGCGCGCGATCACGTTGCGGGCCATGGCGTAGATGCTCTTGCCGCCGGGGGCCTCTTCACCGAGCGATGCGACGGGCTTGCCGGTGTCGCCGCCGATGCGAATTTGCGGATCGATTTCGATTTCGCCGAGGAACGGCACCTGGAACATGCGCGCCATCGTGGCGCCCTCGCCGTGGCCGAAAACGTCGATGTGGCCGTTGCAATGCGGGCAGTTGAAGTAGCTCATGTTCTCGACGACGCCCAAAATTTCGACATTTACCTGTCGAAACATTTCAATGGCCTTGCGCACGTCGGCCAGCGAGACGATGGAAGGCGTCGTGACCACAACGGTCCCGGTAACGGCGACGCTCTGAATCAGCGTCAGTTGAACGTCTCCGGTGCCCGGCGGCAAATCGACCACCAGGTAGTCGAGTTCGCCCCATTGCACGCTGCGCAGGAATTGCTGAATCACGCTGTGAAGCATCGGACCGCGCCAAATCAGCGGCTTGTCGCCAGGGTTGAGCAGCCCCATCGAAATCATTTTTACGCCGTAAGCTTCCACAGGAATGATGGTCTGCTGATCGACCGCGCGCGGCTGCTCGTTGGTGCCGAGCATCACGGGTACGTTCGGACCGTAGACGTCGGCGTCCAGGAGGCCGACGGACGCGCCGAGATTCTTCATGGCGATCGCCAGATTGACGGCGACGGTCGTCTTGCCCACGCCGCCCTTGCCGCTGGCCACGGCGACAAGATTCTTAACGCCGGCGATCGGCGCTCGATGTTCTTGGGGTCCAGGTCCCGGAGGCATGTACGTTTTCTCCTATGCAGCGCTCTCACTCATCATTTAGCAGCTTTCGCAACACTCAATAATAGACTGCCCCCTCACTGACGGCAAGCGGCGCGCGCGTATGGCCTCTTTGCGCGAATTCGTGCGAGCAGATACAATACTCTGTGTTAAACGCATTTTGCGGCAGTCCTACGCTGCGAGCCTGCTCGGATTTCCATGGCTCATCCGCTAAGAGGCGTCGAGACCAAGGCCTATGCAAGTCGAACGAATCATAGATAACGTCGTTGCGCGCTTCATCGGCACGAAGCACGAGCGCGATATCAAGCGTATCCAGCCGCTGGTGGAAGCGATCAATGCGCTCGAGCCGGAAATGAAGAATCTCGCCGACTCCGACTTCGCGGCGCGCGCTGCTGCGCTCCGAGCCGAAGTGCAGGAGCGCATGCAAGGCGTAGAGGAACCCAGCGACCCGCAGTTCAAAGAACAATACAAAAAACAAGTGCAGGACGCGCTCGAGACAGTAATTGTCCCCGCGTTTGCCCTCGCTCGTGAAGCGGGACGCCGCTCGCTAGGCATGCGCCATTTCGACGTGCAGCTCATCGGCGGAATCGTTCTGCATCAAGGAAAAATTGCCGAAATGAAAACGGGCGAAGGAAAAACGCTCGTCGCAACGCTTCCTGCGTTCCTGAACTCGCTGACCGGTAAGGGCGTGCACATCGTAACGGTGAACGACTATCTCGCGCGGCGCGACGCGGAGTGGATGGGCCCGATCTACAAAATGCTGGGGCTGACGGTCGGTGTGATCGTTCACGACCTGGACGACGTGCAGCGCCGCGCCGCCTACGCCGCAGACATCACCTACGGCACCAACAACGAGTTCGGTTTCGACTATCTCCGCGACAATATGAAATACGATCTAAAGGATTGCGTCCAGCGCGGCCACCATTACGCGATCGTGGACGAAGTGGACTCCATCCTGATCGACGAGGCGCGGACGCCGCTGATCATTTCCGGACCCGCCGAGGAATCCACGGACAAGTATTACCGCATCGACAAAATCATACCCAAGCTGATTCAGGAAATCGATTACACGCTCGACGAAAAGCACCGCACCGCGACCCTTACCGAAGAAGGCGTGGCGAAGTGCGAGAAGCTGCTGAACCTCGGGAATCTCTACGACCCGGCCAATATGGAGCTGATCCACCATGTATATCAGGGTTTGCGCGCGCACACGCTGTTCCAGCGCGACGTCGACTACGTGGTGAAGGAAGGCGAGGTAATCATCGTCGATGAATTCACCGGCCGGCAGATGCCGGGTCGGCGCTGGTCGGATGGCCTGCACCAAGCGGTGGAAGCGAAAGAAAACGTGAAAATCGAGCGCGAAAATCAAACGCTCGCGACCATCACCTTTCAGAATTATTTCCGCATGTACAAAAAGCTTGCGGGAATGACGGGCACGGCCGAAACCGAGGCACCCGAGTTCGACAAGATCTACAAACTCGAAGTGGTCTCCATTCCCACAAACAAGACCCTCATTCGCATCGAAAATCCGGACGTGGTTTACCGCACCGAGCCGGAGAAATTCGAAGCGGCGGTGAATGGGATTCTGCAAGAAGACGGCACCAAGGTCGGCGGAATTCGCCAGTACCACGAGAGCGGCCAGCCAGTGCTGGTGGGAAGCATCTCCATCGAAAAATCCGAACAAATTGCAGAGCTACTGAAAAAAGCTGGCATCCCGCACCAGGTGCTCAACGCAAAGCAGCACGAGCGCGAAGCGAAAGTGATCTCACAGGCAGGGCGCAAGGGCGCAGTGACCGTTTCGACGAACATGGCGGGGCGCGGCACCGACATTCTGCTGGGCGGCAATCCCGAAGCGATGGCGCGCGAGTATGCGCTCAAGAACAAGCTCGCAATGCCTTACGCGCCTGTGGGATCGGTGATCGCCGCAGCGCCTGGAACCGAAACACCAGCCGAAGCGGACGCCAGCGCCGGCGTTGCCGCAGGAACGGGCAACGGCGCGTCAGCGGTGGCGCAACCGATGGTTTTGTTCCAGCAGGAAGGCAAGATTTATCAGGTGCCGCTCCCCCAGTGGAAACCGCTTTACGACCAATTTGCCGAACAGTGCCGCGCGGAACACGATGAAGTCGTGGCGCTGGGCGGTTTGCACATTCTCGGAACGGAACGCCATGACGCTCGCCGGATTGATAACCAACTGCGTGGGCGCGCCGGACGTCAGGGCGATCCAGGATCTTCGCGGTTTTTTCTATCGCTCGAAGACAACTTGCTTCGGATTTTCGGCGGCGAACGCATCAAAGGCCTGATGTACTCGCTGGGAATGAAGGAAGGAATTCCCATCGAATCGCGAATGATCAGCAAGAAAATAGAAAACGCCCAAAAGGCCGTCGAAGCGCAGAACTTCGAAGCGCGGAAACACCTGCTGGAATATGACGATGTGATGAACAAGCAGCGCGAAACGATCTATTCGCTTCGCCGCTCGTTTCTCGAAGGCCGGGACCAGCAGGAATTCGTCCTGGGACGCGCCGAGGCGATTGCCAACTCCCTGGTCGAAACATATTGTCCGCGGGAGCAGCATCCGGACCAGTGGAACGTCACGCAGTTCTCGAACGAAGTGTTCAACCAGTTCGGTCTAGACCTGAAAGCAGTGGGGCTCGATCCCTTGCAGCTGAACCACGACCAACTGCTGGACGCGCTCATCGAGAAAGCCAACGCGCGCTACGCGGAAAAGGAAACGCTGTTCGGCGCGCAGACGCTGCGCTGGCTCGAGCGCCACATCCTTCTCGACATCGTGGACGCGCAATGGAAGGACCATCTCCTCACGCTCGACCACCTTAAAGAAGGCATCGGCCTGCGCGGCTACGGTCAAAAAGATCCGCTTGTTGAATTCAAAAAGGAAGCGTTCACGCTTTTTGAGGACATGCTGGACCGCATCGATACGGAAGCCGTGCGGTTCCTCTTCCTGATGCAGCCGGCGAAGCCCGAAGAAGAGGCCAAGCAAATCGAACGGCGCCAGCGCCGCGCGCAGCAGGATCTGCAATTCCAGACGGGTCCTGCGCAAGCGGAAGCGCCAAAACCGGTAAAGGCCGCTGCGAAGATCGGCCGCAACGATCCTTGCCCGTGCGGCTCGGGAAAGAAATACAAGAAGTGCCATGGCGCCGCGGCCTGACCTCCCACCGTGCTAGGCTTACCTGCCAACGGCTCCTCCCTCTGAACTTTTCAGCTGCCTCTTGCGTACCTATCCACAAGCTGGGGCATCTTCGAGACGGAGGGAACGATGAACGTTTGCTTGCGAGCATTTCCGGCATTGCTTGTTTTCATGTTGGCAGCGAGCCTCGCTGCGGTTCCGGCGTCGGCTCGAGAGGAAGGCCATTTCGATCGCACGTTGACGGTCAGCGGACCGGTGGATCTGGACGTGCAAACCGGCTCAGGCACGATCAAGGTTCGCCATGGCGAGCCGGGGAAAGTTGAAATTCACGGAACGATTCGTGCAAGCAGTGGCTGGCACATTGGCGATATCGAAGGGCGAATCCACGCGCTCGAAAGCAATCCTCCCATCGAGCAAAGTGGAAACACGATTCGCGTGGGACACATCCAGGACCACGACTTGCTCCAGAACATCTCGATCAGCTATGAACTAACTGTTCCGGCGGAGACGAAGCTGCGCTCGTCGTCGGGATCGGGTGACCAGATCGTGGAAGGCGTCCGCGGGACAGTGGAAGCTACCAGCGGCTCGGGTAGCCTCCATCTTTCGAATATTGGCGGCGAAACCCACGCGCGCACTGGCTCCGGCGAGATCGAGCTGAACTCTATCGGCAGCGCGGCAAACGCCAGCGCGGGAAGCGGCAGTATTCATGCCGTCGGCATCGCCGGAGCGTTCAACGCATCGAGCGGCAGCGGCGATGTGCGTTTCGAACAGGCGGCGGCGGGCGACGTCGAAATCAGCACGGGTTCGGGTTCGGTCGATGCCAAGGGCGTAAAGGGCGCGCTGCGCATCACAACCGGGAGCGGCAGAATCCTCGCACAGGGCGATCCAACCGGCCAATGGCGCATACGGACGGGATCGGGCAGCGTAACGGCCGAACTTCCCCAACAAGCCGCGTTCGATCTGCATGCGCGGACAAGTTCCGGCAGGATCGAAAGCACCCACGAAATTTCCGTCCAAGGATCCATTAGCCCGCGCGATCTTCAAGGAAAAGTGCATGGCGGCGGCGTGTTAGTCGACTTGAGCACCAGCTCGGGCAGCATCAAAATCCTGTGACAAAAAACATCGAACCAGGCGGAGCGAACCCGTGGCGCTCCGCCTGGTTCGATTCCCGCCTATGTTTCGCGCTTTCTCCGGTTTCCTGCTCCTCGCTATTGCTGCTTTACGCTCATCGCTCACCTCTCGGGTGGAAATATGTTAGTCTTCGCCATGTCTCGGAGGATTCGAACCGAGTCCGTGGGGTCAGTCATGAGTGAGGCGCCCGGAGCGTGCCGCAAGCCTGGATGTCCGAGCACAATCCCAATCGGGCTTGTCGCCGAACAACTCTGCCTTGACCATTTTCTGGACGAAGCCTTCGTCCGGACCGATCGCGCGTTACAAGATTTCCGCCGCGGGAGATCCATAGAGCCCGACGGCCTCGAATGGCTTCTTTCGGACGCACTCGCGGTCGTCAAGAACCTCGAAGAGGGCGCCGACGAACCGAATCCCGAGCAGCGCGACCGAATGCTTGAATTGCTGCTGATCCTGGCGAACCTCCAGGAATACGTGGCACACCACTCGGTCCGGTTGGCGTAATCGATAGGAATCGTCGCGCTCCGTGAATTTCCAACTTTCCGCGAACGTCCCGTTTGCCGTTCGAGAGTCCCGGTTATTCCCATGCGTAAGCGTTAACATCCCCAGTGTGCGTCCGCCTTGCATTTTCTCCGCGTCCCATTCAATCTGAGAATTCTCTTTCGGATAATTGGCATGGCGGACACAAACGGGAAGAAAGACGCGTTCAGTCCTCAGCAGCCGCAAATACCCGGAGTGTCGAAACCGCCCGCGACGCAGTCCGCGGCGGCCGATGGCAAGGCTGGACCCGCTCTTCAGCCTCCGGTGCCGGCTGCGAACCAATCGGGCGGACTTCCCACCTGGATCACACTTTCCATCGCGAGCGCGTTGATCCTCATAATCGTCGGCGTCTGGTGGAGCCGTCGCACGCCGGCGGATCAGATGGTGCCAGAACACGCCGCCGATGTTCTGTCAGCCACAGCTTCAACCCCAAGAGCTGTGCAGAATTTGCCTGTCGGGCCTGGTGAAATCGCAACCACTGATGAACTGGTGGATACCTGGTCGTCAAAGCGATTTCTCTTCCGAAACAATCTGACGGATCAGCAGGTACCCGCGATCGTTGTCCACCTGCCGGGCGGAACTTATTGGGGTGTTTCTTTGCTTGAACCGTATGGATCCTGCGAGATGGAATGGGTGAGGGACCTGCACAAGCTCGAGACGGAATACAACTACAGGGCGCAGCACCCGATGTTGGGCGATCCTTGCAATCACGCGGTATTCGACTTAACACGATATGGCAGCGGCCCCAACGGACTTGTCCGCGGCGAGATCAAGCAGGGCTCGGCCGTAAGACCTCCGATCGCCATTGAAATCGAGACGAAAGGAAAGCGGCTCCTGGCGGTCCGGATGGAGTAGGTCCGGGCGCAACCTGACGCGTGATTTCGATGATTCTAGCCCGGCTATTTCGTAATTCTCTTCCCTGAAACTAAAACGTTGCGTGGATAACCACGGCCCTCGCTCCGACGGAAGCGAGGGCCGTGTCGTGGCTTAAAAACCTCTGCGTCTAACTTGCTGTGATTTCCTCGACCGCGCGAGCGACCAAGACAGGCTGCCCGGTCGCCGGATCGATCAGGATGAATCCAACCACTCGGATTGGAATTCCCTGCGAGCCGGAAAGTGCGGACAGTCCAGAAAGGTTGATGAAAACCGTCTGGTTGGTTGTCAGCACCGTGAGAGGGCTCGGAAGCAGAATTCCCGCCGTGAAATTGTCGTTCAGCTGGAAGCTTCCGTTATTGCCCGACACCACGTTCGTGCTGCCGACAACCCACGTGCCCGCCTGTCCTTGCCTGTGCAGAACAACGCGATGGGGAGTCAGGTTGGGAACGCCATTTGTGGTCACCAGGCTTCCGCCGATGCCGACATTCTGACCGGGCGTGAGCGCGGAGTTGTTGAAGAGCAGGGTCGCGAGCGGTAGATCGATGTGCCCGATTCTGTATACCTCGGAGCCGTTCAGATGGAGCGTTTCAATCTGGCCGTCGGAGAGCCCTGTGATATCCGGCAATTCGGTGCGAACGAACAAATCCACCTGCGTGGCCGGTTGCCCCGCGGGTGGACGAACGCTCGTTAGCAATCCGCCGAGGAAGAAACCATCCGTTGACACCACCTCAACTTCGGAGGCGTCGATATTCTTCGACACCGGATCGAGCTGCCCTGAAATAGAGACGATTGTATCCGTCGTGAAGGAACTGATCGGCAGGTCCGGATCATCCAGCACCGTGCTGTCGCTGGTCTGAACGGTCCAGTGCCGGCCTTTCGGGCCCTGAACGATGAAAGAGTTGGGGCCGTTGACCGCGACCACGCCGGCATGGAAATCGTCAATCGAGACTTCGGAATTCGCCGCGTCTAACAGCTGCATTTCAAACGTCGGAGTCACCATCCCGGTAACTTGCCCAGAAGCGTCGGTTTGCAGCGACTGGCGCAGATCGAACTCCATTCGTAGTCCGACTAGGTCCGCATTGTTCAGTACAAACGGCTGATTGAAATTTACGGTCACGCTCGACGTGGTGAGCGTTCCGTTGATCGTGTTCACGATAGGAGGACTCTGCGTTGTATCGATAAAACCGATCACCGGCGAGGCCAGCATCACCGTGGCCGAAGAGTACGTTCCGGTCGGCACAGCGTTTAAATCAAGCAGCTGATGGAGCCCACTCAGCTGAGCGAAGTCGACCACCTGCTGCGTGGTAAGCACCGGCACATTTGTCGTGCCGTTATTGAGTGTCACTCCCATCACGTTGATCTGGCAGGATACGACGCTCGGCAGTGGAGCATCCGTGCCAACCGTGAAAACCGAACCCATCTGTTGTTGCAGACCACCGCCACCCGAGGACATTCCTCCACCGCAACTGGACAGAATCAGCGCGGCTAAGAACGTACTGAACACACCCATCGCTTTTGGATTCCGCATCACAATTCTCCTCACCTCTAAGATCGAAAGATATCAGGGCCGAAACACTGGTTCGGCTGCTGTCCGTAAAACACAAAGTCCCCCAAAAAGTTGCACGACTATTTCGAGACGATTGCAGTAAACAAGTTCTACTCGCTTGCGAACCCGGGACTCGTCTCGATTCGCCGGACTCGAGGCAATGCACTTAAATGAGCGGTTCACGAAGAAGTGACATCTTTTGTCCTTTCGCCGCTTGCACGCTTGCCGCGAGTTGTTTACGATGGCCAGCGCAGCTACAGAACACCTCTTCTATGATCGGCGAGACCATTTCGCATTACCGAATAATTGAACCCGTGGGCAGCGGCGGCATGGGCCAGGTTTTCCGCGCGGAAGACACGCGCCTCGGCCGCCCGGTCGCACTGAAATTCCTCTCCTCCGAGCTCGCGCGAGATCCGCTCTCCCTGGAACGGTTCCAGCGGGAGGCTCGCGCCGCCTCTTCCTTAAACCATCCGGGAATTTGCACCATCCACGATGTCGGTGAACACCACGGCCAGCCATTTCTGGTCATGGAATTGCTTGAGGGTCAGACGCTCCGCGGGAGAATCGCCGGACGGCCTCTTCCGCTGGACGCGCTTCTCGACATCGGCATCCAGGTTGCCGATGCACTCGATGCGGCGCATGCGCGCGGAATTGTCCATCGCGACATCAAGCCCGCGAATATTTTTCTCACCGTGCGCGGTCAGCCCAAGATCCTGGACTTCGGCCTGGCCAAGCAATCAACTTCCCAGCGGGTCGCGGAAGCGATTGGCGCCGGTACCACCGCCGTCCAGCCAACTACCGACAATTTGTTGCTTACCAGCCCGGGTTCAGCGATGGGGACGGTGGCCTATATGTCGCCTGAACAAGCGCGAGGTGAGCCGCTCGACGCGCGCACCGACCTCTTCAGTCTTGGCGCCGTGCTCTACGAAATGGCCACAGGACAAACCGCGTTCACCGGCAACACCTCCGCGGTAATGTTTGACGCCATCTTGAACCGCAATCCCACCGCGCCGTCGGCTCTGAATCCAAGCGTTCCTCCCAAGCTCGAAGAAATCATCGCTAAGGCGCTCGAGAAGGACCGCGAGCTGCGCTATCAGACGGCGGGCGAACTACGCGCCGATTTGAAACGGCTGAAGCGCGACACCGATTCGTCGCGCGTTTCCGCCGCGGCAAGCAACGCCTGGCCCACAGCCTCATCCTCGGCACCGCCTCCCGGTTCCGGCGGTTCAGCCGCGGCTCAAGCGCCGACGCCGGCACAGACGCCGGCGCCCTCCGGCGTAACCGCTCGAGCTCGGGTCCGCGAAGGCGCAAGCTGGGGTTTATGGATCGGCGCAGCAGCGCTTCTTATCGCCGTTGTCGGCGGGATTCTTACGTTTCTCCTGCGCAACCCGACCGCACCCCATGAAGAATCGTCGTTCGCTCAGATGACGATTTCTCCGATCACCTCCACCGGCAACATTCATTCTGACGCCATCTCAACCGACGGCAAGTGGCTTGCTTACGTTCAGGACGACAAAGCGGGACACGGAATTTGGGTGCGGCAACTGGTGACGGGAAGCACCGCGCAGGTGGTTCGCGGCTCCGAGGGCGAGGTTGCCGGACTCACTTTCTCACGTGACGGCAACTACCTCTATTTTGTTAAGCGCGATGAGTCTGTGGGGTTGGGGACTCTGTTTCAAGTCCCGTCTCTGGGCGGCTCGCCTCGCCGTTTGTTGGTCGACGTTGACAGCCCCATCGATTTTTCGCCCGATGGCAAAAAGTTCGTGTTCGTGCGCCAGGCGTCGAAGAACAAAACGTCTAACTTGATCATCGCCAACGCCGATGGCACCGCTGAAACCGCTCTTTCGGTATTGAATGATCCCGCTTATTTTTCCATCAACGGCCCGGCGTGGTCTCCAGATGGAGCGCGCATCGCCGTCTCGGAAACTCCCAACGGCGACTTCATGAATTTCAGCCTGGAAACGGTAACTGTGGATTCCGGCGTCAAGACCCGTTTGGGTTCCCGCACTTGGGGCGGTCCCCGCCAGATGGCCTGGCTGCCTGACGGGTCGGCCGTTGTGTTTGCCGCGCCCGCAGACAAAATGTCGGTCAACCCGCAGATCTGGCAGGTTAGCTATCCAGGCGCCCAGCCGCGCCGAATCACCAACGACCTGAATTTTTATATCGGAAGCACAATCACCGCGGATGGCTCGGCGCTGGCGACCGTTCAGGTCTCCTTGGTCGCGAATCTCTCGATCACCGGCTTCGGGAGCGCCATTTCCTTTTCCTCTCCGCGTCAAGTCACCAGCGGAGTCGGACGCGCTGACGGGCTCGGCGGCATCACCTGGGCGCCTGGCGACAAAATCATTTACGGCTATTATTCGGGCGGAATGATTCGCTTTGCCAGTGTTGCTCCGGACGGTAGCAATCTTCATGATCTCCCGCTCAACGCGGTTGAGCCTTTGTGGCCGGCAGCGTGCGGCGACGGCCAGCACTTCGTCTTCAGTGCGCGCAATCAATCCCAAGGGATTTCCATTTGGCGCGCTGACATTGACGGCGGTAATTCGAAACAAATAACCTCCGGGGGTCTCGATATCCTTCCAACCTGCTCTCCGGACGCAAAATTCATTGTTTATTCCGATGGTTCCGGGGCAGGCCACGTGATGCGCGTTGGCATCGACGGTGGCACACCCTCCCAAGTGACCAAGGAATTCATGCAGTCCGCTCAGATTTCCCCGGACAATCAGACCATCGCCGCTTTCTACCGCCCCGACCCCGCCAAGGCGCCGAAGATCGCCATCGTGGGCCTCGAAGGCGGCGAAATCCGTAAGCTCTTCGACGTTCCGAACGAAGCTATTTCCGAAGCCGGCGACGGCGGCCACAAGCTCGAATGGACGAAGGACGGGAAAAACGTGATCTATGCCGTTTACAAAGACGAGACCCCGACCGTCTGGGCACAGCCCATCGGCTCTCCCGGCGCTTCGCCCGCGGCTCCCAAGCGTATTGCGAGCTTTCCCTCGGAAACACGCGTGTGGGCGGCTTCGATTTCTCCCGACGGCAAGCAAATCCTTTACTCGAGCGGCCGCGATGTAACCGATGCGGTCGTGATTTCGCATTTCCACTAACGATTCCAGCGAGAAAAAATGAACATTTCCCGGCGCGACCTTTTTAGAACTGCCTCCAGCGCCTCCGCAAGCGTTGTGGCCGGTGCAATTCTCGCAATACCTCCGAGCGCGCGGACCAGCGAGCCTCAGCAATCCCTGCCTCCCCTGCCGGCGCCTTTCGACGCGCTCGAGCCTCTCGGCGACCGCGTGAAGCCGATCCGCACGGAAGAATTTCAATCGCGCATCGCGCACGCTCAACAATTGATGACCGACGCCAAGCCGCGCTTCGAGGCGCTGTACGTTACGCCCGGCACAACACTCGCCTACTACACCGGAATTCACTGGTGGCCCAGCGAGCGCCTTCTCGCTCTGCTCCTCCCTCGCCAGGGCGAACCGGCGCTCGTTTGCCCCACCTTTGAAGAAGGCCGTGTGCGCGAACTCATTCGCTGGCCCATCGAAATTCGCACCTGGCAAGAAGACGAAAGCCCCTATGCGCTCGCCGCGAATTGGTTTGTCGGGCGAGGCATTCGCACGGGGCGCGCCGGCATCGAAGAGAGAACAATCTATGCATTCTTTGACGGCTTGCGCCGCGCTGCTCCGTCGCTTGATTACACGAGCGGCGATCCGGTCACCGTCGGCTGCCGGGCGCAGAAAAGCGAGCACGAAATCGAATTGATGCGCCTGGCCTGCTCGGCCACCTGCGACGTCTATCGCGCCACATTCGCTTCCCTCCGCGAAGGCATGAAGCAGCGCGAAGTCGCCGACATGGTTGCGCGCGGGTACCAGCGAATGGGGCTCGAGGGAGAAGCGTTTGTGCTCTTCGGACCCGCGGCGGCAATGCCTCACGGAACTCGCGAGGATCGTTCTCTCCGCGAGGGAGACGCCGTCCTGATCGACGACGGAACGAGCGTCGAGGGCTATCAGTCCGACATCACGCGCACCGGCGTCTTCGGCAAACCGCCGGAAAAGCTCACGCGCGCTTTCGAGATCGTCCGCAAAGCGCAAGATGCCGCGCTGGCCGCCGCGGTGGCCGGCCATGAATGTGGCTCGGTTGACGACGCCGCGCGCAAGGTCGTCACCGATGCCGGCTTTGGCCCCGGCTACAAAAATTTCACGCATCGCCTGGGCCATGGCATGGGCATGGACGGGCACGAGTGGCCGTACCTGGTTCGCGGCAATCGCACGCTTCTCAAGCCGCGCATGACGTTCTCGAACGAGCCGGGGATCTACCTCGTCGGCGCATACGGCGTGCGCTGCGAAGACGACATGGTGATCGCCGAATCTGGCGCCGCGCAACTGCTGACGCCGGGATTTGCGCCGTCGCTCGAAAAGCCGATCGCCTAGCTACCGTTGCGCCAGCCGCTTGGATTTCCCGCGGCAGAATTCCACCACGCAGGCTTCCGACCAGAATCTCGCGGCGCCCCTCGCGCGTGCAAGGAAAGCGCAATGCCCTCCATTCAGCGGAGCAAGCAACGTAATGTTCGGGTTTTCACGAATTGCCGGATGCGCGAAAGACGCGAACGGAACAAATGGATCGTCCTGCGCCGCCACGATCAGCGTAGGGATGGCGAGGCGTGCGAGTACGCGTCCGGCACTCGATTGCGCATAATAATCATCGGCACCCTCAAAGCCGCAGAACCGTGCGGTAATCTGCTGGTCGAAATCGCGGACGCTGCGGATCGTGCGCATGCCGTCAATCGGGTAGCGCTCCGGAAACAAGCTGGCCTTGTAGCGCATGCGCCGCTTGAGTCCTCGGACGAAGTGGCGTTGGTAAACGAAATTTTCCCTCTGGCCCAGCGCATCCGCGCACGCTTTCAAATCGAAGGCAGGCGCCACGGCTGCTACCGCGCACAGTTCGGCGGGCGCTCCGTTTCCAGCCTCTCCCGCCATTTTGAGGACCAGGTTGCCGCCCATCGAGAAACCTGCGGCAAAAATCTCGCGCAATCCATCGCGCTCGATTAGCTCCACGATCACAGCGCGAATATCGCCGCTCAGGCCCGAGTGATAAAGCGTCGGCGAAAGGCCTTCCGTGCCTCCGCAATTGCGCTGGTTCAGCCGCACCACGTTGAAGCCCGCAGCCCAGGCCTTTTCGGCCGTGCCGAGAACGTATCCGGACTCGCAGGAGCCTTCTAGTCCATGCAAGATGACCAGGGTAGGATGATCGAGCACGTGGTCCTGCCAATGGCATTCGGCACGGACCTGCGTTCCAGGCTCAGTCTCGAACAATCGCGGCGCGCTTCTGCCAAGTTGCCGGAACCGCCGCGGCCAAAAATTCGCGGCAATGGTCATCAAGTGTTTGTTGCGCAGGATCCCCAGTGGCGTGAACTCTTGCACGCATTGCATGTTAGAGATTCCGCCACTCCCGCGCAACTCCGGCCGAAGGATCCTTATCCGCGTTTTTCGTGCCCACCGGAGCGCTCGACAATCCCCCGTTCCCGCTCCTGTAGAATCCGTTTCTATTTCAAACTGCACCACTTGGTCGGGTTGGTCGGACATCGGCTTGATTTCGTGCGGCCATGGGCCTAGAATCGTTGATTCAACGATGAAGTTCTTCCGCTACAAGGTAATTGACGCGCAGCCCAGCGAAGCTTGCTGGGCTGACGTGTTTATGGAGACGGTCGCGTCTAATAGGAGTCGAAATGATTGAAGGATCCATACCCGAGGGGCTGACGTTTGACGACGTGCTGCTGCTGCCGGGAAAATCTTCGGTGTTGCCGGCCCAGGCGGACACCCGCACGTGCCTTTCGCGGCGGATCGCGCTGAATATTCCCGTCGTGGCGGCGGCCATGGACACGGTAACGGACTCGCGCTTGGCGATCGCCATCGCGCGCCAGGGGGGCATTGGGTTCATCCACCGCAATATGAGCGTTGAGCGGCAGGCCGACGAAGTGGACAAAGTAAAGCGCTCGGAAAGCGGAATGATCGTCGATCCGGTGACCATCGCGCCGGAGCTTTCCGTCGGGCAGGCGCTGGAAATCATGACCAAGTACCGGGTTTCCGGCCTGCCCGTAACGCGCGGCACCCGCTTGGTGGGAATCCTGACGAACCGCGATCTGCGCTTCGAGCGAAATCTGGATCAGCCCGTCAGCGCGGTCATGACCAAGAACAATCTGGTCACGGTTCCCGTGGGAACCACGCTCGAAGAAGCGGAACGCCTGCTGCAGCAGCATCGCATCGAAAAATTGCTGGTCGTGGATAAGGATTTCAACCTCAAGGGACTTATCACTGTCAAGGACATCCAGAAAAAAATCGAATTCCCTATCGCCACCAAAGACGAGCAGGGACGCCTGCGCGTCGGCGCAGCGATCGGCGCGACGGGAGATTACCTGGAACGCGCGCACGAACTGGCGCGCGAAAAAGTGGACGTGCTGGCGATCGATACCGCGCACGGTCACACGTCGCGCGTGATGGATGCGATTCGCGAAGTGAAACGAAAGTTCCCCGAAATACAGCTGCTCGCCGGAAACGTGGCCACGGCCGAAGGCGCGCGGGACTTGATTTCGCTTGGCATCGACGGGCTGAAGGTGGGCATCGGGCCGGGTTCGATTTGCACCACGCGCGTCGTGACCGGCGCCGGGGTGCCGCAAATCACCGCGATTCTCGAGTGCTATCGCGCGTCGAAAGCGACCGGGGTGCCGATCATCGCCGACGGCGGAATCAAGTTTTCGGGCGACATCACGAAAGCGCTTGCGGCTGGGGCGGCGGCGGTAATGATTGGCGGACTTTTTGCAGGTACTGAGGAATCGCCCGGCGAGACGATTCTTTATCAGGGACGCACATTCAAGTCTTATCGCGGCATGGGCTCTCTCGGTGCGATGGAAGCTGGTTCAGCGGACCGCTACGCGCAGGAGGATGCCGCGCGCGGCAAGTCGGTGCCGGAGGGCATCGAGGGACAAGTTCCATACAAAGGGCCGCTATCGGCGCTGGTCGATCAATTGGTCGGCGGCGTTCGCAGTGGCATGGGGTATTGCGGCGCGGCAAATTTGAAAGACCTGCAGGAGAACAGCAAGTTCATTCGCATCTCGCAGGCGGGCCTGCGCGAGAGTCACGTCCACGACGTGATTATCACCCGGGAAGCGCCGAATTACCGGCTCGAATAATGTCGCGCGCCGCCGCCGGAAACAGAGCTGCTGCGAATTTCGTTCGCCGCATGCGGACCCGATAGCATGCGCTGGCTGAAATTGTGGTGGCCGGCGATTTTGTGGGCGTTCCTCATTTCGTTATTTTCCACCGACATGTTTACGTCCGAAAAAACAGGGCAGGTTATCGTTCCGCTTCTGCACTGGCTTTTTCCGCGCGCTTCGAACGAAACTATTTATTTTCTGCACCACATCATTCGCAAGAGCGCTCACTTCGTGGAGTACTTCGTATTCAGCCTTTTGGTCTTGCGGGGAATTCGCGCGGGACGGCATTCGACGCAGCTGGGATGGGCGCTGGCGGCCATCGCGCTGGTGGGTGCGTACGCGGCGCTCGACGAGTATCATCAATCGTTTGTTCCGGGGCGTACGGCGGCTGTCGCGGACGTGCTTCTCGATACGTCGGGAGGAATCGCCGCGCAGGTGATGGCGGCGTTGTTGATGCTGTGGGGCGACGTTCGCCGGCGCGATCGCGAGAGACTAATCGTCCCGTCGAAACCCGCGTAACCCATTCGGACGAGTTGCTTTGCTAACGGCGGCTGACTTCGAGCGACTAAGGAACTAGCAGAATTGAAGAAAAGGCTGCCGGCCTGAAGGCCGCCGCTACCCGAGCGGGGAATATTTATGGCCAAGGAGAAAAAGACGATGCGCTGTTTGAGTGGACGCCGATTGTTTCGCGCGCTACTTTTGTTCCCCGCAATATTGCTCGTAACTTGCGCCGCTGCGAGTGCGGCAGACCCGTTGCGTTACGAGCTTCGTTTTGAGAAGCCGAACACGCACCTGATAGACGTGGCCATTCAAGCTTCGGACTTGAAGGGGGCCGCGGCGGAATTCGCGATGCCCGACTGGGCGCCGGGCTCCTACAGCATCCAGAATTATGCGGCGAACGTCCAGCGATTCCGCGCTACCGGAGCGGGAGACAAAGCGCTCGTGTGGCGCAAGACCGACAGCCAGACGTGGCGAATCGAACTGGCGGGCGCGACTTCTGTGACGGTCGAGTATCAGATTTTCGGCAACACCCTCGCGAACAACCAGGCGCAATACAACGAGCGCCATGTTTTCATCGGCGGTCCCGCCGTGTGGATGTATCTGGTAGGCGGAAAAGAGCGGCCGGTCGATCTCTCGATCGCGGTCCCCTCCGGCTGGAGGGTGGCGACGGGTATGCAGCATACTTCCGATCACACGTTCCACGCAGCGGACTACAACTGGTTCGCCGACGCGCCGCTGGAGATCTCCGATTTCGCGGAGAAAGATTTCCAGGTTCTCGGCACTACCTATCACGTGATCGTGCACGACGTCGAAGGCCACAAGGATTTCTCGAAGTTCGTGGCGGATGTGCAGAAGACCGTGGAAACAATCGTACCGATTTTTAGCCCCGTTGCAGGAGAGAACGGGCAAGCGGCGCCGTTCAAGGAATACTGGTTCCTGTTCCACATCTGGCCAAAAACCGGCGGCGGGCTCGAGCACCTGAATTCGACGCAGATCAATTTCCGCTCGGACTGGGACGACGTGGGGCCGACAAGGTATCACCAGGGAACCACGACCCAGTACGATATGAAACTTTTTGTGACCTCGCACGAATTTTTCCACGCGTGGAACGTAAAGCGGCTGCGACCGAAACCGCTGGGGCCGTTCGATTACACGCAGATGGTCCATACTCCGTCACTTTGGATTTCTGAAGGGTTGACCAGCTATTACGGCTCGCTGGCACTGGCGCGAGCCGGGCTCATCCCGCCGCAGAAATATCTGGACGGCATCTCGAGCTTGATTACGCAATTCGAAGCTGAGCCAGGGCGGAAGGAGCGCAGCATCGAAGACACGAGCTGGGATACCTGGTTTCCCAGTGCGTTCAACCAGCGCGAAAGCAACCTGGCGAACACCAACTATTCCTATTACGACGGCGGGCAGATCATGGGTCATATACTCGACTTCGCCATCCGGGAGGACACCAAGAATCAGAAGTCGCTCGACGACTGGATGCGGCTTCTCTATACGCGCTACGCGCTTCCAAAACCGGGGTTCGAGCCGGAAGATGCGGTGCGCATTGCTTCCGAGGTAGCAGGCACGGACTTGAGCGACATTTTCAAGCGCTACATTAGCGGCAAGGAACCGATTCCCTACGAGAAATACTTCGCTTATGCAGGAATCACTGTCGAGAAGAAGATCGACGCCAGCAAGCCGTGGATCGGCGTGGCGACTGACAAAAGCGATGACGGCCATGCGACGATTAAGAATGTCATTCCGGGCGGGCCGGCCGATGCGGCAGGACTCGACCGCAACGACGTGGTTCTAGGAGTGGATGGCCGCGCGGTGGACAACGACGGCTACGATCGCGCGATCAACGAACACAAACCGGGAGACACGATCCATATAACTGTGCTGCGGCTGGAAGGATTCAAAGATATTCCGGTTACCATGGCATCGAATCCGCATCCGACCTATACGCTTAAGCCCATGGACAGTCCGACCGAACGGCAGAGAGCGATTTATAACTCGTGGCTCGGCATCGGCGGTGCGAAGTAGACCCCGAAATCGAGACCGCCAGTGTCGCAACAGCATAGGTAAACGGTAACTGCCTTGTTTATATCGTGTAGGAAAGAGCCCGGGCGCCTTTCGCGGCCGGGCCTCTTTGTTGAAAGTTACGTTGGTGAGTTGGCTTCGGCCGAACCGACGGCTATTTCTTTTCCGCGGCTTCTTTCTCTTCGGGAGCTTCTTCGGCCTTTTGTTTCTTGGGTTTCTTTTCTTTCTTCTTCAGTTCCGACCCGAGGAACTCGAGGATGGCGAGTTCGGCGCCATCGCCGAGCCGCCACCCGGCGCGAATGATTCGCGTGTAGCCGCCGGCGCGGTCCGCGAACCGTGGCGCGAGATCGGTGAAGAGCTTTTTCGTCGCGTCCGTGGTCTGAAGAAACGCAGCCGCCTGCCGCCGCGCGTGGAGCGAATCGCGTTTACCGAGCGTGATCATCCGCTCGGCGAGTGGCCGAGTCGCCTTTGCGCGCCGGAGCGTGGTGTGGATGCGCTCCTTTTCGATGAGATTCGTGACCAGATTGCGCAGCACCGCGCGACGGTGCGCGGGTTGTTTTCCAAGTTTGGATCCTGATACCAGGTGTCTCATGTTCGAGTTCCGCGGCGCCGAAGATTAAAGAGCCGTGGTTTCCTCCGAGGGCGGAGGCGCCGTCTGACTCGGGAGCGGCGGCCAAATGATCCGGCCGTGCTCATCGAACTTCATCCCGAGGGCCAGGCCCATCTTCAGCAGGATGTCTTTGATCTCATTCAGTGACTTGCGCCCGAAGTTTTTTGTCTTGAGCATTTCGGACTCGGTCTTCTGCACCAGTTCGCGCAGGTTCTGAATGTTGGCGTTCTTCAAGCAGTTGTAGGAGCGCACGGAAAGCTCGAGCTCTTCGACCGACCGGTCCAAGTATTCCAGGCGCGGGTCGTTGAAGCTTTCGACGACCTCTTCGGCAATCTCCGGCTGTTCCTCGAAGTTGATGAAGATGCTCATGTGGTCTTTCACCAGCTTTGAGGCCAGGCCAATCGCGTCCTGCGGCGTGATTGCGGCGTTCGTCCAGACTTCGAGCGTGAGTTTCTCGTAGTCGGTCATCTGGCCGAGACGGGCGGCCTCGACGGCGTAGTTGACTTTGCGCACCGGCGAGTGGACCGAATCAATCGGAATGTAGCCGATGGGCAAGTCCTCGTCGAAGTTGCGGTCGGCGGCCACGTAACCGCGGCCGTTCTTGACGCGCAGTTCAAGTTCAAGCTTGCCGCCTTCGCTGACCGTGGCGATGTAAACGTTCTTGTCGAGCACCGCGATGTCCGCGTCCTCTTCAATCTTGGCTGAGGTGACCGGGCCGGGAACGTCCACGTTGAGGGTAATCGTCTTGGGCTGATCGGTGTTGAGCTTGAGCGGTACCGCTTTCAAGTTCAGGATGATGTCGGTGGCGTCCTCAACGACGCCTGGAATCGGCGAAAATTCATGCAGAACGCCCTCGATTTTCACGGCGGTGATCGCCGCGCCTTCGATAGAGCTCAGCAGCGCGCGGCGCAGCGAGTTTCCGACGGTGGTTCCCCAACCGCGCTCGAAAGGCTGCGCGGAGAATTTTCCGAATTTGTCGGTAAGCGTCTCGGGTTCTGCGGCCAATCTTTTGGGTTTCTGGAAGCCCTTCCACATCTCGAATTCCTCCCGGCCCGCCCGCGGCGGACCTACAACGATTCAAACGTAAGAAAATCCCACGCTACTTGGAATAGAGTTCTACGATGAACTGCTCGTTCATCGGCGGCGTCTGCACGTCCTCGCGGCGCGGCATGGCCACGACCCGCGCTTTGAAATTCTCGCGATCGATGTCGAGCCAGGGCGCGACACCCTGTGACTGCGCCAGGTTGCGCGCTTCGAGAATCATGGCGTTCTGGTGCATCTTGTCTTTCAGCACAACGTCATCCCCAACTTTGACGAGATAGTTGGGAATATTCACCTTGCGGCCCTTCACCTGGATATGGCCGTGCAACACAAGCTGGCGTGCCTGCGCGCGCGAGCCGCCGAGCCCCATACGGTAAACCACGTTGTCAAGGCGCCGCTCGAGCATGATGATCAAATTCGAGCCCGTGGGCCCTTTGGTGTGGAGAGCGGCCTCGAAATAGTTGCGGAACTGGCGTTCGAGCAGTCCGTAGGTGCGCTTCATCTTTTGCTTCTCGCGCAACTGAACGCCGTATCCCACCATCTTCGCGCGCCGGGCCTGGCCGTGCTGTCCGGGGATGAAGTTGCGCTTTTCGATCGCGCATTTTTCCGTAAAACACCGGAGACCCTTGAGGAAGAGTTTCATCCCTTCCCTGCGGCACAACCGGCAAACTGCTTCACGATGTCTTGCCAAGTCCTTCTCTCCTTTTTCTAAACTTCCAAATCGCTACACGCGGCGGCGCTTGGGCGGCCGGCAGCCGTTGTGAGGAACCGGCGTGACGTCCTTGATCGCGTTGATGTGCAAGCCGGAAGTTGCCAGCGCGCGCACGGCCGATTCGCGTCCGGCGCCCGGCCCCTTCACGCGCACTTCCACCGACTTCATTCCATATTGATCGCGCGCGACGCCAGCGGCAGTGACAGCAGCTTGCTGTGCAGCGTACGGCGTCCCTTTGCGCGAGCCTTTAAAGCCGACCGAGCCTGCCGAGGCCCAGCTAACCGTGCGGCCGTCAGGATCGGTAAGCGTTATCAGCGTGTTGTTGAACGTCGCCTGAATGCAGGCCACGCCGTGCGGCACCACGCGCTTCTCCTTCTTCTTGCGAAATTCCTTTTTCCGCTTTGAGGTTTTCGCTGCTGCTGCCGGAGCAGCGGCTGCATCCTGCGGTTCTTTGGCCACGTTCTTCCCTCTCCTTTACGACTGCTACTTGCGCGCCATGGTTTTCTTCTTGGCTGCGACTGCGCCCTTCCTCGGGCCTTTGCGCGTGCGCGCGTTGGTGTGCGTCCGCTGGCCCCGCACCGGGAGATTGCGCCGGTGGCGGAGTCCGCGATAGCACTGAATTTCAATCAGGCGGCGGATGTTCATCTGCATTTCTTTGCGAAGATCGCCCTCGACGCCGCCTTCGGATTCGATGGCAGCGCGAATCCGCGTCACTTCATCCTCGGTCAGATCCTTGACCTTCTTGGTTGCATCCACCTTTGCCTTTTCGGCGAGCGAGCGTGCCCGCGCGTGCCCGATGCCGTAGATCGCCGTGAGGCCGACCCAAAGCCGCTTGTTCGGCGGAAGGTCAACACCTGCTATGCGTGCCATCTAGCGTCTCCTTATTCCTCACTTACCCCGAACTAACCCTGACGCTGACGGTGCTTCGCGTTGGTACAAATCACGCGCACCACGCCGCGCCGATGAACGATCTTGCACTTCATGCAAATCTTCTTTACCGATGCCCGAACCTTCATTTTCAACTCCCGTCGGTCCCGTTACCGCTTGCCGGGTCCAACTACTTATACCGATAAACGATCCGCCCTCGAGTGAGATCATACGGCGAGAGCTCAACCGCTACGCGATCGCCCGACAGAATACGGATGAAATTCTTGCGCATTTTCCCTGAAATATGCGCGAGCACCTGGTGCTTGTTCTCGAGTTCAACGCGAAACATCGCGTTCGGGAGCGGCTCGACGACCGTGGCCATTACCTCGATAGCGTCTTCCTTGCCGCTTCCCTCGCCCGGCTTCTTCTTTTCCCGCTCTTGCTTTCTTGCCATTTGCTCCTGTCTTTAAACTGATGATTCCCAGTTCGGCCAATCTCTATTCCTAGCGGCCGTTTCTACCAGCAGGGCCCGGTGGCTTCCTTGGGCCTCGTCAGAATCCATGGTCCTTTCGCCGTCACCGCCACAGTGTGCTCGAAGTGCGCCGAGTCGCTGCCATCGGCAGTGACCGCGGTCCACTCGTCGTCCAGCACTTTCACTGCCGGGCCACCGGTGTTGACCATGGGTTCGATGGCGAGCACCATGCCTTCCTGCAAGCGCGCGCCTTGTCCCGGCATCCCGTAATTCGGGAGCTGCGGGTCTTCGTGCATCCTCGTTCCGATGCCGTGTCCGACGAACTCGCGCACCACCGAATAGCCGTTCTTTTCGACCCATTGCTGTACAGCCGCCGAGACATCTCCCAGGCGGTTGCCGGGACGGACCTTCTCGATTGCGTGCTCGAGCGATTCGCGAGTCACTCGCAACAACTTCTCACGCGCCGGAGCGATTTTCCCGACCGGAACCGTGAGCGCCGCATCCGCGAAATATCCATCCAGCTCGACGCCGAAATCCATCGAGAGAATATCGCCATCGCGAAGGCGCCGCGATGGCGAAGGAATCCCGTGTACCACTTCCTGATTGATCGAAGTGCACACCGAGCCAGGATATCCGCGGTAGCCCTTGAAAGCTGGCCGAGCGCGATTCGCGGCCGTGTACGATTCCGCGAAATCGTCGAGCTCTTTAGTCGAGACCCCGGCGTGAACCATAGCGCGCATCTTCTCGAGCGCACCCCAGACGATGAGCCCTGCACGGTGCATCTTCTCGATTTCGGCCGGCGATTTACAGATGACCATCTCGCCTTTCCGCGCACGCTAAAATCCGGCCCAACTCCCGATGCACGTCGTCCACGCTTGCCGAAGCTTCCACCACTTCCAAAACTCCTTGCCCGCGGTAGTAGTCCACCAGCGGCTTGGTGAGCCGTTCATACGCCAGCAGCCGGTCTTTCACCACCTCGGGCCGGTCATCGGCGCGCTGCACGAGCCTTCCGCCGTCTTTATCGCAAATTCCCGGCACCTTCGGAGGATGCTCGAATTCGTTGTAAATCTCGCCGCCTACGCTGCAAGTCCAGCGGCCTGCCAATCGCCGGAGCAGCTTGTCGCTGTCCACTTCAAAGTCCAGGACGAGCGGCTTGCCGAAACCGAGGCGCTCGAGAATGGCGTCAAGCTTTTCGGCCTGAGGAATCGTCCGCGGAAACCCATCGAAGACGAAACCGTTGGCGCAATCCGGCTGCGCCAGCCGTTCTTCCACCATTCCCATTACAATCTCGTCCGGAACGAGATCACCGCGCTCCATGATCGGCTTGGCCAGCTTGCCGAGCTCGGTGCCGCGCGCGACCGCGTCGCGAAACATATCGCCGGTCGAAAGATGCGGCACGCTCGATTGCTGCGCGATCCGCTTGGCCTGGGTGCCTTTCCCGGCGCCCGGCGGCCCCAAGAAAATCAACGCCCGATTGAGCGCCATCCTCACCGCCGACGATTCGGACTTAGCCGCGACGACTCCGCACTCGGCCCTTTCGTACAAACCCATCGTAATTCCGCATGACCAGCTGCGCCTCGAGCTGTTGGACGGTGTCCATGGCTACTCCAACGACGATCAACAGCGAAGTGCCGCCGAAATAAAACTGCACGTTCAATCCGTCGAGCACGAACCGCCACATGTGCTTGTCGAACCAATCGCCGCCCAGCCACACGGGCAGGTGCTGGAGATGAATGCCGGAAATCATCCACTCGGGCAGCAGGCAAACGATAGCCAGATAAACGCCGCCAACAAATGTGAGCCGGGTCAAGATGCGGTTGATGTGCTCGGAAGTGTTGCGGCCTGGACGGATCCCGGGAATGAATCCGCCGTACTTGCGCATGTTGTCGGCCAGCTCGGTGGGATTAAAGATGATTCCCACGTAGAAAAAGGCGAAAAAGATGATCAGCGTGACGTACACCAGTGTGTAGAGCGGTTCTCCCCAGCGAATGGAGTTCGCAAACCTCTGGAAGAACGGCGATTTATTTTGGAAGAAGAGCGCCAGGGTCTGCGGGAACGTGAGCAGCGAGCTGGCGAAAATCGGCGGAATCACGCCGCCGGAGTTGACTCGCAGCGGCAGATAGGTCATCTGGCCACCCATCACGCGGCGCCCCATCACGCGCTTGGCGTATTGGACGGGAATACGCCGCTGCCCGCCCTCGACGAACACGATAAACCCGATTACGGCGACCATCAGAACAATGAGCGCGATCAGCGCGATCGGCGTGAAGGAACCCCACTGCTGAGTCTTGGCTTTTAGCGCCAGGTCGTAGACCGCATGCGGCAGCCCGACGACGATACCGGCGAAAATGATAAGGGACATGCCGTTCCCAATGCCGCGATCGCTGATTTGTTCGCCCAACCACATGATGAAAGCCGAGCCGGTGGTCAGCGTGAGCATCGTCATCATAATAAAGCGCGGTCCGGGGGTGAATACCAGGGCTTGGCCTGAGAGATTCTGGCGCTGCAGCGTTTCTGCGATTGTGAACGACTGAAACAAGCTCAGAATGATTGTTAGGTAGCGCGTATATTGCGTGATCTTGCGCCGGCCAAGCTCGCCTTCTTTTTGCAGGCGCTCGAGGTAAGGCCAGACGACAACCATCAACTGAAGGATGATCGACGCCGTGATGTAGGGCATGATGCCGAGTGCGAAAATCGTCAGCCGGCGGAAGTTGCCGCCGCTGAACAGGTCGATGATGCCCAGAACCGAACCTTGACCCTGCTGGAAAAGCGTTTGCAGAAGCTCCGAGTTGATCCCGGGCGTGGGAATGAAAGCGCCGAGGCGATACACCCCCAGCAACGCCAGCGTAAACAGGACACGATTGCGCAGGTCCGGCGTGCTGAAAATATTTCGAAATGCCTCGACCAGCTTCTTCATTTCAGGATTTCGACCCTTCCGCCAGCGGCGGCAATTTTTTCCTGCGCCGACTTGCTGAACGCATGTGCGTGGACGGTAAGCGCAACCTTCAATTCGCCGTTACCGAGGACCTTTAAGCCATTGCGCTTTGCGCGAACAATGCCGTGAGCGATGAGAGCTTCGGGCGTGACGGTCTCTCCCGCCGCAAATGCGTTCAACGTCTCCACGTTTACGACCGCGTAGGTTGTCGACGAAGGGGGCACAAAGCCGCGCTTCGGCAAACGGCGATGAAGCGGCATCTGGCCGCCCTCAAACCCCGGACGGCGCGAATATCCGCGGCGTGACTGCTGACCTTTGTTGCCGGCGCCCGCCGTCTTTCCCATCTTCGAGCCCATGCCGCGTCCGACGCGCACCTTGCGATGACGCGAGCCGCGCGGCGGTTTCAAATTCGAGAGTGTCGGTTCCATGCCTATTGCTGCCCCTGAATTTCAACCAGGTGATGGACCCTGGCGATCATGCCGCGAGTGGTTGGCGTGTCGGGCCGCTCGACGACCTGCTGCATGCGGCGGAAGCCGAGTCCGCGAATGGTTTGACGCATACTACGCGGGCAGCCAATAAAGCTGCGCACCCACTTAATCTTCAGCATGCCCGATTTCTTTTTTGTAGTTGCCATGGTCCTTGGTCCGTGCGGTTACGCCGCCCCTTCCTCGGCCGCGGCCCGGCCGCGGGATTCCGCGACCTTGGCGGCGTCTTTCAGATGGAGAAGGGCGTCGAAAGTCGCTTTAATTACGTTGTGCGGGTTCGAGGTGCCGAGCGACTTAGTCAGCACGTTTTGAATTCCCGCGACCTCCATCACCGCTCGAACCGGACCGCCGGCAATGATCCCGGTACCTTCCGACGCGGGCTTCAGGAGCACCTGGCCGGAACCATAGCTGCCGAGCACCTGATGAGGAATCGTCGTGCCCTTCAGGTTCAGCTTGACCATGTTCTTCTTGGCCTGCTCGATGGCCTTTCGAATGGCCATGGGAACTTCGCGCGCCTTGCCCATGCCGAAGCCGGCATGGCCGCCCTGATCCCCGACAACTACCAGTGCCGAGAAACTGAGATTCTTGCCGCCCTTCACAACTTTTGTGACGCGATTGATCGAAACCACCTGGTCTTTCAAATTGGCCGAATTTGCGTCGATCGGCCGGCGGACGGAAAGAGTATCTTTGAGTTCTTGTTTCGGCATAGTTTTCAGAACTTCAGGCCCGCCTCCCGGGCCGCTTCGGCGAGCGCCTGCACGCGGCCGTGATACTGGTAGCCGCCGCGATCGAAAACCACTTTATCGATGCCCTTCGCGCGGGCTCGTTCTGCAACCACTTTCCCCACGACTTTAGAGGCCGCGATATTTCCGCCGCCCTTGATGATGGATCGCACTTCCTTATCGAGCGAACTGGCCGAGACCAACGTGCGGCTGGAAAGATCGTCCACCACCTGCGCGCGAATGTGGCGCGTGGAACGATGAACGCAAAGCCGCGGGCGCTCCGTGGTGCCAACAATTCTCTTGCGCATGCGCACGTGAATGCGGCGACGGTGCGCTTCGCGTGACAATCTTCGAACTGGTGCTGCCACGTTCGCTCCTTCCGGGGTTAAGCGGCCGCTGTCTTGGCGCCGGCCTTGCCCGCTTTCTTCTTGAGCCGCTCGCCGGTGATGCGAATGCCCTTCTGCTTGTACGGGTCGGGCGGGCGCAGGCGGCGCAGGTTTGCCGCCACCTGACCTACCTGATTTTTGTCGGCACCTGTCACCGTCAGGTGCGTTTGCTTTTCGACACTGACTTGAATGCCTTCCGGGATCGGGAACTCGATCGGGTGCGAATAGCCGAGCGCCAACACGACGTTTTTACCCTTCACTTCAGCGCGGTAGCCGACGCCCACGATATCCAGGTCCTTCTTGAAGCCCGTGGTGACGCCGGTGACGGCGTTCGCCACCAGGGCCCGCGCGAGCCCATGAAGGGCGCGCTGATCCTCCCTCTGACGCTTGGCGAAAAGCGTGGAATCTTTTTGCTCGAAGCTGATGCCGTTCGGCAACCGAACGTTCATTTTGCCTTTCGGCCCCTGCACGTCGACCGTGCTGTCCTTCAACTGCACCTTCACGCCAGACGGGATCGAGATCGGTTTGTTTCCAATTCGCGACATAGCCTATCAAAACCTCTTTTTAAGCTGCCTTCGCGCCATCAAACTTTTCTTTACCAAGCTTCGCTCACCAAACCTCGCACAACATCTCGCCGCCGAGGCCCTCTTTACGCGCCGCCTGGCCGGTCATCAAACCGCGAGGCGTGGACACGATCGAGATGCCCATGCCCCCGACGACGGTGCGAATATCCGCCTTTCCAACGTACCGGCGCGAACCGGGCCTCGAGATGCGCTTGAGGTCGGTAATCACGCTGCGGCGGTCTGAGGAGTAGCGCAGGAAAACGCGCAGAGTCTTCTTGCCTTTTTCCTCGACTACCTTGAAATTCACCAGGTAGCCCTCGTCTTTCAGGATGCGCGCGATTTCCACCTTCAACTTCGATGAGGGTAAATCGACGCGCGGATGCTTGGCCCGCGCGGAGTTGCGAATCCGCGTCAGCATATCGGCAATGGGATCGGTGGTCATTTTTCTCTCAAGCTTCCTTTTCTACCAGCTAGCCTTCACCACGCCAGGAATCTCTCCCTTCAGCGCGTGGCCGCGGAAACAAATGCGGCACATTTCAAACTTGCGGAGGAACCCACGAGCGCGGCCGCAGATCCGGCAACGGTTGCGTTTGCGGATCTTGTACTTCAACTTTCGCCGCGTCTTCGCGATTTGACTGGTGCGTGCCATTCGCTGTCGATCTCCTTACGCCCGCCTACGCCCGGAAGGGGACGCCAAGCAGCTTCAGCAGCTCGCGCCCTTCTTCGTCCGTGTGCGCCGTCGTGGTGATGGTGATGTTCATGCCTTTGATTTTGTCGACCCGCGTGTAATCGATTTCGGGAAACACGAGCTGATCCTTCAGGCCTAGCGTGTAGTTCCCGCGCCCGTCGAAAGAGTTAGGCGCAAGGCCCTTAAAGTCGCGGACGCGCGGCAGCACGATCGAAGTGAGCCGGTCGAGAAACTCGTACATCCTCTCTCCGCGCAGCGTGACCATGCAACCGATCGCCATGCCCTTGCGAATCTTAAAATTCGCGATCGACTTCTTCGCGCGTGTGATCACGGGCTTTTGCCCTGCGATCTGTCCGAGTTCGACGGCGGCCGTATCGAGCAGCTTCACGTTGGCACTCGCTTCGCCGAGTCCGATATTCAGCGTCACTTTTGCGACGCGCGGCACAGCCATGGTGTTCTTGTACCCGAAGCGGTTGGAGAGCGCTGGCACAGCTTCTTTGCGGTACTTTTCATGCAAACGCGTAATCATCGATTCTCTTAGCCTCTAATTCTCAAAAGTCGCGTTGCAGCGGCGGCAGGTGCGCACCTTTGTGCCGTCCGGCAACTTTGTGTGACCGGCGCGAGTATGCTTTCCGCATCCCGGGCAAACCAGCATCACGTTCGACACATTCATCGGGCCTTCCTTCTCGAGAATGCCGCCCTTGATGTTCTTCGACGGATTCGGCCGCGTGTGCTTCTTAATCATGTTGGTATGCTCGACCGTGACGGTGCGCTTCGCACGATTCACGGCAAGCACTTTACCGGTCTTGCCTTTTGACCGGCCAGACATGACCTTCACCGTATCTCCATGACGAATCCCGAGCGGCAATGGTGTAGGACTCGATTCTCTCATCGCTACCACACTTCCGGAGCGAGCGAGACGATTTTCGTGAACTTCTTCTCGCGCAGCTCTCTGGCCACGGGACCGAAAACCCGGGTACCCACTGGCTCGTTCGCGTCGTTGATTAGCACGGCGGCGTTATCGTCAAAGCGAATGTAGGAACCATCCTTCCGCCGCTGCTCTTTTCTCGTGCGCACGACCACGGCACGCACCACTTTGCCCTTTTTT
>Ga0307475_10000118_pt1 | contig 45713 bp, 35 predicted proteins | sample atmos_gasesECM1C_FD_203317 | JGI IMG/M metagenome (GOLD analysis project Ga0307475, IMG submission 203317) | Hardwood forest soil microbial communities from Morgan-Monroe State Forest, Indiana, United States - atmos_gasesECM1C_515 | ecosystem: Environmental > Terrestrial > Soil > Temperate... | reverse complement strand
TGACCCGACCGGCAATTTCGTGCCCGAGAATCAGGGGTCTCTTGGTGATCGGAACGAGTTGCGGCCAATCTCCATCAGCAACGTGCAAGTCTGAGTGGCAGACGCCGCACGCTTCAACCTGGATCAGAACATCGTGCGCGTCGGGCTTTGGTTGGTCGACTTCTTCCAAGGTCAGCGGCGCTTTGAATTCGCGCAGGATGGCAGCTTTCATCGCATCTACCTCAACGAATCCGGGATGCCTGACTTAGTTCTTTGCTTGAAACGTGCGAATTCCTCTGGCCTTGACGCAAAAATGGAAAGGATTTCCGCGCACGGTTTACGGCTTGGCACCGCGCAAGAAAAACTCCACCGCATTGCGCACCCGCTCGGTGAGTTTGTGAGGTCCAGTCAGATCCACGGCCCACTGACGGACAACAGTATTGAAAAGCCCTTCCATGAACTCGGCCAGGTGCACCACCGGAAAGTCACCGGTGATTTCGCCATTTTTTTGCCCTTCCGCGATGATTTCCCGCAGGAGGCTAACCGTCGCCGCCTCCGCACCTCGCAACTCCGGTGAGCGCACTGGGTCCATCGCGCCAGCGAGAATCACAGCCTGCCAAAGCGGACGCCCCACCTCCGTTACATTCCCCAGAGTTTCGTAAAATCGCCGCAGGCGCTGTTCGGTTGTGGCTTTGACGGATAACTCGGACTTAAGGCTTTCGGCCTGCCGGGCAAACGCGCGGCGACCTACCTCGCGCAAAACCGCATCCTTGCTGGGGAAATAGCGAAAAAACGTGGGCTGGCTGATCTCCAGAGTCTGCACGATATCATCAATGCGCGTGTTCTCGTAACCACGCTGGCGAAAAAGGTGCAAAGCGGTTTCGACGATCTGCTGACGAAGGCGCGCTTTCTTGCGCTCGCGAAGGCCGGCCATTGGGCCCTGGCCGGACATCTTATTGCCGCTCCTTTTTTTCTTAGCTTCGCCGTCGCTGACGCTCCCTGGCGCTAGCGAGGGCGATCGTCTCACGGCAGTTTTTGGGCGGCCCATTATACGTTTCCTCCTGGATGGAATGCCGTTCGGGGTGCGCGGCGTACATTTCGATAGTCGCGCTAACATTATAGTGACTAACGTCAAGTTGCAAGCGCCGCGATGAATGCAATCGCAGGGCCACGCATATCGCAGACTCAGCTCCTATTTGGCGGCCTAAGAGCCTCGTCCGAAGCCGGGGAATCCCCCCTTCGCGCCGCTTTTCCCAGCCTAGCCACACGAACCCCATTGGCTGCTCCGAACACCTGGGAAGCTTTCGGCAGCACATGTGCTTTTACTCGCTTTTTTCCAACCGGGAAGCGAAGTATCCAACCAGACAGTTCTCGGTCTGAATGGCACGTCCAGCAGAGTTTGCGTTCGATAGGTTCTACATTGTATAAGAATATTCAAAAGGCATAAACGGTTGCAGCACCGCATCTTATGAACTTTTCCACATCGTTCTCGACGAGGACGCAGACAGTTCGGATGCTCTCTTGTCACACCAACGAAAACAATTTGTTTTTTCAAAAATCGGTTCATATTGAGCGGCGGCAGTTATGGAGCGGGTGTTCGGTTTGGGTCTGTGAATGCCCGCGATATAGTCCTCGGTACGCAGCCCATGCGGGCTGGCCGAGATCTGATTTGCGGACGAACTATGAATGCGCCTGAGGAACGCTGGCGCTCCGGAGCAGCTTTGAAGCTTTTCTCCAACCTCCAGCCCACAGAGTGCGCGGGGGGCCACGCGCGTGGAACTTGCATTCCACAGACTTCAGGAATAAATGTAAGTGAACTGACCGTGATTTTAAGAATTCTTACAGGAGGTGGAGATGAAAAGGAGAAATCAGATTATTTTCGCAGGCGCAATTCTCGGTTTGCGGATCGCTCTTGCCTCGCGTGCGGCAACGCCAGCGACAGAAGCCAGCGAACTGAAAGTTACCATCCGCGAATGGGACGTTCCCACCAAAGGTGCGCATCCCCATGATCCTGCGGTGGGGAAGGACGGCGCGCTGTGGTTCACGGAGCAGATGCAAAACAAGATTGGCAGCGTCGATCCCAAAACGGGAGCTTTCCAAGAGTACAACTTGAAGGTCCAGGACTCTGGTCCGCACGGATTGGTTGCCGATCGCGATGGAAATATCTGGTTCACCGGAAATTTCAAGGGCTACATCGGCAAACTCGACCCGCGGACGGGAACCGTAACCGAATACAAGATTCCAGATCCGCAGGGCGAGGACCCGCACACGGTTGTCTTTGATAGCCATGGCTTGTTGTGGTTCACATTGCAAGTGGCCAACATGGTGGGAAAACTTGATCCGGGCACAGGCAAAATCGACTTGAAACATGTGCCTACGGCGGATTCGCATCCCTATGGAATCGCCATCAACAGCAAGGGCTTGCCGATCTTCTGTGAGTTCGGCACCAATAAGATGGCGAAAATCGATCCAGCGACAATGGAGATCACGGAATACGCACTTCCGGAAGGAGCGCGGCCGCGACGAATGGCAATCGATGCGAGTGACCGCGTGTACTTCACGGACTTCGCTGGAGGGCGCCTGGGACGGCTCGAATTGGGCTCGCGGGCGGTGAAAATGTGGGCATCGCCGGGCGGCGCGAAATCAGCGCCTTATGGAATAGCGATTACTCCGGATGGAATGGTGTGGTACAGCGAGTCCGGCGTCAAACCCAATACCATCATCCAATTCGATCCGCAGACTGAACAATTCGCACGCACGAGCATTCCCTCTGGCGGCGGCACGGTGCGCAATATGGCAGCGACTTCCGACGGACGGGTGTATATTGCTTGCAGCGGCGTAAATAAAGTTGGCGTGGTGGAACCCGCCCACTGAGTACCCTTCCGTGCTGCACCATCTTTCGTGCCGTGGAGGATGCCATGAACGTAACGGCGGCAAAACCCCAGGAACAACTCTGCCAGGCAGTTTCGCATGTGGATGAACCTTGCGACCATAGCGCTCAGCAGTATTGCCAGCGCTGCGGCCAATGGTATTGCAAGGCGCATTTTCCCGACCCGGACTGGCATCCTTGCGCACCTGAGCAGGGCGTAGGCTGATCGGCAAGGGAGTTACCACCGAATAGCCATTAGCGAGTGCACAGCAGTCTGGCGTGTGAATTCTTGACGGAGACGCGCTCCTCCGTTAGCGTCAAAGGATGCGGAGCGCCGCCTCGTTCCGCCTGCGTGCGCGCAAATTATCCCAGGTGAGAGAATCCATTGGCCAACGCGATCATCACCCTCACGACCGACTACGGTACCAACGACCATCTGGTGGGAACGCTGAAAGGCGTCATCCTGAAGATCAATCCCGATGTCACCATCGTGGATATCACTCACAACATTACGCCGTTTGACCTGCTCGACGGCGCGCTCTCGATTGGCTCGGCCTATTCCTACTTTCCGCCGAAAACTATCCACGTGGTAGTTGTGGATCCGGGGGTGGGGACCGAGCGACGGCCGCTGCTGGTCAGCGCGACGAATCAGTATTTTGTCGCGCCAGACAATGGCGTGTTGTCCGTCATTTATGAACGCGAGAAAGAAAGCCTTGTCGTTCGCCACGCCAACGTCGAACATTATTACTTGCAACCGGTGAGCAAGACTTTTCATGGCCGAGACATTTTCGCCCCGGTCGCTTCCTGGCTCTCCAAAGGCTGGCAGACTCCCAGCATGGGAGATGAGATTGACGACTATAAGAGGTTTTCGATTCCCCGGCCCAAAGCATCGGAAGGAACATTGAAGGGCGTAATCATGCGAGCCGATGTGTTCGGCAATTTGATTACGAATTTTCGGTCGGAAGATTTGCCGGAATCGGCGCTGAACGGCGGGGCGATCAATCTTCAAGTGGGCACCCATCAGGTGGCGCGCCTGGTGGACACCTTCGCGAATGGCAACAACGGTGAAGCTATTGCGTATGTGGGTTCGAGCGGATATATCGAGATTGGGGTGAACAAAGGGAGCGCCGCGCGCACCTTGAATCTAGGCCGGGGCACACCGGTGATACTCACCAAGTAGGGGCCTGCTGCATCGCTATCGCGCAGACTCCCTTTCCCATCGTGAAAACTTTCAACGAGAATATTCCTGCGCGGCCATTTGCGAACGCGTGCATGGATCAAGCCAGTCGCGCCAGGCAGCGCCGAGTAGGTTGCACGAGATCCTGACCGCCAATGCAATGAACCACGACCACAGAGGGCGCATCGAACCGGTAGCCGCGCGCGTCATTGAGCCTAGCTCCCCAACTGGGAACCGGCGCGAGGACGCCGAGGCCGAGGAAGCTAGAGCGTGTCTCGCACGGCAGTGGGTTTGCGTTACGAGGGAAGACTTTCCTAGGCAGCGGCTGGCGCCGGTTGCTTCCGCCGGTGCCAGTAATCCAATGCCGCGAACAGAAGGACCGCAGGCACGCCGGTCAGTCCGCAAGCGATAAAGAAAATGCCATAGGCGTGAATGAGGCCGTGCGTGGTGCTCAGGCTTTCGACCGTAGCACCGGAAAATCCCTTCAAGATCTTTCCCAGCCAGGCATACGTTGAACTCAAGAGCGCATACTGCGTGGCGGTGTATCCCAGGTTAGTGAGACTCGACATGTACGCGACAAGCGCAACGCCGGCAAAGCTGAGGCCGAAGTTGTCACCTGCCATGACGAGCGCGAAGAGAGGAATGCTCGTGCCCGCGAACGCGAGAGTTGCAAACGCGGCAGTCGCGGCTGCTTGCACAATGCCCCCGATGACGAGCGCGCGCATGTAGCCAAGCTTCAGCGAGCAGAATCCGCCCGCGGCGATGCCTGCAAACGTAGCGACGAGCCCGATTGAGCCGCGCACCGTTCCGACCGTTTGCTTGGAAAAACCGATGTCATGGTAGTAGGGATTCGACATCGGGGCCATGATGAAGTCCGGCAACCGGTAGAGGCTGATTGCCGCTAGCATCACCAGCGCGAGCCAGCCATGAGCACGGAAGAAAGCGATGAACGGTCCCACAACAGCGTCGAAGAAACCGCGCGGCGTCCAAAGCGCGGCTTCGCGCTCTTTTTCATGCATCACCGCATCCGCGCGCTCCGGTTCCTTCGCAAACCAGGTCGCGACCATTCCAACGGCCATACAGGCGCCGTAGATACCGTAGGACATGCGCCAACCCACGGTCGCTGCCACGATGAGGATAGCGGAATCCGTAGTCAAGAGCGCCAAGCGGTAGCTGAACTGATAGGCCGACGCGAGGAGGCCTTGTTCTTCTCCGTCGTCTGCCGATTCAATGCGCCAGGCATCAACCACAATGTCCTGTGTCGATGAGGCAAAAGCGACGACGAGCGCAAAAGCGCCAAGCCGGCCGAGCCCGGCTTTCGTGCCAGTTCCGCCCATGGCGGACAACGCCAGCCCGACGACGATCTGCGAGAACATCATCCACCCGCGCCGATGTCCAAGCCGTTTAAACAACGGCAAGTCGACGCGATCCATCAAGGGCGCCCACAGAAACTTCAGCGAATAGGCAATGCCCACCCAGGAAAGAAACCCGATCGCCGTCAGGGAGGTGTGTTCATCGCGCAGCCAGAAGCCAAACGTATTGCCGACCAGAAAAAAGGGAAGGCCAGAAGAAAACCCGAGCAACAACATCGTCAGCGTTTTGGGCCGCAGGTAATCGGCGAGCCGGTGCTTGTGCGGACTCACGCCTTCATTGTCTACCGGAGCCTCGTGAAACTCAACCCTCCGACAGCGCGGTCGGGCCGTTGGCCGCGCCGGTAAGCGGCAAGCATTCCCGCGGGAATGGCAATCGCAGCCGAGAAAACCAGCGCGCGAAAGGCGAGTCCCGGTGCCGCCCCTTCGCCCAGCATTTGCTCGACGGGATCGCCCGGCACAATGAGAATCAGGAGTAAGACGAGCGTGAGGACGCGCCACAGGGCCGGAAGCGTGAGGAAGAATCGTTTGAGAAGTTAGCGAGCCATTTGCGGTGAATGAACTAGGGGTTCTCCCGCGAAACTTTTGAATCCCGGAATGGTTGTAGCACGGGTTCGCGAGGTTCCGGCCGTTTGCTTTCATTTTCCGCCGGGCGAATGCGCTGAATCTTTACACGCGCAACGCGTTTCCCGTCCATTTCCACAACCGAGAAGCGAAAGTTGCCATACTCAAAACTTTCTCCACCCTTGGGAATGAAACCCAATTGGTCCAGGACAAACCCGCCCACTGTCGCGTAAGCGGGGTCCTCCGGCAAAGTAATGTTGTATTGCGTATCCAAATCGCGCACATTCAGGGCGGCGTCAAAAATCAGAGCGCCATCGGCAAGCGTTAGCGGGCGCTCAACAACGTCAAACTCATCGTGAATCTCTCCCACCATCTGTTCGAGTATGTCTTCCATGGTCACTAGCCCGAGGATACTTCCGAATTCGTCCACCACCAACGCCATGCCGACGCGGCGGGTGCGCAGTTCCAGAAGCAATTCGCTGGCGGGTTTGGTTTCCGGCACAATCAGCACTTCGCGCAGAACACGGCGCAAATCGAAAGGCAGCGGCGCGATATTTTCTTCGAGCCGGCGTTCGCGATCGAGGAGGATCCATATCATATCCTTGATGTGAACGAATCCAAGGACATGGTCCGCATTGCCACGATAAACGGGAATTCGCGAGCGTTGGGTGGTGGCAAAGACTCGCATCACCTCGTCCAGCCTGGCTTCCACGGGAAGCGCGTGGATGTCCGGGCGCGGGACCATAATCTCCCGCACTTGGATTTGGGCCAGTTCCATGGCGCTGAGGATGAACTTTTCTTCGCCCGGAGCGATCAGCCCGCGCTCACGGGCTTGCTGAATCTGGATTTGCAACTCTTCGGTCGAATGCGCAACACCATGCACTTGTGCCGTTGTCACTCCCAAGGTTTTCACAATTCCGCCGGATATTCCATCGAGCAAATAAATGGCCCAATGAAAAGTATTCAGGAACCAGCGGAATGGCAAAGCAACCAGCAAGGCCACACGCTCGGCGCGGGCCAGGCTAATCGTCTTGGGAACCAGTTCTCCAAGGACGACGTGCAAAGCGCTCAAGAGCGCGAAGGCGCAAGCGAGCGCGATGGCATGGGTAAAAAGCGCCGTCCGCGCTGCCAGAGTTCCGGGCCAAATTACCTGAAATATTTTTACAAAAGAGCTTTCTCCCAGCGCGCCAATCGCCAGGCTGGTGAGAGTGATGCCGACCTGCACGCCGGAAACCACACGGTGCAAATCGCCGAGAAGCGCTTCCACCACGCGCGCGCGTAAGTTTCCCTTCGCGACCAGCTGGCGCACCCGTGACAAGCGCACGGCGACCAAAGAAAACTCCGTCGCGGCGAAAAAACCGTTCAGGGCGACTAGCGCCAGGACGCCAATCAAGCGCACCGCAAGCATGGTCGAATTCCGTCCCCCAGCGGCATTGTAGCAGTACTAGCGCGGTGCGCAGGCAACCGTTCCGCGCGCCTTGCGTCTTAATTCAGTAGCCGGAGAGAAGCCCCATTGGAATTCGGAGTTGCGGAAAGAAAGGACCTGCCGGGTTAAAGTCACCGGGTTAAAGTCAGACCCGGGTTAAAGTCAGATAAAAGTCAGATATTGACATAACACTCTGGACCTTTTTAGGATATTCTTTCGCAGGCGAGCCATTTGAGGGGTATTTTCGGCTCATTGGGACAACGTTAGTACGGAAATTTTTACTTCCAAAAAGAAAAATCTATGATCAGCGTCAAGGATCTATCCAAGAGGTACGCGCGTAACACGGCGGTGGATCACATTTCGTTCGAGGTTGAAAAGGGTCGGATCGTAGGCTTCTTGGGCCCCAATGGCGCGGGCAAGACCACCACGATGAGGATGCTGACGTGCTTTCTACCACCGACGTCGGGCACGGCGACGGTAGCGGGCTTTGACGTCTTGGAGGCCCCGCTGGAGGTCAAGAAGCGCATCGGGTATCTCCCGGAAGCTCCGCCGCTCTATCTCGAGATGCGGACGGCGGAATACCTGACGTTTGTCGGGAGGCTGAAGGGACTTTCTGGCACCGAACTGGGGCGGCGCGTCGATACGGTTTGTGATCGCTGCGCTGTCGGAGACGTGAAAAACAAGCTGCTCGGAAAACTTTCCAAAGGCTATCGCCAGCGGGTCGGCCTAGCCCAGGCCATCATTCACAATCCCGACGTGCTCATCTTGGACGAGCCCACTGCCGGACTCGATCCCAAACAAATCAACGAGACGCGGGACCTGATCAAGAGCCTCGCGGGCGACCACACCATTATTCTCAGCACCCACATCCTGCCGGAAGTCGAGCAAACCTGCGAGAAGGTCATCATCATCAACAAGGGCAAACTCGTCGCGACCGATTCCGTGAACAATTTGCAAAGCCGGGCGCGCGGCGCCGAATTGGTGCTAGTCGAAATAGCGGGCCGGAACGGCGCTCTGGATTCCGCCAGCGTTCAACAGCGTCTCGAGAAAGTCGCCGGCGTGGGCCGCGTAGTATGCAAAGAGAAGAAGTCCACCGGAGCGACCTTCGAGGTAGAGAGTCTTAAGGAGAAATTTGTGCGCGGAGACCTGGCGCGTGCCGTCGTCGAAGCAGGCTGGAACCTTAATGAGTTGCGCACCTCGGCAGTAAGCCTCGAAGAAATCTTCCTGCAGCTTACCGGCGACCAATCCAGCGCGCCACCGCCAGAAGCGCAAACCAAGGAAGCAGCGCAATGAGAAACATTTGGATCATATGCCGGAAGGAGCTGCGCAGTTATTTCGTCTCTCCGGTGGCCTACGTTCTCCTGGTTATGTTTGCCCTGATCTTCGGCTGGTTTTTCTGGAACATGCTGGGAGCCTTGATCTTTTACAGCATGGCCTCGCAGATGCGTGGCGAAATGATGCCCATGAACGTGAATGAACAGATTATCCGCGGGCTCCTGGGAAATATGAACGTCGTGGGACTTTTTTTCATACCGGTCATTACCATGCGCCTGTTTGCTGAAGAGAAGCGCAACGGCACCATCGAACTGCTGGTGACTTCTCCGGTCCACGATGCCGAAGTCATTCTTGGAAAATGGCTCGCGGCGGTGGCGTTATATGCGGGAATGCTGTTTCTCACGGGCGTGAATGTTGCGTTCCTCTTCAAGTTTGGCAATCCCGACTGGAAGCCATTGTTCGTTGGCTACCTTGGACTCCTCTTGCAAGCGGCAGCCCTACTGGCCATCGGAACATTCATTTCCAGCATGACCAAGAACCAGATCATCGCGGGAGCGGCCACCTTCGGTGTGTGTCTCCTGATTTTCGTGCTCGGATGGGCTAGCGGATACGAAACCTCAACCTGGGCGCAAGTTCTTTCCTACATGTCCGTGAATACTCACATGGAGTCTTTTGCCAAAGGAGTCTTGGACACCAAGGATGCCGTCTATTACGGGAGCGTGATTTTTCTGGGACTCTTTTTGACAGCTCGCTCGCTCGAGTCACTGCGGTGGAGGTCCTAGGTGAATCTGCAACTTCTGAAAGCGCGGCAAACAAAATACGTCGGTTACGCGACGCTTTATATCGCCGTCGTCCTGGCAATTGTGAGCACGGCGAATGTCCTAGCCCAGCGCTACCACAAAACTTTCGATACCACCGCAAACAAGCGCTACAGCCTCTCGGCACAGACGGCAAAGATCGTCAAAGGCCTCAAGGAAGACGCCAAGATCACCTATTATGACCAAGGCACGCACTTTGAGCGTGCCAAAGATGAGTTGGATTTGTATGCCGGTCTCTCGCGCAAGGTTCATGTCGACTATGTAGATGTGGACAAAAAACCTCAATTGGCCCGCGAAGCGGGAATTAAGAGTTACGGCACAACCATGGTGCAAATTGGCGCCAAGCGCGAACAAGCCAAGAGCACCAGCGAGGAAGACCTCACCGGAGCGTTCATTCGAGCTTTGAAAAGCGGTGCGCGAACCGTTTGTTTTGCTACCGGCAGCGGCGAGCATCAGATTGACGACACCGATCGAAACGGTTATTCGCGACTCCGGGATCTGCTTGCCAAGGATGAATACAATGCAAAGTCCATCAGTCTTTTGCAGAAAGCGGACGTCCCTGGCGATTGCACTGTCCTGGCTGTCGCCGGACCGACTGCCGATTACCAGCAGCCCGCCGTGGACGCTATCAAGAAATTCGTCGAGGATGGCGGCAGAGCACTTTTTCTCCTGGATCCTCCTTTGAAGATAGGCCGTTCGGAAATCGCCGACAACGACGCCCTTGCCGGCCTGCTCCAAAGCTGGGGCGTGACATTGAACAAAGACTTGATCCTGGACCTCAACCCCATCGGGCAACTTGCTGGCCTTGGTCCGCAAGTTGCGCTGGTTACCAGATACGAGCGGCATGCCATCGTTAACGACTTGAAAGGCTCGGCCACAGGATTTCCCTTGGTGCGCTCCATGGACGTGAAAAATGCGGACAAGACCGCCGTCGAGAAACTGTTCGATTCTTCCGACAGCAGCCTAGCCACTACCAAATTGAATTCGCCTGAGGTGAATCCCAACGATCCGAAAAACAAAAAGGGGCCACTGACCATTGCCGTGGCCGGAGCGTACCGGACGGGAAAAGAGAATTCCGAAGGAAGGTTTGTCGTAGTAGGAAGCTCGGCTTGGGCCGCCAATTCGTTCCTTCCTTTTAACGGCAACCGCGATTTGGCGATGAACACGGTGAACTGGCTGGCCTCGGATGAGGACTTGATCTCAATTCGTCCGAAAGATCGGGATGACCGCCGGATCACCATGACCCAAAGCCAGCTCAACTGGGTGGGCATCACCAGCCTTGGGCTTCTGCCGCTGGGAATCGTCATCGCCGGAGTAACTGTATGGTGGCGACGAAGATAGCTCTGGCCGTTCGGCCCGCGATGGCAAGGCTTGGTACTCCCCGATGAAAACGCGCGGACTCCTCTTCGCGGCCATAGTTCTCGCCGCGCTTACTGGCGCGCTGTACTGGTCTAATCGTCACAAGCCATCGGAAAGTTCGGCGGACTCGACCATCGTCTCATCGCCCAAAATTCTTGCACTTTCGCCAGCTGAGGTCACCAGTCTCGCGATTCGGAAAAAAGACGGCGATCGCCTCGTGCTGGCCAAAAATAGTGCTGGACAGTGGCAAATCACTGCGCCAAAGACGCTTGCCGCCGATCAAGAAGCGGTATCCAGTGTGCTGTCGACCCTGTCTTCTCTGAATTCCGAGCGGCTCGTCGAAGATAAAGCCGCCAACCTCGACCAATACGGTCTCGCTCAGCCCGCGGTCGAAGTGGAAATCACCAAAAAAGGCCAGAAGACCCAGCAACTGCTGATGGGGGACGACACTCCGACTGGCAACGGAGCATACGCGGCAGTGGTCGGTGACCCGCGCATATTCACCCTGGCAACCTACAACAAGAGTGCCTTGGTGAAAGGTGTGAACGATTTGCGCGACAAGCGGTTGCTCACCTTTGATTCCGACAAAGTCTCCAGCCTCGAATTGACAGCCAAGAAACAAACGATGGCCTTTGGACGCGGCAAAGACGAGTGGCTAATCATCAAGCCGAAACCGTTTCGCGCGGACCGTTCGCAAGTGGAAGAACTGCTGCGCACGTTGCGCGACGCAAAAATGGATTTGAGCGTAACGGAAGATGAAAAAAAAGTGGCGGCTGCGTTCAATTCCGGAACGCCTTTTGCCGCCGCGAAAATAACGGACGTTTCCGGCGCACAAGAACTGCAAATCCGTAAGAACAAAAACGACTACTACGCAGAGTCCACCGCCGTCGCGGGCGTTTATAAGATTTCGAGCGGGACGGCGACGAGCATGGACAAGAGCCTGGACGATTTCCGAAACAAGAAGCTATTCGATTTCGGCTTCGCGGAACCGGACAAGATCGAGCTGCACGACGGGCCCAAGGGCTATTTCCTCACTCACAGCGGCAACGATTGGTGGTCCAACGGCACAAAGATGGAACCGGAAACCGTGTCGGCGCTGGTCGACAAGATCCGTGATCTTTCCGCGAGCCATTTTGCGGAGACTGGATTTGCCGCGTCCGCGCTGGACATCACCGTAACTTCCGACGGCGGCAAGCACGTGGAAAAGGTTTTGCTCTCGAAGAATGGCGACAGGTACCTGGCCAAAAGAGACAACGAACCCGCTCTTTATGAGCTAAGCCCTTCGGCCGTAACCGACTTGCAAAAATCGGCCGCCGACCTGAAGCCGGCGGCTCCCCCTCCGCCGCCGCAGAAGAAGTAGTCTAGAAATCAGGTTCCAACCACGTTTTCTCTACCGTCCGCCGGCATCGCAAACGCGAAAATTTCGACTTGCTTGTGCGTCCGCCTTGGTTGCGCGCGCGAAGCGCCTCCTCTACACTCGAATTTTGCCTAAGTCAGGTGGGAGCGCACTTGCAAACCATTCTTCGAATCTTCTACTGGGTTTTCGCCATTCTCATGATTGTCACCGCCTCCCTAGCCTGGTGGTTCATTTACCGCCCGCTCCCGCAGATCGATGGGACCGTTCCCCTGCCCGGTCTCAGCCAGGAAGTCACCGTGGAGCGGGACACCTGGGGCGTCCCTCACATTCGAGCTGCCTCGCTGGAAGATCTCGCGGAGGCTCAAGGCTACGTCATGGCCCAGGACCGCTTGTGGCAAATGGATCTGCTCCGTCGTGTCGCCCGTGGGCAACTGTCTGAAATTCTGGGAGCCCCCACGGTCTCGATCGATAAGAGTTTTCGAACCTATGGCTTCGCCCGCGCCGCGGAGCGCGATGCCACGCTTCTCGATCCTGAATCTCAGAAGGTGATGGACGCCTACGCCCGCGGCGTAAACCGGTTCATTGCGCAGCACAAAAAGAATCTCCCTCTGGAATTTGCGCTTCTCGGCTACGAACCTACCTCCTGGCAGCCCTCTGATACGCTGGCCATTTCCGCCTACATGTACCGGACGCTGACTGACACTTGGGAAAGAGAATTGAATCGCGCCAAAGTCACGGAACGCGCCGGGGCGGACCGCGCCAAGGATCTCTTCTCGGAAGAGGCCGCCATGGATCATTTCGTCGTCGGCGACCCTAAGGTGATCGACGACGGCTCGCAACGGTCCGCCGCCGGCGACGACGATGAAGATGATGACGACGACATGGAGCCGGACACTGTGATCAAAGCCAGGCGCAATAGTTCCAGTGGGGTTCTGCCAGCAGAGAGCAACCCCGACTTAACCACCGCCCTCGCCGATTCCGTTCAGGAATTCCTCGTCCACGCAAACAACGACATTCGCCAAAGCCTCGGCAGCAACAACTGGGTCGTGAGTGGAGCGCACACGGCCACGGGAAAACCCTTGCTCGCCAATGATACCCACCTCGAGCTTTCCATCCCTTCCATCTGGTATGAGATTCATCTGACGGCACCCGGCTGGAACGTGAAGGGTTTCACTTTGCCCGGCGCGCCGATGGTCATCATCGGCCATAACGACCGTATCGCCTGGGGTTTCACCAATAATGGCGCTGACGTTCAGGACTTGTACGTCGAGACATTCAATTCGAGCGCGCCCGACGAGTATCGCGTAAAGGGTGCGTGGACCAAGGCGGAAATCATCGATGAATCCATCCACGTCAAGGGCCAGCCCGACGAACACCTGAAAGTTACTGTCACGCGCCACGGCCCGGTCGTCCACCGCGAAGGAGACCAAGCTTACGCGCTGCGCTGGACCGCCACTGAACCCGGTGGTCTCGCCAACAGCTACGACCGGCTCGGCAAAGCACGCAACTGGAAGGAATTCCGCGAAATCATGAAGCGCGTGTGGGGTCCGGGCCAGAACGCCGTCTATGCCGATGTCGAAGGCAATATCGGCTACTTGATGGCAGCGAGAGTGCCTATTCGAAAGAAGAGACACGCCGAAGTGCCGGTTCCGGGCGACACCGACGACTACGAATGGAGCGGCTACATTCCATTCGAGCAACTCCCTCAAGCGCTCAACCCGGCTAGCGGATTGATCGTCACCGCCAACGCCCGCGTGGTCGGGCCACTCTATAAACCTTATCTCACCGACCGCTGGGAAGAACCGTACCGCACAGCACGCATCTACGACCTGCTGCATGATCGCCACGATCTGCGGCCCGAAGACATGTTAAAAGTTCAGACCGACACCTACAGTTTCCCGCACGCTTTCCTCGCCGATCAATTGTCGGCCGCGGTAAAGACGGCGAAGCCCAAAGACCCCCGCGCACAAAAGCTTATCGAAGGCCTGAAGGATTGGAACGGAATCGCCGATGCCGATTCTCCGGAAGTTTCTTTTCTTGAAGCCACCCGCCGGGCAGCGCTCGACCTGCTCCTTGAGCCGTTCCTTGGCAAAGAAACAAATCTTTACCAGTGGCGCAGCACCACCTTTCTGCAGAAAATCCTTACCGATCGTCCCGCGAAGTGGCTGCCGGCTGGGTATAAAAACTATGATGAATTGCTAGCCGTGGCCGCCGACGCAGCTATTACTAACTTGGCGGAACGGAGCAAGAGCGACGGCATCGAAGACTGGGCATGGAAGCGCTTTAACTCCTTGGACATGTTCCATCCCATCGGGCGCGAGGGCTTGTTGAAGCGTTTCCTAAGCATCACCGACAAGCCGCAATCCGGAACGCAGTACAGTGTGCGCGCGGCCAACAAGAGTCACGGTCCCGCGATGCGCTTTGTAGGCAACCCGGCAAACTGGGATCAATCCATTCTGCTGATTCCCGCGGGGCAATCCGGCCAACCCGGAAGCAGCCACTATTCTGATCAGTTTTCTTACTGGTACGAGGGCAAACCGATCTTTGCCCCCTTCAGCGATGCTGCCGAAGCAAAGACGCGGAGGCACACGCTCACTCTCAAGCCCGGTTCTTGATCCGGCACTGACGCCCATGCCGGAACTCCCCGAAGTGGAAGCGATAGTCCGCACTCTCCGTCCGTTGGTCCAAGGCCGACGGATCCGTTCGGTTAGCGTCTTTCACGCCATCGCCACGAAGCCGCAAGCCGCTTCGCACCTCGCCCGCCAGGCGCAGGGCCGTCGTATTCGCAACGTCGCTCGCAAAGGCAAATACGTGCTACTTGTTCTGGACCGCGGGCTACTAACCATGCATTTCAAGCTCGATGGCCAACTTCTATGGTTTCGAAGTGTTAAAGAACTGCTGCGACGCGCCAATTCGGGTGAAGACGCCGTGCATGTCGATGTGGCCCTCGAACTCGACAAGGGCGTGCTCGGCTTCGCCGATCGCCGACACTTCGCCCGCGTCCAAGCCTGGGAATCCGCTGCGGATTGCCCCGGGCTCGGCGTCCTTGGCTTCGACGCTCTCTCCAGCGATTTCACCCCCACGCACTTCGCTCAATTGCTTGCCGCCTCCAAGCGCCCCCTGAAGGCCTTCCTACTGGATCAATCCCACGTGTCTGGTCTCGGTAATATCTATTCTTGCGAATCGTTGTGGCACGCTGGCCTCAACCCGCGCCGCCGCGCCAAGACCATAAAACCTCGGGAAGCCCGCCGCCTGCATAAAGCAATTGTGTCCGTTCTCTCGCGTGCCTTAGAATGCTGTTTGCATCCGGCGCCTGACTTTCGCGATCCGGCGTGGTGGTTCCAAGGGTTGGAGAAAACTCTTCGCGCCTATGGTCGCGAGGGAAAACCCTGCCGCCGCTGTGGAGAGCCGATCCAGCGCATTGCCCAGGGCGGCCGGTCAACTTACTACTGTGCGCGCTGCCAGAACTAGGCGCCACTATGGCCACGGTGCCACTATAAAGGACACGGACCGACCGCGTGAATTTACCTACTGCCAAGAAACCAGAACCGCCAAAAAAGCCCGATTTTGAGCGTTCGCTGGCCCGTCTCGAAGAGGTCGTCCGCCGTCTCGAAAGCCCGCAACTTTCCCTGGACGACGCGATGAAGCTCTTCGAAGAAGGCGTGGCTCTCTCCCGCGAGTGCCAGAAACAATTGGAGGAAGCCGAGGGCCGGGTGGACATTCTCCTGAAGAAAGCCGATGGCAAACTTGCCGCCGAGCCATTCGATCCCGAACGGGAGCCCGAATCGTGATCCACTCCGTTCGCTCGTTCGGCACGCACTCCTGGCCGCGATGAAACTCCCCCCATTCTTCGAAGAAAACCGCTTGGCCGTTGATGCCGCTCTTGAGCGGCTGCTGCCGTCTGCAGCCACACCGCCTGCTTCCATTCATACCGCCATGCGCTACAGCGTCTTCGCGGGTGGAAAGCGCATTCGCCCCATCCTCTGTCTCGAGACCGCCCGAATTTTCGCCGCCGATGTCACACCGGCGCTGCATCCCGCCTGCGCCATGGAATTCATTCACACGTACTCCTTGATCCACGATGATCTGCCTGCTTTGGACAACGATGACCTTCGCCGCGGCAAACCGACGTGCCACAAGAAATTTGGCGAAGCCATCGCCATCCTTGCCGGAGACGCACTCCTGACGTTGGCCTTCGAAACCATCGGTCGAACGCCGGCACCCCCGGAACGTCGCGCTGCCATCCTCAGCGAAGTGGCCGCCGCCGCCGGGACCAGCAATGGCATGGTTGGTGGCCAGGTCGCTGACATCGAAGCCGAAGGCAGACCCGTCGATCCAAAAATGCTGGAATACATTCACCGCTCGAAGACCGCGGCGCTCATCCGTGCCTCTATCGTCGCGGGCGCCCTTTGCGCCGGAGCCAACTCTGAGGATGTTGCCCGTGTGCGGCGATTTGGCGAGACCGTCGGGTGGGCTTTTCAAGTCACCGACGACATTTTGGACGTCGAAGAATCCTCCGCCGCCCTGGGCAAGACCGCCGGAAAAGACCTGGCTCAGCAAAAAGCAACCTATCCCGCTGTCTACGGCCTGGAGCGTTCTCACCAGATTGCCAACGAGCTGGCCAGCAAAGCCATTGCCGAACTCGTTCCCTACGCCGAGCGCGCCGCGCGCCTCCGTGAAATCGCAGAATTTCTTGTGCTCCGCCGCTCGTGATCGTTCGATCGCCTTTATGAAACCCAAGGCAGTCCGCAAACGGCTCGATCTTCTTCTCGTCGCGAGAGGCTTCTGCGATTCCCCTCGGAAGGCCATGGCCATGATTCTCGCCGGTGAAGTCGCGGTGAACGGCCAACGAGCGGAAAAGGGCGGCACGCCGGTAGAAGAAAACGCGCTCATCGAAATCACCAGCCGGTCGCAAGAGTTCGTCAGCAGAGGCGGAAGGAAGCTTCGAGGCGCGCTGGAAGACTTCGCGATTGACCCAGCCGGCGGCATTTGCCTCGATATCGGCGCCTCGAACGGGGGCTTCACGGATTGTTTGCTGCAGCACGGCGCGGTCCGCGTCTACGCCTTGGACGTGAACGTCGAACAGCTCGATTGGAAGCTCAGAAAAGACGTCCGCGTAATTCCCATCAAGTGCAACGCGCGTGAACTCTGCCCGCATGACCTTCCGGAACCCGTTGACCTCGTAGTGATCGATGTTTCCTTTATCTCGGTCAAAAAGATAATCGCTCCGGCAATCCGGGCGACCAAACCGGTTGCGGCCTTCCTCATCCTCATCAAGCCCCAATTCGAATTGCCTCGTGAAGAGATTGCCCCCGGCGGAATCGTCAAAGACCAAACCCTCCGCGATCGGGCGATTCAGTCCGTGCGTGAATCCCTCGAATCCACTGGGCTGGATTGCCTCGGAGTCCGCCCCAGCCGCCTCCTTGGTGCGGAAGGCAACCAGGAGTATTTTCTCCACGCACGCAAAAAGACCCTGGGGTAGAATCGCAGTCGCACATGCACTCCGAAAAATCCTTTCATTCTGTCGGCATCATTTCCCGTCCCCGCCGCTCCGATCTCTGCGTCGTTGTACCGCCCTTGCTCAAATGGCTTGAAGCAAGAGGCTTACAAACGCTTATCGACGAGGAGACGGCAAACTGCTTGCCGAACAGTGCGAAAGGTCTTACTCGTCTGGAGGTCGCGGATTCATCACAGCTGCTGATCGTGCTGGGGGGCGACGGCACTCTGCTAGCCGCCGCGCGGTTAGCTGCCCCACGAGGTATTCCGATTCTTCCCATTAACATGGGCAGCTTGGGCTTCCTTACGAATTTCACTCTGCAAGAGCTTCATCCAACTCTCGATGACACTCTGGAGGGCCGTTTCTCGCTAAGCCAACGCGTCCTGCTCAGCGTGGACCTCCTACGCGCCGGCAAAATCATCGATACCCAGCGGGTGCTCAACGAAGCGGTGATCAATAAAGGCGCGCTAGCCCGCATGATCGAGCTGGAACTCGACGTTGACGGCGATTTTGTCTGCCGCTATCGCGCTGACGGCCTGATTGTGGCCACCCCTACCGGTTCCACCGCCTATTCGCTCTCCGCCGGCGGACCCATCGTCCATCCCACGGTGGAAGCCTTCATCATCACTCCCATTTGTCCGCACATGCTGAGTGACCGCCCCCTGGTAATCCGCGACTCGTCTGCCATCGAGATGAAGCTCTCCGGGAACACCGAATCCGTTTTTCTGACCCTGGACGGGCAACGCGGCATCCCTTTGCAGCCGACGGACCTTGTCCGCGTCTCGCGCGCGAAAGAAGTGCTGAAGCTCATCCAGTCCCCCAAAAAATCCTATTTCGAAATTTTACGGGGCAAACTGAAATGGGGCGAAGCCTAGTTTGGGAGTGCGGTGACTAGCTTGCCCTGAGCTTCCAAGGCCTCCCGTCGGCGACCACCGAACCGGAACGGCACTTCACTGTTCGTGAATAACCCAGCATAACCGCAACTCAACCGCCCAAAACATCCGTGCGCAACAAATCCTTCTGTGTCTCCCGCCTTCGAATCAACCGAAAACGATTGCCTTCCACCAAAACTTCCGCGGGACGGCATCGCGCATTGTAGTTCGACGCTTGCGACATTCCATACGCCCCCGCAACCCAAATCGCCAGTAAATCGCCAGCTTGCACTTCCCCAAGCGGCCAATCACACAAGAAAGAATCGCCCGTCTCGCAAACCGGCCCGACGATATCAACTCGCCGGCGATCGGCATCATTCTCATTTCTGTTTTTCGCAACTTTCGTAATGGGATGAATCGCTCCGTATAGCGCAGGCCGCATCAAGTCGTTCATCGCCGCGTCCACCACGACAAACGTCTTGCCCCGATTCGTTTTCGTATAAACAACTCGCGTTAACAGGACACCTGCTGCTGCGATGATCGACCGCCCAGGCTCCAGTAAGAGGTGCACGCCAAGTTTGCGCACCATCCTCGAAACCAGCCGCGCGTACTCTGTCCGCGTTGGTGGTTTCTGATGTGCATAGCGCACTCCGAGTCCGCCGCCAACATCCAAATACCGCAGCTCTATTCCCGTGCGCCGCAGTTCTCCAACATATCCACCCAACCGCCCCAGCGCGCGCCGAAAAGGAGCCAGAGTCGTGATCTGCGAGCCAATATGCACGCTGATTCCCTGCCACCGGATCCATTTTGACTCCCGATGCGCAAGGTAAAGCCGTTTCGCCTTCGACCATTCCATGCCAAATTTGTGCTCGTGGCTCCCGGTAGCAATGTGCGGGTGGCCGCCGGCTTCGACGTCGGGATTCACGCGAATCGCCACCGCGGGAGGTTGGCCTCCCCGTTCCATCAGTCGCGCCGCTTGTTCCACCAGAATGTCGAGTTCCGCCTCGGATTCCGCGTTGAAAAGCCGAATTCCCGTACGCCCGCCTTGCTCGCGCGCTCGATAGTTCAGCGCTTCCCGAATTTCGTGCCGGTCCTTGCCGACTCCAGAAAAAACAATCCGGTCGCCGCGCACTCCGATGCGCTGCAAGTGCTGCAGCTCTCCGCCCGATACGATGTCGAAACCGCTTCCCAGTCTTGCTAGAAGCTTTAGGATGGACAAATTCCCGTTGGACTTCACCGCGAAACACAAGGTGTGCGGCAGCACCCCCAGCCCCTTGTGCAGTTCCCGGTAGGCCTCCAGAATGGCAGCGTGGCTATATAGATACGTCGGCGTGCCAAATTTCTGCGTCACCGAGTCCAGCGGCACCCTCTCGCACAGCACTTCTTCGCCGCTCGTGCGCCCGGCGCCGTTCTTTCTCCACCCAAAGTGCGGCGTAAAGTCGGCGGGATCTATGTATTTTAGTTTGCGCCGAGGCGCATCATTCGAATGGCTCATCGGACTTTTGCGACCACCAGGGTACGGTCATCGGCAAGCGGCGCGCTTAAGGTGAACCAATCCACCTCGCGCAGAATCACGTCCGCAATTTCCGTTGCTGGCAATTCATGGTGCTGCTCGATCAGTTTCATCAGCCGCGTCGTCCCAAAAAACTGACCTTCGCTGTTCATGGTCTCCGCGATTCCGTCCGAATGAAACACCAGAATGTTTCCCGGCTCCAGCGTGACTCCCCATTCGTCGTAGGTCACATCCTCGAAAATCCCCAGCGGAAATCCCGTCAATTCAATCTTGCCGCAGCGTCCATCTTTATAGAGCAGCGGCTGCGATTGTCCGGCGTTCGCCACTCGCAACTTCTGCCGCCCCCTTTGCCACGTGGCAAAGCATGCGGTCATAAACCGCCCCTCGATGCGCCGTTCGCCCACCAACTGGTTCATCTGCTTCAACATTTCCGCGGGCTGCAGTTTTTGCGGCGCCAGGCTCCTCATGATTCCGATGGCCACCGCCCCATAGAGCGCCGCCGCCGTTCCCTTGCCGCTCACGTCTCCCAGCGCAATCCCCAGTTGTTGCGGCCCATACCGCAAAAATTCATACAAGTCCCCGCACACTTCCCGCGCCGAAAGATAACGCGCCCCCATCTCCAACCCGAAATCCTCCGCCGGCACCGGCCGCAGCAGTGCTCCTTGAATTCGTTTCGCCGCCTGCAAATCCCGCTCTAGCCGCGCCTCATCTTTCGCCAGTTGCTCGTAGAGCCGCGCGTTTTCCAGCGAAACCGCCAGGTTCGCGGCCAGAATCGAAAGCGTCTGCACGTGGTCCTCGGTAAAGTAATTCGGCTGCGGGCTCTCCAAATCCAGCACTCCAATCACTTTCCCTTTGTGCATCATGGGAATCGCCAGTTCCGACCGCGTCTCCGGGTTCACCATCAGGTACCGCGGATCGACCGTCACATCCGGCACGAGCACCGGCTCCTTCAGCGTGGCCGCCGCTCCAACGATGCCTTCTCCCGAGGTCGCTCGCAGTTTTCCTTGCATCCGCTGGCCGTGCTTCACGTCCACGCGGTGCCGAAAAACTTTTTGCTCTTGGTCATAAAGCATGATGCTCAGGATCTGGTAATCAATCACGCGCTTGGTCTGTTCTGCCGCTCGCCGCAGAAGCTCTTCCACCTCCAGGATCGCGCCCGTTTCCCTGCTGACTTCGCTCAACAATAAAAGCGTATCCGCTTGCGCCCGAACCTTTTGAAACAGCCGCGCGTTTTCAATCGCCACCGCTAGCCGGCTACCCAGCAGCGTCAAAATATTTTGTTGGTCGCGCGTAAAGTAATCGAGTTGCCCGCTCTGAATATCCAGGACGCCGACGCATTTCCCCTGCAACATGAGCGGCACGGCCAGCTCGGAGCGCACGCTATCGATGGCATTGATGTACCGCGGGTCCTTGGAAGTATCGCTGACACGCACCGGGTGGCCCGTCGCCGCTGCCGTTCCAGTGATTCCCTGCCCCAGCGGTATCCGTAAATTGTCCGCCAGCTCTCTCGGATAGCCGATGGAGAAACGGTGCCTCAGATAACTTCCATCCCCTTCGATCATCAGCACGCCAAAAATCTCATAGTCGATGTGCCGCTTGATCAGCGCCGCGGTCCGCGCCAATACCTCGTCTAGATCCAGCGAAGCGTTCACTTCCTCGCCGATTTCCGCAAGTGTGGAAAGCACTTCGGCGGAGACCTCCGCTCCACCGCTCAACACAGTTGCCGCCGCATGTTCATTCGTATCATTCATGGAGTCGCTTCATTATAGCAGGCAGGGCACCGCCGGCCCGGCGCGGGTCGCCCCTTGCGGAGAAACCTGACTTTTTCTCGCTGCCATTCGTTTTTGAGCTCTGCCCACTCGGACGTTCTGTTTCGGAAGGGTTGGCATGCCGGAAACTCAATCTTCCGCAGGCTTTTTTTTCAATCGTGGACCGATCAACAGCACGCCAACATAGGGCAAATTTCTGTATCGCTCCGCGTAATCCAGCCCATAACCGACCACAAATTCATTCGGAATCGAAAATCCAATGTAATCCGCGTGTACCGCCGCGATCCGCCGTTCCGGCTTGTCCAGCAGCACCGCCACGCGCAAATGTTTCGGCTTCCTCTGCTGGAAAAGCCGCAACAAATATTGCAGCGTCATCCCGGTATCCAAAATATCTTCCACCACGATAACCGTCTTCCCTTCGATGCTGGAGTCCAGGTCCCTCGTCAACCGCACTTGCCCCGACGAGTGCGTCTTCTCCCCATAGCTCGACACGGCGATAAAATCAAACGACACTTCACCCGATATATTTCTCGCCAGGTCCGTCAGAAAAAATACCCCGCCCTTCAAGACGCTCACCAGATGCAGAGGCTCGCCGGGAAAGTCTTTGCGGATCTCCTGCGCTAGCGCCTGTATGCGTCTCTGAATCCGGCCGCCCGTAATTAAAACTCTGACGCGCTCCCGCGGCTTCCGGCTGCTTTCCTGTCCTTCTCTGTGGCTTTTCGGCATTCTCTTCCCCATACGTGGCTTCGCGACTCTAACCCACGCGCTTGCCCCCGGCAAGCCGCGCTTACAACGCACCATGTTTAAGACGTTTGATCCGCTTTCCATCTCCTTGGCCTCTCCTCCCACAAATAGATTGGCCCGCCTTTACAGTTCGTTTTTGTGTGGTATGCATCGATTTTTTGCTTCGGTCACTCCAAAGTTTTCCACAGACTTTCGCTCCAATGCAGGTGCTTCCTGTGGTACAAAAATAGAACATTAATTCAGTTGCTGCGTGGCCGCTTTCGCCAGACGGCGTTAGCAGTTCGGCGATTGGTCCCCCAAAGTACAAGCGCCTTCCGCACCGGGGAGGTGTCACACATGGCTTGGCCGGCGTGAGAAGTCTTTTTCTAGGAGAGGAAATGCGATCGGAAACTCAAGCTTCACGCGTCCATTGGATTTGTCAGTTCGGGGTATCATTGCTGGTCTTGGCATCCTTCTTGGGACCTCATCTTGCCAAGGCGCAGACCGCCACTGGAACCATTACCGGCACGGTAACCGATCCGAAAGGGTTGGCCGTCTCTGACGCAAATGTGGTCGTCCGAAATCTGGACACCGACACCGAATCTGCCTTTCCCACTAACGCTGCCGGGGTTTACGTGGCCCCGTACTTACAGCCTGGAAATTATCAAGTCAGCACCATCAAGAGCGGCTTCGAGACCGTGGTTCACAAGAGTGTCGCTGTCCATGTGGGCGACCGCCTAACGATTGACGTCCAGTTGCCTTTGCAGGTTCAGCAAGTTTCCGTTGTCGTCACGGAAGAAGCACCCGTGCTGGAGACCGAAAAAACCGAGCAGTCCCAAACGGTGAGCAAGGACCAAGTCGAAGGATTGCCCATCGCCACCCGCCGCTGGGAGAACTTTGTCCTCCTCACGCCGGCGGTAACCACCGATGGCAACAGCGGCCTAAGCAGCTTCCGTGGAATCTCAGGGCTATATAACGGCAACTCCGTGGACGGCGCGAACAACTCCCAAGCCTTTTTCTCGGAAGCGCGCGGCCGAGCGATCATCGTCACCTACGTCTATAGCCCAGACTCCATCCGCGAATTTCAGGTTAGCGCAAGCAACTACAGCGCGGAGTTCGGCCAGGCCGCCGGCGGAGTCGTGAACGCCGTCACCAGGTCTGGAACCAATCAGTTGCACGGGGACCTTTTTTACAATCTACGCTATCCCGACCTGAACGCCTTAGATCCACTCGGCAAGACGCGCGGGATCACCACGCAGACGGTCCACCAGCAAAACCAGTTTGGCGGCAGCGGCGGAGGGGCCATCCTCAAGGGGAAACTCTTCTTCTTCGGCACTTATGACGGATTCCGCAAAGTGAACCCGATACTCTATACCTCCACAACTTCGACCCCGACGATTAACGCTTTCCTGTGTCCGGCAGCCGTGACCGCCGCTCTATGTTCCGCCGCCAAAACTTTTGTCACCACTGATCTGCTTGGCGCATTTCCCCGCAATTTGAAGCAAGACGTGTTTCTTGGAAAGCTCGATTACGAATTGAATCACTCCAACCACTTGAGCGCGGTCTTCAACATTCAGAATTGGAAAGAGCCTTTCGGTTACAACACGGCTCCGACCGTCGCCAACGGCGGCGCCACGCAGAACGGCGCTGGTGGAACCCATGAGCGCTTCTTCATCGCCAACTGGACCTCCACTTTTTCTAAAAACAAGGTCAACGAGGTCCGCTTTCAGTGGGGACGAGACTTCGAGTTCGACACGACCAACTCTGGTGGGCCCTCTGCTTCCCTCCTGAATATCGCCTCTTACGGGGAGACCTCCGCCCTTCCGCGCCCAGCTTTCCCGGACGAACACCGCAACCAGATTTCCGACAATCTTTCCATCGTGAAAGGCACGCACTTGCTCAAGATGGGTGTGGACTTGAATTTCATCCACGAACTGCTCATCAATCTTTTCCAGGGTGACGGTAACTACAGCTATAACGCCACCACGGCGTTTGCGGGTTGTCCTGCCGGGGCCAACGCCACCTTCTGTCGTTGGGTTGCCGATGCTGTCGGCGCAAATGTGGGCGACGCCTCGACGGGAAAGCACTATTCGAGCTTCACCCAGGTCAATGACCCGATCACTCACGTCGGCAAGGACGATTTTTACAACAATGACTTCGGCGCCTACTTCGAAGATACCTGGAAGCTGCGGCCCAAGCTCACTCTAAATTTGGGCGTCCGTTACGACCTTCAGCATGTTCCCGCGCCTCCCCAACCCAACACCGCCACTCCCCTGCTGACCCTCTACACCTCAACCCTCAACATCGACAAGAACAACATCGCTCCGCGGCTTGGCCTGGCATGGCAATTCACCAGGAACACCGTGCTTCGCGTAGGCTATGGCATCTTCTATGGCAAGACCTCCAACAGCACCTATTACGCCCTTCGCGTCGAGAACGGTGTATTTCAGCAGACCTTTAGTGGATGTGGTCCAACGGGAACGGCTCAGCAACAAGCTTGTGCGCCAACTTTTCCCAACGTGTTCTTCAAGCCGCCGGGACCTCCTCTTGCCGCTCCTTTCCCAAGTGCGCTCGCACCAACAGTAGGCATCCCCGGGGGCACATTGCCCGCCTCGGTCGCCGCCGCTCACGGCATGACCCCGGATTTCGTCAACCCTGCGGCGCATGAAGGCGAAGTGGCCATTGAACGCGAACTTCCATGGCGCATGACGGTTTCCGCAACCTACTTGCTGACCCGCGGCCTTCACTTGCCTGCCAGCTACGACGCCAACGTCGCGCCCTCTACGGCAACCCGAAGCTACGACGTGCTTACCTCGACTGGCACAACAGCCCTGACTGCCACGGTGCCTTGGTATACGCCGCCCGCTGGTTCTCCACCCGGGTCCGGGCGCCTTGACTCCGGCACGGGCCTCATTCTCAATCAAGCCAGTGTACTCAACTCCTGGTACAACGGTCTGGTGATCACGGTCAAGAAGCCCATGAGCCACGATCTAGAGTTGTTGTTCAATTACACCTTCAGCAAGGCCCTCGACGACGGCGAGACCGCGGGCACCAACGGCACTTTCTTCGGCACCGACGGCATCCTCGACCCTTACAACCTCAAGCGCGACTACTCTTATTCCGATCTCGACCAGCGTCATCGCTTTGTCGGCAGCGTCATCTGGGAACCCTCTTACGCCAAGGGCCTCACCCAGGCGGTCGCCCGCAAAGCCCTGAGCGATTGGTCTTTATCCACCATCGTCGTGGCTGCCACCGGTCAGCCCTACACCGCGATGATCGGCACCTCCATTCTGGGATCCGCCCTTCCCGGCGATGGTGGCATGACCGGTGCTGAGGTAAGCACCTTCGCGGGGCCTACTGGTGGCCGGGCCTCCTGGTTGGCGCGCAATGCCTTCAACCTCCCCAATATCAACACGCTGGACCTTCGCATGGGGCGCGGATTTTCCTTCCGCGAGAAGTATCACCTCAACTTTGTCGCCGATGCCTTCAACCTGTTCAACCACACCATCGTCAGCGGTGTAAACACAACCGCGTTCGGCTATTCCGGACCAGGCATTGGCGCGTGTGCCGGCCACACCAACGGTTGCTTGGTGCCCTCTTCTTCCTTCGGGAGCCGCACGACGACATCAGGTCTCCTCTACGGCGCGCGCCAGATGCAGTTTGGCGCCCGTTTCACCTTCTGAAGCCGCTCACCTGTATTTGCGACGCCCGCCCGGCCGGGGAGAGTCTTCGGCCGGCGCGTGGCTCTAGCGATAAATCCTGCTGCGAACCTGGATGCCCGGCAAGACTTGCAAAAAACAGGGGGTACCACCGCCGCCGAAAAGATGCCCCTGGCCACTTCTCAAACGCCAATCAACGGGGCCTCCTCGGCTATACTCTTCCCTCCGGAGGACGCTCCGTTGCTCGAAGTCGCCAAAAGTATCGTGCTCCTACTCACCGCCCTCTTTCCCATCGTCAACCCTCTCGGCGGCAGCCCCGTCTTTCTCGCTTTGACTCGCGAATACCCCGCCTCCGCCCGTAGACTCCTCGCGCGCAAAGTCGCTACCAACAGTTTGGTCCTGTTGATTGCCTCTTTTTTGATCGGTTCGCACATCTTGGATTTCTTCGGAATTTCGATTCCCGTCGTCCAAGTCGGTGGGGGGCTCATCGTTATTTCTAACGGCTGGGACATGCTCAAGCGCAAGGAAGATCATGACCGCGCCCGCGACGCCCAGAAAAAGGTTAACTTGCAGGATATTTTTCGCAATGCTTTTTACCCGCTCACCTTGCCGCTGACCGTTGGCCCGGGTTCCATCTCCGTCGCCATCACTCTCGGTGCCAACGAGCCCCACCACCTCGGCGTCAACCTTCTTGCGATTTTCCCCGCCGTGATCGCGTCCGTGCTCGTGGCGCTGAGCATTTATATTTGTTATGGGTTCGCCGACCGTCTGGCTGCGGTTATCGGCGAAAACGGAATGAGCATCGTCTTGCGGCTCTCTTCCTTTCTCCTGGTTTCGATCGGCGTGCAGATTCTTTGGAATGGAGTAAGTGCGTTGTTGCGGTCTCTGCCGGCATTGGCTTGAGGAAAGCTCAGCCGGCATCTTGGCCTGAAGCGTAGCCAAGAAGATGATATTCTGAGACGGCTGAACACACTGCAGCAAGTAGTCCAAGTTCCACGCGGCGACGAGGGAGGGGCGTCCGGAATTGTGCGGCATCGCAGGCTATACCACTAAAAATTGGAGCGCGCCGCCGGAGCGCATACGACAGGCCATCGCGACGTTGATTCATCGCGGGCCTGACCAGCAGGGCGTTTTCCACTCGACGCTTTTTTCTGTGGGCGCCGCACGCCTGAAAATCATCGATCTCGCCACCGGCGATCAACCCATCTTCTCGGAAAACGGCGACTACGGAATCGCCTTCAACGGCGAGATCTACAATCATCTGGAAATCCGAAAAGAACTCGAAAAGCTGGGCCATCGTTTTGAAACGCACTCGGACACGGAAACCGTTCTTCGCTCGTTCATACAATGGGATAAAGAATGTTTCGCGAAGCTTCGCGGGATGTTTGCGATTGCCCTGTGGAAGAAATCAGCCGCCCGCCTGGTTCTCGCGCGCGACCGCATGGGCATCAAACCTTTCTACATTTCTCGCCAGGGCGAAGATCTTTTCTTTGGCTCCGAGCTGAAAGCCATCTTTGTCCATCCGGAAATCGACCGCCGCCTTAGCCTGGAAGGCCTCGATTGTTACCTCTCGCTGAATTATGTGCCTTGCCCGTGGACGCTGGTGGAAGGCGTCGAAAAACTTCCGCCAGGTGAATGGCTGGAATGGAACGACGGGGTGGTCTCCACCGGCGCTTATTGGCGACTGCCTTACGGCGTAGACCCAAATCTCACGCTCGAATCGGCCAAAGAAGAGCTCGACGCGCGGCTCCAGGACTCGGTTCGCGAGCACTTACTGTCAGATGTTCCCCTCGGAGTCTGGCTTAGCGGCGGCATCGATTCCTCCACCATCCTTCACTATGCGGCGCGAGCTTCCAGCTCGCAATTGAAAACGTTCTCGATTTCCTTCCGTGGCCGCAGCTTCGATGAAACCGAGTACATCCATCGCGCTGCCAAGCAGTACGGCACGGCTCATCAGGAACTGGACCTTTCTCCCGAGCAGGATCTTCTCGGCGCGATCGAGGAATTCGCTTATTACTCCGACGAACCGAGCGCCGATGCGGGAGCGCTTCCCGTCTGGTTCCTCTCCAAGCTTTGCAAAACGAAAACGACCGTAGCTCTCAGCGGTGAAGGCGCCGACGAACTTTTCGGAGGCTACCTTACCTATCGCGCGAACCATCTCGCGGATCGCTTGCGTTTTCTGCCACGAGCCGTTCCCACCTTCGCTCTTGCGGCATTTCGTTACTGGCCGGCCTCCGACGACAAAATCAGCTTTGAGTACAAGGTTAGGCGCTTTCTGAAAGGCTCGCTCATGCCTCCCGGGCGCGCACATGTCTACTGGAACGGCACCTTCTCTGATGCCGATAAGAATTCCCTCCTCAAGCAAGAACTTCCTAATTCGCTTTACCGAATTCTCGCCGAAATGGATAGATTGCCGCCTTCCCAGGACGCCCTCGCGCCGTATCTCTGGTTTGATCAAAAGAACTTTCTGTGTGACGACATCTTGACGAAGAGCGACCGCATGAGCATGGCTCATTCGGTGGAAGTGCGCCCGCCTTTTCTCGATCACCGCCTCGTCGAGTTTGCCGCCAGGCTTCCTGCTTCGCTGAAGATTCGCGGCGCGCAGCAGAAAGTGATTCTCAAGGAGCTGATGAAAGACAAGCTGCCGCAGGCAATTCTGCAGCGCAAGAAAATGGGCTTTGATATTCCGGCGCACGAATGGCTTCGCGGGCCGCTCCGCGGGTTGCTGACGGATTCCCTGCGCTACGGCGCCGCCGAATTCGCCGGCTTGTTCCGCCCTGAAATGATCGACATTTTTCTCCAGCGGCATTTAAAAAGGAAAGCAAATATCGGCTATCACCTTTGGGGGTTGATGATTCTGTTTCTTTGGATGAAAAAATGGGGAATTCAGGCGGTGTCTTCCGAGGCACCCAAGACGCTGGCGCAAGCAAGAGTTGCCGCGTCTATCTGACCGTTCTGGCGGTCTCCGGAGCCGTCTGTCCGGGGTGCGGTGTATTACTCACGCTTTGTGAGCAAAACTGAAAAACGCGCTTGCAAATCCCCCGGTCTACAAGCGAGAATTTTAATCTGGGGACGGTGCAGCATTTCCCGCGTTTCTATTTTCCGGAGTCCTAAGAAGACGAAAGCAGCGCTAGCAAGGCAGTCAACCGGGGAAGTACGAGAAAGATTTACCCTTAGGAGGGTACATGAAGATTGCCGTGCTCGGTGGCGATGGATACTGCGGTTGGGCTACAGCTCTGTATTTGTCACAGCAGGGCCATTCGGTCGCCATCGTTGACAATTATCTGCGCCGCTTTTGGGATCACGAACTTGGCGCGCAGACGCTTACTCCCATTCGTCCGCTAACGGATCGCGTCCGGGTCTGGCAAAACTTGACCGGCAAGACCATCGAGATGTTCGTCGGCGATGTCGCCGACTACGAGTTTCTTTCTTCCGCTTTCAAGTCTTTCGAGCCGGAAGCCATCGTCCACTTCGCCGAACAGCGCTCCGCCCCCTATTCCATGATCGACCGCAAACACGCCGTCTTCACCCAGGTCAACAATGTCGTCGGTACGTTGAATGTTCTTTTCGCCATGCGCGAATTCCTGCCGGATTGTCACCTCGTCAAGCTCGGGACCATGGGCGAATATGGCACCCCCAACATCGACATCGAAGAAGGCTATATCGCCATCGAACACAACGGCCGTAAGGACGTCGTTCCCTTCCCCAAGCAGCCGGGCTCGTTTTATCACCTCTCCAAAGTGCACGACAGCCACAACATGATGTTCGCTTGCAAGATCTGGGGGATTCGCGCCACCGACCTCAACCAAGGCGTCGTCTACGGAACCACGACGGAGGAAACGGCGCTCGATGAAGCGCTGATCAATCGCTTCGATTACGACGATGTTTTCGGCACGGTGCTCAATCGTTTCTGCGTGCAAGCGGCCATCGGCCAGCCATTAACGGTTTATGGCAAGGGTGGCCAGACGCGCGGTTTCCTTGACATTCGGGACACGGTTCGCTGCATCGAGATCGCTTGCCACAACCCTGCCGCCAGAGGCGAATGCCGCGTTTACAACCAGTTCACGGAGCAATTCTCCGTCCTGGATCTAGCGCACATGGTGGAATCCGCGGCAAAGAAACTTGGCGTGGCCGTCGAGATCGACCACATTCCCGATCCTCGCGTCGAAGCCGAGCAGCACTATTACAATGCAAAACACTCGAAGCTCATCGACCTCGGCTTGCAGCCGCACCATCTTTCGGATTCGCTCCTCGATTCGCTCATGAACATCGCGATGAAGTACCGCGATCGCGTGGATGCTTCGCTCATGCTTCCGCAGGTCAACTGGCGCGAACCGAAGAACGATCGCCGCATGCAGATGAGCATGCCCACAAAATCCCCAGCGTCCGATTCGCGAGTGGGACATGCGCAACCCAACGCCGTGAAAGCCAAGAAAGCGTAAGAGTTATTTCGCCGCGGCTTTGCTTTTATGGAGCTCGACGGCTACCCGCAACGCAAAATCCAGATCGAAGGGCAAGGCCGCGCCGCCTAGCGCGGCTTCTACTTTTTGCATGAAGCGCTGGATGATTGGCTGCCGGTGAGTCAAGAGATCGATTGAAGATAGCCGCTGATCTCCCACGTCAATCCATACTAGCCGCTCGTCGGGACGTTCATAACTGCACGCCATCTCCGAAATTTTTGAAGAAGGGACGGCGTATTCCCGGATCGCCAGCAAGTGGCAGCCAAGATTGTCGATCGCAGGGATTCCCGACTGGTCGGGGCGGCCCAAGAAAAAGCGCCCGCCGAAGCTGCTTCCCGCTCCGGGATAAAAGTTAGCTCTCCATTCTTCCACTTCCTTGAGCACCAGGTATTCAAAGTGAATGGCAATGAGGCGTCCCTGCGAACGAGCGAGCGCCTGCAATCTCTGGGTCTGCTCGCTTGATCCATACCATGGTTTTTCCACGATGACGTGCAGCCCTGCTTCCATCGCTGCCTGAATCATCAAACACACGTGAGGGCCTGGCGCCACGCAGAGCCAGGCGATTCGTGCGCCGCTGACCTTCATCGCTGAAGCAAGCCGCTCGACGTAATCGGATTCTGCTTCGGAAGGGCGCTGCCGCGTCTCTTCCATCAGCGCGACACTTCGTGTTTCACCGGAAATGATCGGCTGCATCTTCCGCGCCCAGCGTCCGCGCCCGAGGATCACGTAACCTGGCGTTTCAGCCATGTCAGGCCATCCTCTCAGAGACCAAGCGCGCCGCTTTCACGGCGCTCACAACCTTGCCGGAAAAAATGTGTATTTCACCGGGCGCTCCGTCCTGCACGTAAAGAATTCTGCGATCGCTCTCCGGATTGTCTTCGACCACCCGGATCGTGAATCGCGATCCCAAATACACCGCGTCTTTGGCACCCGGCACGGTCGCGCAGCAATCTTTGCGCATGGCTTCGAATCGCGTGAAGGGCATCGGCCGGAACTCCGGCTCGTTCAGGATGCTGGCGTAAGGTTCCGGGACGGGCTCGTCCGGATTCGTAGTAGTCCAATGATTTGTGTTTTTCGCGGAACCGAACAGCGATCGGCAGGAACTTCCATAAGGATCGAAAGCCGTGAAGGGGCCATCGACGACCACCAGCGCGATTCCCTGCAAGGCCGGCGGAAGTTGGATGAGCATTTTCTCAGCGACTTGAAACTTCGCAATTTTGAAGACCCGCCGGCTTGCGCTCATTCCGTAGGTAGCCCACACGACAAAATCAAAATCGCCACGCATTTCAGCCGCGAATGCTTTTTGTTGGAACGGAATGCCGAGCGACGCGATGCGCTTCTCAACCAATTCTCTTAGAACATCCGGATCGTATACATGTTCCTCGACCTGGTAACAACAATCGATGAAATCGAAATTCATCCAATCCGGGCGGCAGGGCTTTAAAGAAAGCCCGTGCTCCTCCATCACTTTTATGTACAAATGCGGCGGCGTGCGCGACTCTTTTTTGGGGATAGCGTAGTAGTGGCGGCTGTTTCCTACGATGGCTGGGCCAAAGGCCTGGATGAATTCCGCGCGGGCTTCGAGCGTTTCCCGGATCGTTTCCGGGCTGCGCGGGTAGTGGTAACCGGCATGCACGCGATACTGATTGATGGCCGACGCCGCCCGCATAACGCCAAGTGGATCGAAGAGATGCACGTCTTGGCCTTGCTCGGCCAGCCGGATCGCCGCCGTCGCTCCGTAGATTCCTGCCCCCGCAACAGCGATTCTGGCTGCCATGAGCTCCTTCACGAACGCGCGAGCAGTCTCTCACATTTCGCGCGGTGAAATACCTCGGACCAAGGCAGTTCAAACGACCGACGACACGCCATCAATGAGAAGAATGCTGTGCGGGAGCTTGAACGACCGGCACGAGCATCCCTTCGCGAATCCGGTAGTCCACATTGCGCCAGCGAATGCTCTTGCGTCCGAAGGTCAGCAGCCAGATCACGAAAGCGGTGGCATCCCACAAGATGATGAGCGGCATCCTCTTCCAGAGCCCCTTCTGCTGCAATCCCCAAACGCCGACCAGCCACGTGATCACCACGCGAAATCCCAGATACGCGCCCACATAGGGGAGCCCGACGGCTGCCGGATGAGTGAGCGCTACGGCCAGACACCAGGGTAATCCCTGCGTAAAAGCCAGTCCCAGGTGGCCCCAGGGACGCATGTGGCGCATCACCGTCATCCAGCGGAGGCGCTTGATGAAAAGAGCTTTCATGGAATCGTAATCGGGAACGGTCTGAACGGCATAAGGAAGCAGCTCGACTTCAAAACCCTGCTCCGCGATCAACCGGCCGACTAGCAGGTCATCCGCGGGACGATTCTCGATGGCTTCATAGCCGCCGAACCCAGCAAGGCGCGCGCGGGTGGTGACAATCGTCTGTCCCAGGGCAAACTTGATTCCATCCAGTTGCCGCGCCACCAAAATTCCCGGATAGAAATCGCAAATCATGCCCATGGATTGAAGATGCTGCGTAAATGTTTTGTCCTGGGTGGAAACGTACAAGCAGGTCACTCCGCCGATTTTCGGATCGCGCAAAGGCGCCACGACGGTTCGCAAATAATTGGGCTCGACGCGCACGTCGCTGTCGTTGATCACCAAAACTTCGTTGCGCGCTTCTTTCACCATGCGGACGAGCTTGGCCACTTTGTCGTTAATGGCGTTGCGCCCGGAGCCATACAGGATTCGGATCTGGCATTGTGGAAAGTCGCGCATCAGTTTTAGAAGCACCGGCACCGAGGCGTCGTTTTCATCGCCAACGCAAAAAATCAGCTCGTAATCGGGGTAATCCTGCCGGCAATAGCTCGCAAAATTCTCGTAAGCTTCGGGATCCAGGCCGCGCACGGGCTTCAAGTTGCTCACCGGCGGCGTAAAATCCAGGTTTTTCGGCCGTCCCTCTTTCGGACGACGGAAAAATAGGTGGGAACTGTATAGCACGAGCAAATAGTAGACAAACGGTGCAGCAGCTAAGACGAGAAACAGATAATCGGCGGCTTTCGAAATCATCGCACCTCGCGCATTACAATTCTGTCGCGCCGCCCCGTCGATCGCAAGGCGCGTTCTAGGACCTGTTCGTTTGAAAAAGCATAGCAAAAAACGGGCTATTTCGCTGGCCGGGCTTTGGTCTTGGTGCAACATCCTGTAAGATAAATTTGGATCGCTCGGAGCGAGCACAGAAATCGCCGCAGCGCGGGCACTTGAGACGCAAGACAAAGGGTAAGCACGGAACTCATGAAAGATTCTCCAGGCCTGCACCTGAAAACTTACATTCTCATTTTGTTCATCGTTTTATTCGCTCCCCTTGGCAACGTGTTGCTCAGTAAGGGCATGAAAGGAGTTGGTTCCGCCAAGAACTGGGAGCTGGGCGATCTTTTTCATGTTCTCGTCAGCGTCATCACTTCCGTTTATATCTGGCTGGGAATCGCCTGTTTGTTGGGGTTTTTTGTCGCTTACATGCTGGTTCTCACTTGGGCGGACTATAGTTACGTTCAGCCGGCCTCCTCGTTTTCCTATGCCGTGGTGGCGCTGCTCGGTTATTTCTTGCTGGGCGAAGCCGTGCCGCCGCTGCGGTGGTTCGGCATATTTGTGATCGGCGTGGGCGTCTTCATCGTCGGGCACACCCATCCGCGAACGACGGAGAAGACCTGAACGTGCTCGAATTCTTTTTTCTTTTTATGATTGTGGCGGCGGGCACGGGCGGGGAGCTTTGTGTTTCGCGCGCCATGAAAGTGGTGGGCGAAGTGCACGACTTCCGGCCGGCCGCGCTCGTTCGCTTTGTGCTGCGCGCGATGGGCGTGGGCTGGATGTGGATTGGAATTGCCATGATGACGCTGGCTTTTTTCTCTCTGCTGGCTATGCTCTCCATTGAAAACGTGAGTTTCGTCGTTCCCGTGACGGCTTTGAGCTATGCCGCCGGCGCTTTTGGCGCGATGTTATTTTTGCACGAACGCATCAGCCCGCAACGCTGGCTCGGCGTTTTCCTGGTTTGCGTGGGAGTTACTCTGGTCTGGCTTAGCAGACACTAAGCCACGCGTTCCGGTTTTGTTTTAGGGCTTGTCCGGCTTGTCCGGGTCCACCTGGGTAGCCTTGCCAATCTTGACGGTAGAACCGAAGCGCTTGTAGTTCTGGTAACGCACCGACAAACGTATGTGCACTTCCTGACCGGTCTTGAAGCGCAGATAGTCGTCGGCGCGCGTGTAAGTCGGGAACCAGTAGTGGCCCTCGATATTCTCGCGAAACGTTTCAAACGTGGGGAAGGCCTGATCCTCTTTCTTCTTCAGCAAGCCCGTGGCTTTTCCGTGAGTTTTTACAATTTGTAGATCCTTGTCGTCTACCCAGACCCGCCCGTCAAAGTAACGTTGCCCCTTTTCTAGCTTCTTCGGAATAATGTCAAAAACATAAGTGCCGACCTCGTCGATCTGCTCTTTACCGACATACTTGACGTCATACTTCGGCAATTCATCCTGGGTCAGAACAAGCGGCCATACTTTTTCGATGTCATCGAAATCCTGTTGCGACATACTGATGCGCTTGAGGCTGGGCGCTGGAGCTTCCACCACTTTTTCATAGCGTTTCCCCGCCGGAGTAAAGAGGATGTCACTGGTCAAGCGGTATTCGCCGTCCGGCTGGCCGTCGTCATCGAGTTCCTGAAACACGAAAATCTGAGTGTAGGTGAAATTGTCGCGTTCCCGGCGAAACTCTCCTTCATGCTCGGCGAATTTCTGGATGATTTCCTGAACCGGAATCGGGGGCGGCTCATTAATGATGTGAGAGGACGTCTCCTGCGGGGCGGCGCTTGCCTGGGCAGAAGCTGGGGCCGGAGTCGATGGGGCTGCGGCGGCGGCTGTACGCGGCGGCGGCAACGGCCCTTGCTGCTGCGCGGCTAGAGACAGGGCGAGCGCAGCGCAGGCGAGGACCAAGAGCGCTTGGACGCTGATCTTTTTTCGTTGCTTGGCGGCAATTTCGGAAATGTCAACACGCATTTTCGCCGGGCTCCTCATTCTATTGCAGTTTCTACTGTACTTGAAGATTGGATGCCGCGAAAACGAGTTTCGTGGCCCGTTTCGTGGTTTCCAAGGGTAAGCGAACTCTGGGCCTTAGGCTCTCACTGGTCGCTTAGCTGGACTTGACGCCGGGCCGCGTGGTGGTTTCGCGAACAATCAACTCTGGCTTGACATGGATTGTCTTGGGATAAGGAGTATTTGCCGGGGCATTGATGCGCCGCAGAAGCGTTTCTGCGGCGATGATTCCCATTTGGCGCAAGGGCTGGCGCACGGTGGTCAGCGCGGGATTCTGGAACGCCGCGCTCTGAATATCGTCGAAACCGACCACGGAGACATCTTCGGGCACGCCGCGGCCTGCCTCGCGGAGAGCGCGAATGGCACCAATCGCGGAAATATCGTTGAACACAAACAGCGCAGAGAAGGGCTCTCCGGTCGCGAGAAGCTTCCGCGTTACTTGGTATCCCGGTTCCGGCGAGGGCGACTCACTCACGAGCTGCCCGGTTAAACGGGCGCTAATTTCCAAGTCCAGCGCTTTGGCGGCTTTCTGAACGGCGTCCCAGCGCACCTCGGTATCGGAGCTGAACTCTTGCCCCTTGATGAAGGCGATTTTGCGGTGGCCAAGTTCGGCGAGGTGCCCAATGGCCAGTTGCGCGGCCAGCGCGTGGTCCAGCACGATGTTGGTCACGCCTTCCACATCGCTATGCCCGGACACGGCAACCACTGGTATCGGCACGCCCTTCCGGCATGGCGTATCCACGGCGATGAGGCCCTCGACGGCCCGCTGCAGCAGCAGATGCGGATACTCCTCGATCAAATCGGGCCGGTGCCGATGGCTAACTACAAAATAAAAATAACCTTCCTCAAGCAAGTGGTCTTCAATCCCGGACATCAGCAGCGCCGCGTATCCCTCGCTGATTTCCGGCACCACTACTCCGACCGTAAAGCTGCGCTGCGCTCGCAGCGAGCGGGCCATGAAGTTCGGTCGGTAGTTCAGTTCACGCGCGGCTTGCCGGATGCGCTCCTGGGTGCGGTGCGGAATCGATTTTGCAGCGGGAGAGCGATTAATGACGAGGGACACCGTGGCCGGCGAGAGCCCGAGGTGCTCGGCCAAAAATTTCAGGCTGACGGACGCCGCGGAGGCGTCTCCGTGCGGCCGAGAAGACGAAATCGTTTTCGACCGGGCCATGGGGTGTTTGGTGGACGTAGTCTGTCACAAGCAGGATTGCGGCGGCAAGAGGCAAGGCGATTTTTTTTCCGCAAATACAACAACGATATTCGTGCACGTCGTGGGCCACAAACATGGGAAAAATCGGTTTATCATTGCCTGGTGCTAGTACGCCGTAATCTTCTTTTTTTCTACATTCCTCTTGACACGGCTGCTCTGCCAGGTGTTTCATGCTGGGCTGGGGTGGGAAAATCGATTTACTGAATTTGTTTTCCCAAGCAAAGATCGATCTGAGGTGATGCCATGCGCTTGAAGACTCTTCTGATTCTGATTCTCTCTCTCTGTGCCGTCTCTACCTATGCGCAATACCGAGCTTCGATTCAAGGGGTGGTGACCGATCCGACTGGAGCCGTGGTTTCCGGAGCGACGCTCACGTTGACAAATCTGGAAACCAACCAGAAGCAGACCACTACGACCGACGACAACGGGATATACAACTTCAACGCCCTTCCTCCCAGTAAGTATTCCCTGACCGTGGAGAAGACAGGCTTCAAGAAGAAGGTTCTCGAGAATGTAGGGTTCATCGCGGAACAAGCGAACGCCTTGAATATTCAGATTGAAGTCGGCCAGGTCACAGAATCGGTCACCGTCAACGGCGATGAGATCCCGGCCATCGATACGGAGACCGCTTCAGTCAGCGGCACCGTCTCCAGCAACCAAATTCAGCACATGCCGTCCTTTGGGCGGGATGTTCTCAAACTAGCAGCATTGGCTCCCGGATCCTTCAGTGATCAGGCCCAGGGCGGCGGCGGTGGCTCCTCCAACCTTCCCGGGACGCAGACCGGGGGAGGTGCTTCCGGCGGCAACGACGGCATCTTCAAGACCGAAAACGGAGCGCAAGTCATTGCCAATGGGCAACAGAGTGAGAATAACGGCATTTCGATTGACGGCATCAGCACCACCAGTTCCGTCTGGGGCGGTGCGACGGTCATCACACCCTCTGAAGATTCCGTTGACAGCGTAAAAATCGTTTCCAATAGCTATGATGCCGAGGACGGACGCTTCACCGGCGCCCAGATTCAGATTATTTCCAAGAGCGGCACGAACGACTTCCATGGCAGTCTCTTTCTCACTACTCACCAGCCGAACCTGAATGCGTATCAGCGGTTTAATGGCGAAAATACTGCCGTGACGCGCGACAACAATAAATTCGAACAGTTCGGCGGCAGCGTCGGCGGCCCGATCTGGAAAAATAAGATCTTCGCCTTCTTCAGCTATGAAACTATTCGTGAGCCCCTCTCCGACCAGCAAGGCAACGGTTGGTTCGAAACGCCGGCTTTCGCCGCCCTAGCCCCTGCCGGAAGCATCGCCGCGAAATATCTTTCTTTTCCCGGTAACGGCGTAGTCGGAACGCTCAATACTGCCGCCACCTGCGCCACTGCCGGTCTCGTCGACGCGGCCCACGTTACCCTTCAGAATCCCACTCCAAACTGCGCGGAGGTTTCAGGCGGGCTGAATATCGGTACGCCGTTGACAACAGGCTTGGGTACCCAGGATCAGGGCTGGACTGATTCCAACCATCCTGGCTGCGGCGGAGCTGGCACAGGCTGCGGAACCCCAGGCAGCCCTTTTGGTACAGTGGCCGACATTGCGAACTATAACACTGTGAACCCCACCAAATTTACGGCCGTCCAGTACAGTGGCCGACTGGATGCGGATGTTACGGTCAAGGATCGCATCGGCTTTACGATTTACTGGGTTCCTCTTACAAAAGATAACTTCAACGGCAACCGTGGCTACGACGTCTTCCATCATTCGCAGATCAATGACGCGTTCTCAGCAATCTGGAACCACACCTTCTCGCCCTCCTTCCTCAACGAAGCTCGCGCAAATGCCGCCGGATGGCGCTGGAATGAAGTCAACTCCAACCCGCAGACTCCGGTCGGATTTCCCCAGGACAGTATTGGCACGATCGGCAGCATTACGATCAATTCCTTTGGGCCAGGCTTCCCCAGCATACTGGACCAATGGACTTACACCTTCAAGGATGTCGCCACCAAGATTTACGGACGCCACACCATTAAGTTTGGGGGCGAGGTCACGCGCCTCTTTTACCTGCAAGACTGCGCCTCTTGCGGCGTGCCAAGATACAGCTTCTTTAACATGTGGGACTTCCTCAATGATGCGCCGCAAAGCGAAGGGGGCAGTGGGCAGAGCTTCAATCCAACTACCGGATTTCCATCGACGGTTCGCCAAGACCAGCGTGAAAACATCTGGGGCTTATTTGTCCAGGATGACTTCAAACTCCGCAGAAATCTGACCCTGAACCTAGGACTGCGCTGGTCCTACTTTGGCCCGTTGTACTCAAAGGAGAACAACATGTTCGTGGCCATCCCCGGTGCTGGGGCAAACTACTTCACGGGCCTGGTCGTCCAGAAGGGCAATTCCTGGAATGCCGAAAAAGGCAACTTTGGACCCCAGATCGGTTTCGCCTGGAGTCCGGAGCGATTCAAGAACAAACTCGCGATTCGCGGCGGTTACGGCCTGAGCTACAACGGGGAACAAATCGCCATTTCGGCCAATATTTCGGGAAACCCAGGGTTGGCGGTGTCCCCAGTGTTCAGCTATAACAACCCTTCGACTTGCGCGCAGCCTCTTCCGAACTGCGGCATAGTGTATGCCCTTTCGTCGGATCCGCACAGCATTGCGGGCTATCCAGCGAACCCGAACGCCATTGCATCATTCGGCTCGAATGGACTGCCCACCTCCGGCTCGGTCAGCGTCGGCATCTTCCCTCGCGACTTCCCGACTATGCGTACCCATCACTATTCGGTGGATGCCCAATACGATCTGGGTCACCAGTTTGTAGCGTCGTTGGGATATCAGGGAAGCCTGTCGCATAACACCTTCTTCCATGAGAACCCCCTTGCCGTCCCTTCAACCATGGGTGACGCCCTCAACCCGCAGATCGGCGGAGGGGACTACTGGGGTGTGAACGGCCACGGCAACTACAACGCTATGCTCGCGGAACTTAAGCACCAGTTCTCCCACCAGTTCACGGCCGACACGCAATTCACCTGGTCGAAGTGCATGGACACGAGCTCCGCGCCGTATTCGGAGCAGCCGTACCCGTACGACCCTAGCCTGAATTATGGTCGCTGCGACTACAACGTCAGCAAGGCCTTCAAGCTTTACGGCGTGTGGCAGCCGGTCCTCTTCCACGGCAGCAATAGCTGGATGGAGAAAATCGCCGGCGGCTGGTCCCTCAGCGGCATCTTCAATGTCCACTCTGGATTCCCCTGGACTCCCATGGTGAACGTCACTAACGGAAACACTTATTGCGCACAATGCGGTTACGGGTCGCTGTTCCCTGCCGCCTACCTGGGCGGCGCGGGAAGCAGCACCAGCAATGATGCATTTAAGACCGCTGCGAACTCCAACTTTCCCAATGGCGGCGCCGCGTATTTCTCCCCGACCACTTACGGTACTTTCTTCGGCACCACGCTCCCTCCGTCCCCGGGTGTCCATCGCAATTCGTTCAACCTCCCCGGATATAAGGACGTGGACATGACGCTGGCCAAGGCTTTTGGCCTGCCTAAAGAACGGGTGCTCGGCGAAAGCGCCAGGTTAGAACTCCGGATTGATGCCTACAACCTGTTCAACAATTTGAACCTCGACCCGAACCGCATGTCGAACAACACCAGCAGCTCGAACTTCGGCACGATTGCGGCTGCTCTTGGTTCCCGCGTTGTCACGCTGGGAGCTCGCTTCAGCTTCTAACCCCTTTCCGGAGGCGCTTTGGCGGGGCGCCTCCACTTTGTGTAGGGCGACAAGGCTGCCAACGAGTTCCCCATACCCCGGGAAGTTCTCTCGTTGTCAGCTTTCTATAGACGCTCTTCCGGTGCTCATGAGGTAGAGAGGTCTTATGAAGACGTTTCCCCTCTGTTTTGCTCTTACAACCGTTCTGTTGTTGCACTCTGCCTCTCTTGAGCCTTCGCCGCGCGAGGGCTCGGCCGCCGCAGGAGAAGAGATCACCGTGGATGCCAATGCCGCCGCGCATCCGTTTCCGCACTTCTGGGAAAAAATGTTTGGCTCGGGGCGCGCCATCCTGAGCTTGCGCGAGGACTACCGCAGCGACCTTCGCGAGACCAAACGCATCACCGGCTTCGAATACGTACGCTTCCACGCTATTTTTCATGACGAGGCCGGCCTGTACGATGAGGACAAGGACGGCAAACCCCTCTACAATTTTTCTTACATCGATCAAATCTACGATGGCCTGTTACAGAATCACGTTCGTCCGTTCATTGAGCTGAGCTTCACTCCCAAGAAGCTCGCGTCGGATCCCAATGCGCTCCATCCCTTCTGGTATAAGCAAAATGTCTCTCCTCCAAAGAACTGGGACAACTGGGAGCAGCTCATCGAAAACTTCACGCGTCATCTCGTCGAGCGCTACGGCGTCGACGAAGTCGCCGAGTGGTATTTCGAAGTCTGGAACGAGCCCAACCTTGATTTCTGGGCCGGCAGCCCGAAGGAAGCCACCTACTTCGAGCTCTACGACCGCGCCGCTCGCGCCATCAAACGCGTAAACCGGCGCCTCCGCGTTGGCGGTCCTGCCACCGCGCAAGCGGCCTGGGTGGACCGCTTCCTGGCGCACTGCAAAGAGAAAAATGTTCCGGTGGACTTCGCCTCCACCCACGTCTATGGCAACGATCGCGCCGAAGACGTCTTCGGGACGCACGAAAATATTCCGCGGACGCGCATGGTCTGCCGCGCCGTGAAGAAAGTTCACGATCAAATCGCCGCATCTCCCTATCCCAACACGCCGCTGATCTGGAGCGAATTCAACGCTAGCTACATGAACGAGCCCGCCGTGACGGACGCCGCCTTCATGGGACCATGGATGGCCGATACCATTCGCCAGTGCGACGGCATGACCGAAATGATGAGTTACTGGACGTTCTCCGATGTTTTTGAAGAACAAGGCGTGGTGAAAACGCCATTTTACGGAGGATTCGGTTTGCTCGCCGAGCGCGGCGTCCCTAAGGCCGCGTTCAACGACTTCGCGCTTCTCCATCAACTCGGTGACGCGCGGCTGGAGGTAAACTCGGACTCGGCGCTGGTCACGCGCCGCAAAGACGGCTCGCTGGCCATCGCCGCGTGGAACCTTTTCCTCCCGGAAGAAACCGGTTCCCCAAAAACGCTTACGTTTCATTTCAAGAATCTCGGAAGCGCCAGCTCCGTCCGCATTACCATCGTGGACGTCGAACACGGCTCGCCACTTCCCGCCTGGAACAAAATGGGCCGCCCCGCGTTCCCCACGCTCGCCGAGATCGAAGCCCTCCGTAAGGCCGCCGCGCTTCCCGCCGCGCAAGTGCAAACACCCCAGAACGGCTCTTTGACGCTGACTCTCGAGCCTCACGCGCTCGCTTTGATTGAATTGGGAAAGTAGCGCGCTTCCTACCCCGGCTGGAATCCTGCCAGGTTCATTCCACTCTGCGCCGCGGGATCTTTCATGAAAGTGTTCCACACAAACTGCGTTCGCTGATTTTCCGCCATCAAAACAGAAATCCCGAGATCGATTCCGATCACATCCGTGTCGTACCAGCCGGTCAGCGGATTGAAAGCATCCACATAGCTGTAGCGCTGCCAGGCTTGCGGGTAGTGCCCGCGAATCCATCGCAACACGTGAATGGTGTCCGCAAAATCGAAGGGCAGCGAGCCCGCCGTGGCGCAAGGCACGATGCTGCCGTCAACGGGTCCAATCGGCGTTCCGTGCGCCGACGGACCTCCCCACGCCACGTAGCCTTTTTGCGAATCCGAAGCGCTGATTCCCCAAAGATCGGCGCTGTAATCCGAGAATTGTCCGGCAAGCGAAATACAAAACAGCCGGTGCGCCTGTGTTGCGGTGATCGAATTCTGGAAATAGTTCGCGAAGGCATCCTTCTTGCCCCGGAAATCGAACCACGCGTGCGAATACTGATGCACGAACAGCGGGTCCGACCCGGAAATGTAGGACAGCCCTTGATACTGGATCGTCGGGCGCGACCATACTGACCAACTGGACGCTGGAATTGGAAATGTCGGCGAAGCCATCGCCAGTAGATACAGCATCATGAGTTCACAATAAGCGTTCCACCTCGCCGAAAGAAAACCGGTCTCGGGCTTCCAGCCCATGGAAAGAGTCGTCCCGCCATTCAGCATCCAGGCGAAATTCACGTTGTTGTAAATTTTTGTGGCCAGGCCAGAGATTTGCGCATCTTGCGAAAAATGCTGCCGGCACACCAGCACACCGCAGAGCAGGATAGCCGTATCAATGGAAGAGACTTCCGAATTAAACGCCCGGGCCCCCGTCGTCATGTCCACAAAGTGATAGAGGAACCCGTTCATCCCATTCGGTTGCAGATGGTTCAAGACGAAGCTGAGTGTGGCCTGAATGCGCGCTGCGATGGCCGCGCTCGGTTGATAACCGCGCTGATCGCCGATGCAGAGTGCCGTCAAACCGAACCCCGTCGACGCGATACTGGATACCGTGCGCGTGTCGTTGCCCGCCGCAAACGCGCGGTCCTTGACTTGGCCCGTCGTCGGGTCAGCCTGCTCCCAGAAAAAAAGGAAACCAGTCTTCTCCATTTCCTCGAGCAATTGGTCGTCCGTCCCCGGGTACCCGTCCCCTGCTGGGGCCGGAGAGGGGGAAAAGTCTCCACGCCCGCAGCCGTACGGAAAGAGCGTGATTGTCGGCAGCGAAGAAATGGCAGCTATCTTGCCCATTTGTACGAGGAGTTCGCGCCTTGTGAATTTGCTTTTCACCATTACGTTCCCTCGCAAAGATTGTAAGACTCTTATCCTACCGAACCGGCCCGGCATTGAAAACATCGATTGCCGATCATATGCTATGATAAAACGATTTACTAGGCCCATCTAAGGCTATACGAATGGACAACGGCCGGTGGGTGCTGCTACCGTTCAAGAGCAGCACGGTCCCAGTTGCCAAGCGTTGCCGCCGCTTCGTAAGTGCTTTGGCAAAACTCAAGCAAGGCCGCAGTGGGCGACTCCGCCTTCCGCACCTCGTCGTAGAGGAGCAGGAATTCGCCGAGCTGCCGGTCGTAAAACGCCGCATCCGGGCCGCTACGCTTGTCTTTGAATCCCGGCGGTTCAGGAGCCGCGTAGGAATAGAACGCCGCGCCCTTGACGTTGCCGCCGCCAGGCCAAAAGCCAACACTGCTCACTTCGTGCGAATAAGCTTCGCGAGTCATGGCATCGGCCCCGGGACGTTCGGGCGCACGGCGGCCGGAAAAACGCGTGACCGCCAGATCGAAACTTCCCCAGAAGAAATGCACCGGGCTGGACTTGCCGATGAATCTGGCCCTGAACAGATTGAAAACCGTGTCCACGGATAAGAGGATGCGCCAAAATTTCTCGACCGACGCGCGGTCGTAGGAAGCGTGCACGCGATCTTGATCGAAAGCAATCGGATCGGGAATTTCCACTGGCATTTTCCAGATTTTGACTGCAATCTTCGCCGAGCGAAGCAATTCCATGAATTCCTGGTAGAACTCCGCCACAGAGCGCGGCTCGAGCGGAAGAGTCTTCACCAGTCCTTCGCTCGTCTCCAGTACCAGCCGATGCCGTATGAAGTCAAACCAGAGTTCAAATGCTCGTTCGCCGTAAGGGATACGAGATGTCGTCAAACCGCGGGCCGTTACATATAAAGGGATATTCCACCAGTGGTTCACGACTGGCGTGAGACGCAGCTTGACCTTGCCCACGATTTGCGTCCACATGTGCAGCGTGGCGCAGGTTTCTTTCCAAGAATCCAGCGCAAGGGCGGGCCAGCATTCTGGCTGATCGGGAGCGGCGTGAGCCATAGGGGGACTCTCAGACGGTGTTGACGGCTTCTGAAGGAAGGCGCTTGGCCGCCACCAGGCCGAGAACAATGAAAATCAACACGACCACCACCTGCGTCCCGAGGAACGATGGTTCTGATTGTGTGGGCGCCAACACCTTTAGCGCGGAAATCTTCATAAAAAACTGGGCGATCAAAACAAAAACGTTGAGACAAAGAGCGATGACAGCGCCGATGACATAGGCGCGCTGCCACGGCCGGGCCAGATGAAAGACGTAAAGGGTCGCAAGCGTGGCTGTCTTCAGCTTCCAGCGGTCGCGCCGGCGACAGCAAACTCGCTTGCGACAGGGGTCGAAGCAGGCCAACTCTACCCTCGGCGGTGCGGTATCTTCCGTCCGCGAACAATCAGTGGACGCGGTCCTTTTGAGGTCGCCATCATCCTACAACCGCTCGGCTACATTTGCCAGCCTTGACGATACCAGGACTTGCGAGGCCCTTCAGAAACGTCATGCAGTGCTTGGAGCGGCCAGGGACGTTTAATATTTCTTGGAGTTGCTCCCGCGTGAGAAGCGGGTGGCCACCCTAGATCAGAATTGCTGGTTGGATCGGGAAATTCTCCGCGAAAGACCCAAAGCTGATACACGAAGGAACCTGCTTTTGGGAGGGATATTGGGGCGATTGCGCCTGAAACGGCAAAGGTGTAAGTGGCTTCAGGCCGCACTTGCTCTTCTAGAGTCAAGCAAGTGGGCTGAGGCGATTCGGTGCTTAAAGTCACGCGTGGACAAGGGCGGCCGCTTTGGCTTCTTTGGCGGCTTTGGCTTCTTGGCTGCCGGTGGCGGTTAGGTCTTGGGCGCCGAAACCGATACCGATTTTTTTTAGGAAGGCGGTGGGGGGTTCGCCGCCGGCAAAGATCCAGACGTAGTCGTTGGGAATCTCCTCCGACTGGCCACCGATATCCATGATTACGGTTTTTT
>Ga0307475_10000117_pt1 | contig 45868 bp, 37 predicted proteins | sample atmos_gasesECM1C_FD_203317 | JGI IMG/M metagenome (GOLD analysis project Ga0307475, IMG submission 203317) | Hardwood forest soil microbial communities from Morgan-Monroe State Forest, Indiana, United States - atmos_gasesECM1C_515 | ecosystem: Environmental > Terrestrial > Soil > Temperate... | reverse complement strand
AGAAAACCCTTGCGGCTCTCTATGCCGTAGGTCAAAGCCGACAGAGCTTCCTGCGTGGCCTTCGTCAAATACAGGTAGCGCGGATCTGGGCTAAAATTAAAGGGCAGGTCTTTCAACCCAAAAAAGTTTTTATACATTCTCAGTTAAACCCCGACATTCATATTGATCGGCTCATCTTTTTGTTCCGGAGTTCTCTTTGCGGAGCCGTTGCTGCCATTTACTCTGGACGGTTTTGTAGCTGGAATCACCGCTAAAGTCGGCAGTTTCAGTTGGAGCTCTACGTCTTTCTCGGTCCTAAGAGTGGTATCCTGAGCCTCCAGGAGGAACGCGATCGCCAAGCCAAATCCTAGTCCCCCGGCAAGACCACCAAAGGCGAACAGGCGCCGGTTTGGAAACGTCGGCTGCTGAGGCAAGCTAGGCGGATCCAGCACTCGAAATTGCTCTCCCTGTTGACGCCGGAGCAAATCGCGAGACATCTCAGAATCGTTCTGCTTTTTAAGTAGATCGTTATATATATTGAGAGCTGTTTGATAATCCCGGGTGAGCGCTTTATACTGCTGCGCTACGGCCGGTGTCAGCTCTAATTTTGCCTGGACCCGGCTAATCTGTTGCTGCAACCGCAATTGTTCCGCCATTCTTTCGTGGATACCCACGTCGATTTGGTGAAGCTGCGCACGTAACTGCTGCGCCTGAGGCGTGTCTACCTGCAAACCCGACTGATCCGTCTCTTTTTCGGCGTGCGCGCTGGCAGCTTGTTCATCCATCCTTTGCTGCAAGCGCGTCATTTCATTTTTGACTTTTATAACGTCAGGATGGTCGTCTGTATAGCGAGTCCGCAAAGAGGCAAGCTCGTCTTGAAGCGTAGTGAGTTGTCGCGAGAGAGTCTCCGGGCTGTCAGCTGCTTGCGATAATTTGGCAGCCGCAATTTGTTGGCTCAGTGCCGATTCCAAGAACAATTTGTCTTGTTGGGCCCGATTCAGCGATTGCGTCACCGAATCCAATTGAGAAGCTAATCCAGTGAGCAGGCTGAAGTTAGTCTGGGCTTCGTCGGGAAGGGCCCCCATGTATCGTCTTTGGAAGTCCGCGAGCTTGGCATCCTGATCATCCAACTTGGCTTTTGCCTCTTGTAGTTGTCTGTTGATGAAATCTGTGGTGTCCTCTGCCTTGCGCTCGCTGATAATTACATTCTGCTGCAAAAACATCGAGGTGATCTCAGTACAAATCCGCTGTGCCAGCTGAGGGTCGCTCGCCATCACATTGATAGTAAATCCAGGCAAGCCATTTGCATTGGTGCGGTCCATCGGCCTGACCGCACTTACGTCGATTGAGCTTCGGAGGCGCCCAACCAATTCCTCCATTGGATGCTTGCCGAGATCTTCTTGGTGGAGATTGAATTTCTCAATGATCTGCTGAAGTCTCGTCCGACTAAGAATTTCCTCTCGCATCGTAGCGAGGCGCTGGTTTGTGTCGCCGCCAATTGGCCGAACGAGTTCTGATGACACTGCGGGCGCCTCTACCAAAACCACTGTCTCCGACTTATAGCGCGCCGGCAGAAAGAGCGAGACTACGTAGGCGCCAACCGAACACAGTATCGCTGGGATGATTAAGACCCACTTGCGCCGCCGCAAGATGGTCTTGTAATCTTCAACCGTCAGTTCATGCTGACCAATCATTCCAAACCTGACCCTTTCTGAACTTTCCAGAGTCTCCGAGCCTTCTATTCGAGCACGATCGAACGGAGTCCCCAGTTGTAACCGATGGATACCGAACTGCTAAGAGTGCTGACTGTGCACGCAGGCAACGTGCAGACCGACGCCAAGCTTGACTGTCCGGATGCGCTATAAGCGATAAAAAAGCTCCCGTAGCGGACAAAGTGGCGGCTCACTCGGGCCGCTATAAACCACGCTTGGGGCGAGATCATATTCGCGTTTGGTGTAGTCTGCTGAATCGGCTGGTTTCTTGAGTAACCAGCTGTAATTGCCCCATCCCAGTCGCGATTGAAAGTGCGACTAACAGATCCAGAGAGTAAGTCTGTCGTCGCTCCTAGGAATACGCCGCTCCCACCGGTGAGAGAGTGATTATAGGTAAGTCCGGCTGCCAAGCGACGATACTGGTAGTTGAGTGAACTCGACGCAGTCCAAGTCACGAGCGTCGACGGACCGGCTAGCGGCGCGTGGTATACCCGCGTATCGGGGCCGGCCCCAACTTGAAAGCTCAGGCGTCCTGTAATCCGCCTGGCAAATGACATTTGCACATTGTGATCCTGAATGCCTTGAAACGCTTGAGACGGATTCGCATACCAGAAGTCGTTAAATCGATAAAACACGGCAATCGAATTCTCGCGATCCAATAGGTAGTTATATCCGCCCTGAAATGTTGCGTAACTGCTATTTTGGAAGCCGGCGTTGACAAAATCCAAGAGTCCAAATGAGCCGACGAAGGTGAGAGAAGCCCGGTGGTTGAGCGCGTAACTTACCTCGCCAATTGCCGCATTGCTGATCTGGGGAGAACCTGTGATCAGAATGGACTGGCCTGGAAGAAAGTCGTTGCGAAAACCGGCGTTCGATCCGACGCCGTTGCCCAGACCCACTCCTAAGCTGTTTAACCCCCCCCCACCTCCGAAGCCGAATGGCGACTGCGATGTATAGCTCAACTGATCGCCAAACATCGTGGACCAACGACCCCAATTGATCATGTCAGAGAAATGAAGGTTCTGAATGCCGGAGTTCCCTTGGTTGGAATCAGTTGAAAATGATCCGCCCGTTAAGTAGTCCAGCGACAGATTTGATCGCCCCGAAGTCCGGCTTAGGGCCAACCGTCCCGTCAAATAAGTGGACTCAATTACTGCCGGGCTGCCGGACTGGCTGGAATTGTAGGGGTTGGTCTGTGCCTGCGAAGAGATTCCAAAACTCGGCAATAGAAAGCTATGTCCGGAAGGTGGCAATCCGAGCGTTAGATTCTGAGCCCCCGCGAGCGGAGTTGTATCCGCTACCACCTCTTGCTCTTCAATCACAGGAAAGCCGGTTGCTGCTTCTTTCGCGGCAGGGGCAGTGGCAAGCGATGCCGAATTAGCGGGAAGTGGTTGTTGAGCCCCAGCGCTCGGATTCTGCGCGTTGCTGAGAGGAACCCAGAGAACTAGGCTGCTCAAGACGATCCCGGATAGGCAGATTTTATGTGTCATGACTCCTCCTACGGCACCACAATCGTATCGCCAGCCTTCAACAGAACGTTCTGCTCCATCCGCTGGCCACTTAGGACTTCCTTGAAATTGAACGGGCGCCGAACTTCTTGGCCGTTTTCGAGGCGCAGGATGTATATCTTTGTTTGCTTGGCAAACGGTGAGCATCCTCCTGCACTGGAAAGTGCCTCCAGAACGGTCATATTGGGCACCAGTGGGAACGCTCCGGCGCGGTTCACTTCCCCGACGATATAGATTCTCTGGCTGTTGACCCTGCTGACGATTATCGTCACCTGTGGCTCGGCAATGAACTTTTTCAGCCGAGTCGTAATCTCCGAGCCGAGCTGCATGGGAGTCAAACCAGAAGCTTGTACGTCGTTGAGCAACGGCAGTGATATCTTGCCGTCCGGACGAACTGGCACGGAACGCGATAGATCAGCCTCTCTCCAAACATTCACAATCAGTTCATCTTCTGGACCGATGATGTAGTTAGGATCTTCGGTGGCCGGTTTCACGCTGGGGCCATCCACTCCGCCCTTCCCCGTTTTGTCTTTGTCGGACACCAACTTATTGTCAATACGCGGCTTACTGGACCTGTTTTGCGCGCACAAAGTTGAGGCGGGAAACGCCAGTAGAATCATGAGTCCCAGGATCTTCGTATTCTTCATTAGCATCTCTCCAAGACTTCTAGACTTCTTCAGAGTCGGGCACCCGGATCTGCTTCAATTTATAAAGGAGCGACTTGTAACTAATCTGCAGCGCCGCGGCGGCTCTCTTCCGATTCCAGTGCGTGCGCGTGAGCGTTTGCAGAATCAGTTCGCGTTCGGCTTGTTGAGAAGCGGCTCTCGCAGCGACTTTAAGCGGGCATGTAATCATCGTGGTTCCCATAGGGGCTAGCGGCGTGGGTCGGGCGCTCAAATCAGACACCGCCAATTCTTCGTTCTCGAGGGCCACAATTTTCTTGATTACATTCTCCAGTTCACGAATGTTACCAGGCCATGGATGATCAACCAGCAAACCAAGCGTGCGGTCGCTCAGACCTACTTTCCCCCGGTGGAATAACTGCGAGTACTTGTTCAGGAAAAACTGAGCCAGCAGCGGAATGTCCTCTTTCCTCTTGCGGAGGGGAGGAAGCCTTAGGCAAACACCATTGAGCCTGTAGAACAGTTCGCTCCGGAATCGACCGCCGTGAACCTCGGATTCCAGGTCGCGCGTAGTACAAGAGACAATGCGGCCCCCTAAAGACTGGTTTCCTCGCCGTACATTCTCTTCGGGGAACAGATGTAGAAGATGCCGCTGGCAATTTGCATCCAATTCGCTGATTTCATCGAAGAACAAAGTTCCACCACTCTTGCCAATCTTTGCGAGCCGCCCGTTTTCAAAATTTCTCAGTTGCAACTGGAAAGACTCCACCGCAAAAGCTGCGCAACTGAATTTCATGAATGGCAATCCCCGCTGGCTCGAGAGTTCGTGGATTTGCCGGGCGACGATTTCTTTGCCGGTCCCACTCTCGCCCTCGACAAGAACGGGAATTTCTGTCGGCGCAATCTCCGACAAGAGCCTCTGCACGGGTTGCATTTCGGCGCTCAGGGTTGACAGAAAGAACTGCTCTCCCAAAACGGGGAGATCTGCTCTTTCAGTTCTCTGGTTGTTTCCGCAGGACTTCTCTAGCACGCGGTTCCTTAATTGGCTTTCTCGGCCGAAGTAAAGAGTAGAGGTCTCTAACAGGGTGTCTAGGATGCACGACGGCTGCCAGCCTTCAACGGTTCACTTTACCCCCCTTAGCTACCGGAAAACGCTTAAATTGTGATGGTTAGAGGCTTTCTGTACAAATAGGAGAGGGCCATCCAATGGCCTTAAATTGTCCATCAGACTTCCACAAAGTCCTCTTCGCTTACCATTTCCGTCACCTTAGGCGGGGGACTCGAGCCACCCGCCTGCATCGTTCTTGGCTCGGAAATGGGCGCGTAACTGCCCTAAAATGAATCATATAGAATGCACTCCTCCTACCTGTCGAAAGCCATGCCCTTGGTCTTCCGCTCGGTACCATCCTGCGTCGAAAGTCGCAAATAATCTATTAATTTTCAATGAGTTACAAGACGTCGTCGACGTACTTCCATGACTTAGAGATGGCCACCAGATTGCCCAGCAAGGGGGCGGGACTCCTATATTTATGAATACTCGGGTGAGGTCTATTCTGGCAGTTTCTCTTTCCATCAGTTTCCTGTGGATTACAGGTTGCTTCCGGAGTTCCGCCGCCAGGAAAGCCCAATATTTTGAAAGCGGCCGAGCATACTTCGAGCAGGGAAAATATCCCGAAGCGTCCATTCAGTTTCAAAACGCAATCCAAATCGACAAAGACTTTGCCGAGGGCCACTCTCAATTGGCCCAGTGTTTCCTCCATCAGGGCTTCTGGAATGAGGCTCACAGGGAATTAACCCTCACGATAACCTTAGAGCCCAGGAATTGGCAGGCGCAACTGGACCTGGCAAATCTCTTCTTCGGTGCAAGGCAGTTCCAAGAAGCCAGAACTCGTGCTGAGTCCGTCCTGAAGGAAGATCCCAACCAGATTTCCGCTCAACTGCTCTTGGCCAGTAGTGACGCGGAATTGGGAAACATACAGGCGGCGCTGCAGGAGGCTCAGCAGGCGGTCCAAATGGCTCCAGACAAACCCGCACCGTACCTATCATTGGGCTTCCTCCAAGAAAAAAACCACCAACCGTTGGAATCCGAACACAGCTTTCAAAGGGCCATCTCGCTAGATCCGAGATTCCTACCTTCTCGACTCGGTTTTGGTAGTTTTTACCTGCGCCAACAGAGATGGACCGAGGCCGAAGCACAATACCGCGCCGCTGTAGAACTCGCCCCCAACGACTCGCTTCCCCGTGCAGCCCTTGCGTCGTTTTACTTTGCCTGGGGAAAAAAGGACCAAGCAGAGCGGATTTTGCAAGACGCAAAGAAGGCCAAGCCCCGCGATCCGAGTTGGTACCGGATGTTGGGTGACTTTTATTTGGTGAATCATGACACAGAGAAAGCGCTCGCCGAATTTGGTCTCCTGCGTCAGGAGCATCCTGATGACCTCAAGGTAAAGGAGCTCTATATTGGAATCCTGATTCAGAGCAGGCAGATCGTTCAAGCTATGAGCCTGAACGAAGAAATTTTGAAACAAAATCCCAAGGATGCTGAAGCTCTCACCCTCAAAGGCCAAGCGCTGAATCTCGATCAAAAATTCATAGAGAGCACCCCCATTTTGGAATCCGCTGTCAGAAGCAATCCAGACGCGCCGTTTGCGCACTTTCAACTGGGTGTAGCGTACTCCAGGTCTGGGAACACCCGAGGTTCCGAAAAAGAGTGGCGTGAAGCCGTCAAACTGAAGCCCTCGTTGCTCGAAGCGCAACAGGAATTGGCCAATCTGGCCCTCCGAACAGGGGATTGGGAAATGCTCGAACAGAGCGCCTCCGCCTGGCTCGCCTATGCTCCCACCGCTCCACAAGGCTATGTTCTGCGCGGCACAGATCGGCTCAAAGGAGGCGATCTCTCGGGCGCGGAAACGGACTTTCGACAGGCGATTGCGCTCGAGCCCAGGACCGTGATTGCCTATACACGACTCGGCGACGTAAGGTTCTTGCAGAAGCGGTTCACCCAAGCAGAACAGTTTTACGAGCAGGCCTTGGAATACGATCCCCGAGCAATCGAGGCACTACAGGAACTGGCCAATATGTTCCTGTTTCAAAAACAGCCAGAAAAAGCTCTGAAACGTGTGCAAGTGCAGGTGGCGAAAGTTCCGGATGACAGCGCCTATCATCTTCTGCTCGGACAAGTATTACTCACCGGCCGCAAGGCCTCCCAGTCGGAGCCAGAATTTGAAAAGGCTGCGGCGCTCGACAATTCCAATTTACTAGCCTTCTTTCTCTTGGCCCAATCACAACAAGAAGCCCATCAGGCGGACGCCGCCGCGTCAACCTACGAACGTTTGCTGCGGGAAAACCCCAAGAATTTGGAGGCTTGCGTCGCGTTTGGCCTTCTCGAAGAACACCGCGGAAATTGGCAGCACGCCGAGGAGCTTTACCGCCGGGCTCTTGACCTACAAGCTACTCAGCCCGTTGCCGCGAATAACCTCAGTTATCTACTGCTCGAGCATGGTGGCGATGCCAACTATGCGCTGGCCTTGGCCCAGATTGCGCGCCGCGGAATGCCGTCCTCTGCTACCACCGCCGACACCCTCGCCTGGGCGTACTACAAAAACGGCATATACAGTTCCGCAATCGATCTCCTTACCGAAGCCACCAAGAGTGCTCCTCAGAATTCGGCGTACCATTACCATCTGGGTCTCGCCTATCAAAAATCTAACCAAGTGGAACTCGCTAAGGAAAATTTTCGGCGTGCCCTTGAACTGGACCCCAAGTCGCCGCGTGCGAATGAAATCCGACAAGCGCTGCTCGAATGGACCTCAAACTAAGAACCGCGGCGGATTTCAGCCAGACGGCAGCCGTTCAATCCCAGTACTGGTGGGAAAAAAACAATTTGCAGTCGGGGCTCTTTCGATGTCCTCGAGTGTCTATGCGTGACGTCACAACATCCGGGCACGGCAGGAAACTTACCCTCTCCAACTGTGGAATGTATAGTGAAGCGCTTATTCAAGACCCGTTACGCTTGATCCAGTAGCGTCCATAGAAGAAACCTAGGAAGGACCAAAGGTTAAGCTCCTCTTGAAAGGCTGTGGACGGCCGGCGTACCGCATTGACAGGTGCACGCGCAATGCGTCCGAAACGGTACCGTGGCATCCCAAAAATGCGAGGAACTCTCTCTGCGTTTTGCAGGTCCAGGATACCCTCTGAAACGCCAGCCCAAAACTTCCAATGCCGCAAGTAAGATTTTGACAGGCGAGTTTTGGGGATCCAGTGTTGAACAATCAAGTCTGGAAAGTACATCCCCCGCGCACCGACTCTCAGGAGGCGCTCATACATCTCGTCGTCCTCCCCAATCATTAAACGATTGCCTGTGCGGCCGATCGAAGTATTATACGGACCAACCCGCTCAAGCAATTCGCGTTTTATAACTACGTTTCCCCCGAGGAGCAATCCTCGGAAGTCTGGTCCGTATTGCCTGGGCTGGTCGCCGAAATCCATCCAGCCGACTACGCCTCTCAGATTACTGGATAGCCACTTCGGGGGCGGCACCTCGAACTTCGGGTGGTATGGGCCACCGATGAAATCCAGTCCTGGCTCTCGAAAGCAATCCGCAATCTTTTGATACCATGTATCGGAAATCAGTTCATCATCATCGATCATCGCCACCAGCTCTCCTTGACCGGCTGCGATTCCCGCATTTAGGGCAGAGGATCGGCCCGCTCGCTTCTCAAAAACATATTGAACGGGAAACCGTTTGGCCACCTCCGCCGTATTGTCACTGCTGTTGTTGTCTACGACTGTAATCTGCACCTGTAAATCGGAGGGTGGGGCAACACTCAGCAGGCTTCCCAGAGTGACCGATAAGAGGTTAGCTCTGTTATAAGTCGGGATGACTACATCTAGCTTCATGGCAGCACGCTTCTCATGGAATAATTGGAACTCACAACGGTTAGCCAGCACCCTTTGGACCTTCGAAATGATTGCACGTTCACGAGCATTTATTCCTTACAGTAGCCAATCCAGGTCACATTCTCCGTTTCAATGTAACGACCAACGATAAGTAGCGCTTGGGTTGCCAGAACGGAGAAGGCCATTGCAACAGTGATCGAACTAAGAATCTCATCTCGATGTCCCGTTCAATTGATGCTCGGGCGGTCATTGCTGCCGAGTAGGCTTGGTAGCTCATGATCCGCCGGCGCCACAACCAGCGCCGCAGTCCACTTAAATCCGCTAGCAGCGTCGTGTCAAGCATCTTTGAGAAGTCTTGGAACATGTGTGAAGCGTCGCTGCTCAGACTAGCTGGTCGCCTGCTGTAGCAGGTGAGCGGCTCCGCAATGCCGATGAAGCGTCCGCGTCGGATAAGCTTGAACCATGCGCCCCAGTCCTCGCAGCCTTTCTGATTTTCGTCGAATCCCCCGAGGCTGAGCAGTGCCTCGCGCTGCACCATTACACATGAAGGCGTTAGCATGTTGCGCCACCGGAACTGCGGCCAAAGCGCGATGGGGGGCGTGAAAGCCTCTCCAAGTGCCTCCCCTTGCTCGCCGAAGATCTGCATTCCCGTGTAGACCACCAACGCTTCGGGGTCTTCCAGGGCGCGCTTCTTCTGAACATGGAGTTTCTCTGGTCGCCACCAGTCGTCAGCATCAAGGAAGGCGATCCATTCACTCTTCGCCACGCGCAATCCCGCGTTCCGCGCCTTCGCCGGCCCTCCATTCTGCTGGCGGACGTACTGAATGTGATTGCCAAAGGAAGCCGCTACCGCAGCAGTCTGATCGGATGAGCCGTCATCGATGACGATTACTTCAAAGGGTGGCTCAGTTTGCTCCAGCACGCTGCGGATTGACCTCTGCAAAAACCTTTCCGCGTTATATGCCGGTATAACGACGCTGATATTCACTTAGGCTCCGGGCGGCGACGAATCTATCCTTGTAGTTCGGCCCATTTCTTCGGTCAACGCGCTTGAATCCAAAATAAGCTTTGTGATTCGCCGAGCAGCTCTCCGGAAATCTTTTCCCAATAACCTTTGTTTCGGACATATCGGTTTGGAGTTACTCCTATTTCAAAGCCGGCTGGGCCGCATTTTCCGAATCGGCCACGGGGCGGGGAGGGGTAGTCTGGTTGCCACTCTGCCTCTGCGCGCCCTTAAGCTCGCGTCGAATACCCTCCAGGACACCCACCCTTGGCTGCCATCCTAGAAGACCGGCGTGAACGTTCTGGAAGCGCCGTTTTGCCAAGGCCGATTTCATTCTATAAATACTCATCGGAGACTGACGCTTTAGCAATCGGAAAAAGATTTGCGAGAACGCCCCCAAGGCAAAAACCAACCAGCGTGGAATATGCAATGTGCGAACTTCTTCACCCTCGCAAAGGTGCAGCACTTCATCCTGACTGAGTTGCATCGGGTCCGTAATTTGGATAATTTGCCCGTCCCGCGCTTCGCAGCGCACGGCTGCAAGAACTGCGTCGACTACGTCATCGAGGTAGATGAACGGAATGCTTACGCCTCCGTCTCCGAGGAGGACCCAGCGTTTTTTCACCTTCCACCCGATGGCCGCCGATAGAACTGACTGGCGATCGCCGAAAATCTTGCCGGGCCGCAGAATGACTGCGGGTATTCTATACTTGACCACATAACCGCTCACGAGCCGTTCCGCTGCGAGCTTCGCTTGTGTGTAGTAGCCCCGTTCCTCGGCGCGTGGCTCCAGCGGTCTAGTTTCATCAAGCACAGCGTCCGGGGGACCTCCAGCCCAGTCGAGAACTGACATGGAACTCAAATAAACGAGTTTCTGTATACCGAATTTGCGACATCCTTCCAACACGTTCTTCGTGCCGGTAATCGTCGCACACTCATGCTCAGGCCATGGGCCACTCATGGCCGCGCCCGCATGAATGACCGTGGTTGTCCCGCAGATCGCACGGTCGACAGCGTCGGGATCACCGAGATTGCCTACGATGACTTCTACATTGGGTGGCACTTGCACCGGTGGCCTTCGCACCAGCAACCGAATCCCTTGGCCGGTATTTTGGAGCGCCCTGGCGACGGCACCTCCAAGGTTCCCGCCACCGCCTGTGATTAGAATTAACCCATGCTTCTTAACCTCGGTGGGGATCGAAACGTTCAGACTTCGAAGCCTGTCTTCATGCTCAGACTCCGCCGACCTACTAATTTTTTCGGTCCAGTAGACGGTGGATCGAGCGTCTTCTGGTAAGACCGGAGTGGAATTGCTACAGGCGAGCGATTCGTAGAAGACGCGGATCAGATTCTGGAGACCATGATAGGGCAACGCCCTGCCCGTCAAGAAGCGTAGCGCGTTTTTGGGAACATCGAAAAGCATCGACGCCGAATCGGAGAGTGCATTGGCAACGCGTTCGATCGACTTGGGTAGGGGTAAGGAGGATCGAACCCCTTGCGACATCAGAAAGAGGTCTACGCGCAACACTCCTTTCGTGCCCTGGACGATGATCTGGTTTTGCAGGGGTCTTACATTCCAGGAAAGCTGGAATTGTCCGAGTCCCTCCCGGCATCGTACCAATGCGCGCCATTCATCAAATGCCAGGTTCGGGTCTCCTCCAAGTGATGCCCAATTGGCAGTGATGTCCTCAATCGGTCCAAGAAAAGCTTCAAATAGATAGAGGGCGTGGACTCCCAAATCCCGGAAAGGGTAGCTGGCGCTTCGATATTGTGGGGGCAGAGGGCCTCCCGCATAGGGCGGATAGGCCGAACTTCGCAGGATGTCAACCGCAACGACGCGGCCGATTTTCCCGCCCCGCACGGTCTCGAGTGCGCGGTGCACTTGCGGATCGAAAAGAAGTGAGTGCCCCACGCAAACCTTATTGCCACTTTGCTTCGCAGCTTCGACAATAGCGTCGCACTCGTCTGTGTCGAGTGCCAAAGGCTTCTCGACAAAAACGTGACAACCGAGGCGAAGCGCCTCTATCGCGATCGATGCATGGGTGTGAGGCGGAGTCAGAACATGTACGACATCCGCGCCCGCCTCGCGTAACGAGCTCAGCGACGGATAGGGTCTGGTCTTTGCAGAAGCCGCCCACCTACGGCATCTCTCCTCGTCGACGTCATACACGCCCAGAAGCTCGACGTTTTTCAGCCGGCGCAGGGCGGCGAGGTGATATTCGGAAATATGCCCTGTTCCTACGAACGCTGCCCGCAACTTCATCTGCTGATTCCTTTGCTCTTGAGCAGACGACCTACGTGTGTCGTCTCTCGTGCGGTTGCCTGCTCCCATGTTTCTACTCGCATCGCTTCACTCCGTTCGCGGTGGGACTCCGCGGAATTGCTGCGAACCGCGCACTCCACCGTTCGCTCAAATTCCTCGGGTCTATATACAATTAGTTATATCGCTCGTATTTTGCCCACATTCCCGCTGCTGCCTGCCAGATCGGCTTCGACCTTTCCCGTTCTTCGCTGCATGATTACCGGTCAGTCTTCGCAAGCTGATGGTGAACCGCGCTCGTTTCCGCGGATTGTTTGTCTCTTCCTGATGTCCAATCCGACGCAATGGCCGTTTCCACGGGGTCCCGCCCGCGGCACAACGCTGAAACCGCACCGTACATTTGCCAAGCGGAAACAAAAAATGTTTCGGCCTGAACGTGAGCCGCCTCATCGGCAACCCAGCGGTATACGTTTAACAGATCCTGATTCAACAACACTTCGGAGTTCGCTTCCTGCGTTCCGTGAGAGTACAATTTTACAAAAAGATCGCCTCCCAGTTGAGGGGCCAAATCGAACCATCGACGGACGCGATGAGGAGTTGGCCGATCATACGCGGCCAGTTCACCGGTCTCCATGCGAGGGATGAATCGCCCCCTCCAGCGCAGCCCAAATGGCCCTGGAATCATCAGCAACTGCGGCATCATGCCGCCGCCGACGGAGGCAGCAACCCCCTCGTCATAGGATTTCGGTTTGTGCAAATCGTCGCGGCACCAGTAAATCTTGTTCAGCGTTCTTGCCTGCGTCGGCGAGTTGCCGGAAGGCATAGTAAAATCTGCATAGCATCCCAGATCGCGAAGAATTGCGACCTCGTCATTGAGACCGCACCAACGGCCATCAGGGCGAGAATTATTCAACGCCCAGTTACCGTGAATGAACCCGAAGGCGATACGACCTTCAATCCTGCGCAACAGCCCATGATTCTCCACTAACCTACGACAATACGTCGCCATCCGGCGGATGAACTCTTCACGCCCGCCTCCGTCGTGATGAATATGAACCTCGACATCGGCAATTCCTTCGCGCGTCATTTCCGCCAGCGATGAAATGAACTCGGGATGGTACTCTTCCTCGGGATAGAAGAATGAATACTTCGGAGTTTTGCCCGCTGAATCCTTCAGTTGCGAGGCGATCCTCGGCCACATCTCCCGCCAGCGCCTGACGCGCGAGCTAGCAGTAGCGAAATCCGCACCGCGCCAGAATGGCTCCCAATGATCGGTGATCGACAGCCACACCCGACGCACAGGCGGGCGACCACCAGCCACGCGGCGTATGCGATCCGCGCAGTAGGGACGCAACCATATCTCGGCATGGCGTGGTAGATCCATCAAAAGGTACAAGCAAACTTGGCTAATGTTAACACTTGCGCTGTGCTTGGCAGTGGGGACGCGCAGGTGTCGAATCTTTCTGCCGCGATCTGTTCCCAACTTCGCCGTCTGAGTTGTGAAATCCCTTCGCTGCCCCAGGTGCGATCTAATGCCGCAGATAATCCTCGACCCAGCGCGACTGCTTCGTGTGGGGGGAGCAAGATGCCGCACTCGTTGTTTATCAGAAGGTGTGCCGCACGCAGCCAGGACTCAACTGACCAGCACCTGTTTTGGGTACTGAATCGCGAGAATCGCGCGTCGATCGTCCTGCAGAACCTTTCTCGCATCTCAGCTTTCGCTACCTCCGGAATTCTTTGCTCGGACAGCCTTGGCCTGCTTCGTTCGTGTAAGACCTGCGAACAATTCCAGGTAGCGCCCGGCTACGCAGCCTGCATCGTATTTCGCGGCCGCGACCCGTGCGGCGATTTGACCCCGCTCTATCAGGTCGGAACAGCGCCGGGTTGCCAACATCGCATCAGCAAGCCCTTCGTAATTGCCCGGCGCACAGAACCACCCGAAAGAGCCCTCCTCTACGGCCTCGGCAATACCTCCGACGCGCGTTGATATGATCGGCAATCCCGCGGCCATCGCCTCAAGCACAACCATTGGTAACCCTTCGCTCGATGAGGAAACGACAAACGCGTCAAACGAACGGAGTACCTCGTCAACGTCGGGTCGCGCCGGCTCGATGCGTACTCGGCCTTGAACTCCAGCTCGGATGACATGGCGTCGCAGATCGTCCAGGAGGGGGCCGTCACCGACAATGTGTAATTCCGAATCAGGGGCACGCTCCTGGACAAGCCGAAACGCATCGATCAGCAGGTCATAACATTTTACGGGAACTAGCCTTCCGATCGCTCCAAAAACAAATGGTTGGTTGCTACCCGACCGAGTGCGCTGGCAACGAAAGCGCACAACCGGTACACCATTTGGAATGACCCGGGTCGGTGCATGCCTGCCCGCCCACTGCGGTTCGATCTGCTGTTGAGCATGGCGCGACACGAAAACGATCTCATCTGTCAAAGAAAGCAGCCAACGGAAGTAGCGTTCCCGGTACTCCGAGCCCCGAGACGAAACTGGACTGTGGCGCGTGTTGACGACAGGAATGCGAGCCAGCCATGCCGCCGGGGCGCCGTAATAGTGCGCGGACGGATTATGAGTATGGAGGACATCCGCCCCATCACGAATCAGGGAGTATGCGATTTGCGCCACGGTTCGAACCGACCTGCCAGGGCTCTTGTTGAAACAAGTCACGCGAATGCCGTTGGCACGAGCCTCCAAAGCTAGATCGCCTTCGGCCTCGATGCAATACAGCAGAGGCTCATGTCCAAAATCGCGCTGAGCGAGCGCCAGGTTCAGCGCCATCCGTTCTGCACCTCCGACTGCCAAACTGTTGAGCAGTTGCACGATGCGCAAACGTGGATGCTCGCGCCCATGTTGCTCACCATGGGCGCCCTGTTCGAAGTCGCATGTGATGACGTGTCCTTGCACGCCTACTCCGAAGGTAGCCAAATCTTCCGAAGATCGTCGCCCTTTACGAGGAAGTGCCAGAATCCTGCGATGGCTGCGGCATTCAACAGGCAGATTGCCGCAACCGGCCCAGCGATTTTGCGCAACACCCGGGCCTGCGCTCGCATCCCTAGCACGCCGAGCAGATAGAACCCGAGCTGCGCCAGCGTCAGCCAGCGATAAAGTTGCCAATGGGATAGGGCCAGCGAGGAGGCCAGTGCGAATACCAGGAACGCCGGCACGATGAGGCGCAGCAGTTTGTGGGAAACGAATTGAAGGCGAACCCTATTAGTGCGCCCGAGGAGCCAAGGTGCGATACGAACGAGTTGGAAATTCCCAGCCAGGGTGCGCACCTTGCGACGAAATTCGCCATGCGCCGTCTTCGGCCACGTATCCCAAACGTGCGCGCCTGCGTCCAGTACCGAGCGATAGCCCTGGCGCACGACCGCCAGTGGTTGGAGCATGTCGTCAAGAATCAAGCCCTCGGGCATGGTCACGGCCAGAGAGCGCCGAACGCCATAGAAACCGCCATACACGCCCACGACTGAGTCTATCGCGCTTTCAGATTTCCGGACCCACTGTTCGTAGCGCCAATACAGTCCGCTCACTGCACCTGACCCGGCGTCATGATCACCGCTCCTCAGATGCAGTTCTCCGGCGACGGCGCCCACGCTGGGATCAGCAAAATTGGTCACCAGTCGCGCAAGAGCGCCGGTTTCCAGGCGAGGCCGAATATCGATGAAGACGAGGATTTCGTGGCGCGCTTCGAGGATGGCTTGGTTGAGCGCCGCCGACTTGCCGCGATGCTCAGGCAATCGCCAGGTCCTGAGCCGGGGATGTCGAATTCCCTCCAAAATCACGTCGGTCTCATCGGTGGAACCATCCGAGACGATCAGCACCTCGACCAGCGCCTCGGGATAATCGTGCGTCAGAAGATGTTCAATCTTCTCTTGGAGCAGCGCCCCGCCGTTGTGGACCGCCATGATGAGACTGACCGACGGCTGGGTCTCCTGCCGGTGCCAGGGACGCGGTCTCCAGCGGCTCATCAGCCAAACAACGATTGGATAGCCGATATATGCATACGCCACTAGCACGGCACAGGTCCAAAACACCACCGTCATCGTTCGCCTGGCTGCAGTCGCTCCAAAAAAGTACTCAGTGCGATCCTGCAACAGTGGAATAGACAACGCTACTGAACTCAGACCAACCCTCGCTCGAGCAAAACCCGACGCTCCACTGGTTGCTCGGCCGGCGTCGGCAAACGCAGCCACCATAATGTTCCCGCATGCCCGCGCCGCAAAAAAGGTCATCCCACAAACAAGCAAGAAGATCGCTACTTTCTTTGCTCTGGCGTTCACTGTAAGTTGATCCTTTCAGTCTCTTCTGGGATGGGGGGCGAATTGTAAGGGCTCGAAGCGAGGCTAGGCTGCTCCAACGCCAGACCAGTCAACCGCGCTGAAAGCGGAACCTGCTCGTTTGTGTCTGTGTAATTCAAGAGCTTCGTTTGCGCACCATAAACCCATTCTAAGTCACGTCTAGTACTGCATCCGACAGACCAAAATCGTGCCTATCGGCGAGCGAGCGGATAAGCTAAAAGATGGGTTTGGGCCCATTCTTAGCGCCGATTTGGCTGTTTCTGGCACGTATAAGGGAAAATCTTTTCTCTTGCAGGCAAATGATTTCACTGCCTCTCTCGGAAGATTTGCTCATAAGTGCAAAGAAAGGGACTAGTTAGATTGGATCTTGGGGTGGGGCTGCTGAACGGAAAGGAACCGCCCGCCTTGGTGGTTTGGGGTGAGCCCGCTGGGCTGAGTGTGATGAGTTCCCACAACTCGTTGCTCGCTATCCAGTCGCCCTGGAGTCTGCAGCGCCACCGTTCTAGGCACTGGTCCCGGAGGCTTCCATATCCGTGGAAACGCGGCAGTGGCCCCAGCGAGCGTAGCGCCCTTTTCTGTGGGCGCTTAACTAACTAGCAGCCATCTGTTTTGACGCATGAGCGCTCATCGAATGCGAAGTCGGTCTTCGAAAGTTAGGCAAGCAGGCCCTGTGGTTGTGTATCGTTTTTGCGACGAACAGAGCTCATGCGCTTTCGAATTGCCATGCCCGGCTTCCCCGCAATAGACAGCAGCAGCTTCGCCCAGAGCACCATCGAAAGCGGGCGTCCCTGCCGGGCACGCCAGTACATTTCCCGGGAGCGCGCAAATTCATTGCGCCAATAAAAACGGTCGGCAGCGAGTTCAAAGACTTGAGACGCGATTTCGGCCTCCTCGAGGATGTTATCGCAGACCCGACCCAGCCGTTCTTGGAAATCGTTGAGTGAAATCGAAGACGTAGCGCCACGGACAGAGAAGCTGACGAGCGCACGGGAAAACTGTTCCGCTATCGCGCGTCTTGCGCGCCTCACGACTGCAATCGCCCCAACGCGTTCTGCTTCACGACGTATGCGCCATGGCAAAATTAGGTCATCTTCGACACAGGCGCGAATATTCTGTTGCCGCAGGGTGTTGGTCATACTGAGATCGTGAATCCGATAGTCCACCATGGGTTCAGCAAAGTAGCCGACATCATAATGAAGCGCGAAGAGGCACCACAGATACCAGTCGCCTCCGTACGGCATATCCTCGGGGAATGCCCCCAGATGCTCATAACACCGTCTTCGCACCATTCCGGACGGGGCTAGGATGAAATTGTCGTCGAGCAAATCATTGAGGAAGTGACGCCCGTTCAGTATCGCGTCTTGCGGCCGGTAAGCCGTCCATTTCAGGAGCCCCGTATCGTTCGAGTCATGCAGCCCATGACCGGGACAGAAAGCGTAACCGATCTCCGGGTGAGCGTCCATTAGGCTCACATAGCGTTGCAGCACGTAATCGCAGCGCAAGCGGTCGTCGGCGGAGATGAGCCAGATATACTCACCCTGCGCGAGCCCGATACCTTTGTTGTAATTGCGTAGATGTCCTAAATTTGGCTCGTTGCGCACGTACCTGACCCGCGCGTCCCCAAAAGAACTCCCCACCTCCGGGGTATTGTCCGGCGAGCAGTCGTCCATGATCAGAACCTCGAAATCCGTGTAGGTCTGAGAAAGGATTGACTGCACGCATTCAGCTAAAAGATGGCCGAGCCTGTAGCAGGGGACAATGAAGGAAACCTTGGGGTTCACAACAGTCGGTCCCTTTCGCCCACGCTAACGACGACGCCCGGCCGGGAATTCGGCAATTCACCGAAGAGCACGCGGGCACTAGGGTTTAGGTGAACCAGCCCGTTTGACTTCCGATCTCCTGTCATTACGGCTTGCTTCAGATTCATGTTGCAGTAGAGGTAGAACTCGTCGAATTCGCTGGTGACCGTGAACCCGATTCGGAAGACGTCATTCTGCAGGTTCAGATCGACCCCAAACTCGATTGTCGCGGCTTCTTGGGGTCCCAGCGTCAGGCGATCGTCAGTATGGCGACTGGTGGCGGTGTCAAACAGAGGCTGCCCATCTTTCGTGTGAATCAAGAGACCGGCGTGCGCCCGGTTCACAGGTTGTAGTGCCCGGACAACCACTTTGAAAACCGCTCTCTCGCCCGGCTCAAAAACCTCCCGCGGCCGGCCCTCGGCGTCCGTCAACTGAATATCCTCGATGGACAGGTACTTTGTCTCGCGGGACTCCTCATAAAACGCGTAGTACTTGGAGATGGCAGTACGCACATCGCCCTGAAAAACCGGTTCACCGCGATTGAGCAACAACGCCGTCGTGCATAGACTGCTGATCGCCGCCAGATTGTGCGACACGAAAACCAGCGTCGTTCCATTGCTCGTGAATTCGCGCATCTTGCTAAAGCATTTTTCCTGAAAGTGGTAATCACCGACGCTCAGTACCTCGTCCACGATCAACACCTCAGGTTCCAGGTGCGCCGCAACGGCGAACCCGAGACGCGCGTACATGCCGGAGGAGTAGCGCTTCACGGGGGTGTCTAGAAAATCCTGAAGTTCGCAGAAATCGACAATCGAATCGAACTTCTTGTCAATCTCTGCGCGTTTCATCCCGAGGATGGTTCCGTTTAAGTAGATGTTCTCGCGGCCGGTGAGGTCGGGATGAAATCCGGCGCCCAATTCGATCAGGGCACCCATACGGCCATGAACTTGAACGCTGCCAGTATCCGGCTTGAGAATGCGGCTGAGCAACTTCAGCGTGGTGCTCTTCCCCGATCCATTTGGCCCGATGATGCCGATCGCCTCACCCCGACGCAGTTGAAATGAGACGTCGTGCAACGCCCAGAATTCCCGAGACGTCAACTGTACCGACTTCTCGTGGGAAAGCAGTCGGCGAGCGGCTGCCGGAATCAGGTCGCGGAGGGAATCATAGCGCTCACCGCGGCGGAATTTTTTCCAGACGTTCTGAAAGCGAACAGAAATTTCACTCATGATTAGATCTCTTGGGCAAAAAGAGGTTCCGCCCGCTTAAAGATTAGCCAGGAAACAAATAGGCCAATGACAGCGCAGCCTGCAGCGTATGCCAGCCAGCCAAAGCTGGGTGCCCGCTGCAGCACGACAACATCGTTTATCGCTTCCAGAATCGAGCCGACTGGATTGAGAAGCAAGGCTGGCGCCCACTTTCCAAAAGCACGCGCACTGTACAACACCGGTGTGAACAAAATACCGTATGTGAATAGCACCTCCACGATGTATTTCACATCACGGAAAAACAAATTTGCGCACGAAAGTACAACGGCCACGCTCGCCGTAATCATAAACAGCAGAACGATAATGAGCGGCGTCCAGAGCAACTGCACCGAAATGCCTGCCCTCCCGATTAACATCAGCAAACCGAGGAATACCGTAGCGACAAGAAAATCAAAAAAATTGGCGAACACGCAAGCCAGCGGCAGAATCTCGCGAGGAAAGTAAATCTTCGTAACTAGGTTTTGGTTCGTGATCAGTGAGTTCGCGCCAAACTTTACGGCACTAGCGAAGAACGCCCACATCACGGCCTTTACTGACACCGACAGCAGATCGCGAATAGTGAGGGGAGAGTGCGAGGCGAAGGAGTAGGCTTGCTTCATCAACATACCTGCTCCAACGATCAGAATGGGCATCAGAATCGCCCACAGTAGTCCCATCACGGACTGCTTGTACCGAATGCGAATCTCCTTCCAAGTGAGCATATACAGGAGATCAACGCTATTTATCAATTCACGAATTGCGGTCATGGATATCCATCAGTCCGACATTTCGCCCGGGCAAGGAGATTTCGGACACACAGTTCGAGACAGCGAAACTGTCGATCCGTAAAGAGCACGCAAGTAGCCAACGGCGTGCCGCTTTGGACCTCTTGTCTTCTCCATTCGGCCAAGTTTACCGGCTATATGTGCGTTCTCACCTACGATTCGTGGAAGTTGCGCCGGCCAGTTGCAAATCTTTGGACACTATGTGAACCTTTCTTACCATCCGCATTTATGCTCCGTACGGTAATCGGCAGCAATGCGGACCGTAGAAGAAGGCGACCATCGACCACCCTGTCAAGTCTACCTCAAATGCCGCGGTAGGATGTCGCAGAGGCTTCAGGGCCGTATACGGAACGCCAATAGTGATACCCGGGAATAAATACCCGCAGGCGAATTGCAAAGGCACGTTCCTGGCAATTTCACCTAAATTCTCCCACCTACAGCGATAGCCTGAGTTGTCCATCTGACACGCATAATCATGTAAACAGTAAGCAGCGAAACGGCACACAAAGCGGCGTCGAGTCGCAGCGGTCGGCCGGGGGAGGTAATCGCTTTCTATGCCCGGCTGCCGTTGGTAAATGCCTGCAGCGCAGTGGCGAATCCGGCCAGCAGAAAAAACGTAACGGTGTACGGACGCGACAGAAAGAATGCCGCTGAGAGATACCCAACAAAACTGGCGCGCGCCGGCGGCCACGGACCAACGTCGCAGCCGTTCGGCCTCCTCGCGCACCTTGCTGCTTTCCAGACCGGCTTTCGCATCGCCTGGGGTCTCTTGGTGGTGTGAGATTCCTCGGGTGATACCCCGGCGCTCTGCTCAGGTGCGTCCGTTCCTCCTATTTCTCGTTTTTGAAAAGAGCGAATGATCGCGCTCAGGCCCGCGATACTGAACACAATTAACTCCATCCAGAAGAAATAGCCAAACAGTCCGAGTTCGGCGGGACAACTGATAGGGCTCAGCGAATTGCCAGTAGCCAACCCCGGCCAACCTACAACACGCACTCGACCGCATCCGCTCATTTAGCTCAATCAAGTTGGAACGGCACTAGTTGCTCTTCTCGACATAGCCTTGCCAAGTCTGCATTCACTGGCGGACCTGCCTCGGCTTCGTGAAACCACCCCGTGTGTCAAGGGCACCGACATCTGAGTCAGAAGCCGGTGGCCGAAAAGAATCTTCTGAACGGGATGAAACAGCGCCTGACCCTTGTGGCAGGAGCGACAAGGCGGCGCTGCTTGGTCCACCGAAGTCATCCCAAAACATACCGTTGCCGGCCGCCGCTCCCGTTGTGCCGTTGCTGCATGTCGAAGAGCAGACCTTCACCCAATCGACATAACCTGTGTTGGGGTATGTATAGCCTGTGGGATTACCACCGAGAATTCCGCCGATAGCAGCGTTCATGATGAGAAACATATGATCGGTGACCTTCTGATTCGACGTGCAAACCGATACTCCATCCACCAGCCACGTTAGGCCCGATGAAGTCCAGTTCAATTCGTAAACGTGGTAGTTTGTCGTCGGGTCAGTGATTCCGGGGAAAAGGCAGTTGGGACCTGAAATGCCCGATTCATAGATATTTGAGTGCAGTACGTTGTTGCTTCCGGAAGCGGATGTAACTCCCCCACTTATCGATTGCCCCTCAACAATGTCGATCTCCCCAGAACCGTTCGAGTCCCAATTGCAAGTACCGATATTATCCGGACTTGTAGGGTTGGTTGCTTGGCAGTTACTACCCAAGAGCCAAATCGCGGGCCAACCCAGATTCAATTTCGCTCGAACTTGAATGTCCCCGTACTGGACGTTGAAACTGGTCCATTGAACCGCTCCTGAACTGTACTGCGATGTGCATCGATATACGCTTCCGCCCTGCGCTGTGCATGAGATAAAACTCCCACTTGGCTGGTCCCCGCCGACATAGGTGCCCGTGGCCACATTGGTGCCCTGTTGCTCGGTGAGCACCAGATTGCCCCCGGAAATGTTGACGTTAGCTGTATGATAATTCTCCGCTTCGGAGTTTGAACCGTCGCCGGGCCGGTTGAGTACTGTCCATGCGCTGCTGATCTGCCCTGTGGCGGTGAAGTTCACTCCCGTCACACTGGCGTTGCTGATGGTCACGGCCTGGCTCGTGGGGCTGAAGGTGGCCGTCTGGCTGCTCGGCGTGATGGTATAGGAGCCGTTCGCCAGCGCGCTGAAGCTGTAATTGCCGGAAAGGTCAGCTGTTGTGCTCGAGCTGGCCGCGCCGCTCAAGGTTGCGATCGATCCCGCGCCGGTGGCGGCCGGGCTGATGTTGCCCGAAATGGAGTAAGTGGGAGCGACGGCTGTGGCGGTAAAATTCACCCCGGTCACGTTGGCGCCGTTGATCGTTACCGCCTGACTGGTGGGATTGAAGCTATAACCAGAGTGGCCGGGAGTGACCGCATAGCTCCCGTTTGTTAGAGTAGCGAAGCTGTAATTCCCTGAACCATCAGAAGTTGTAGAGGCGCTGGCCACGCCACTCAGTGTCACCGTCGACCCGGCCCCGCCCGCGGCTGGAGTCAGGGCTCCTGACAGACTGAAAGTCTGGGCCGCCGCCGTGAAGTTGACAGCCACGACGTTGGCTCCGTTGACCGTAACACTCTGGCTGCCCGGGCTTATCGTGAACCCGGCTTTGCTCGGGGTCACCGTGTAGTTTCCATTGGCCAACCCGCTGAAGGTGTAACTGCCCGAAGCGCTTGCCGTGGTGGTGGCATTCGTAGTCCCGCCCAACGTTACTGTAGCTCCATTTCCACCGGCGATCGCCCCTGAAATGCTGTACGTTTGCGCCGTCGCAGTGAAGGCTATACCGGTGACGTTCGCTCCATTCACCGTGACCGATTGGCTTACCGGGCTGAAGGTCAAACCCGCTTTACTTGGCGCGACCGTATAATTTCCGTTCGTCAATCCGCTGAAATTGAAATTGCCCGAGCCATCCGCCGTGGTGGAGACGCTGGCCGCGCCACTCAGCGTCACCGTCGCACCACTGCCCCCAGTAACCGTACCGGAGACGCTAAAGGTCTGGGCTGTCGCGGTGAAAAGAACTCCGGTGAGGTTCGCCCCATTCACCGTGACCGATTGACTTGCCGGGCTAAAGGTCAAACCCGCTTTGCTGGGCGTGACCGTGTAGCTGCCGTTCGCTAACCCCGAAAAATTGAAATTGCCTGACCCATCCGCAGTGGTCGACGCGCTCGCACCACCGCTCAGGGCAACCGTGGTCCCACTTCCGCCGGTTACCGTGCCGGATAGGCTATATGTTTGCGGAGTTGGGGTCGGGTTGGTGTTCGGGCCGCTCATAACTCCCGAGCAGCCCCAAATCGCCGTCAGCTGCAGGAACGCCATCCCAAGCAAAAACGCCTGCTTGGCGGCAGGATCGGTTTTTCGCCGTAAGGCTTGATTATCCATCAGTAACTCTGCAAAACAAATGCGCCGGCTACACCGCTCCAACTCGCCCACAACTAAGCGTAATGGCGAACACACGGCCAGCAATACTGGCGTAAGGTCTAGATTGAGTACAGGTTGCTGTACTGTCCCACCGCCAGCCGACGGAGGGACAGTACGTATAGCACAAAACTCTCGGAAATCTCTACTTTTCCGATACTTTTGCTCGTGTCTCAGTTTGACTGTTAGAGGTCTGATTTTGGTACTCAGGGGTATGGCGCACTGTGTCCACCCCGCACGACCCGAATCAACTCGCTAAGCTGATCGTGGATTTTGCATCTGGCCAGCAGACTCTACTAGCGAGCGAAAACGGGGGGCTGAAAGGTGGGAAGACAAGGGCAAAGCACCTGTCGCAAGAAGAGCGCCGACATATCTGAAGCTCACTTGTGGCTGAGAATCTATGGCCCCCAACTAATTCGGCCGGTATTCACATTGATGGGTTCAACGTCCAAGCGGAAATTTGTATGCGTACCGTTGATCGTGATCGAGCCTCCTGAACTGGACATGCCCTTCTTGAACACGATCGAGTGGTTGGCATCCAGCGTCACCGTAAATGTCCCGCTGGTCGGGTTACCTGGGTTCGAATCCAGCGCCACTGGAGAGATATTTGCCGCGCTCGCGTCCCTCGCCTGCAGCACGGTTAGCAAGTAACTCCACGGGTTGCCCGGGTTGGCATTGGTCGCCTCGATGCGGTACTGCCCCGGCCCTCCTTCGGTCACTACTCTGATCAATGGAGACAAGGGCTCGAGCATCGTCATTCGCAATGCCTCAGCACCATTGGTGATTGTAGCGTGCTGCGCATCTTCAATCGTTGGGCCAGTCTCCGAATGCAGCAGGAACGTCGTACTCGTGCTGGCACTATTGGTGTTCAATCGGTCCATAATGACCGTGGTGTCCAGGTCCCGCACGAAGACGAATTCGCGCACCCAGCTTTTTGGGGAAGACAAGCCAAGATTCACTTTTGCATAGCAGTATCCAGGTTTGCTCTCCAGGCGGTCAACGATGATATCTCCCGACCCAGCTTTGGTATCAGAGCCGCCGAATAGAATGCTGTTGTGAGCATACGGCGAGTTTGTGTCCACAGACCCGCTGCCGCCGAAACCTGCCACTGCTTGCGCGTAGCCCACCGATTCTCGCGTCAGCCATCTGCCGTTCTTCCAGATCTGGAACGTGCCCCAGTCCTCATGATTGTGGCCGACACCATTGGGCGAGCCCATCTGCCACATCGATCGAGTATTGGCGGCGGTCCACCCGCTCTGCACATACATCTGTTGGTAGCCTGGCGCATAAAAATCCAGCGGCAGAGAAGAAAAACTGGCTGACGGTCCTCCGTTATCGAGGGCTCCTACCCAAGGATTGGGGCTCGCGCCTGTCATGGAAATCCACTGCCGCGCGTACTTGGAAAGATTCGTGCCGCTCCAATAATTTGCGGCCGTATACATGAAATCCGCGTAGTAACTTCCCTGGAGAAGTTCGTCTCCGTTTACCCAGTTCTCGTCATCAGCCCATGGAAACGGCTGCCACCCCAAGCTTTCCGATTGGGCCATTGGGGTCTCGTAAATAAGCCAGTAGACAAAACTCGGGAAGAAATTGTTCTCGTTGTAGACGTCCCGGCCCATCTGCTTTGCTGACACAAATGGAAGGATGGAGTACCAGGCGAGGTATCTTCCGTATTCACTACCCTCTTCAGGCATTCCACCAAGGCCGCCTGCCGGTCCAGGACGATTCGAGACGGGAACGAAGTGTTTCGTCCAACGGCTTGCTAAACCGTCATCCAGCCACGCATTGCCGTTCGTTTGGTCCTGATCGTAGATCGCCATTCCCCATGTGATGTTATTGCGGATATAGCCCCAATTGTAGTTGCTGAATGGCATGTCTGGACCGCCCCATTGCCGAACCCCGTGGCTCTGATTGAGCACCCTCATGTAGTGATTCCAATTCCCCATCAATTTGTTCTTTTGTATCGTCGTAAGCTGGCTGTAACACCAGTCGAAGGCTGCGACGATTACGGCGTCTCCATTCTGTCGGGGTCCGTCCGGTCCAGCCCCTTGTAACTGCGCATCCGTATAAGTCTGTCCAAGGGCATTCGTGATCACGACCTGGCAATCGGCCGCGTTGCTCGTCATAAGGTAGTGGGCCGCGAGGGAGAGGAAATATCGCTCGTCGCCCGTTTCTCTCGGCCTAAACGGATGTGTTTGATACCACTTCCGGGCCTGCGCCAAGTTCGCTTCGTTAAACCAAATCCTCGGATGGGTCGTTGGAATAGAGAGTCCGTGCACGCCGCTAGCGATGATGCCGGTCGCGTGGACCGTCGTTGACTTGGTACTATCGGCTAGACTGGTCGCTGTCGTGGCGTATTCGCCGACGGGCGAGGGGCGCTTATGCTTCACGGTGTTACCTGTGCTTGAAATCGATCCAGCATTGGCAGTCCCGCTTGCAGCCGCATTTGGGCTTCCTGGGACGGCGACCGTTGAGATGTAACTGGCCCCGGCGAATAGGATCGCCGTCGGCGTTTTAATTTTGAGCGATACGGAGTCAAGAGAGGAACGACCAACCCGACTAGTTGAACCCGCTGCGTACCACGCCAATGTGAAAAGAAACGCTCTGGCAATGACTGAAAGAACGCCGCACTGCCGGCAGAACCTCACAAAGGGCTTCATGTCCAGCCTCTGGCATCGACTACAGCGTAACTCAAGACAATTCACTTACAAAAGAGAGTCGCAGCAAGCCGCTTGTCACAATTGAGGTCGTTGACCAAGCCAGAATCGAGGTTTCGGGCTAGAGAGCGGCTAGTAATCCAGCGCGACTCGCCCCCGTCGGCCGGGTTCCGACTTAGGCGAAATGGGACAGTTGAGACTTGGTCGGCAAGGCGCTTTCCTGTGACACCTGAACGAGCGATTTGCGAAGACGTCGTTCAGAAACCCGGCGAACACTCCCCTAGGTCGCTACACGCTACAATAGATGGTTGCTGCCGGGCCGCATAGTGCTCTGGGCAAAGGAAACCGTGCTCACGCCATCGCTCTCCTGTGAGCGCCGCCCCGCCTGCCATAGAAGGAAAAGAAACGCGATTTCAACGCAATGCAGCGCTCGCTTGTGGCTGAGAATCTATCGTCCGCAACTAACTTCTCTCGATGGCTTCCGCGCAATTAAGTGCCGTTGGCAGACGCAATTACCTTTTCAAATGGATCGAAGCGTTCTACGGCAGTGAGAACGCCGTGAAGACTCAAATCTAGATCGCCGTCTCGATTTATGTGCTAGTGGCCATACGAATTACAGCCTTTTTCTCGGACATTCAATTTGTTATACACTGCCAGTCAAGGGCCCAATGAAACTTTTCATCTTTACAGTCGCGTTGATTCTGTGCCCAGCGGTGCAGTCGCAACTTCCTCAAATCGCAGGGCAGGCGGACGGGTCTCCATTTGCGCAGCAAGGGAATAAAATCTAACACATGCCAAAATCATCGCCTCCGGCTCCAGAAGGTCCTGCAAGCGCGATTTCAGCAGGCACACCATGGAATCGACTCGCGGCGTCGCAAGGTGTGCTCCTCATCCTTCTGATCGGCTTCCTTTATTACCGCATCGTCGTGAAATTAGTACTGCAGTGGGCAAACGATCCGAACTACTCTCACGGTTTTCTTATTGTCATTTTCAGTTTTTGGATTGTTTGGCACGAGAGAAAGCACCTAGCGGAAGTGCCAATTAAACCTAGTCGGTTCGGCTTCTTCGTCATTGTGGGTGGAATGGTGATTTTGGTGCTTGGGGTATTCGGTGCAGAGAATTTTCTCTCTCGCACTTCACTTTTGTTGGTGCTTGCAGGCATGATTATTTATTTCCGCGGCTGGAGGTTTTTCCGAGCCGTGCTGTTTCCCTGGGCGAGTCTATTCTTGATGATCCCTATCCCGTCGATTGTCCTCAATCAGGCCGCTCTCCCGTTGCAGTTTCAAGCTTCGAAGCTGGCCAGTAGCTTGCTCGGGCTCGTTGGCGTTCCCGTTTTCCGCGAAGGTAATATTATCCATCTTCCTTCAATTACCCTGGACGTTGCTGAAGCGTGTGATGGGATCCGCTCGCTCGTTTCGCTCTTCACGGTAGCACTCGTTTATGGTTACTTCTTCGAGCCACGCATCTCTCGGCGGGCGTTGCTGACCCTGTCCGCAGTCCCGATTGCGGTGATTGCTAATGGTTTTCGGATCATGGGAACCGGAATTCTGGGTGAGTACTGGAGCTCCGAGAAGGCCGATGGCTTCTTTCACTCCTTTTCAGCACTACTGATCTTTTTTGTCTCAATCGGTCTGTTGCTTGCATTTCATAAAGCTCTATCTTGGCTGGGCCGTCCCACTACAGCGAGGGAAGTCTGATGCTCTGCTTGAGTACTTGGCAGAGATTCGTCCCGGTGGCACTACTCCTGGCAGCAACTGCTCTCCTCTTAAACGGTCGAGACAGGAACGAACTTCTTCCGGCGCATGAAGAATTGTCTTCGTTCCCGGTGCATGTCGGACAGCTGAAGGGTAGAGATTTTGAGCTGAGCTCCGATGAACTGGAAGTGTTGGGGCCGGGCCAATTCTTGCTGCGCGAGTATGCAGGTTCAGCCAGCGAGCCACCGTTAAGCTTGTTCATTGCTTTCTTTCCCTCCCAAAGGTCCGGCGATACAATTCACTCTCCAAAGAATTGCATCCCGGGGTCCGGGTGGATCCCGATCACGTCCGGCCGTATCCCCCTGCAGCGGGCTGACGGCTCGATTATTTCGATCAACCGCTACGTCATCGGCAAGGGAAACGATCGGGACCTGGTGTTCTATTGGTATCAGGCGCACGGCCGCGTCACACCCAGCGAGGGCTGGGCCAAGTATTTCCTAGTCAAAGACGCCATTGAGCTCAACCGCACGGATGGCGCACTGATACGCGTTGTTGTTCCGGTTGAGGGCGGTGATGAAGGTGCGGCGCAAGCCGAGGGGCTTCAATTCATCCGCCAAATCCTGCCTCTTCTGGACTCCTCTATTCCGCGTTGATGCAGTTGCTCATTGGGCTGGTCCCGCTCCCAAACCAAAATCTTCAAGCGATCGCCGCGCCGCGAACGGCACACGAACAAATGTCCACTCAGCGGATCCTCGCCGACAGCAACGCCCGTAAATGATCCAGGCCGAATCCAGGTCCCACCACAAGGCTGCGATCGTTCTTGAGCCGAACCTGTTGAAGTTCAGAAATCTCAACAACATGGCTGGGAGAGTGGTAGTTTTTTGTGTGAGCGATACGTGAACGGGATCTTGCGGATGGCTGCGAGAGATAGCAATCTTGCGGCATGAGAGAGCGCGGAAAGAAGGCGTGGAGGAAGTGACGGAACGTGGTTTCCGAGCACGCCGGGAGCGGGCAGAGCGTGGCGGCGTTCTGCCGCGAGCGTGGCGTAAGCGTTCCACAGTTCTTCGCTTGGAAAAAACGCCTGAGCCAGGCCGAGTGCAGCCAAGTTCGTGGAAGTGAAACTGGCGCGGCGATTACGGCGCGGTTTTTGTACGGCCGAATATTCTAAATCCTTTTGGAAGACGGCTGAGCGCCGGAAGCTTCACGCCTTTTGTCCAACCAAGTCCACGGACGTGCTTGCAAGCTGCTCGTGAGAATACCTGCCAAACTCAGGCGCAATCGCCATTGTTTTTAACTGCCGCAAGAGTTGTGGTTTGGGCGTAAATTTGTACAAAATCAATCTTAATCCGGATTGCTCAAGTATTTCAGCGAAGTCCTGCGGTCGTAACCTATTCTGGTATAGCAAAGAATTGTTCCACAATTTCCACTTGCGCTCGGAGTATCGCAAATAGTTAATCGACGATATACCGGAATCAAAATACGCATAGTGGTCTCCACAATTTGCGCTGTGCACCGACAGGCCACCTGACTTCAAAATTCGGTGACTTTCCATCATGATCTGCGAGATGGCGGCACTTGGGACATGCTCAAGGACACTATTCGAATATAGACAATCCACGCTACAATCAGGCAGAGCCGTCCGAGTTGCGTCGCCTGGGGCAATGTACTGTACTCGAGCCATACGAAGAAGCTCCCCAATCGTCCTGCATTGCTTCAGTTTTTCGTAGTCGGATGCTACTTCTGCAAAGCTTCTGCCGGCAAGATCAGAGATGAGCTGGAGATGTTCACGCAAACGGTCAAACATGCGGAAAGTAAGATTCTCATTCAGGTGTGGAATAATATCGAATGTCTTGCAGCTTGCGGCCCCAGCCAACGAGTAACAGAATGGCAGAGTTGGAAACCATCCAGTCCCTACTTCCACATAGTCACCACCGGCCACGCCAACACCCAGATGCCGTATATGGGAAACAAGAACAGCCCAATCGTTCACAATCTTGTCATCGACGTTGGCCTCAAAATCTCGCAGACCTCCGAATGTAGTTTGGAGAGTGTCATTCAGTGCAGTTCCCCCGGGAACAGCGCTCAAAAGGCCTTGAACAATCCCTTTGACCCTCCAGTTCATGCTCAAATATTAGCATAGTAACTCACTAGGTTTTCCGCAGCTGCAAGTCCAGGAGTTGGGTTCACGCAGTGGTAGAATTGGCGTATCGGGTTCTGTTAAGAGACCTCTAATCACAAAGAGGTGAGGAGAACTTCGCAAGCCGATCGTAACATGGGGTTTTTCTTCAGCCTACTGTATATTGTCTTGGCCATCCTCTCACCTGGCGAAGCAGTGCCAGCTCTGGCACCCTATCGTATCCAGCTCTGGTTGGCACTGGCAGCAATTCTTACTTCATTGCCGGCTATTCTCGAAGGGCGCGCATTCTTTGTCGCACAAGCTGGTTTCCTTCTCGCCGTGATTTTTGGACTGGTCGGCTCCTTCGTCTGGATGGGGTGGTTTGGTGGCATCCTGCCGGCACTGACCGAGTTCATGCCGCACGCGATTGTATTCTATTTAGTAATAGCCAATCTTAGAACGATCACACGCTTACGAATGCTCGCTTCCGTTCTTGTGCTTATCTCGCTGTATCTGGTCATCCGGGGTGGTATTGCCTATATTGGAGGTAATCCGAATGATCCAATGGTCCTTGCGCAATGGAATGAAGGCAATACCGCCTGGTTCCCGCGTATGCGCGCGTTTGGGTTTCTTAATGATCCGAATGATTTAGCGCAGTTCTTGATTACCATTGTGCCCCTTCTCTGGCTCCAGTGGCAATCCAAGAGATTCCTGAGGAATGCTTGGCGTGTTCTTCTGCCTGCCGCCGTTTTGCTGCTCGGAGTTTTTCTCACACATTCGCGCGGCGGGATCGTTGCGCTAGCCGCAGTCCTTCTATTCGCTTTCAAGGACAGAATCGGTCGAACGCGATCGATCGTTCTTGCAGTCCTCGCTTTTGTCGTAATGCAAGTCTCTAATTTTTCCGGAGGTCGTGATGTGTCGATGGGGGCTGGGACAGATCGGATAGACGCGTGGTCGCAGGGGTTGGAGATGTTTCGTTCGTCGCCACTATTTGGGGTAGGCTACAAACAATTTTTCGAGAATTACGGCCTGCAGGCTCACAATACGTTCATACATTGTGCTGCCGAGCTTGGATTCTTTGGCTATTTCTTTTGGATGGCGCTCATCGTGTTTAGCTTCTCAGACTTGTCCATCCTTGCTCACAACTCTTTGCCCCAGTGGGATAATCATTCGAATGCTTCATTCGAGCAAAGCGCGGAACGTGCCCAGTTCAAAAGTGCCACAATCGCGGCGGCTCAAACTTCAGAAATAACCTCCGATCCGTTGGGCGACCCCAACACATCGGGGGAAGGACAAAAAAGCGATAGACTCTCGCGATTGGCGACAGTTTTGAGAATTTCGTTCGTTGGATATTTGACAGCCTCATTCTTCTTGTCTCGAGCGTACACAATCACACTGTTTCTGTTAGTGGGGATGGCAGCGGCACTTCGATTGATTGCGGCTTCGGAGGGACATTTTGTTCCGCGGCGGTCTTGGCGGCGATTGTATCGATTGACGGCGCTAATCACTATGGCTTCTCTGGTGCTCGTCTACGTTATCGTCCGAATCCGCTGGCTTCGGTGATTGAATATCGATGACACGGGTCTCCGTTAGTGTTGTCATTCCTGCGTATGATGCGCAGCTGCTTCTAGAGCGCGCTATCACAAACCTTTTTACCTGGTGAAATTTTACTCATCGATGACGGATCGGCCGACAGAACATTTGAAGTCGCGTCTGGTTTTGGCGACGACACTTACGCGCGCGGCTGCTGAAAGCCGGGGCATGAGGCATGTACCTCCCGGTCCTGGCTGTGTACCACTGGATTCCGCGAGTCGGTTGTCGAAGCACTACCTTCGCAAACGGACATTTTGGGCGGGCGTTTCCGAAGGAATTCACGAACGCTTCAATGGTTCTGGGGTCCCCGGTATTTTGGGCATCCTCGGCACCGCTTTGGTAAGTTAGGTCGCGGGCCTTTGAATGCCCTGCTTCGACCAGAAGTTAAATTCATCATGAATTTATGATCCGTATTATTGCAAAGATTCCCCGGCACAATCCAGCGGTTAAGTAACAACTATCATCTATCCATCCTCGCAGCGTTTGCTACTGGCCCCAGACGACGCCGGTTTTGCTGATGGCGATGCTTTGCACGTGGTTGATGAAGGGGTTGGTAGCGCCTGCAATTGTGATGGAACCGCCCGCAGTCGCGCTGATGCCTTTGTTGAATACTATCGTGTTGTTGCCATCCAGCGTGACCGTAAGGGTCCCCGTGGCAGGCGTTCCGGGAGCGGAATCTACGACCGTGGGAGCCAGATCAGCACCAGTGCTGCTCTTGGCCTGCAATACGGTCAGAATATAACTCTGGGCGGCGTTTGGAGCCGTAACAATTTCAACGCGATACTGCCCAATCGTTCCACCCTCGGTCACAATCCGGTTGCTGACTCCAGTCGCCGGCAGCAAGGTGATGGCGCGCAACTGCTCTGTGCCGTTGGTGATGCGCACGTGGGTTGCATCTTCGAGCATGGGGTTCACTTCCGAGTGCAGCAAGAAGGTCTTGGTGGTGCTCGCTGAAGCAGTCTGCGTTCGGTCCAGAATCACCATTGCCTCTAACGAACGCACGTAAACCCATTCTCGGATCAGTGTTCCTGAGGACGAATTCAGGTTTACGGCGGCATGGGAATAGTTGACGTTGCTCTCCACTGCGGGCGCGGTGGGAGTGTTGGCCGCCACTTCTGCTCCATTAAAAAGTACCGCATTGTGGGCAATGGAAGTACCGCAATCGGCCGAGCCAGATCCTCCAAAACCAGCTACATTTTCGCCGGAATTGGAATAGCCGACGCTTTCATGTGAAAGCCATTTGCCGTTTCGCCAGATCTGGAACGTCCCCCAGTCATCATGTCGATGACCCACCCCTACAGGCTCGCCCATTTGCCACCAAAAGGTGTTTGCATCAGGAGCCCATTTATTGCGGCCGATGAACTGCTGATAGCCGGACGCATAGTAGTCCAATGGCAGAGAAGAAAAACTACCTGCGCTACCGCCGCCATCTGCAGCTTGCTGCCAGGGAAATGCCGGGGCTGCGGTGGTAACTAGCCACTGCCGTGCGTATTGTCCCAAGGGAGAACCGCTGAAATAATTCGCGATTCCGGTCATGAACGTAGGATAGTAGCCTTGCCTCGTGGCCGAACCGCCGCCCCTCCAAATTCCGCCATCGTCAGACCACGGGAAGATTTCCCAGCCATTGCTCTGCTGTGGAGTAGTCGCATAGACAATCCAATAGGCCATGCCCTCGAAATAATCGTTCTCTTCGTAGAGACTGCGTCCTAACAAACCGGCAGTGTAGAAGGGCGTAGCAGAATAGCCTGCGATATACGGGCCGTATTCGCTGCCTTCCTGCGCTACGCCGCCCTCGCCACCGTCTGGCCCTGCTTTGACCGCAAACGGGGCGAAATCGTTCTGCCAGCGAGTGATGAAAACATCGTTCAAGTATGTGGTCGCACTGGGAATGTTCTCGTAATAGCTGGCTATGCCCCAATCCAGTTCATTACGCAAGTATCCCCAATAATAATTGCTCTGAGGCATCCCTGGTCCGCCCCAGAAGCCCGTCGAAGAACTCTCGGAGTTGTTCATCCAAGCTGTCACCCAAGAGTTTATGCTATTCACGGCGCTCGTGCGCTGGCTCGGGGTCATTTGATCGAAGCACCAATCGTAAGTGAGGATGTACTCCTCTCCGTGCCAGCGTACGTCGTCGGACGCTACACCGGTAACCGATGGAGAGAAACCCAACATGCTGTTTATTGCCGCGGAGCAATCGTCGCCGTGGACCAAGTGCTTAAATGCAACTTCTGCGTTGAAAACGTTACCGTCAAAGTCCCCGCTAGATGGTGTGAACGGATGCGATGCATACCAGGTCTTCGCTTGCGCCAGCCGTGCCGCGTTGAAAAACAGGCGCGGGTGAGTCGTCGGAATAAACAGCCCGTTAACCGCTTGTATCGCGCTTACTGTTATGTTTGCAACGGAAGATTTAGTTGCATCCGCTACGCTCGTTGCCGTCAAAGTATAAGGCCCAACTGCAGCGGAGGCGGTGTAGCTGATCGTGTTGCCGCTGCCAGAAATCGACCCTCCCGAAGCCAACCAAGTGACTGCCGTATTCGAGGAGCCAGTAACCGTGGCGGTGAAGTTCTGGCTCGCCCCCGGAGACATAGTGGCCGTATTCGGCGAGATCGAAACCGTAACAGCAACGGACGAAGCCGTGAAGTTCACGCCGGTCACATTGGTCCCGTTTACAGTTACATTCTGGCTTGCGGGACTAAATGCATAGCCAGTGCTCGCAGGCGTCACTGTGTAGGAGCCATTCCCTACGCCACTGAAAGAGTAGGTACCCGAGCTGTCGGTTACAGTGGTGGCGCTCGCGGCTCCGCTCAATGTGACTGTAGCTCCGCTGCCACCAGCCACAGGGGTGACCGCGCCCGAGATGGTGAACGTCTGACTACCCTGGGCTGTCGCCGTGAAGTTAATTCCGGTCACGTTGGCACCGCTTACCGTCGCATTTTGGCTGACGGGACTGAACGTATACCCAGTGAGAGCCGGTGTGATAGTATAGCTGCCGTTTGCCAACCCGCTAAACGCGAAGGCACCAGAGCTGTTTGCTAAAGTCGTGGCGCTCGCCGGGCCACTTAGGGTCACTGTAGCCCCGCCACCGCCAGCGACAGGAGTGATCGTGCCAGATATGCTGAAGGTGGGATTGCTCTGCACGCTTGCAGCGAAATTCACTCCAGTTACGTCTGCTCCGCTGACTGTGGTGTTTTGGCTGTTCGGGCTAAAGGTGTAACCTGCCCTGCTGGGCGTGATCGAATAGCTACCATTGGCTAAGCCGGAGAAGGTATACGCACCCGAGCTGTTGGCCGTAGTTGTTGCACTTGCAGCTCCGCCGAGCGCCACCGTGGCCCCACTGCCTCCTGCTGCAGGGCTGATCGTACCGGAGATGCTGAATGTCGGATTGACTTGCTGGGTAGCAGTAAAGCTCACCCCCGTCACGTTCGCTCCGCTAACCGTCATATTCTGGCTCGTCGGGTTAAACGTATAGCCCGTACGGCTCGGCGTGAGCGTGTAGGTTCCGTTCGACAATCCGGAAAATGTGAATGCTCCCGAGCTGTTCACCGCCGTTGTGGCTTTGGCGGACCCGCTTAATGTAACCGTAGCCCCGCTTCCCCCGGCTACCGGACTGATCGTGCCCGAGATGCTGTAGGTCTGCGCCGGAGGCGGCGGTTGAGTCGTTTGGGACACCACGCCTGCGCATCCGTCGCCAAATGCCAGTGCAGCGAGGAGTATCAGCACTGGCGGCCTCTGCCCAAATCTAGCTTTCTTGCGCAGTATACCCTTGGCCGGCGACAACTCCGTGCCCCCCATACGCATTTTCACACTCCTCCACACTCCTACAAGGCACAGGGTAAAGCTCTCGGCTGAAGCGAGATACTGGCGGGCGGTCCAGATTAAGTACAGGTTGTTAACCTGTCCGGCCGCGGCAGCTTGGTCTTGGGCAGCGTTGAAGAGGAAGCTAATTGAATTCAAATTCGGGGGAGAGCACATCCGACAAGGGCAGGAAAATCGGGCTATCGGAAATGCTTGGTTGGTGCGGCCCTCCTGGAAACAAACCCGGCTCTAAGGAGCTTGTAAATGAGGGTTATTCGATTCCCCTGATTTACCTGTGGCGCTTCGAGGATATATCTCCTCTCCCCCTTTCGAACAACTTATTTAGCGATCTGTTTTAGAGGAACGGCTCCCGCACGGCTGGAGGTTCCCGCGCGGCCGCCTGGCCGAAGGCTCTTGAGCGATCTTGGCTTCCGCCGCGATCAGGACGTGAGGGGCAATGCCGTTGTAAAGCGCCTTTTCCCTAGCCGACTAACTAACTCGCTTTCCGGGATCATTCCGGGGATAGTCGCACAATTAGCCTTTAAAGCGGCCGCCACCCCCCGGGAAAGTCCTAGTGAATCGGCCGGATGGGAAAAAGTACCCGCTTGACGACTGCGAATAAAATCATACCGGCGATCGCTATCCTGATTCTTGAGTGTAGGGACAACAGGGCGCGACAGCGGGACAGGAGAAACGGGAATTGGGGGAAGCGCGGCCTCGAGGCTAGGTGATGTCATCCTTCATTTCCTGGGGAGAACCGTGATTGCCCGCCGCGCGCGCCGGCGAAGCGATCTCGAATTTCTCGAAGAGCCAGGATTCCTCCACACCTAGATAGTTTGCCAGCAACTGCCGCTGTTCTTTAGAAGGCTCACGGTAGCCGTGAATGATCTTGCTCAAGACGCTCTCGTCGATGCCCACCTGGCGGGCGAGAAAGTTCTGGCGCACGGAGCTTCTGAAAAGTTGCAGTTTTAGATTCGGATACATCGCTTTACCTCAAAATGCCCTTTGCAGTGAATACTGCAGGGGCGCATCCTTCGCAATTACATCCGTAGCGTTGAATACAACGCCAAGAAGTTTCTTCGTATCGAGCGTGCTCGCCGCTTTCTTTAGCGTTTCCCGCTGGCCGTGATGCGCCCGCACAACCATGACAATTCCGTCGCAGGCCGCACTGATCAGTTCGAAATCCGCAAGGGGTAGGACGGGCGGCGTATCGATGAGAATGACGGTGAACATTTCGCCGCAGTGCCTGAGAAATTCGTGCCAGCGCCGAATGCATTGTTCCGGCGGAGGAGAAGAAACCGTGCCGGCCGGAAGAATGAACAGATTCCTCTGCGCGGTGGCCGCAATGGCTTCGTCGGGGGCGACCTCGCCGGACAGAATTTCCGCAAGCCCCGCAGAGCCCGGATGTTCGAGCATGGAAGTGAGTCCGCGGGTCCGCAAATCACCGTCAATCACCAGGACTCGCTGCTGCGGAAGCTGTGTATAGCACAATCCAAGGTTCATGGTGGTCAGGGTTTTGCCTTCGCCGGGCAGGGAACTCGTGACGGCGATCGAGTGCAAGGCGGAATTTGACTGCGCAAGCATCAATCTGGTGCGCAATCCGCGGTATGCCCCTAGCGCGCCATTCGACGAGTCGTCCTCGCGGAGAATCAAACGCGCGGTACTTCCATTTCCCAGAGCCACCTGGAGGCAACGGCGGGGACGCCCTTCGGCCGTGGGCGTGTCGAGGGACGGCCCTTGCTTGAGCGATTCCAACATCTGGCGGATGTCCAGATCCGGGTTCGGCAGCTTTTGCTGGGCCCACTGATGGGCTTTTTGCGTTTCATTGAAAAACTTGCTCACTTATAACTCCATCGGGTAACCACGCCGCAGCTTCATCGCTTGAATCAAAACGTTGACGGCCGATTGAATCACCTGATCACCGTCAGGATCTTTCCCGTGAATGGCATTCACCGTGACCGCCACCTGTTCCTTGACGCTCATCTCGGGACGAATCTGATTTGCCTCGGGCACAAGGGCGCGGCGCCTCTTCATGGCCTGGACCAATAGATCCAATGCTGAACCGATGACCGTGTCTCCAGCCACCTCTCTCTCTCGGACCCCGTTCCCATTCACAACAACGGTTTGCTGTGGAACTGGCTCGACGGGTTTTTCGTTAAGACCCAGCTCGGCGGCGGCATCCTCCAAAATGTTCAGATCGAGTACCTGACGACGTGCCCTGCAGCCCAGTGCAAGGCAGGTATCGCAAAGCAGGTTGATCAACCGAGGAACGCCTTCCGTAAGTCGGAAAATTTCCTCGAGAACTTGCATGGGAAACGGGGAGTTTGCTCCTCGAAATCCGGCGGATTGCAGCCTTTCTGCAGTGTAGGCGCGAACTTCAGGAAAGCTGAGTGGCCGGAGCGAACAGCTGCTGGCGACTCGTTGCCGGAGCGCGCGCAGTTCGGGCTTTCGCAAAATGTCCAGAAGTTCCGGCTGGCCGCACAACACGATTTGGAGAAGCTTTTCCTGGTAGGTGTCCGCATTGCTCAGCAGGCGAATTTCTTCGAGAAGTTCGGGGGTCAGAAGATGAGCTTCGTCCACCAGGAGGAGCGATGTGCCGCCCTTTCTCTGGGTTTCCAGAAGCATTCGTTGAAGTGCCGAGAGACGTGCTGGCTTGCTCGTCGCTGTGCAGGGAATTTCAAATTCCGTCAGGATCATCTCCAGGAATTCTTCGCGGCTGAGAGTTGGATTGAGAATAAATGCCGACGATATCGGATGGCCAGTCGCAGCTCTTTCCGTGAGGATCTGCAGGGCCGTGTGGACAACCGTCGTCTTTCCTGTGCCAATCGGACCGGTCATCAAGACGAATCCCTTGCGGCGCATCACGGCCTCGACGAGCGTGGCAAGCGCGGCGGCGTGAGGTTCCGCAAGATGAAAGAACCTGGGGTCCGACGTTAGCCGGAAGGGTTCCTCGCGAAGATTGTAGTAAGTCGTGTACATTTCGAACCTAGGCTAAAAACCTCGAGATAAAGAAGCCCAAGGCCGAGGCCAGGGCAGCGGTCCCGAGGGTCAAACTCGCTATGCTCAAGCGCGCCCAAGCCCGTTCCCGTGAGCTGGTGATCTTGGGAATTCCCGCCAAGACCGCCTTTCCAAATATTTGCGATGCTTCCCGTTCGTGCCTCACGGAGCCATCGCTCATCTCCACAAAGACGGCCACGCCAAGGCCACAGAACAGTCCCAGGAAGACTCCTCCGATGATCATGATTCCTCTCTTGGGACCGTTGGGACTTTCGGGTGGAACAGCTGCGTGCAGAACCTCAATGTGCTCCCCGGCGCCGCCTGCCATCTGGGCGGAAACTTTCTTTTCTTGCAGCTCACTGTAGTGATTCCGCAGAGAATCGTAGTCGCTCATGACCTCGGCAATTTGCTGCTCAAGAACAGGCGCTTGCTGCAATTTGCCAACATGAAATTGAATTTGCTTTCGAAGCTCCGTCTGAGCCTTTGTTTGGGCCTCGATATCCTGGTCCAGCTTCTTTATTTCCGCCTCCATGGCGGGATTGTGCGTTTTAACTCCTGGCACGGCCGCTGGAAGATCCGGCGCATCCCCCGCAGATTTCTCGCTCTCGGTTTCGGCCTTCAGCTGGTTGATTTCATTGCGCAGCTTCCGGACATCGGGGTAATTCGGTCCGAAGCGAGCCACCATGTCTTTCATTAGCGCTTCCAGCTTTTGAAGGCGTGCCTGGAGAGCTGAGGCGGAAGACGAAGTTTGCGCGTTGCGATCAATCGCGGGAGCCGGTTTGGCGGCCATCGATTGTAGGTGGACCTTGGCCTGGCGATCGCGGTCAACCTTCGCTTGACTCAGTTGCAGCTGGTCCCGCAAATTTTTCATGGCCCGCAGATGAGGTTGCTTGGACTCTGCAAGTTCAATGACGTAGCGGCTCTTTAGGCCCTGGAGTGTGTGCTCTTTCCCTTCGAGTTGTTGTTTTGTCTCCTGGAGCTGGTTCTCGAGCCACCGAGATGTTTCGGAGCTCAGCTGTTCTCTGGCCTTGATGTTCTTCTGGATAAACAACGATGCGATTCGATTGGCGGCTTGCGCCGCCCGGTCTCTATCGACATCGGTGAATGCAATGTGAATTAAGCTCGAACTCTGGCGGCCGGCATCCTGAAACTCGATGGTTGTGGCGCTCTCGATACGCCTAACGAGTTCTCGAGTGGTGACCTTGCCCCGCAGCTCGGGATACATTTTCAGCTCATCCAGAAGCGGTCCCAGTTGGGTGGGGGACATGACCTGCTCGCGAACGGTGGAGAGGCGGTAACTGCCCCCCCAGCCCGCTGTTACCGACACAAGATTATCGTCGCCCTTCTCCGGATTGACGAGAATGGTGGTTTCCGCTCGATAGACGCTCGGCAGGCGCATGGCGACCACGCCGGTAGAAACGGAAACCCCCAGACAAATGAGGATGATCCAGGACCTGCGTCGCCGCAACAGATCTAAGTACTCTATAATCTGCATGTTAGACGCTGTATCTCTGGAATTAGTCAGGATCGGTTGCCCGTTCAAGACCAATCTCCAGGCGATTCCCCGCGCTCGGTCAAAAAATTTCCGACAAGGTGCAAGAAGCAAGCACCATTCCACTGTTGCAAACGACATCGAAGTGGGAGGATAACTTAACCTGCTGATTCTTAAGGCGTTATTTACTGTGGAACGGACGGATTGCTCTCTTCTGTGGGAAATTGTAAATGTGCTGGGCAAAATCCTATCCTAAATGTCCCGCGGACTATCACATTTTCCCCTTAATGGCTAATCTATTCAAGAGAATCAAGTTAAGCAAGCACGAGAAGCCTGCCCGCAAATTCCCTTCTCTTATTCCGGACCTTCTGGCTTGTCCTGCGGGACTGAACCTTGAGGCGCCTTGCGGTGGTTCTTCGGTGAAAGCCCAGCTTCACGGATTTTGTAAATCAGCGCACGGTAACTGATGCTCAGTGCTTGGGCCGCTTTTCGCCGGTTCCATTTATTTTCGCGGAGAGCTTTGAGAATCAAGTTGCCTTCCATCTCCCGCACCGCCTGCTTCGCGATGTGCTTCAAAGGAATTGTCCCGTCCGCGGTAATTCTCCGGGGAGACAAAGCGCCGTTTCGTGGAGCGCGATCGGTAGTCGCCGCATCGAGCGAGCCGAGGATGGCATACCGTGCCACTAAGTTCTCCAGTTCTCGAATATTCCCCCGCCATTCCCGGCTCTCGAGACTCTCCAGAATCTCTTCGGGGATGGGTGGCGTATTCCGGCCAAATCGTGCGTTCAATTGCTGGAGGAAATAATCCGCCAGCAGCCCGATGTCTTCACGTCGCTCGCGTAAACTAGGCATTCGAATGCCAATCACGTTGATGCGATAGAACAGATCTTGTCTGAATCGCCCTGCATCGATTTCGCTTTGCAGGTCCAGGTTTGTGGCGCAGATGATTCGAGTTTCTGCCTGCCGCTCTTGTTTGTCTCCGATGCGGCTGTACTGTCCGTCCTGCAGCAGCTGCAGAATTTTCGCCTGCAGGGTCAAATCCAGATCGGCAATTTCATCGAGAAAGAGCGTTCCGCGATAGGCCATTTCCACGTGACCCGGTTTGGAAGTGAGCGCATCCGTGAACGCTCCCTTTTCATAGCCGAACAGCTCGCTTTCCAGCAGCGCCCCCGGGATGGCCGCGCAATTTACTTTGACGAATTTGCCAGTCGAAAAAAAGGAGGAGGCGTGGATGTACTGCGCCAGCACGCCTTTTCCCGTGCCATTTTCTCCTTGGATCAGGATCGGCACATCGGTCTTCACGATTTTTTCAACTTTTTGCCGGATGGAGGACATGGCTGCGGAACGGCCAAAAATAATCTCGTGGGGAGGCAATCCCCCGCCATTCGGAGACGGCAAGTTTTTTGACGGTTCGAAAACAGCCATCCAAGCCCCTCTCGGACCTCGACTTGAAGTCCTGGAGCTTGAGCAATGCACACGGAGAACCAAACCGCACTCCCTGAAAGCGGGTACGGCAAACGCCTAACTCTTTTCGTGGAGTACTCGTAACATATTGACAATAAGAATGTTAAGTGACAATTTCCCTCAAGAAGTCGAGCGGCCGTGGAACCTCTCCCCACCCCCCAGCGCTTTCGTTTAAGAAGGAAAATGATTAGGCAAACGAGACAATACTCTTCCTAACTCTTCCTACGTAGGCAACCCAGCCGCAGTTTGTTGTCAACAAATTGTTTTTACCGCTGTGGAAAAATGAAGGACTCCAATAGATCCGCTCTCGCCTTTTCGTCCGAGGCTACGACTCGCAGGATATCGCTTACGGAAAGCATTCCTCGGAATCCTTGCTTCTCGTCCAGCACGATCAGGTGGAAGATGGTGTTCTGTTCCATTAGGCGCAGGCACTCTTCCATGGTCATTTCGGGAGTCACCGTAACGAGTTCGCGCGTCATGATCTCGGAGGCCTTCATCCAGGCGGGGCACTTGTTCTCGGCCGCGACTTTGTCGGACACGTCGCTATGCGAGATTACCCCGGTCAGTTTTCCCTCTCCGTTTAGCACACCGACCGACCGTACCTGCTTCTCGCGCAGATACTGCGCCGCCTGATGCACGCTGGTCTCTTCCATGATGGAGAAAACTTCCTTGCGGGACCCGATTAGATCCGCCACTTTCATGGGACCCTCCGGGGGAGACAGTCTGGCGGGATAGTAGGCCCAACGCACCTGAGATTGCAAGTCGAAATGTGAGCTGTTTCCGATCTCAGATCGAGCGAAGAAAGGGGAACCGCGGGTCGATCCAAGGATTTTGCAATTCAGGAATTGGGATCGTTGAGGACTAAGTTCCTATCAAGCTCTCGCCTCGCCCCCTCGAATGATATCGTACCTCTCAATCACCGCCGCTACTCCCATTCGTTCACGGTCCTCGCTGGAGTGCCGCTCCACACGAACCACTTTCCCCAAGGCCCGTACATAGACCTCCGTGCCGTGAGTGATTTCGGCCGGCAGTGTCAACGTGATATCCAGTTCCGATCCTGCTTCCAGATTCTGTTCGACGACGAAGTACAGACCGCGCGTCGAGATATCACGGGTCTTCCCCTTCTGCGTCTCCAGCTCACGCTCGGCCGGGATCCGAATGATAATCGGCAAGGATAAATCATATCGCCGGGTTGTGCGGCGTTCCATCATTCCCTTATGCTCCGTCAGTTCCCCTAATCCTGCCGTGTTCCCGTTCCCACCGCAGAAACTGGCTCTTCGGCCACCGCCGGAACCGATTTTCGGGAACGCGGCGTGTCCAGATTGAACTGTCTCATCTTGTAAAGCAGCGCTTTGTAACTGATCCCCAGCATCTTTGCCGCATCCTTCCTGCACCACCTGGTCTTTTCCAGCGCGTCAGCAATCGCTTCCATCTCGGCCTCGTCTTTCAGGCCGCGAACCAGAGCCTTCAGCCCCTGCTCCTTCGGTGGCGCGGGGTCTTCTCGCGGTGAAGTCCGCTGGCGCGTCGAGGACATCTCCACCAACTCGCGCAAGCTTCCCTCATCATCCTCCAGAATCACGTAGCGTTTCACGAAATTCTCCAGTTCGCGCAAATTGCCTGGCCACGGATAATTGACCGCTGCATCGAGCAGATACTTCGAAGGTCCTTGCGGAGACTTGCCAAACTTCTCGCTGTACTTCTGCAGAAAATGGCGGAAAAGCAGCGGAATTTCCGCCGTTCGTTCGCGCAAAGGCGGGACGTTGATAGACAGAACGTTGAGCCGGTAGTAGAGATCCTCGCGGAATCGCCCCGTCTTCATCGCTTCGTGAACATCCACGTTTGTCGCCGCCAGCACGCGCACATCGGTTTCCACCAGGTGCCGCCCGCCGAGTCTCGAATATTGATGATCCTGCAGCACGTGCAGCAGTTTTGCCTGCAGGTGCGTGCTCATCTCCGCGATTTCGTCCAGGAAAATCGTGCCTTTATTGGCCATTTCGAACTTGCCTGGTTTGCTGCGCACCGCGCCGGTGAAGGCGCCTTGCTCGAATCCGAAAAGTTCCGATTCCAGCAACTCTCCCGGTAACGCCGCGCAATTCACCTTCACGAAGGGCTGATTGCGCCGCTTCGAGCGCAAGTGAATCATGCGCGCCACAACTTCTTTACCCACCCCGCTCTCGCCGCAGATGAAGACCGGCACATCCACCGGGGCAATCTGGAGGATCTGCTGGCGGATGCGCACCATCTGCGGACTCGCCGCCAGGAAGCTCAGATCTTCCGTTACTTGGTCGCAATAATCGCGCAACGCTTGATTTTCGCTTGCCAGCTCTTTCTTCTGGCGCGACTTCAGCATTGCCGCGTCTAGTTCCGTCTTCTCAAATGGCTTGGTCAGGTAATCGTGGGCGCCGATGCGGATGGCCTCCACGACCGTGCCCACCTCGTTCGAACACGAGAGCATGATCACGTTGAGGCTGCGGTCAATCTGCATCAATTCTTTCAGCGTGTCCAGGCCGTTCATTTCGGGCATCAAAACATCCAGAATGATGAAGTCCGGGCGCTCGCCCCCGTTTACTTTCAGGAGCGCCTCTTTCCCGGTGCTGACGGCTTGTACTTCGAATCCGTCAACCTCCAGAAGCGTCTGCAGGTACTTTCGAATGCTCGGCTCGTCATCGACGACGAGTATTTTTTCTTTTGTAACCATTGGCCTTTCCCTTTCACTTCCCAAAATCGCGCTGTTTAACCTTGATCCATCGGCAACAGAAATGTGAATTGGCTTCCCGTCGGCGATCCACTCTGTACCCAGATTTTTCCGCGATGCGCCTGAATAAGTCTCTTTGCGATGGCCAGCCCCAATCCCATCCCGGATGTGTTCCGGTCAACGCGCACAAAATCCTCAAAGATCTCCTGATGATGTTCCGCGGGAATCCCTGCGCCGGAATCGGATACGCTCACTTCCACGCTGTTGGGACGCGGCAAGCGGAACCTTCGGCGTTCGTCCACCGGAGCCATCGCCGCCACGCGCCGCTCCCAGAAGTGCGGCGCCGCGCGCAGGCTCACGCTTCCCCCCGCTGGCGTGTGTTTCAAAGCGTTATCCAGTAGATTGGCCGCCACCTGCTGCACTTTTTGATAATCGAATCGAAAAGTCGGAATCGATGGATCGATGTTCGCATCAAGCCGCACTCCTTTCCGTTGAAAAGCCTCCGACCAGCGCTTCGCTAATTCATCCAGACAATCCCTCAGGTCATTTTCGCGCAATTGCAAAACCAGCTTGCCGCTCTCCAGTGCCGAATAGTTCAAGAACATCGAGACCAGCCGCACCAATCGCTCGCAACTGTCTTTCGATTCCTCCAGGATATCCCGCTGTTTGTCCGTCAGCCGACCCAACGAGCCCGCTAACAAGAGATCATAGTAGCCCTTGATCACCGCCAACGGGGTCTTCAGTTCGTGAGCGGCTGAAGCAAGAAACACCGTTTTCTGCCGGTTTACTTCTTGCAGCCTCAAATACGCCGCCAACAGATTCCTATAGGTGATCTCGCGTTCTTGCAGAAGTTCTTGCACCGTGAGCTGCGTGCCCGCGTCCGGCCCCGTCTCCTTCTCGCTTCTGCTTTCGAATTGCACCACGAGCCAATCAGGCTCGGGCATCCACTGGATTCGCGCAGCAGCGTTCGCTTCTCCCTGCTGGAGAGGAAGCTCAATCTTGTGCTCTCCCCTCTCGATCTGGCTGAAGACTTGCTTGGCGTCCGTTTTTAGAACATCGCTAAACAAGTTTAGTTCCGGGTTTCCCGTGAGTCCTTCTGATTCCATCCATTTCTTAGCGCGCGCATTCGCCAACAGTACTCCGCCCCCCCGTTCGGCTACGATCAAACCTTTGTCTAGAGCGTCCAGCAGGCTGCTAACGAAGCTCGCGGGAACGGCCGCAAGCCTGGACTCTTCGGCCATCGTAGGCAACGTGACACGTTGTGCCATCGGCGAATCCTCTCGGTTACGAGGTGTGGCAAAAATTTTCCCTGTGCGGGCATTCATGGTTGCAAAGCATAGCTGCGGCTGTCAATGGTAAATGCGTTCCACTTGCACATTTGTGGAAGGGAAGTGGATATCCCGAACACGGCTCGGCCTCCTAGCGCTGCCGCTCCCTGACGTCCCCCTGTAATCAATTCATAAGAATGAGCTTGTTGCCAGTCAACGACGGAGCGTCTGGCATCCAAGATGCTGACATTCGTACTAGATCATTGGTACCAACACGGAGAGGCCTCTGTGGAAATTGAAATTCTGAAGGACAAGCAGGGCTCGAAATCCTCGTCGACTCGCCGTTCTCCCCGTCTCCGCCTTCAGGTTCCAGTTTTTGTTCGCGGGACCGATGTTTCCGGGGCTCAATTCGTCGAACTTACAAAAACGGTAAATATTAGTGCTAACGGCGCGTGTATCGCCTGCGTCCACGTACTCCGCCCGGAACAAATCATTCATTTAACAATTCCTGCCCCTTCACCGTCCTCTCCTA
>Ga0307475_10000116_pt1 | contig 46056 bp, 30 predicted proteins | sample atmos_gasesECM1C_FD_203317 | JGI IMG/M metagenome (GOLD analysis project Ga0307475, IMG submission 203317) | Hardwood forest soil microbial communities from Morgan-Monroe State Forest, Indiana, United States - atmos_gasesECM1C_515 | ecosystem: Environmental > Terrestrial > Soil > Temperate... | reverse complement strand
TAAAGCGCCGGTGCACGATCCCAACCTGCTCAATCCCTGGGGACTCACTCGGTCCCCGAACGGCAGCCCGTGGTGGGTCGGCAACAATAACTCCGGCACCTCGACGCTGTACTCCATCGTACCCCCACCCCCACCCCCAACCGCACCCGCCGGAACACCTCCAACCGCATCCCCCGCAAGTTTTTTTGCGGCTGACCCTCATCCCGATTCCAACGGTAACGGGATCAACAGCCCATTCAACGACTTTGTTATGGTTCCACCTCCTGGTTTTGCGCCAGGTAGCCAGTCCGCGCCAACCGGCGTTGTCTTTAACGGCAGCACCACCGATTTTCTTTTGAACGAGGGTACGCCCGCTGGGCTGCCCGCCGCCTTCATCTTTGCCACCGAGGACGGAACGATCTCCGGATGGAACCCAGGCGCCAACGTAGCCGCTGGTAGCAAACCTCCCTCGGTCAATGCCGTTCTCGAAGTTGATAACTCCGACAAAGGTTCAAAGAACAGCGCGGTCTACAAGGGCATGACCTCTGGCGAAATCGACGGCCAGAAAGTCCTCTACGTCACCAACTTCCGCTCCGGCCGCGTCGAAGTCTATGGCACCGATTTCCGCCCCGTGCATCTAGGCGACGACGCCTTCGACGACGACAGCATTCCCCGCGATTTCGCTCCCTTCAACGTCCAGAACATCGGCGGCAGCATTTTCGTCACGTATGCCAAACAGGATGGCGCGCGCCATGATCCCGTCGGCGGCGATGGCTTCGGCTTCGTCGACATCTTCAGCACGGAAGGCAAATTCCAGGGCCGTCTCGAGCACGGCGATTGGTTCAACGCGCCTTGGGGCGTTGTCTGGACTCCACGCGATTTCGGCGAGTTCAGCAACACCATTCTTGTCGGCAATTTCCGCAGCGGTTGGATCGCGGCGTTCAATGGGTTCACCAAGAAATTCATCGGCTTTGTCCGGAATCCGGATGATTCGCTGGTGACCATTGGTGGCCTTTGGTCGCTCACCTTCGGTAACAACGGGGGCGCAGGGTCGTCGGAAACCCTGTTCTTCACTGCCGGCGGCGCCGACGAACTGCACGGCCTGTTTGGCACGCTGACGCCTGTGCCTGCCGAGCTAGGCGAGGGCGACGAAGAGTAGTTCTCGCAGCCCTCTCAAAGTCTAGAAGCCCCGGCCGCGTCCGCAGCCGGGGCTTTTCGGTTTCCAGAAAATATACCCGCCAACCTTAACCATCAGCCTCAGTCCTGATTAACCGTACGTGCTGCCGTTTCCCCTCATCGCGTCCTTGGGGTTTGAAACTTTTAAGTGCCGCGGCACGTACAGCTTTCAGACGCCTTTCACCCCTCAGGAGGAACTTCATGGGCACTCTTGGCCAGGACATCCGTTTCGCCCTCCGCAACCTGCGTAAGAGCCCTTCCTTCGCGATCATCGCCGCCGTCACTCTCGCCCTCGGCATCGGCGCCTCCACCGCCATCTTCAGCATCATCGAGAACGTCGTGATGGAGCCGTTCCCTTACACTGACGCCGACCGTCTCGTCTCCGTCTTGATTCACGACACCGAGCAGAATCAGCCCGGCGGCCGACCCGCTTTCTCCGGACCCGAATTCCTCGACTATGTCGCGCAAAATCATTCCTTCGACCGCGTCACTGCCAGCGCCCGCCTCGATGTTCTGTATCGCTCCGGGGAAGGGACCGAGCGCTTTGACGGCTACTACATCACCCCCGGCACCTTTGAATTCTTTGGCGTGCCCCCGTTTCTCGGGCGCGCAGCACTGCCCGCCGACTATGAACCCGGAGCGCCACCCGTTTTCGTCATGCGCTACAAAACGTGGGTCACCCGCTTCAGCGCCGACCCCGGCCTTATCAACAAGACCTTCGTCCTCAACGGCACGCAGCGCTCCCTGATCGGCGTCATGCCTCCCCGCTTTGCGTGGGGCGGCGCCGACCTATGGATTCCTAGTAAGCCGTCCGTCGCCATCAGTCCTGACCAAAACGGATTCCCGCAGTACTGGTTTATGCTCGGCCATCTCAAGCCCGGCGTCTCCATGCGCCAAGCGCAATCTGACTTCACGGTCGTCGCCAAAGGCCTCTCCGCTGTATATCCCAAGGACTATCCCAAGAAATTCAGCGTCGAGATCGAAACGCTCACCAATCTCGTCGTCGGCCGATTCCGCACCACGCTATACATCGTTCTCGCCGCGGTCGGTCTTCTCCTGCTCATCGGTTGCGGCAATGTCGCCAACCTGCTCCTCGCCCGCGCCACCACTCGAGAGAAGGAATTCGCTATCCGCGCCGCGCTCGGCGCAGGACGCTGGCGCATCGTCCGCCAACTCCTTGTCGAAAGCTTTTTGCTCGCTGTCAGTGGGGCCCTCCTCGGCGCGTTCCTGGCTTGGGGCGGCCTCAAATCCATCGTGGCGCTGATGCCTGAGCGCATCATTCCGGAAGAAGCCGTCATCCGCCTCAACCTGCCCGTGCTTCTCTTCACTCTCTGCGTCTCCGTTCTCACCGCCATCGTGTTCGGTCTCGCTCCCGCGCTACAGGTCGTCCGCCGGGACCTCAACGATCCCCTCCGCGACAGCGGCAAAGGCACCAGCGGCGGCTCAGCTCATGGCCGCTTGCGTAGCGCCGTCGTCGTCCTCGAAGTCGCCGTTTCGCTAACGCTCCTCGTCGCCGCCGGACTCCTCATGCGCAGTTTCGTCGCTCTTCGCGACGTGCACCTCGGCCTGCAGCCCGACCACATCTTCGTCGTCCGGCTTCCTCTCCCCGCGGATCGCTACAAAACCGCAGATCAGGTCGCCGGCTTCTTCCGTCCGCTGCTCCATCGCCTCAAAGCCGTCCCCGGCGTGATCGAAGCCACCGAAACCAGCACGCTTCCGCCCTACGGCGGCATTCCCTCCGACATCGAAATTCCCGGCAAGACCCACGCCGAAAAATGGAACGCGCTCTTCCAGCTTTGCAGCGAAGGCTATTTCCCCGTTCTCAAAATCCAGTTCATCGACGGCCGCTCCTTCACCGAATCCGAAGTGGAAGGGAAGCGCAAGCTGGCCATCGTCAACCAGACTTTCGCGCACAAATATCTCGGCAACGAAAATCCCATGGGCCAGCGCGTCCACATCGCTCAGCTCGAGCAGTTTCCAGACAAGCTCGCCGATCCCTGGTTCGAAATCATCGGCGTCGTCGCCGACGTCAAGAACAATGGCTTGCAGGATCCCGTGCAGCCGGAAATCTGGGTGCCTTACACGATGACCGGCTCCGGTGCGCGCGGGATCCTCGTCCGCACCGGTCCCGATCCCATGACCATGATGAACGCCATCCGCAAGGAAATCTGGGCCACTGACAGCAACGTCGCCCTCACCTTCACTGGCACGCTCGAACAGTTCATTGCAAACTTCTCTTACGCCGGCCCTCGCTTCGGCTTTCTGCTCATGGGTGTCTTCGGTGCCATCGGCCTGGTGCTTGTCACTATCGGCGTCTACAGCGTCCTCTCCTACACCACCGCACGCCGGACCCACGAAATCGGCATCCGCATGGCCCTCGGAGCAGAGAAGCGCGACGTCCTCGGTCTCGTCATCCGCATGGGCGCAGGCCTCGTCGGTGCAGGCATCGTCCTCGGTGTAATCGCCAGCCTTGCCGTAGCTCGCGTAATCGCCACGCAACTCTGGGGCGTCTCTGCCTACGACCCCATCACGCTGACCTCCGTCTCCGCGCTTCTCCTCATCACCGGAATCGTTGCCTGCTGGATCCCAGCTCGCCGAGCCTCCCGCGTCGACCCCCTAATCGCCCTCCGCTATGAATAGTGGCGCAAGAGTGGGACAGCCATTCCTGGCTGTCCGCGTGGCGGTCAGAGCCCTGTAGCTCAGGCCCGCCTTTTGGGCCTGAGGCTTTTGACTTTATATCGCAGCAATACTTCGTCCCGTAGTCGAACCGCCGCGTGCGCGATCCTCGATTCTTGAGGGTGCGTCTTCATCGTGTGCCCGCAAGCCCGTAGTCGAACTCACCGATTTCATCGTAATCTTAAACGCCTAGGGACTCTCACATGATGCAAAGCGGTGGCATCCACGCAATCGAAATTGTCCTCCTCCTTCTCCTCCTCTTCGTCGTCATCTTTGCCACTCTCGCGCGCAAGCTCCGAACGCCCTACCCCATCGTTCTCGTTGTTGCCGGCTTGCTCCTCAGCTTCATTCCTGGCATCCCCAAAATCTCGCTGAATCCCGACGTAATTTTTCTCGTGGTCCTGCCTCCGCTCTTGTACTCCGCTGCCTGGCTGACCTCCTGGCGCGATTTCAAATTCAATCTGGTCAGCATCCTTTTTCTCGCCTTCGGCCTGGTCGGTTTTACCGTGCTTGGCGTCGCCGAAGCGGCGCGCTGGGTGTTTCCCGGCTTCGACTGGCGTCTAGGCTTCGTCTTGGGTGCCGTTGTCGCCACGACCGACGCAATCGCAGCCACGTCCATCGCCAAGCGCGTCGGCCTTCCGCAGCGCATCGTCGACATCCTCGAAGGCGAAAGCCTGGTCAACGACGCCACTGGCCTCCTCGCTCTCGAATTCGCTATCGCCATGGTCGTCGACGGCCGCACGCCCACCGTCGCGCAAGGTGCTCTGCGCCTCACCTATCTCATCGCCGTCGGACTCGTCATCGGCCTGGTCCTCGGTCTCATTGTCGAATGGTTCGAGCGTCGCATCGACGACGGTCCCATCGAGATCGTCGTCAGCATCCTCACCCCCTACGCCGCCTATCTCGCCGCTGAATCCGTGCGCGCTTCCGGAGTCCTCGCGGTCGTCGCTTGCGGCCTCTACCTCAGCCGCCAAAGCTCCGAATTTTTCTCGGCCTCTGTCCGCATGCAAGCCTTGGCCGTCTGGGATTCCCTCACCTTTGCCGTCAACGGCCTGGTCTTCGTTCTGATTGGCTTGCAGCTTCCACACGTACTCGCGGGAATTCGCGGCTACAGTTTGCCTCGCCTGCTCCTCTACGGTGCGCTGTTCAGCGCCATCGTTATCGTCCTGCGCCTGCTCTGGATGTATCCCGGCGCCTCCATCGCGTACCTAATCCGCACTCGTCTTCTGCACCAGACCTACACCATGCCCTCAGCAAAGCAGGTCTTCGTAGTCGGCTGGACCGGCATGCGCGGCGTCGTCGCCCTCGCCGCCGCCATCGCTCTCCCCGAAACAATTTCCGACGGCACGCTATTCCCGCAGCGCAATCTGATTATCTTTCTTACCTTCAGCGTCATCCTCGTCACCCTCGTTCTGCAAGGGCTCACGCTGCCGCCCCTGATCCGCGCCCTCGGCCTCGCTGGAAAAGCCGGCAACGACGGCGAAGAAGACGAGGCCCGCCGCATCATCACCAGCACTGCGCTATCGCATCTGGAAAACGCCCGTGGGCAAGACCTGGAAGACTTTGCTGCCGTCTACAACGACCTCGCCCGCCGCTACACTCGCCGCCTCGCCAGCATGAGCAAAGAAGGCTCCGATGACGACGGCATGAGCAACCAGGAGCTCGACCGCTACCGCAAAATCCTCGGCGAACTCCTCCGCCTCGAACGAAAAACCGCCGTCCGCCTCCGCAACGAAGGCCGCATCAACGACGAAGTCCTCCGCAAAATCGAACACGAGCTGGACCTAAGCGAGACCCGCCTCACGTTGAGCTAGTGCACTCCATTTCCGCTCCATCGCAAGTGCCTCCCTCCCGCGATGAATCTTGGCTGCGCGCTACAGCCGCCTCCGTGGACGCTCGCCCGGCCCGTCAGTGGCCTGTCTTTTTTTGGACAGCTTTGCTCTAGTGCAAGCTCTAACCTTGAACAACTCATATGGCCACTCCTAAAGCGAGACCGACCCTCGCTAAATGGACAGGTGCCCGCCTCCGACTGAACCCAAAATGGGCACCTGTCCCCCTTTCTTCTGCAGACCAGCGCACCCGTGCCGAGGCGCTTTTGTAGCGCCGAGTTCATCTCGCCATTTGGCAGTCCCGCTTTTACTGTTTGCGAATTCCCTTCGCCAACAGCGTGGGCGATCCTGAAGTGTTGAACAGGAGTCCCTTCACCGACACGGTGTTTCCGACGGCCAGTCCGCTGAGCCCCGAAACGTCCTCAAAGCTCATCTTGGACACCATCTCGACCTTGATCGAGGTGATCGCCGGGGTCGCTCCGGTAAACAGCGGGGAAAGCCCCGTCAGCATGAATGTTCCATCGCTATTAATCGTCCCCACCTGACCGGTGATCTGCGATGGCCGCAGCCGAATCCGGTCGGATGTGATCGTTGTGACCCCGCCGGCCGATGTCACCGTCTGCGGATGGATTTGCACGTCCTGGCCTACGAGCAGGTCTGCCGCGCTCGCGAAGCTGAGCCCCGTCTGCGTAAAGCCGCCGTCTTCGCCCATTTCCTGGTTGCTCGCCTCGAAAGTTGCGTTGGGAAGGATCGTGATGACCACCGCCCCTCCTTCGGAGACCCCGCTCAGCGCAGGCTCTTGGTTGAACACCACGGCGTGGACCTGGGTGCTGCTGTCCACGGTCGTGATAGTTGCCTTGAGAACTCCTTGGTTGGCCTGCTCTTCGAGCTTGACGCGTTTCGCTAGCATCGTGCCCGTGCCGCTTTCGCTCAGGTCCACCTCGACAATCTCTCCCATCATCACGCAACTAAAGTTCTGGGGACTCGCTGTGCAGCCGGCACGGTCGAAATCCTGGAACGCCGTGTTGCTGTCCACGTTGACGGTGAACGATTGGCCGCTCCTCTCATTCATCAACGTAAACATGTTGGTTCCCACCGCCGTGACTTGGCCGTCTACGTCCTCAGCTTTTTCCATGTCGCCCTGGTCGTCCTCGCGCCGCCTGTGGGTCACGTTCACAACGCTAACCATGGGATTGACGGAGAGATCGCTTTGCAGCGACGCGTTCACGTTGAAGTCCAACTTAATCCCGAAGGTCGAGTTCGCATCCACGGTGATCGGGAATGGGCTCGACAATGTGGCCGTCGACGGATTGAAGTTGGGCGTGATTTGGCAAACGGCGTTGTTGGCACAGGAACCGATCGCCGCTCCCGAGTGGTTCACGATCGTCAACACGGCGCTGCCAAACGTGAGGGTCAGGCTCTTGTAGGTATCGGCTGGGATGTTCGACAAGCTGAGGAACGCTGTGTCCGTCTGCAAGTGCCCGAACTCAACCTCCACCGGCGTCGTAACCACCGAAACCGCGGCCTTGCTCATATCCGAAGGCTGCAAGCTGCCTCCGGTGATCAAGGCCTCAAAGAACAGCACCGCCACGCCACTGGGGGGCGTGTCACGGATGCTTAGGCTCATGGGGACGCCGTTGACCGTGGGAGTCGTATTCATCGAGCTGCCGCCGCAGGCAGCCAGGAATGCACAACTCACCAGCACGAGCGCTACAATAGCATTTCGCCACATAGTCGAATCCTCCAGCAATCGAACCAGATTTGTGAATACACTGCGGGTGGGGACTCGAGGACCGGGCGAAGTCGGTACTTAGGATATGTGTTGACGGGAAAAGGTTGCCAGGCCTGCCGCGCCTTCTAACTGGGTTGAAAGGGGTTTAGCGGTGGTCTGATTCTTGCACTTGACAACAACTCTCCTCGCACATACATTTTTGGCCGATTATCCCAACTGCTACCTCTGAAATGCGGCGCTGCGCGAGAGGTCGGCTCCAAGTCGTCATTATTCGTTCCGTTCCCACGGCGGACGCAAAGCTCACGTTTCGTGATTTGTGGCCCGACGCTGTGGGCAGACAAGGAGGCTCCCATGAACACCCGGATTGGGGCTCTTGTTTTGCTTGTTCTAGTCGTTGTGGTTACGGGCTGCGGCGGAGGCGGTACGACGAACCCCACGTCGCCATCGTCGCCGACACCAGTACCGGCACCAGTTGCAATCTCTTTGAACCAGACCGCCGTGACTCTTGATGTCGGTAATCAATTCACGTTCGTCGCGACCGTAACAGGTATGGGAAATAAGGGCGTCTCCTGGGCCATACAAGAAGGCACGTCTGGCGGCAACATCACCAGTTCGGGCGTCTACACCGCTCCCGGGACTGACGGGGTGTTTCACGTGATTGCCACAAGCCAGGCAGACACTACCCAAAAGGCAACGGCAACCGTCACTGTAGCAACGCTCGTGGTGTCAGTATCCCCACGAAGCAACGTGTTAGGACCTCTGGGGGTTCGTGCCTTCAGCGCAACCGTAAATACTTCTCTAAACACGAGTGTCACCTGGAGCGTGCTAGAGGCTGCGGGTGGCGTCATTACGCCAACCGGCGGCCAATACACGGCTCCAAACACGACCGGGGGGCCGTTCCACGTGGTTGCCACTAGTGTCCAGGACTCAACCAAGAGTGGGACTGCTAATGTAACCATCGTGGCTTCTGGATTCCGGCCCACCGGGGATATGAGTACCGGTCGCGCGGAACACACGGCCACTCTCCTGCCGAATGGAAAAGTGCTCATCGCTGGCGGGGACTCTTGCTCTTTCATTAACTACTACCAGAGTTGCCCGCTGGACTCCGCGGAGGTTTACGATCCCGTTGCGGGCACATTTGCGACTACCGGGAAAATGTCGGTGACGCGTTTTTTCCATACCGCCACACTGCTCGGTAATGGCAAGGTGCTGGTCACGGGTGGGCATGACGCGAGCGCAGAGCTCTATGATCCGGCTTCTGGGACGTTTGCTGCCACGGGCAGCATGAGCGTTGGTCGGAATTCCCACACGGCGACACTGCTGGTCAGTGGAAAGGTACTTATCGCCGGCGGCCAGACCGTCAATGGCGGTGCGCTCGCTACCGCAGAACTGTACGACCCCACCGCGGGGACGTTCACGCCCACGGGCAGCATGGCAGCGGGACGCACCTCGCATACTGCGACTCTTTTGGCAAGCGGGATGGTACTGATCGCAGGCGGCTCCACCTCCGCAAATGCTACGCCCACAACAGAACTGTACGACCCGGCAAAGGGGATCTTTACCGCGGCGAACGGCATGGTGAGTCCACGCATATTTCACACGGCTACGCTGCTAAGCAATGGCAACGTGCTTGTAACTGGAGGGATAGCCAATCTAGCGACCGGGGCTTCGTTGCCGAGCGCGGAGGTTTACGACGTTGTGGCTGGCACCTTCACCGCAACCACGGGACCCATGATGACGGCGCGCGATTCCCATTTTGCCGTCCTGTTGACAAATGGAACTGTGCTCGTGGCTGGTGGCTCCTTCGGCACCAACGGCAGCTTCACGGCTGAGCTGTACAATACCGCGAGCGGAACCTTTACCGAAACAGGAGGTATGGAAACAGGCCGGACGCTTGCGGCTGCGGTCTTGCTGCTAGATGGCCGAGTGTTCGTGAGCGGTGGATCCGATACAATTTCGGCGGAGTTGTACAAATAGACGCATGAGGCGCGGTGGGCTGATGTCAGCAGGAATCGCTATGCTCTGGGACAAGAAATTTCTGATCGGCGTGGTTGCTCTCCTAATGGGAGTCATCCCGGTTCGTAGCCAAACCGAGTCGCGACCTCATGTGATTGTCGTTGGCGTCAACGGAATGGAGTGGGACATCATTCGTCCCTTGTTGCTGAAAGGCGAGCTCCACAACTTTGCTGAAGTCATCCAGCGTGGCGCCTACGGGAAAATGAAGACCCTCTCCGCCCCGAACTGTCCCAAGGTTTACAGCTCCATCGCCACCAGCACGCCCCCGGAGGAGAACGGTATCACCGGGTTCGTTGTTGCTGGAAAGACCGCTAGCACCGATATGCTAAAGCGGGAGCCACTGTGGTCGATTCTGTCAAAGCGCGGCGTGACGGTCGGCATGGCCAACGTTCCTGCGACCTTCCCGGTCATGCCGTTAAACGGCTATATGATCAGTGGCATGCTCACGCGTGGCAAAGGCTGCGAGGATGGAATCCTATGTTCGCCGAAGCTGTCCGAGGTGAAAGGCGGAGAGGCGGTGTATCCGCCCAGCATGGTTGCTGAGCTGGAGACGAATGTGGGCGACTTCTGGCTTGATTGCTCGCGCATGCCGGCCGCGGACGAACTGAAAGGCAAAGAAGCAGAGGCGATCGACCACTGGCTCCAACAGGTGTCGCAAGTGCGTGCTCAGCAGGCAAAGTTGTTTGACTACTTGTTGAGCCACCATCGGACCGACTTCACCATGCTCGTTCAATCCTGCGAGGACCGCGTCGGGCATTGGCTCTATCCCATTCAGCCCTACAACGCAGGCTACGACTCTACGCTGCACAACGTTCGTGTGGATGCGTTCCCTGACCAGTACCGCGCGTTTGACCAGGTGCTCGGAAAGATCCTGCAGTATGTTGACAGGAATACCTACCTGTTCATCATTTCCGACCACGGAATCAAGCCGCTGCGGGAATTTGAAGAGGGTCGGCGCCTGTACCGCTCAGCTCACGATCACGGCGGCAATACTCCCATCATTGCCAAACACGACTTCGAGGACGGCGATGATGTGCCCGGAATTTTCATTGCGATAGGCCCAAGTATCAAGAGAGACGTGCGACTGATGGGATTTGCCGTCAGCGTCTTCGACATTGCGCCGACCATCCTAAACCTCTATGGGATCCCCCAGCCGACTCAGATGAAGGGCCGCGTCCTATCTGAGATCTTCCAGGCCACAAGTTCGCAGCCCGCAGAGCCGAACGCGAAATAGAATATCTTCAGACCTTCAGACATTCGTTTATTCAAAGAGGTCGGGCTGTTCGCGGGTGATGCGCTGCCACAGCGGCTGGAACTGGAACCAGCCCGCTCCATGCGTGCCGACTTGGCCGCGTGTGAGCAGCGCGTTTTCGCGGTCGATCGCAATCGGCCTGCCCGCGGCTTCGGCGAGAAGCTGCGCCTGGCAACTGCGATCCATGGTGATGAACCACCACACCGCCTCGTCGACGCTCTCGCCGACGGTGAGCAAGCCATGATTGCGCAGGATGGCCGCTTTGCGCGGGCCGAGCGTGCGGGCGATGCGCTCACCTTCGCTGGTGTCGTAGACCACGCCAGTGAAATCGTCGAAGACTGCGTGATCCTCGAAAAACGCGCAAGCGTCTTGCGTGATGGGATCGAGCAGCCGCCCCAGCGAAGACCACGTTTTGCCGTGCAGCGAATGCGAATGCGCCGCGGCAATGACATCCGGCCGCGCGTGATGCACGCTGGAATGAATTGCAAACGCCGCGCCGTTCAGCGGATGCTTGCCTTCCACCACTTCGCCTTTCGCGTTCACCAGCATCAAGTCCGAAACGCGAATCTGGCTGAAGTGCACGCCAAACGGATTCACCCAAAAATGATCCGGCCGCTCCGGATCCCGCGCCGTGATATGCCCGGTCACGCCTTCATCAAAACCAAATTTCGAGAAAAGGCGGAACGACGCGGCCAGCCGCTCTTTGCGATGCTGGCGCTCTTCCGCGACAGTGGCAAATTTGGGAGGTCCCGGAAAACTGGGATTTTTTACCGGTGCGGTAGCCATATGAACCTCCGAGAGAAGTATTTCCGCGGAGTATAGCACTCAGTGCAAAGAGTGGGAGGGCGAGAAAGTGCAAAACGTCGGACAGCAATTTGGTTGCTTGACAAGGGCCGGGGATTTGCGGAGAATTGTGGTAGGCGAACAAAAAGCGAAGTACTAATCCCCGTCCTCGCCGCTCGCCCTAAACTCCCATGGCTGCCAGTTCACTCGCTGCCCTACGCTCCAAAATTGAAGGCGATTTGCGCGGGCGGGTGGCTTCGCCTTTTGCGTATCGGGATCGCAATGCGTTCGAATTGGTTTCCACGGGCATTCCAGAAATGGATGCGTTGGTGGGAGGATTGCCGCGCGGGGCGATGACGGAGATTTGCGGGGCGGCGTGTTCGGGGCGGACGAGCTTGCTGCTTTCGGCTTTGGCTCTGCGAACGGCGGACGGAGAAGTGTGCGCGCTGGTAGATGCGCGGGACAGTTTTGATCCGCTGTCGGGAAATGCGGCGGGAATTGCGCTCGGGAAATTGCTTTGGGTGCGCTGCCAAAACATCGAGCAGGCGCTGCGGGCTACGGATTTGCTGATCCAGGCTGGCGGGTTTGGGATGGTGGCGGTGGATTTGAGCGATGTGCCGACGAAGACGGTGCGCCAGGTGCCGCTGAATGCTTGGTTTCGGTTTCGGCGCGCGGTGGAGGATACGCCGACGATTTTGCTGCTGCTGGAGCAGGAGCCGCATGCGAAGACGTGTGCGTCGCTGGTGGTGCGATTGGAGGCGGGGGAAGCGCAGTGGACAGAGGCATCAGCCAGCTCAAATTACTATCCATTTGCGAAGCTGCTGCGCGGGTTTGCGGTGCGCACGGATGTGGTGCGTTCGCGATTGCAGATTCCGAAGGAATTACGGGCGGTCGATATTCGTAGGGGAACACAGCCAAAAATGGCTTTGCCACGTGATGCGGATCGCAGAGTTTTTGAGGCGGAAACGATTTGGAGCAAATAAGGCTGAACTCGGACGCGCCCTTCGTTCCTCAGGATGAACTAAAGCGCGCCCCTACAACGTTTCCTGGAACGCTGTGGAATGGTTATGAGATTTGCTTGCGTTTATATTGCGGACTTTTTGGTGCAGGCGGTGGTGCGGGGCCAGCCGTCGCTGGGGGAGAGTGCGCTGGCCAAGAATGCACTAGCTTTGATCAGCGGCGCGCCGCCCTTGTGGTGCGTGGTGGCGGCGAATCCAGCGGCGTTCGAAGCGGGAATTCAGTTGGGAATGACCAAGGCGCAGGTGGCGCAGTTTGGGAACGTGCAGATTTGCATGCGGTCGGAAGCGCAGGAGAAGGCCGCGCATGCGGCTTTGCTGGACGCGGTGTGGAGCGTGTCGCCGCGCGTGGAAGATACGGCGCCGGACACGGTGATTCTCGATCTCGAGGGGCTGACCGCTTTATTCGGGGCTGACGAAAAGATTGCGCGGGAATTGGCGCGACGGGTGGCCGCGATTGGCCTGGCGGCGCGGGTGGCGGTGGCCGCGAATATTGAAGTGGCGATTCACGCGGCGCGCGGCTTCCCGGGAATCACCATTATTCCCGCAGGCGAAGAACGCCGGCGCTTAGGCTCTTTGCCGGTTGGCGTTCTTACCACCGAAGCAGAAACCCTGGACATTTTGGAGCGTTGGGGCGTGGAGACGCTGCAGGCGTTGGCGGCGCTGCCTGTTTTGCAGCTTTCGGAACGACTGGGACAAGAAGGCGTGCGGCTCAGCGAATTGGCGCGCGGGGTCAGGCAGCGTGCACTGGTGCTGGCGCAGGCATCGTCCATTTTTGCGGAGGAGATGGAACTGGATGATGCGGTGGAAGAGCTGGAGCCACTGTCGTTTTTGCTGGGGCGGTTGCTGGACCAACTTTGCGCGCGGCTGGAGGCGCGGGCGCTTGCGGTTCGCGCGGTGCGGATTCGATTCGAATTGCAGCCTTCGTTTGAAAAAGATTTCCAGACGTTGAGGGAAGATTTGCGAGGAAAACCGGACGTGAAGCAGTACGAAAAATTGTTGACGCTGCCGGTACCGATGCGCAATGCGAAGACTCTGTTGAAGCTGCTCCGGCTGCAATTGCAGGGGGATCCTCCGGCGGCACCAATCCAGAAAATTTACATGACGGCGGAGGCGGCTGCGCCGCGCGTGGCGCAGAACGGATTGTTTATGCCCTGCGGGCCGGACCCGGAGAAATTGGAAGTGACGATTGCGAAATTGGGGAAGTTGGTGGGGGAAGGGAATTTGGGTTGCGCGGAATTGGTGGATAGCCATCGGCCGGAGAGTTTTCGGATGACGCGATTTGTTGTTGTCAGCGAGCAAAACAAGCGGCGTAGAAAGAATGAGGCGAACGTTGAGGAACATTCTGAAGCACGCGCAACTATGACAGGGCTTCGCGTGATGCGGCCGGCGCAGTCTGTGCGGGTGGAACTGCGGGACGAGCTGCCGGTGAGAGTGTATTTGCGGGGGATGCGCGGCGAAGTGGTGGCGGCTTCGGGGCCATGGCGCAGCTCGGGCGATTGGTGGCAGGAAGATGCGTGGCAGCAGGATGAATGGGATCTCGAGATTGAATTTTCTGGACCTTCCATTGTAGGGGCGCAGCACCGCTGCGCCCCATCTCGGCAAAACTTGAACTTGAAAGATTCCGAACGCATAAACAAGAAAACGGAGCTTTCAGGACGACAACGCGGCCTCTATCGCATTTATTACGATGCGCTGCGGCAGGGATGGTTTGTGCGTGGAGAGTATGACTGATGTACACGGAACTGCATGCGCGCTCAGCGTTTAGTTTTCTGGAGGGGGCTTCCGTGCCGGAAGAGATGACTGCGGCTTGCGCTCGGCTCGGGATGTCTGCGATGGCGGTGCTGGACCGCGACGGCGTTTACGGTGCGCCACGATTTTATCTGGCCGCGAAAAAGAGTTCTGTGAAGGCGCATATCGGGGCGGAGGTGACTTCGGCGCTGGGCTGGCGGTATCCGCTGCTGGTGGAATCGCGCGCGGGCTACCAGAATTTGTGCCGGTTGATTACGCGGATGAAGTTGCGGGCAAGCAAGGGGGAGGGGCATGTCGAGCGGGAGGAGATTGCGGAGCTGCGCGCAGGGCTGATTTGTATGACCGGCGGGGAAGAGGGGCCGCTGGCGGCGGCTTTGCAGCAAGGCGGCGTGGCGCAGGGAACGGAGTGCGTGCAGGGATTGTGCGAGTTGTTTGGGCGGGAACATGTGTATGTGGAGCTGCAGCGGCATTATGGGCGCGAAGAAGAGGCACGGAATCAGGCGGCGGTGGAGATTGCGCGGAAATTGTCTTTGCCGTTGCTGACCACGAATGGAGTTTGCCACGCGGCGCCGGAGGAGCGGGAACTGCTGGATGTGTTTACCTGCATTCGGCATCACCGCGTGCTGGCCACTGCCGGACGGCTGCTTTGCCGGAATTCGGAGCGGCATCTGAAATCGCCGGCGGAGATGGAACGATTGTTTGCAGATTTGCCGGAGGCGATTGCGAATACGCAGGAGCTTTCGTCGCGGCTGGAATTTACGCTGAACGATTTGGGATATGAGTTTCCGAAGTATCCAACGCCGGAAGGCCGCTCACAGATGCAGTTTTTGCGAGAGCGCACGTACGAAGGGATGCTCGAACGCTATGGTTCGGCGAATGAGAAGGTCCGCAAGCAAATCGATCGCGAGCTGGCGCTGATCGAGAAGCTCGATCTCCCCGGATATTTCCTGATTGTTTGGGACATTGTGCGCTTTTGCCGGGAGAAAAACATTTTGGTGCAGGGGCGCGGGTCGGCGGCGAATAGCGCGGTGTGCTATGCGCTGGGAATCACGGCGGTGGATCCGGTGGGGATGGAACTGCTGTTCGAGCGATTTCTTTCCGAAGAGCGCGGGGAGTGGCCGGACATTGATTTGGATTTGCCGAGCGGCGACCAACGCGAGCGCGCGATCCAATATGTGTACGAACGCTACGGGAAATTGGGCGCGGCGATGACCGCGAACGTAATTACGTATCGCGGGCGCTCGGCAGCGCGGGAGATTGGAAAAGCGCTGTCGTTTGATCCGGAAACGCTGGGGCGGCTTGCGAGCCTGGTGGGCGCGTGGGAATACAAAGACGAACACGACACGTTCGAGCGCCATTTTCATGACGCGGGCTTCGACATTCAACATCCCAAGATCCGCAAGTTTTTCGAGCTGTGCGTGAAGGTTCAGGATTTGCCGCGGCATCTGGGGCAACACTCGGGTGGCATGGTGGTTTGCCAGGGACAACTGGATGCGGTGGTGCCGCTGGAGCCGGCGACGATGCCGGGGCGGGTGGTGGTGCAATGGGACAAAGAAGATTGCGCGGACATGGGCATTGTGAAAGTGGATTTGCTGGGATTGGGGATGATGGCGGTACTGGAAGATTCGCTGAAGCTGATCCGAGAGCATAACGCGGAAGAGGTGGACCTGGCGCGCTTGCCCGCGGGTGATGCGGTGGTTTACGAGACGCTGCGAAGAGCGGACACGGTGGGAATGTTTCAGATCGAGAGCCGCGCGCAGATGTCGTGCTTGCCGCGACTGCGGCCGGTGAAGTTTTACGACATTGTGGTGCAGGTGGCGATTATCCGGCCGGGGCCGATTGTGGGAAAAATGGTGCATCCCTATTTGAAACGGAGACAGGGACGCGAGGCGCCGGAGTGTTTGCATCCTTCGCTGGAGCCAGTGCTGGCGCGGACGCTGGGCGTGCCGCTGTTTCAGGAGCAGTTGCTGCGCATGGCCATGATTGCAGCCGGTTTTACCGGCGGGGAAGCGGAGGAGTTGCGGCGCGCGTTCGGATTCAAGCGCTCGGAGAAGCGCATGAAGGAAGTGGAAGTGAAGCTGCGGCGAGGGATGGAGAAAAACGGGATCACGGGTGCGGTGCAAGACACCATCGTGAAGTCGATTACTTCATTTGCGCTGTATGGATTTCCGGAGTCGCATGCGGCGAGCTTTGCGCTGCTGGCGTATGCGAGCGCGTATTTGAAGTGCCATTACCTGGCGGCGTTTACGGCGGCGATTTTGAACAATCAGCCGATGGGATTTTATTCTCCGGCGACGCTGGTTAAGGATGCGCAGCGGCATGGGCTGCGCGTGCGGGCGATTGATGTGACGCGTTCGGATTGGCTGTGCACGATTGAGAGGGATGGAGAAAAGTTGTGCGTGCGCCTGGGATTGCGTTTTGTGAAGGGGCTGCGCGAGGAGGTAGGGCAGGAGATCGTGCACGAGCGCGTGGTTCGCGACTTTCGCTCGATTGATGATTTGAAGCTGCGCGTGCCGGGGCTGCAGAAATCGGAGCTGACGGCGCTGGCGGAGATTGGGGCATTGAATTGTGTAGGGAGCAAGGCTGGATTTCACCGACGGGATGCGCTTTGGCAGATTGAGCGGGCTTCGCGGCGAGCGGGGCCGCTGCTGGAGCGCGTCGAAGAATCGGAAGCACTGCTCGCGGAGACAGAAAGCGACGATTCTTCGATTGCGAAATATTCTCCGCTGGAGCCGATGACGCCGGAAGCGCGGCTGATTTCGGATTTTCGCAATACGGGGCTGACGGTGGGGCCGCATCCGATGAGTTATCACCGGGAGAATTTGCGGCGGGCCGGGATTTTGTCGGCGCGGGATTTGCATCATGTGGCGGATGGCGACCGGGTGCGCGTGGCGGGAGCGGTGATTGCGCGGCAACGGCCGGGGACGGCGAAAGGATTCGTGTTTTTGAGTTTGGAGGATGAGACGGGGATTGCGAATGCGATTATTACGCCGCAGCTTTTTCATAAGGACCATGTGGTGGTGGTGAATCAGCAGTTTTTGTTGATTGAGGGGAGATTGCAGAATCAGGACAACGTGATTTCGGTGAAGGCGGAGCGGGTGCGGGCGCTGGGGATTACACGGGCGGAGACGGTTTCGCATGATTTTCATTGAGGGCTTTGCACAAGTGACGGCTGCCATAAGACTTTTCCTCAGGGGCTAAAGCCCCACCTGCCCACGGCTTACTGTCGGAGCTAAAGCTCCGACCCCCTAAATGTGAAGAGCCCGCTTCAGACACCCTGCTTCCCGCGGCTGCAATGTCGACGGTGCTTCAACCTCAAAAGCAGCGGCAAGACCGCCGCACTCCAAATTACGTGAGCCAATCGAGGAGTTTGTACCAGAGGCCGGCAGCGGGGAGGAACCAGGGGCGGCCGTTGTAGAGGCCGAGGGGAGCGCCGGGGAACGGGATTGTGGCGAAGGGATTTTCGTCGCGGCCGCTGAGAATCGATTGCGCGATTTTGTCTCCGAGGTAGGTGGACATGCCTACGCCGTGGCCTGCGTAGCCCAGGGAAAAGTGAAGGCCATCGAGTTGGCCGGCGTGGGGCATGATGTCGAAGGCGAAGTCGAGCGTGCCGCCCCAGACGTATTCGATCTTAGCGTCGCGCAATTGGGGATAGACGGTGAGCATGCCGGGGCGAAGGATTTCGGCGCTGCGGCGAATGGTGCTGCTGGTTTCGGGGAAGAAGGCGGCGCGGCCGCCGAAGAGCATGCGGCGGTCGGGAGTCAAGCGGTAGTAGTACAGATAGTTTTTGGAATCGTAGATCATGCGATTGCGGGGGCTTAGTTCGGCGGCGAGTTTCTCCGGCAGGACTTCGGTGACGATGATGTACGAGCCGATGGGGATGATTTTCTTTTGCAATGCGGGAGTGACGCGGCTGGTGTAGCCGCTGGTGGCGACCAGTACATTTTGGGCGCGCAGTGTTCCGCGCGGCGTCGCGATCTTCCAGCCGCGAGCGCCTTCGCGCTGGATCTCTTCCACGCGGGCATGCTCGAAAATGGCGGCACCGGCGCGTTCCGCGGCGCGGGCGAGCCCGGCGACGTAACGGGCGGGATTCACGCCGGCGCTGGAATCGTCGACCAAGCCGCCGTGATAGATGGCGGAGCCGATCTCGGATTGCAGTTGGTCCTTCGAGACAAGACGCTGCTGATGATTGAATTCGCGTGCGATGGCTTCGGCGCTGCGGCGGAAGTCGTCGAAGTGTTTTGGCTTGCATGCGACTTCGAGATGACCGGTCCGGGCGAAATCGCAGGCGATATTTTCTTCGCGGACTAGTTTTTCCACAAAATCGATCGATTCGAGGGAAGCCGCGTACATTCGCGCGGCGGCTTCTTTGCCGTAGCGAGCGATGAGCGTGGCGGCGGGGAGCTTCAGTCCGGTGAGGACCATGCCGCCGTTGCGCGAACTGGCACCCCCGCCGATGGTTTGGGAGTCGAAAACGGCGACGGATGCGCCGCCGCGAGCGAGCGAGCGAGCGGCGGAGAGACCGGTGAAGCCTGCGCCGATAATGGCAACGTTGACGCGTTCGGGGAATTCGCGTGGGGCCGGTGCAGCGATTTCGGCGGTGTCGAGCCAGAAGGTTTTTTCTTGCATAGAGAAGATTTCGGCGCGAATGCGCCGAGCCACTTTAGCAGAGACTGCTGTCGAAGAAGAGATCCTCGCTGCGCTCGGACTGGGACGCACTGAAAGTGCGGCCCCTACAACGGCGGGTGGCGGTGCCACCACCGCGAAACGGCATAAGCTACCAGCCCAAGCAGGATTGCGGCTGGGGCGCAGAACAGGACGCGGTAGTCGCTGCGGTGGACGCTGTCGGCGACGCTGCCAGCTGTGGCGAGGACACCGAGGAGCACCGGTGCGGCAACGGCGTAGACCAAGCCGTTTCGTCCGCCGGGGATTACGAAAGGGCGCGGCATTTCTGGTTTGAACTTTCGGAGCTTCCAGGCCGAGAGCACCGTCATCACGGAGGTGGCTACGCGCAGCCAGGCGTAGACGGTGATGAGCTGAGTGAGGGTGAACATGGCGAAGGCTGCGTAGATTGCGCCGGAGACGATGATGGAAACGGCGGGTGTGCCGAAGCGCGGATGGATGCGGGTGAGAAAGCGGGGGAGGAATTTGTCTTCGGCGAGGGCGAAGGGCATGCGGGTAGTGGCGAGCACGGTGCTGTTGAGGAGAGCGGCGTTGGTGACCATGGCGGCGAGTGCGACCCAGGCGCCGAGGAGCGAGCCGCCGATGAGTTTTGCGGCGACGGAGAAATAATCGCCGTGCCATTGCTGCCAGTTGTCGAGCGCGGCGAGGGAGGCGAAGGTGGGCAGGAAATACGTGGCGATGGAGAGAGGGACGACGAAGGCGAGGGCGCGGGGGAAGGTGCGGCGGGGATTCTCGACCTCTTCGGCGACGGTGGAGAGCTGCTCGTAGCCGGAGTAGAGCCAGACGCCGAGGGCGAGTCCTACGCCGAAGACCTGGAAGAAGGGTTTGTGCGGGGGAACCATCGGAACGAAGGGATTGTGCTTCCATTGCGCGAGGCCGATCACGATCATGACGGCGATGGGGACGAGGACGAAAATTTCGAGCAAAGTGGAAATGCGGCCGACCATCTGGATGCCGCGCACGTTGATGTAGGTGATCGCGGCGATGAGCGCGGCGGCTACGAGGTAATGATTGCGTCCGGTGAGCTGCGGGAAATAGAAGCCGAGGTAGTCGGCGAAGAGTACGGCGTAGGCGCTGCCGAGGAGGAACGAAGCGGTCCAGTTCCACCAGCCGGCGAGGAAGCCCCAGAAGGCGCCGAAGGCCGCGCGCACCCAGCGATAGAAGCCGCCTTGCACGGGCATGGCGGTCGTGAGTTCGGCGGCGACCAGCGAAATGGGGATGCACCAAAAGAATGGAATGAGCAGGTGAAACAGCAAGGTCATGCCGGGACCGGAGTTGCTGACTTGCTCTTCGAGGCCGAAGGGGCCGCCGGTGGTGTAGGAATACATAACGAAGACGAAATAGAGGAGGGTGGCTTTGCGGATCGGGGGCCGCGGCGGGCGTGGATTGGTAGTCACAGTGATCTGAAGGTAGCAGTGTACGTTCCTACAGGCCCCCCTCCCCCCTTTTTTCACAAGTGTTCATTCTAAAGGTAGTTAAAGTGCTTTGTTTTGATACACTTTTGCAAGTGTTGATTCTAAACACGCCGGTGTCTATGCTGGCATCAGTCTTATAATTTGGACCGAGATGCAAAAACAGACTCGCATACAGCGGGACACCTACGTAACCTCGCAGAGACCTTGGGTGAAAGTCAAAAACCGCATGGTCAAACCATTGACGTTCGACACTCCGGCTTGGAAGGGTCCCGTCGCCAGCGCCACGATCGAAGATATTTTGGAAAACACTGGGACTACCGTCGCCCTCAACGTTCTTTATTGGGAAGACATCATTCCGCTCGACTCGGACGGTCCTCGCCACACTGCGGCCCTTAAACGTCGTTCTGAATGGTGCGATGCCAATCGACATCCCGATCCGCGTGGACTCTCTGGTTTCATGTTGTTTCCTCAGGACCCCATGCTACAGAATTCGATTGTTGGCCCACCAATGGAAGCGGTCATAAAGGCAGCAAACGCGAATTCGTCGTTGGGTCTCCCGGGTAAGGTCGGATTCGTTCTGGTGGGTTGTGTAGCTTACAGGTCCTCCTTTGAACCCAAGACCGACCCAACCCATCAAACTTTATTTATTTCTTGGGACACCCTGAAAACGTCGGCATGATGCCATATGTTGTTCCCAGAGGCACAGCTGAGGACCTCCAATTGATAGCGATTCCAGATGGGTTTTCCGCTGATTAGAAATAGCCCTGGCACGCCAATTAAAGCTACCGCGAGCAGTCTTGTGCGTCTAGTTTGTTGTCGCCTTTGCATTTGTTCATTCTAAAGAACTTATGAGGGATGAATGGAGTCCTATTTGGAGGCGGGAGATACGTCGGATGCCGCCGCAGGAGGCGGGGCTGGGGCCGGCTCCGCTTCTGGTTCTGGGGTTGGCGATTCGGGATCAGGCTCCTCGGTGTGATTGGCGGACTGTTCGTGGGAGGTGCGGATGGTTTCGCACCAGGAATTTGTGCCGTAGGCGTTGACGTATTCGTGCTGGGCGAGGGGCAGAGCTTGCACGAGGGTTTGGCCGAGGTAGGCGAGGGTGGAGGCGGTTTTGGGTTTCACGTGACCTTGAGCGACAGCGGAGAAGAGGCGTCCGAGGGCGGAGCTGAGATCGCAGGCGGACACGAAGCTGCCGGAAAGGTGATAGGCGATATCCTTGCCGGCGGCCTCGCCGGCGAGGGCTTGTGCTTCCTTACGGGCGTGGAAGGCGCAGAGGTACGGATGGCCGAACTGGCGGGGAATGCGGCAGTGGCGGCCGTCGACAAACATGAACGAACACAAAGAGGAACGGTCCTTGGAGTGATTGGTGGACATGGAAGTCTCCAGAAAGAAAGATTAGATTTTGGGATTTTTGGGGAGCCTCGCGGAAGCGAGACGCAGTTCTGAACAGGAAGAGTCTACTAGAGCGATGATTGCCGTGTCAATACAAATTTGGGGGTGTCCGATTACGCGACTATACGTCCAAGTGACCGCCGCCAAGCGGGGCCGAGGATAACTTCCGTGTTGCCGACCTCCCACCCGAAACCGAAACCTGGCTGCGACACGTATGGGCTGCTCAGAGGTCGAGCCTGCACAGTGAAATAAAGGGTTGCGGTGTGGATGGCCCGAAGACAGAGAGTCCAGTTAATTTCTCGATTATTCCGCGTCGATCCCCGCCTCAAAGGACGCAAAGAAAAACGTCATGCTACGCTAACGCCGGGAATGATTCTCCCCAGCTGACCGAGCGACCTAGGAATTCTACACCCAGACAAAAGCGACCCTCCGTTTTTCGTTCACAATAAACCACTCTTCCTACTTGCGGAAACTCACCCGTCCCGAGGGCAATAAGCGCCTCTTCGCCAGGGCGCCAGGAGCGCTTGCTGGTCACGCGAGTGCCGTGAGGACTGACGTTTTCCGTAACCGTTTGTTCACGACCGCGGGGTTCTCTCAAGCTTGCGAGGTAGACGGGAACTGGCACAGGGAGGCGCTTCTCAATTCTGCCGTCGAAAAGCCTGTGTTCGAGTCTGCTCCGCGTGGTGTCAGTGCCGTTCATAATTTACTCACGCAACGACATCTGGACTGGCCAGTTTCAGGTTCTTCATTCTCACAGGGACAGGGTGCGTTAGGACGTGTCGAAAAGCTGTCCCGTATTGGATACCGTGTCGGTATGTGTCGTTGAAGTAATCAAGGAATAACCTTAGTTGTGATTGACAACTCAGTGTTCTGCGCGCGTTTTATTCTGAAAGCGGCATACTTCCAGATCGCTGTTGGTAAGACGGTCCCGCCTCCCCGCCGCCTCCACCACCACATCGTTTCGCAAAACGAAGCAGTTATTGGAGGTTGGCGCGGCGGAGGAATGTGGCGAAACGGGGGTCGTTGCGTATGGGATCGAAGAAGGGATGCGATTTGAGAAATTGCATGATGTTCGAGTGTTCTTCGGCGGAACGCTCTAGCCAGGTAAACGCCTCCTCCTTGTCACCGAGTCCGAGGTAGGCGTTAAGAAACGCGGCCGGCGGGACGTAACCGGATTGTCGTCTTCGATTAAGTTCGTGGAGAACCCGCAGCGCCTCCGCACGCCGGCCGGCACCTGCGTAGGCATGCACCAGCACACCCAGAACAGCCGAGCTGCGGTTGGAGAGGGAAGCGGCCCACTCCAGAGTTGTGATCGCTTCGTCGAAATGTTCGGCGGCGATGAGCGCAAAGCCGAGAAACCACACGGTCATCGCATCCTTAGGTTCGATGGCCAGCGCAGCGCGTAATTCCCGGATGGCTTCATCGTAGCGGCGGCCATGAAAGAGAATCCACCCTACCTGAGTGCCGTTAAATTCCTGGGGGTCGAGTTCCTGCGCTCGCCGGGCCGAGGCGAGGGCTTCCTCAGTGCGGCTCTGGCATAGTAGCCAGTCGGCCAAGCCTCCGTGAGCGGCCGCATTGTTGGGACTCAGTTCGATGGCCCGCCTGTACTCGGCTTCCGCTTCCGCCCAGCGCCAGTTTTTCTGCAAAGCGTTTGCGAGCAATGCGCGGGCCTCCGAAAGCTCAGGATCCAATTCCAGCGCTTTCCGGGCCGCAAGGAGCACCTTGGGGCGGGTCTCGGCAGGAGGTTCCCCATAGAAAACGAGGCCGAGAGCAGAGTAAGTAGCCGCCAGGCCAGCATAAGCGGGAGCAAACGTGGGGTCGGCATTGAGCGCGGCCTGGAAGTGCTGACGGGCCTCCTCGAGGCCCGCCCGGCTGCCCTTATGCAGCGCAAAATTGCCCTTGAGATAGGCTTCGTAGACGTCGGGCGCCACCGTGCGCGGGGGCGCAATTGAGCCGGCTGGCGCACCGTTAACCGCAACCTCAATGTGACGCGCAATGCCGTAGGTCACATCGTTCTGCAGGGTCAGCACGTCCTGCAGTTCGCGGTCGTACGTACCAGTCCACAGGTGCTCGTCCGTATCGGCACGAATCAACTGAACAGCGATGCGAATTTTGTCTCCCGATCGAAGGACCGAGCCTTCGATGACCGCATCGACGTTTAGTTCCTTGCCAATCGCAGGCAGGGACTTTCGCGTGCCCTTGAAATGCATTGCGGAAGTGCGGGAGATCACACGCAGTGCGTGAATTGTCGATAGCCGCGAAATGAGCGCTTCCGTCATGCCATCGGAGAGGTAGTCCTGGTCGGGATTGCCAGAGAAATTTTCCAGTGGAAGAACGACGAGAGACCGGATGTGTGGGCTGGCGTTGACTCGCGGCGAGACCGTCCGCGCGCGCCCGAACCAGGTCAGCCCCACGGCGAAGATCAGGATCAGTGCGACCAGTACGATTGCCGTGGGCAAACGACCTGTGAGCCAAGCGGAGGCGGGGACGAAGTCTGAATCCGAGGCGCAGGGAGGTGCGCCGGACGCTCTTTCTCTGCGCCACGCGTCGAGCTCCGTTGTGTAAGCGTAAACCGAGCCGAGCTTGCTGTGGTGGAGACGATGGACTGGCAGTGCCTCGCGCTTCTCCCACCGGCGGACGGTCGTGACGTCACGCCCCAGATAGGCGGCGATCTCCTTCCAGGATTCCAGACGGCGCCGGTGCGGATCCAGACCGATATTGGGGGTTAGTGTCGCCTGGACAGACATGGACCGGTAGGCTCCCGCTAAGTGGAAGAAGTATTACACCTGGTTCCGTCCGTGGCAACTGCCTAAACATATAAAAAAATCTGCGGAATGTCGCGCTTTGCCCTTCTTTGCCCCTCTTTGCGCGTTGCGCCGAAGCTTTGGCAGGCACACAATCCCGCTACAAGCGACCAAGTCGAGGTGCGATTACTGCGTCTTCATCCCTTGCCACCAGACTTGGCGCTCACTCAGCGACCACCAAGAGAGGATCCTATGTGCACGACTCGAATTTCGACGGAATCTAACCTGGGCCCGTTTTTGCGACTGTGCCGGCAAGGCGCCGGCGCGACTATTCGGAGCGCAATGCTGCTGTTGATTGCGGCGCTGCTCGCTGCGAGTCCTCTACCGGTATCGGCTGCCACGTCAGACCCGGTGCTGGAGTGGATTGGCGTCATGAATGACACGGTACTTACGGCCGGTACTGCCCCGAATGTGACCAGCCGCGTGGTCGCGCTGGTATCAGCTTCGGTATTCGACGCCGTCAACGGCATCGACCCGCGCTTCCGCCCCATCCATGTGAGACCGAACGCGCCGCATAACGCCTCGCAACGCGCAGCGGCGATTCAGGCGGCCTACGCGATTCTCTTCAACCTATATCCGAGCGGGGCGCTCACTGCTCGGCGGGATGCGTCGCTCGCGGCGCTAGCGTCGACCGAAAAGGCTGAATCCATCGCGGCGGGTGTCGCCTGGGGCCAAACGGTTGCCGATGCCATTTGGGCCTTGCGGCTGACTGACGGGTTTGCGCCCCCGCCCCCGCCGTTCCTCGGCGCACCGAACGTGGGCGTTTGGCGCCCGACACCGCAAGGGTTGCCCGACCAACTGCCCGGCAACCCGGGCGCAACACCGCAGATCGCCACCATGACCCCGTGGGTACTCACGCGGCCATCGCAGTTCCGCTTGCCGCCGCCCTTGGCGCTCGACAGCCCGGAGTACGCTGCCGATCTCAACGAATTGAAGAGTATGGGAGTCTACTCTGGATCGGGGCGCTCTGATGACCAATCGGAACTCGCGTTATTTTGGGCATTGAATACTCCGCTTGCTTGGAACCGCATTGCCGCGCAGCTTTCCGCAAAACGCGGGCTGACTCTGACCGAGAATGCGCACTTATTCGCGTTATTGAATCTCACGCTTTCCGACTCGCTGATCGCCTGCTGGGATAGCAAGTACCGCTACGTTTTCTGGCGGCCGATCACCGCGATCCGAGCGGGTCTCACCCCCTCAGACGCGGAGTGGGTACCATGGCTGGACTTTTTCAAGAGCGGCACTCCGGCGCATCCCGAGTACCCGTCGGCCCACTCCTCGATGAGTGGAGCGGCGGCTTTCATCCTTGCCGCCGCGTTTGGAGAGAACATAGACTTTAGCCTCACCTCGGAAGTACGCCCGGGCACTACTCGCTCGTTTCATAATTTCTCGGACGCGACAGCGGAAATCGCCGATGCGCGGGTCTTTGGCGGCATTCACTTCCGAACCAGCTGCGTGCGCGCCAATGCCCTAGGCAGAGCTGTCGCCGATTACGTGTCGAGACACGCGATGCGTGCGCGCGGCGACGAGCGAGACGACGACCGCGACTAGTTGCACAGGCTCGGCTGTTTCAATCGGGGATGACTGTTCTCGAATTCGCGCCGCAGGCCGATCCATCAGGTCGACTTTGTGGCGTGGACTTTGGATTCAACATCGAGGGCGTTCATCCCCGAAGTTATTTTGAAGGGTCCAGTGCAACGATAGGCGTTCGGGTTTAGTTGGCGACGGTGAGTTCGATCGTGGAGGCGGCGGGGAGGTGGGAGCTTGTGTGGAGTTATCGTCTCGGCGAAAGTCCCGTGGTGACCAAATGTGGATTTTGACTCTTCCCCCTGCTAGTTAGGTATTCACCTGACCCTGATTTCAGGAACTCGCTGGATACCATCTCCGTTTTAACATTCGTAGTCTTCCCGGCGAGATAACTAGCGCGCTCCCCTCCCAGCGCGCTTCAGCCTGACGTTGATGTGCCCTGGGAACATCGCTCGAGATTTCTTGGATTGAGAGACACATGACGCAAGAGGCCGCAGTTGAGCTCCAGGGAGACATAGCAAGAGAACACTCTTTTGGAGAGTGCTCACCTTCGCCGTCAGTCGCAGGAATATTATTCGGCGCTTCACGAACGAATGGAAGGTTGGAAGCTCGTGGCCGCCTAAGCGCCCCTGTGTGGCTAACCAGCCTTCAGAAGCCGGGAGTTTTTGAAGTCGTTGCCACGGAGAATGTCAGCAGATTCGGCATCCAAATGGTCTCTCGGAGGTTCTGGGAACGAGCTGAGATGGTACTCGTTTCATCCCCGCCTGGATTTTGCGTCCAAGGCTCGGTCGTATATTGCAAGAAGCTTCCCAGCGAAGATTATATCCTGGGCATCCGGCTCGACGCGCCGGTCGAACATTGGATCGAAGTACTGGGGTTCGGGGGGTCCTGAGAGCCTTAACCCATGGACGTTCCGAATTTCAAATGAAACTAATCCGGACGTACCATCGCTACTTCTAGACTAGGGAGTGAGAGAATGTCCAGCTTTCTTACCCTTGAAGGTCGCCGCTCCAAACGTATCCTCTCCAAAAACCCGCGTGGCAGTCTGGTAGTCAACCTCGAACGAAATCAAAAGAGGTTCCCGTGCCTTGTACTTGATTCGTCGCAAGACGGGTTCCGCGTGCGCAGCAGTTTCCATCTACGGCGTGGCCAGATTGTCGAAGTCATCTTAGATGCGGACCCGCTCAACGCCGTGCGCTGCAACGTGATCTGGATCGGCAAAACTGGCTCTAGGCACGAAGGCGAAGCCGGCCTAGAAACCGTCCAGGCGATCAGCGTATTGCCCATGTACTGCCATTCTTTCTAATTAGTGAAGCGGTGCCCTGTCAGCCCTGGAGGCGGGAAGGAGCGCTACGAATCGATGCGCGCTGGCCGGGCAGAACGCTACAAAAACTTCTCTTGGCATCCCTTTATTAGAACGCGCTTACCGGACAAGTTCCCGCGCATCTTACGGAAAACTGGCGCGGCATGCTGCGCTGTTACACGGGAAGCTGTGGAATTAGTTGGCGACGGTGAGTTCGATGGTGGAGGCGGCGGGGAGGCGGGAGCCGGCTAGGGGGGACTGGTCGATCACGGAGCCGTGGGGCCATTGCGGGGCGGAGACGTAGTTAACTTTGCGACGGAGGCCGACGGCGTCGAGGCGGCGCTGGGCTTCGGACTCGATCATGCCGACGAAGTGGGGCATGACGTAAGCGGCTTCGTGCGGGCCTTGCGAGAGGAGGACGTCGACGCGGGGAGTGGCGGCGCCGGTGCCGGGGCGCGGCGTCTGGATGACGACTTCGTCGGCGGGTTTGTCCGGCATGGCGATAGCGGAAACTTCACCGACTTGCAGGCCGGCGCGAAGGAGTTCGATGCGCGAGGCGCGGAGCGAATTGCCTTCAAGCAGGGGAATTTGCAGTTGGCGCTGGCCGAGGCTGAGGACCACATGCGCTTGCTGTGATTCTTTCATCAGCAGGCCGGCGGGCGGCGTCTGGCGCACGACGACGTTGATGGGCAACTCGCTGTAGACGCGATCGGCGACGCGCAGGACGAGGCCGCGCGAGCGAAGCATGCTGGTGGCCTCGGCGACGTTTTTGCCGGTGAGATTGGGCATGGAGACTTCACGTCCGTGGATGGCGATGCGCATGGCGGTGATGGCGCTGAGGAACGCGGCGGAAGCGAGGATAAAAACGAGCAGCGCCATCCGGCCCAGCTCTTCGAGACGCTTACGGAAGTTCAGGGAGGGCTCGTGTTCGGGAGCATCGAGGGGATTGCGAGCGGTGTCGGGAGCGTCATTCATCGGCGCCGCAGGTGAGACAAGAAATAAACATCGTGCCAAGGTGGGGCGCAGCTTGCTGCGCCCCCACAGTTGCTTGCGGCAAGTTCTTTGGGTAGGGTCACTTTTTCTCGAGCGGCGGAGGCGGATAATCCGGCAGCTTGTCCTTGCTGGTGTCGGCGCGCTTTACTTCGAGCTCGTCGAAGAGCAGCGAGGGGCTGATAACGGTGGTGGCGATGCCGCCGGTGCGGTTGCTGACCTGCGGATCGTTGCCGACAGCGATCAGATCGCTGCGCAGAGCGCGGACGTCAAGCTCACTGAAGACGGCGCCGCGGACGAGCTCCTCGTGGCCATCAGGGTAAACGCGATACAGCAGGCGCGGCGAGTTGCCAGGGCCGAGCGTTTCGACACGATAGCCGTAGGGCTTCCCCTGGTCGGTGATCATCTGGATGACGCGCTTCTTCAATTCTTCGGGAGATTGCGCTTCCTTGCTTTTGAGCAGCAGCACGCCCAGGTTTGGCGCGGGATAGGTTCCAGCGCCGGCGCGGCCATGGCCGTTGGAAGAGGGGAAATCGCGGATGGGCTGGCGGCCTACGAGATAGTTGATTAGAGTGCCGTTATCGACGAGGGTCACGGGCTGCGCCTTAACGCCGTCGTCATCGACTTCATACGTGCCGACGAGGCTTTTGCCTTGAAAATCACGCAGCGTCGGATCGTCGACGACAGTCAGGAAATTCGGCAGCACGCGCGTTTTGAAACTGGTGGCAAACGCGCCGACGGTGCGATTCGGCCTGCCGAGCTGCGGCTTGCGGCCCAGAACATTGGTGCCTACGAGGGAAGCAACTATGTCGTTCGCGGCGTCCGGCGCGAACAGCACCGGGCCGCGATATTCCTCTTCGACGATCGGCGCTTGGCGGAGCGCGACGAGCGTGTCCAGAGTCTTGCGGGCGTCGGCGAGCAGCGCCTCGCGCGTCGGAAGCTCTTCGGCTTTGGCAACCATCCAGAACGGATTGCGAGTGAGGCGCATGCCATCCGCGGCTTGCGCGGAGCTGTTGAACGTGATGTTGTAGGTTTTCTTGCCGGAACGCGTGACGGTGCCTTCGGAGTTCACGAGGTATTCGTTGACGGCGGAAAACCGCGCGGAGGCGCTGACGGACTGCACGTCAGGGTACTGGCGATAGAGACCGGTGACGTCTTCGAGAGTTTTCTTCCAGGCGGCGTCGTCGATTTGGAGCGTGACGGTCGGTTCTACCGCGGCGACGACCGGAGCCTTTGCGAAATCGTCGACAGGATTTGTTTCGGCAGTGAATTGTTTCAGCGCAGCTTGCTTTTCAGTGAGGGCTTGGCCGGCGGCTTTGTAGGCCTCATCGGTGGCCAGCCAAATTTGGTGGCGCAGAGCAATGGGATCATTGTCGAGCGGGAGGATATTGGTCTCGCCCATACCCTGGTTGTAGTAGCTGTCCTGCTTGTAGTCTCCGATGCGTACGACCACGCGGAGAACGCGATAGCGCACGCGCTGGCTTTCGCGCACGGCACCGAAAGCGGCCTCTGCCTGGTATTCGTCAACATCGTTTACGCGATATTCGATGTAGTAGGGCGCGGCGACCTGGTCCATCTTCAACTGCGCCTTGGAGCGGTTCAGTTCTGTAAGCAGCGCTTCGAGCAGCATGTCGCCACCCGCGGCGGCGCGCGCAGCGGCGAGCGAATCGACAGAAGGCGTTTTCGTGGCGTCGTCAGAATTCGCACCGTGCTTGGCGGCGTAAAGTGAAGCACCGCCAGAAATGAGAAGAGCTGCAAATGTGAAGGTGAATGTCGCGCGAACGATTTTCACGGCTTCACCTCGGTTTTGGTCGATACACCCTGCGCGGTGGTCAGTGTGTTTTCAAACCCGGGTGGAGGCAAGATGGGCGGACGCTCGTGGGAATGGCCGCGCTTTTGCACTTCCATTTCGGAGAAGAGCATGGCGGGAGCGACCGCAGCGACCGGCACGCTGCCGCTTTCTGCGCCGCAGACCCCGTTGAAGACATGTTGTTGGTCGCCGGTGGTCATGATGCGGGTAAGCGCCGCGAGCGGCGTGCCCACGATATCGACGCCGCGGACCAATTCGTCGGGGCGCCCGTCGGCGTAAATACGATAGACGACCACGGGCAAGACCTGGAAGGCTTGCGGAAGCTGGCGGGTGGTGAGCGTGAAGCCGCCTTGAATGTCATCGAAGTAGAGGCCGTACGGCTTGCCCTGGCGCTTTACTTCGTCGATCAGCTTTTGCCGGAGCTGCGCTTCGGGAACGGTTTGCGTGGAAGTGACGATCAAATTCCCCTGGCGGCCGGTGGGCATGAGTCCGGGCTGATTGCGGCCGTGGCCGTTGGAAACGCCGAAATTCTTGATGGGCATGCGCGACATCAGGAAATTCTTCAGCACGCCATTCTGGATGACTTCCACGCGCTGCGCCGGCGAGCCTTCGTTGTCGTAGTCGTAGGAGCCTGCGAGCTTGACGCCGGCGAGTTCGTGAATTGTGGGATCGTCGGCGACGCTGAGGAATTTCGGCAGCACTTCCTGATCGATCTTCTTGGTGAAGGTTTGTCCCTCGTCTTCATCGCGCTGGCGATGACCTTCGAGGCGATGACCGAGCACTTCGTGAAAGAAGACGGCAGCGGCGCGCCCGCTGAGAAGCGCGGGGCCGTCGTAGGGCTCGGCGACGGGCGCTTTGCGCAAATCCTTCAGGTCCGCGGCCATCTTGTCAATCTTGGCGGTGAGATCGGCTTCGCCGGGAAGGCCGGCGGCAGAAGGCGCTTGAAACGTTTCGACGCGAATCAATTCCATGCCGTCATCCGCGCGCGTTTCCGCTTCCATGATCAGGCGCGTGCTGGCGCTGGGTGAGGCGATGGCGGCGCCTTCGCTGGAGACCAGGCGCGCAGTGGAGTCCTGCACCTGGAGGACGACGGTCGCGAAATAAACTCCGGGATACTTGCGAAATGCGCCGGAGAGGCGGCGAATTTCGCCCTCCCAAGCGGCGCGATCGAACGATTGCGGTTTCAGCGCTTCGCCGGTGTGGGTCTGCGGCGCTTCTTTGGAGAAATCGGGCGACTTGTCTTCTTCTTCGGCGCGTACGGCGGTATTGGTCTTGACGTTGAGGAAGGCGGGAGCGGCGCGCTTGTATTCGCGATCGGTGAGCTCCCAGAGGACGCGAGAGATGGCATCCGGATCGTCGCCGATCGGGAGCGAGCCGGAAGTCATGCCGCTCGCGCGGCTCTGGCCGTGGGTGTTGTCCAGCGCCGGCGAGCCGACGCGCATGACGACGTCCGCCTGGCGGCGCTGTAACGCTGCGTCTGTTAGCAAGCTGCCATAGGCGCCGACCAGCACGACGATGTTCTGGTCGTTGACCGTGTAGCTCACGAAATAAGGAGCGGGATCCGTTTTCGAGAGAGAACTGCTGGCGCGCGAAAGCTCCCCTTGCATCACCTTCAGAATGGGATCGCCTGCGTTTGCAGACGGAGTCTTTGCCGCGGCGGAGTTTTCCGCAGGCGTGGCGGAGAGAATCGGAGCGAAAGAAAGCTGCAGCGCCATGAGGCAGCAGGCCGCAATCTGAAAAAACTCCCGCCCACTCAAGGGCAATGCCTGCTGGGCTGGTAGGAACCGAATGATTTTCATGAACTACAGTCTCCCGGTACAGCGTTATCCGAAAGGGTTAATGGAACCCTGATGAATTCGAGCTATTTGAGGGAACAATACGAAAGTATGCCTCAGCGTTCCTCTCGGCGCAATTCAGGCGTTGTCGAAGCGTTCCCGTTCAGTTAACCGCGCGCCGTTTGCAAATTCCACCGCCGAAATTTGCTTGCGCCCTTCTACTTTGACGGAGAGGAGGCGCAATAAGGTTGTGTGGCCGCAGGCGATTAAAACTTGCGTGTGTTCCCGAGAAATGGTTCCCGGCGCGCCAACGTTGACCGCGCGCAAGGAAAACGGTTCGGCCCAAAGGTGGCAGGTCTGTCCGCGAAAGGAGGTGTATGCTCCGGGCCAAGGAGCGAAGGCGCGCATGCGATTGTAGATTTCTTGCGCGGGGCGGCTCCAATCAATGCGGCCGTCTTCCTTTTTCAGCAACGGAGCATAGGTCGCTTCGCCATCATTTTGGGGACGAGCAATGAGTTTTCCGGTCGCGACACCCCGCAAAGTTTCGACCATGAGCGGCGCGCCAGCCTCCGCCATGCTTTCGGTAAGCTCCGGCGCGGTTTCCTCTGGAGCAATGTCCATCTCTTCTTGCAGGAGCACGCCCCCGGTGTCCATACCGGCGTCGATGCGCATGGTGGTGAGGCCGGTTTGCGTTTCTCCGTTGGCGATGGCCCAGTTGATGGGGGCTGCGCCGCGATATTTGGGAAGCAGCGAGGCGTGCAGATTGATCCAGCCGAGCCTGGGAATGCTCAAGAGAGCGGCGGGAATGATTTGGCCGTAGGCGATGATAACGATGCAGTCCGGCGCGAGTCGCTGTAGAAGGTCCCGCGCTTCGGGCGAGCGAATTTTTTCCGGCTGATGCACCGGGATATTCGCCGCAATGGCGGCTTCCTTTACAGGGGACGAGGAGATTTCATGGCCGCGTCCGCGTGGGCGGTCGGGCTGCGTGATTACGGCAGCGATTTCGATGTCGGATTGCGCGAGAAGTTGGATGAACGCCGGCACGGCGAAGTGCGGGGTGCCGCAGAAGAGAATACGCATAGGCTTAGTCCAGAGAAAGGATCATGGGCGCGTGGCGGTATGCTTCGCGGTTGAGCGCTTGCCGAGCTAGGGCGCAGCAGTGCTGCGCCCCTACACGGAAGGGAGTCTTGCTCACGCTATTACCACTCGCCTTGCTTTTTGAGCTTTTTGATTTTGCGCTTGATCAAGTCGCGCTTCAACATGCTCAGGTGTTGGATGAAGAGAATGCCGTTGAGATGGTCGATTTCATGGCAGAACGCGCGGGCGAGGAGGTCCTCGCCGCGGATTTCAAAGGATTCACCCTTGGCGTTTTGCGCTTTGATCGTGACGAATTGCGGGCGCAAGACGTAGCCGCGGAAGCCGGGAATGGAGAGGCAGCCTTCTTCTTCGCGCTTTTCCCCTTCGGCATGGATGATTTCCGGGTTGGCCAGAACGATTTTCGCTTCCGGATTTTTCCCGCCGGTTACGTCGACCACGGCGATGCGCAGATTCACGCCGATTTGTGGCGCGGCGAGTCCGACGCCCTGCGCGGCGTACATGGAGGCGAACATATCTTCGGCAAGCTGCTCGAGGTCGGCATCGAAGTTTTTTACAGGCGTAGTGGATTTTTCGAGGATGGGGTCGCCGTACTTGACGATGGGGTAGATTTTGCGCGCAGCGGAGATTGTCTCCGGCGCGGCGGCTGGCGTGGCTTCAGAACTCGTCGATTTGTCGGGCATAGGCATCGAAATTCCGGCGCATCTCGGCGAGAGAATCTCCTCCAAATTTTTGCAGAAAAGCATCGGCGAGCACAAGGGCAACCATGCCTTCCCCGGCGACGCCGGCCGCGGGAACGACGCACCAGTCGGAGCGTTCGTAGGCGGCTTGCACCGGCTCCTTGGTGACCATGTCCGCAGTACCCAGGGCGCGGCGCAGCGTCGAGATAGGCTTCAGGTAGCCGCGCACGATCACGTCTTCGCCGTTGGTGATGCCGCCTTCGAGACCGCCGGCGCGATTGGAAGAGCGGCGGAAGCGGCGCGCGGATTTATCGTAGGAGATTTCGTCCTGCACTTCGCTGCCGTAAGAGCCGGCGGCGGCGACACCCGCGCCGATTTCGACGGCCTTGACGGCTTGGATGCTCATTACCGCCTGCGCGAGGCGGCCGTCGAGCTTTTCGTCCCACTGTGCGTGGCTGCCCAGGCCGACGGGGACATTGCGCGCGATGATTTCAAAAACGCCGCCGACGGTGTCGCCGGCTTTGAGCGCTGCATCGACTTCGGCTTTCATTTTGTCTTGCACGGGGGAATCAACGCAGCGGAGTGGGGAGTCGAGGTCCGCGCTGACCTTCAGAATTTCATCCCAAACCGCTTTGCGATCAAGTTTTACGTGGCCGACTTGCACCGTGTGGCTGGCGATTTCCGTGCCGAATTGCCGCAGCAGCAGTTTGGCAAAGGCAGTGGCGGCTACGCGAGCGGCGGTTTCGCGAGCGGAGGCGCGCTCCAAGATGTAGCGGGCATCGTGAAAATTAAATTTTTGCGAGCCTGCGAGGTCCGCGTGGCCAGGGCGCGGAGCCACAAGTTTCTTGTCGTGGTTGGCGAGATCAGGCGAGTCCTCGACTGGTAGAGCTTTCTCCCAGTTGGCCCAGTCGCGGTTTTCGATGCGCAGCGCCACGGGAGCGCCGATGGTCTTGCCGTGGCGAACCCCGGCGAAGATTTCGGCGCGGTCTTTCTCGATTTTCTGGCGGCCGCCGCGGCCGTAGCCGAGCTGGCGGCGGTGGAGCTCGTGGTTGATGAAGTCGAGGTCGATTGGAAGAGAAGCGGGCAGGCCGGAAATGAAGGCGAGCAGCGCCTGTCCGTGCGACTCACCGGCAGTGTAGAAGCGCAACATAGGCAATTAGGAACAAGCAGTGTAGCGGCGGTGCGGTTGCACGTCCAGTACGGCGGGAGAAGAGAAAGTGGCGGCGCTTGACGTGATTGGCGTTGGCGGTTACGCTTCTGGCTTAGTGTTTGTCTTACAATAGCTTGCGGTTGCGTTCGATATCGATAGGGAATTGTGGCAGACACTCCTTTCCAGGTAGCGGGTCGCCAAGCCAAGCCCGTGGAACGCATTTCCATGGGCGAGGTGCTGACCGACGCCTTCAAGCAATTTCTCGCCAACATTCAGGATTATTCGCGGCTGGCTGGCCAGTCGCTGGCCAACCTGGCGAGCGGGCCGCGTTACTTCCAGGACATCCTTGAGCAGATGGATGACATCGGCGTTGGGTCGCTGCCCATCGTGTTGATGTCCGGTTTCTTCATCGGAGCCGTGATGGTATTGCAGACGGGTTCGCAGTTCACGCGCTTCGGCCAGACGGCACTGACCGGCGACGTGGTGGCCATCGCGTTGGTGCGCGAACTCGGGCCCACGCTCACGGGAATCCTGGTGGCCGGACGCTCGGCGTCGGGCATCGCATCGGAGTTGGGGTCGATGCTGGTAACCGAGCAGGTGGACGCGATGCGCGCGATGGGCACGGATCCGAGCCGCAAACTCGTGACGCCCCGAGTGCTGGCGGGGATCTTGATGCTGCCATTGTTGACCGCGTTGAACGATTTCATCGGCTTGCTCGGCGGATGTGTGGCGTCGGTCTTTTCGCTGCGCTTGGATGCCGTGCAATTCTGGACCCGCGCGATCGATGCCCTGGATTTTGCGGACATCATGCAGGGAATGATGAAGCCCTTGGTCTACGGATTTATTCTCACGACCATTGGTTGCTACAAAGGGCTAACCGTACGCGGTGGCACTCAAGGCGTCGGTCGCGCAACCACGCAAGCCGTCGTGGTCGCTTCAGTCATGATCATCGGCGCGGATTTGTTCTTGACCAAACTCGCCTTGTACCTCGGAGACAAAATCTTTTGACGCCCTCGCCGCAAGAGCAGCAAACTTCCGCGGTCGTAACTTTCGCAAATGTAAGAATTGGATTCGACCAAGACGACGTGTTGCGTGGTGTGTCGTTTCAGGTGATGCCGCGGGAGACGCTGGTGCTGCTGGGGGAAACGGGAACGGGAAAAACGCTGGTCCTGAAATTGGCGGCGGGGCTGCTTCGGCCGACGCAAGGCACGATCGAAGTGCTGGGGCAAGAAGTGTCGTCGATGAGCGAGCGAGAGTTGCTGCCGTACCGCAGGCAGGTGGGATTTGTGTTTCAGGAGGGCGCGCTGTTCGACTCGCTGTCCGTTGCCGAGAATGTCGCGTACCAGTTGCGTGAGGATCGGCTTGGCGAAGAGGAGATCGATCAGCGGGTGCAGGAGGCGTTGCACTTTGTGGAGCTGGAGCACACAGGGGATATGCTTCCACCGGAACTTTCGGGCGGCATGCGGCGGCGCGTCGCGATTGCCCGCGCGTTAGCGGCGCGGCCTCCCATCGTGCTGTACGATTCACCGACCGCGGGACTCGATCCGGTGACGGCGCAGACGATCATCACGCTGATTTTGCGCTTGCGCGACGCCTTTGGCGTAACTGCCATGCTGGCCACGCATCGATTACAAGATGGATTTGCGCTGGCGAACTTCCGGTTCGATGCCGAGACTAAGCGCGTCGTACGCCTTGCCGAGAGAAAAGGAGCCGCTCAAGCAAGCGCAGAAGGCAGCGGGCCGGTGACAAGATTTGTGGTTTATCGCGAGGGACAGGTGTATTTCGAGGGTGCGCCGGAGGAGCTGGCGGAGTCGAAGGACGTGTATTTGCAGCGGTTTCTGGTGTGAATTTGATAGGCTGTGGGGGCAGGAAAATCAGCGAGACGCGAATTGGCCGATTGTGCAGGGCGCGTTCACACTGCGCGTTCGTAGGTTTGTGATGGACGCAGGGAAGAAGAGGAAGAGTTCATGGCGCAGCGCAAACAACTGACCTGGACGGAATTGCGCGTCGGGCTGTTTGTGCTGGTCGGACTGTTCGTTCTCGCGGTAGGAATCTTTTACGTCACGGGCGCCAATTTTATTGGTCCCAAGTATCGCCTGAAAACGTTTTTGCCCGAAGTGTCAGGTTTGGCCAACGGGGCACCGGTGCGCCTGGACGGCGTTGAACTGGGGAACGTGGAATCCATCAGGCTCGTGCCGCGGACGCCAGGGCGCGTTCCGGAAAAGAACAAAAACATCGAAGTAGTAATGCGCATTGACCGGAAGTTTCAGGGGGACATCCTCACGGATTCGACGGCCAGCTTGGTCACAGAAGGTCTCCTCGGCAACCGCTATGTGAATATCACGCGCGGCTTCACTGGGATGCCGCTCAAAGAAGGACAGGAAATCACTGGCACGGAAGAAAAAGCCATCAAGGAAGTGGTCGAGCGCAGCGCGGACGTCCTCGCGAATTTGCAAGCGCTGTCTGACAACGCCAAGGAGTTGCTGGGCGGCGTGCAGCAAGGCCGCGGAACGTTAGGCAAGCTGCTCACCGACGATCAGGTGTACAAAAACCTGAATAGCGCGCTCGCGAAGACAAATCAGGTCGCTACCAGTATTCAGGAAGGGCAGGGCACTCTCGGAAAGCTCGTGGCTTCCGACGAGCTGTATGGCAAGGTGAACGCCGCCGTCGACAACGTCAACGTCATCATGGGCGACGTGCGCAGCCAGAAAGGCACGCTCGGCAAGCTGCTCTACGATCCTTCGCTCTATGACGAAGCCAAGAAAGCCCTGAGCAGCGGCAACGCCATGCTCAGCGATGTTCGCGAGGGCAAGGGAACGCTGGGCAAACTGGCCACCGACGATGTCCTCTACAACAAGTTGCGAGACACGAGCACCAATCTGGCCAGTGCCACGGCCAAGCTGAACGAAAACACGACTACGGTCGGAAAAATGTTTTCCGACCCGCAGTTATACGACAATCTGACTGGCTTGACAGGCGACCTGCGCTTGTTGATTGGGGATTTCCGCCAAAATCCCAAGAAATTCCTGCACTTCAAGATCACTGTATTTTGACGCTTTCGTCGGTTTTGCCGGGACACCCGCGCTGTGTTGTAATGACTTTGTAACAAAGACCATATAGGCTCCCAGCCAAGTCGAGACGATTGTGCCTACAAATGTAACCGAACCGCAGGATCAAAAAACGGTGCCGCGCCCGGAAGCGGCAAAATCCACGCTCCCGCAACCGGGGCGGCCGGTTCCGAGCCGTGCCTACCCCGGAGCGCTAATCGTCGTGGAAGGAACCGACGGCTCGGGCAAGAGCACGCAACTCTATTTGCTGAAGCGCTGGCTCGAAATCGGCGGTTACCGGCTGCATTTCACGGAATGGAACTCCTCGCCGCTGGTGAAGTCCGCGACGCGGCGCGGGAAGCAGCGGCGGCTGCTGACTCCGACGACGTTTTCCCTGCTGCACGCCGCGGATTTTGCCGACCGCTGCGAGCGGCAGATCATGCCTTTGCTCCAGGGCGACTATCTTGTACTCGCCGACCGCTACATCTACACCGCTTTCGCGCGCGACGCCTCGCGTGGCTGCCCTCCGCGCTGGCTGCGCAATCTTTATCGCTTCGCGCCCATTCCAGACATCACGTTTTATTTTCGCGCTCCTCTCGACATCGCCGTGCACCGCATCCTGAGCGGGCGCCCCAAGCTAAAATATTACGAAGCGGGCATGGACCTGGGGTTATCGTACGACCGCGCGGAAAGCTTCCGCTTGTTCCAGGCACGCATCCTCGAGGAATACGACAAAATGGTGGACACCGACAATTTCGTGGTCCTCGACGGCACCATCCCGGTCAATAAGCTGCAAAAGCAGATGCGCGACATCGTAGCCTCCAAAATCGATTTGAAGCGGTTCGCGCCTCACGCGGCGGAGGCCGAATAGCCGTGACCGACCAGGAAAAAGAGAAAGAGAAATCAGCCGCGGCCCTAACCGCGACCGCCGACGCGACGTCCGCCCCCGTGCCCGGCACCGCGACGAAGACGCCCACCGAAGAAGAAGCTTCGCAATATTTTTACGGCGAAGCGCTCGTCGGTTTCGATCCCAGCGAAATTACGGGCAGCTTGATCGTCATCGAAGGGATGGACGGTTCCGGCCGCTCGACGCAAATCGCCCTGCTCCAGGAATGGCTCGAATCCGAAGGTTTTGCAGTGCAGACCAGCGGTCTGCGGCGTTCGAATCTGGTCGGACGCGACATCGACGAGCTGCTGGCGAAGAACGCCGTAACCCGCCTGACGCTTTCGCTGATGTACGCGACTGACTTTTTCGATCAAGTAGAGCATCGCATCCTGCCGGCGCTGCGTTCCGGTACGGTAGTGCTCGCCGACCGCTTCATCTTCACGCTGATTGCCCGCGGCGTGGTGCGCGGCATCAATCGCGATTACATCAGCGGCCTGTACGCCATGGCCTTGCGCCCGCATCTCACGTTTTGGCTGAACGTGCGTCCGGAAACCGCCTTCGCCCGCGAATTCAAGAAGGCGCAAGCCATTAGCTATTGGGAGGCGGGCCGCGACATGTCCCTGTCCCACGATCTCTACTGGTCCTTCATCCGCTACCAGACGATGATCAAGCGCGAGTTTGAAGTCATGGCCAAGCGCCACAACTTCATCGAGCTGGACGGCGAAGCCAGCGTGTCCTCGGTGAACAAGCAATTGCGCCAGCGCATCGCCGAGCAGTTGGGCATTCGCGCCACAAAATACAGTCCCTCCGCTGCATTGGCGCATCTCTGGCGGTAAACTCTGCGCATGTCTGAGCCGGTCCACATTGCCGCCATCGACGCCGGCTCCAACGCTGTGCGCCTCTCCGTCGCGCGTGCCTATTCCGCATTAGATATCGAGCCCCTGCAGAACGAGCGCTACTCGCTACGCCTCGGCGAAGGCGTATTCCTGCGCCATCGTTTCAGCGAAGATACTTTCAAGAAGAGTGTGAAAGCGTTTCGCCATTTCAAGGAAGTGATGGACGAATTTGGCGTGACGCGTTATCGCGCCGTGGCCACCAGCGCTTCCCGCGAAGCGCGCAATCGCGACGCCTTCGTCCGGCAAATCAAACAAAAGACAGGCATCGCGCTCGAGGTAATCAGCGGAACGGAAGAATCTCGGCTGGGAAGGGAAGCGGCCATCGCAGCGCTCGGACCGGAATCGCCTCCGCGCTGCATCGCGGACCTCGGCGGCGGCAGCCTGGAGATCAACATCCTCCGCGACCATGCGGTTGAGCAGAACGCGCAATTGCCCGTCGGCACCGTTCGCTTGATGACCACGCTGAACCTTCCCGGCGTAATTCGCCCCGCGCAAGCGGAGCAAGTACGCCGATACGTGCGCGCGTTGCTGGAGTCGCGCCTGCCGTCGCGGCCAAACCTCGCGGAAAGCATCGCCGTCGCCCTTGGCGGCAACGCGGAAACGCTTATGACCGTCGCGCCTGGTCCCCGCGAGCACGGCGTGCCAACACTGCAACTTTCTCTCTTGCGCGAGCGTCTCGACGACATCCTGCGCCGCGATGTCCGCGAACGCATGAAAGCTTACGCAGTGCGCCGCGACCGCGCTGATGTCATGGCCATCGCGGCCATCACCTTCGTCACCCTCGGCCGCTATCTTAACTTGCGCACCCTCTCGATACCCGGCGTCGGCATTCGCGAAGGATTGCTTCAGGAAATTGCCCGCGAGGCTTTTTCTCGCAAGGAACCGCACCGTTACAATGCAGCCGCGCGTCAACTCCTTGTCGGCACGCGCAGCTTCGCGCGCCGCATGGAGTACGATCAGCGTCACGCCGAGCACGTGCGCGAGCTGAGCATCCTGCTTTTTGACGAGCTGCAGCCGGTTCATCATTTGCCCGCCGAATCGCGCGTCCTGCTCGAAGCCGGCGCGCTGCTCCACGATACCGGCCACATGATCAGCCATCGCGGCCACCACAAGCACGGCGAATACCTCGCGCTCAACGGCGATATTCCCGGTCTCGAAGGCCGGGACCGCGCGGTTGTGGCCGCGCTGGTGCGTTATCACAATCGCAAGTCAGAGCCGGCCAGTCATCACGTCGCGTATTCGTCGCTGAATAACAACGACAAGCGCATGGCTCGCCGGCTGGCTTCCATTCTTCGCATCGCGGAAGCCCTCGATCATTCCCATCGCCAGCGCGTCACCAACGTCGATGCCACCTTTCAGCGCGGCGCCGTCGGCGTGCAGATCAACGCGCGCGGCGATGCAGCCGAAGACCTGCGCGACGCAAATCGCAGCGCCGATCTTTTCGAAAAGGAATTTCACGTGCGGACGTTTTTCCGGCAAGCTGCGCCTGCGCGCTTGTAATGCGCATCTAGACCAACAGACAATCTATTGCCTCACAGGAGAAAACCCCACTCATGCAGCTTTACATCGTCCGCCACGGCATCGCCATTGACCGCGAAGACCCCAAGTGCCCGCCGGAGGCCGAGCGCTATTTGACCGAGGAAGGCATCGAGAGAACCAGGCAAGTTGCCAAAGGCATTGCCGCGCTCGGTGCCCACGCGGACCTGATGATCAGCAGCCCATACGTGCGCGCCACGCAAACCGCCGCCATTTTCGCCGGCGCCCTTGACTATCCGGAGCACAAGATACGCCACACCGAGAACCTGCTTCCCGGCTCCGAGCCCGCCGCCCTCTTGCGCGAACTGGCGCGCGAAAAAAACGCGTCGTCGGTATTTTGCTTTGGCCACGCGCCGCACGTCGATGCGCTGCTGGCTGCCGCTGCCGGCGCGCAACGCCACATCACTTCCATGAAGAAAGCCGGAGTTGCCCTTGTTGAGCTGAAGCGTATCTCCCCGCCAAACGGCCAGCTCGTCTGGCTCGTCACGCCCAAGCTCTTCCGCAAAACGAAGTAATCGGCGCCAGTAGCACAGGCTTCAGCCTGTGTTCCGACACTGCTACTCCAGCTTTTGCACCGCCTCGTGTTACTCTTTCCGCCGCAAGGGAGCTGCCCATGACCGCAAATAACGCGATTCTGCGCCGAAAGTTTCTTACGCAAACCGTCACGACCGCCGCTGCGCTGACCATTGTGCCCCGCCACGTTCTCGGCCGCGGCTTCGTGCCGCCCAGCGACATGCTTAACATCGCCGGCATCGGCGTCGGAGGTATGGGGCGCGCTAATCTCATCAATCTGGCCTCGCAAAATATCGTTGCTCTTTGCGATGTCGACTGGGGTTACGCCGGAAAATCTCTCGACCGCCTCGACGCCGATATCGAAAAGCTGCGCACCCGCATCGAAGCCACGCCTGCGGAACCCGCGCCCGCTGAGCCACCCCTCGAGTTCGATCGCGTGAAGGCCAAGGCCCAGCTTGCCAACATGATTAAACTCAAGTCCGAGCACGTGCCCAAGGCCAAGCGCTACAAAGACTATCGCCAGATGCTCGAGCAGCAGAAAGACATCGACGCCGTCGTGGTGGCCACTCCCGACCACATGCACGCGACCATCGCGCTGGCGGCCATGGATCTCGGCAAGCACGTCTATGTGCAGAAGCCGCTGGCCTGGTCGGTCGACGAAGCCCGCCGCCTCGCACGCCGCGCCAAGGAAACGAAAGTCGCCACGCAAATGGGCAATCAGGGCCATTCCTTTGACGAAGCGCGCACCGCCGTCGAATACATCTGGGCCGGCGCCATCGGAGAAGTCCGCGAAGTCCACATCTGGACCAATCGCCCACTCGGCTTCTGGCCGCAGGGCGTGCCGCGCCCCGAGCCGCTGAAAGTTCCCGCCGATACGCTCCGCTGGAACGGCACCGGCGTGAACACGCGCCTCGCCGCCGCGCTAGCGGGCAACTATCCTGTGCCTGAAGGCCTCGACTGGAATCTGTTTCTCGGCGTCGCGCCGCAGATCGACTATCACCCCATCTATCATCCGTTCAACTGGCGCGGCTGGACCGATTGGGGCGTCGGCGCTATCGGAGACATGGGTGCGCACCTCATCGATCATTCCATATGGGCGCTCAATCTCGGCCTGCCCACCAGCATAGAGACCATCTCGACTCCGTTCAACGGCGCTTCCTATCCCAACGCCACCTTCACCTTCTACGAATTTCCCGCGCGCGGCAAAATGCCACCGGTTAAGCTCACCTGGTACGACGGTGGTCTTCTCCCCAACCGCCCCGACGAACTTGGCGAAGAGCAATTGAACAAAGGCGGCGGCGCTTTGCTCATCGGCAGCAAAGGCAAGCTCCTTCACGATACTTACGGCCTCAATCCGCGCCTTCTGCCCAAGTCGCTGCACGACTCTTTCGGCAAGCCGCCGCAAAAGCTCCCGCGCATTCCCGGCGAGCACCACGAACTAAACTGGGTCGATGCCGCGAAGGGCAAGACCGCAGCCTCCTGCCCCTTCGAGTACGCCGCGCGCCTGACAGAGGTCATGCTCCTGGGAGTCGTCGCCCTCCGCGCCGGCACGAAGATTCATTACGACGCTGACAACATGCGGGTGACCAACGTCATGGGAGCCAACGATTACCTGACCCGCGCGTATCGTCAAACTTGGTAAGTGGCGGCAAATAATGCTCCTTGGAGCAGTAGGATGCTGCCCCTATTCCGCAGGCCCTCCACTGCTGAGTACCTCCTCAGCCGCCAACCCACGCGGCAATCGCCGGACTCCGGCTGCCGTAAAAAACCTGATTGCGTTCTCAGGGGATTTGTGGCAGCGTACCCGCGAAGTCGGTTCCCCAAAAGACGAAAAGAATTAACGGAACGTTCGCCGGGCAATGATGGCACCGCTCAGTATTTGTGGTGCCATCGCTCGTGGTTCTACGTTGGTTGCCACAGTGAAAATCTCTATGTCATCACAAGGAGGCGGCCCATGAGGAATATCTGGCGTGTGGCGGTCTTGGTGTGCTTGATGGGCTCTATCGTTTCAGGATCCCTGTTCGCGCAATCCGACCTCGGAACCATCTCAGGTTTCGTAAAGGACCCTTCTGGCGCGACGATTGCCAATGCAAAAATCACCATCCAAAACAACCGTGGCGTGGAGCGCGTTGCTACCTCCAATGATTCCGGATACTACGCCATCACCAACGTCCCGCCAGGGTTGTACACCATCGTCGCCGAAGCTCCGGGCTTCCGGCGATACGAATCGAAAGACAACAAAGTGGATCCGAGCGCGAATCTCGCCGTCGATGTAGCGCTCACGGTGGGCTCCACCAGTGAAACCGTCGAGGTTTCCGCGTCGGCTGTGGAGTTGCAGACCGAATCCGCTTCTGTCCAAAAGCTTGTTACCCGCGAGCAGATCGACTCCCTGGAAATCAACGGACGCAACCCTATTTTCATGGCCAACCTGGTTCCCGGTACGCGCGGCGGCACGCTTGCGAACCTCAGTTTCAATTTCAGCCAGGGACCATCGAATATCAACGGCGCGCGCACGCCGGAAAGTCTCATCACTTACGACGGCGCCCCCGCCGTTCGCACCCGCTCCAACGGCACGAGCATCGGCGCTGCGGACGTCGACTCCACACAGGAAATTCAGATCCTCACTGCGGATTACGCTCCTGAATATGGCCGCTCGTCCGGCGGCCAGATCCGCATCACCTCCAAGAGCGGCTCGCAGGAATTCCACGGCGCTGCCTACGAATACGTCCGCAACACCATCTTCGATGCGAACCCATGGCAGCGCAACGCGGTTGCGAGAACTACCGGCATCACCGCTCCCGTTCACTACAATCAGTTCGGATACAACATCGGCGGCCCCTTCTATATCCCCAATCATTTCAATACCAACAAGACCAAAGTCTTTTGGTATTGGGGAGAGGAATGGGTACGCTACATCTTTACGGACACCAACGGCCTAACCGTTCCGACACTCTTGATGCGGCAGGGCAATTTCAGCGAATTGCTGGATCCCAACAACATTTTCTACCACAAGACGGTAGCGATCGTGGACCCCAAGACCGGCCTGCCATTTCCGGGCAACATCATTCCGCCGGCTGGAACTGCGACGGCCGGATCGACAGCGAGTCCGAATGGGCTGGGAATACTGAATGCCTATCCGATGCCCAATCTCACCACGCCTATTAACGGGAACCAAAACTGGTTTTTCTCAGCCAAGCACCCGCAGAACCAGCGCAAGGATACAGTAGCCGTCGATCTCAATCTAACCGATAAGCAGCGCCTGCGCTTCCGCCGCGTCTATTTCACCTTCCATGAGTACCAACCCCTCGACGGCGGCACCAACGAGACGCCCAAATTCTTCGATCGCCCCAATCAGACCAACTCCCTCGATCACGTCTGGACCATCAGTCCCACTAAGGTGAATGAGGTGCTGTTCTCCTTCAGCTTGGACGAGGTCTTCATTCCTGTGGATCAAGCGCATTTCCTTGACCGCACCACGGTCGGCCTTAACTATCCCTACATATTTCCGACCGGAAAGTTAATCCCCACCCGTATTCCTACTGTGAATATGTCCGCCTTTTCTGGACTGAGTGGCGGGCCATATCCATCGCACTCAGCGGGTCCCATCTACGATCTATCCGACAGCTTTACGTGGGTAAAGGGCAACCACACCTTGAAATTCGGCGGTCTGTACGAGTATTCCGGTGAAAATGACAACGATGAGATTAATGTGCAGGCTTGTTCCACTTGCACCAACAATCAGAATGGCCAATTCCTCTTCAGCGACAACGGCGGGAAGTTCGTCCGGCCCGGATACGTCGCGGCGTCCACCGGCGCCGCCGCCGCTAACGCCGCTCTAGGACTCTTCGATAGCTACTCGGAGATTGGCCACCGCGCGTACACCGTATTTCGGGGAAGCATGTGGGAAGGGTTCGGACAGGATTCTTGGAGAGTTAGACAAAACCTGACCATCAACTACGGCCTCCGTTACTCGGTCATCGTTCCCTATCACGCTATCTGGGCTAACATGATTGTCTTTGACCCCAGCTTTTACGATCCAGCCAATGCCGCGACGGTCGATCCGAAGACGGGTCTCATCACCGGTTCACCCACAATCGCCCAGCTTTATAACGGCATGGTCATTCCTGGGTCCGGATTCCCCTCTTCTGCCAACGGTCGCGTTCCCGAGGCCACCACGGGAACATTCAATGGTCTGTTCCGCAACGTTCCCAATCGGTTCTCCGACATCCAGTGGGGCGACGTCCAGCCGCGCCTGGGCATTGCCTATCAGCTCAACAACAAAACCGTGCTCCGTGCTGGCGGCGGCCGTTTCTTCACTCGTCTCGGCGTCAGCGACTCGGTTT